>JAABUT010000230.1_pt1 | contig 104126 bp, 90 predicted proteins | sample 5559281 | NCBI WGS metagenome assembly JAABUT01 (sample SAMN10711880, study PRJNA513359) | rock metagenome | isolation source: Antarctica rocks | place: Antarctica: Victoria Land, Ricker Hills nord | collected 2016-01-04 | reverse complement strand
GTCTTGGCCGGCAGCACCGGACGGATCGCGCGCCACGCCAGCTTGCCGTGGCCGATCTCGCGGCGGCCCGGGCTACCCATGCGGCCAGCCTCGCCCACCGAGTAGGGAGGAAAGTTGTAATGCAGCATGAAGTGCTCGCGGTACTCGCCGTCGAGCGCGTCGACGATCTGCTCGTCCTGCCCGGTGCCCAGTGTGGCCACGCACAGCGCCTGCGTCTCGCCGCGGGTGAACAGCGCCGAGCCGTGCGCGCGCGGCAGCACGCCGACCTCGGCCACGATCGGGCGCACGGTCTTCGTGTCGCGCCCGTCGATGCGGATGCCGTTGTCCAGGATGGCGTTGCGGACGATGTCGGCTTCGAGGTCCTTGAACAGCGCCTTGGCGGCGCCGGTCTCCAGGCCTTCCGCGACGAGCTGCTCTGCCGCGGCCTTCTTCGCGGCGCCGACCTTCTCGGTGCGCGCCTGCTTGACGCGCTCCTGGTAGGCCGCCGCGATCGGCGCACGCGCCAGGGCGTCGATACGGCCGCGCAGGGTGCGGACGGACTCCGCCTCCTCGGGCAGCGCCCACGGCTCCTTGGCGGCGGCCTCGGCCAGCTCGATGATCAGGGCGATGACCGGCTGGAAGCTCTGGTGACCGAAGTTCACCGCGCCGAGCATGACCTCCTCGCTCAGCTCGCGCGCCTCGCTCTCCACCATCAGCACGCCCTCGGTGGTGCCGGCCACGACCAGATCGAGCGCGCCGCCTTCGGTCTGCTCAGTGGTCGGGTTGAGGACGTAGGCGCCTTCCGCGAAGCCGATGCGCGCTGCGGCGACCGGGCCCATGAACGGGATTCCGGAGATGGTCAGCGCCGCCGAGCAGCCGATCAGCGCCACGATGTCGGGGTCGTTCTCCATGTCGTGGCTGAGCACGGTGGCGATGACCTGGACCTCGTTACGAAAACCCTGCGGGAACAGCGGACGCAGCGGGCGGTCGATCAGGCGCGAGGTCAGCACCTCGTTCTCCGACGGCCGGCCCTCGCGCTTGAAGAAGCCACCGGGAATCTTGCCGGCCGCGAACGCCTTTTCCTGGTAGTTGACGGTCAGCGGGAAGAAATCCTGCCCCGGCTTGACCGAGCGCACGCCGACCGCCGTGCACAGCACGATCGTGTCGCCGTAGGTGACGAGCACCGCGCCGTCGGCCTGGCGGGCGATCTTGCCCGTCTCCAGCACCAGCGTACGGCCACCCCAGTCGAGTTCCTTGCGAACATGGTTGAACATCGCGTCGTCTCCATCCTGCGACCCGGCGATCACGCCGGCGTCGTGCCGAGGACAGGCGGGCGGCGCGATCCTGGGATGGCATCCCCGTTTGGGGAGGGCGGCGTCTCGGGCGGCATGGGAGCGGTCTGCCCATCGCCTGGGCCAAACGGAGCAGCCGCGAAGCCATGTGGCCGGAGACGTCGGGCCGGATCGAACTGTCCCGCCCTGTCTGGCGGCATTGCCCCCCACCCCAATAGCGGGAGGATCGGCGTGCCGGACTCGTTCGCCCGGCGATACCGGCGCCCCTTGCCCGGGCGCCGGCCTGCTTCGGACTAGCGGCGCAGACCCAGGCGCCCGATCAGCGTCTCGTAGCGCGTCTTGTCCTTGCGCTTGAGGTAGTCGAGCAGGCGACGGCGCCGGCCCACGAGCATCAGCAACCCGCGGCGCGAGTGGAAATCCTTCGCGTGCGTCTTGAGATGGTCGGTGAGGCTGGTGATCCGGTCCGAGATCAGTGCAACCTGGACCTCGGGGCTGCCGGTGTCGGCCGCACCCGTGGCGTATTCGCCGATGAGCGTCGTGCGACGCTCCGCTGTCTGCGACATCATGAACTCCGTGGCTGGCCGTGGGACGCCGGCGTTGCGGGCGTTCGCGGCAGGGTTACAGCAGGCGCTCGGGCTTCAACCAGCCGTCCTCGAGACGGCAAAGCCCGATCACGCGCGCCCCCGCCATGGCCCTGGCCAGCCCGCCATCGGGGTTGGCCTGCTCTGGAATCCGCCCCACCAGGTCGATCAGGCTGACGGCCTGGCCTTGTGTGAAGCGGATGGCCTCGTGCTCCGTCAGGGCCAGCGCCGGGATGTCGGCCAGGGCGGTCAGGACGGGGAGCAGGAGGTCCGGGGAAGCTGGCGGGGTATCCTCCTCGCGCGTCGCCCTGTCCAGGGAAATCGCCTGCGCCTCGGTGAACGGCCCCACCCGCAGCCGCCGCAGCGCCGCCACGTGCCCGCACGCCCCGCACGCCGCCGCCAGGTCGCGCGCCAGGCTGCGCATGTACACGCCCTTGCCGGACTGCACCTCGAAGACCGCCGTCTCCGCGTCCACGCGCTCCACCAGCTCGAAGCGGTCCACCCTTGCCGCGCGGGCGGCCAGTTCGGGCGCCCTGCCCTCGCGCGCCATGTCGTAGGCACGCTCGCCGGCGACCTTGATCGCGGAGTAGATCGGCGGGACCTGCATGATCTCGCCGCAAAAGGCCGGCAGCGCCGCGCGGATTGCCTCGTCGGTGGGGCGCGCGTCGGAGGTCGCGGTCACGGCACCGTCCGCGTCGTCGGTGTCGCGCGACTCGCCCAGCCGGAGCGTGAAGCGGTACAACTTGGTGCCGTCCATGACGTAGGGGACGGTCTTGGTCGCGGCGCCGAACGCGATCGGCAGCACGCCGGTCGCCAGCGGGTCCAGCGTGCCGCCGTGCCCGGCCTTCTGCGCGTCGAAGCCGCGGCGGACGCGGTTGACCACGCTGGTGCTGGTGAGGCCGGAGGGCTTGTCGATGATCAGCCAGCCGTCGAGCGGCAGGCCCTTCTTGCGGCGCATGTTCTGTGACCTAGGAAGAAAGCAAGGCCGGGCTCTGCCCGGACCCGCCAAAGGCCTCGGCCTTTGGAAACCATTCACTGAAGTAAAGCCAGTCCAGGGCGGCTCGCCCTGGCGGGTCCAGGGCAGAGCCCTGGCCTTACTGCTCCAGGTCCCGCGCGACCTCTGGCCGGTGCAGCAGCTCGTCCACGTGCATCGCGTATTCCAGCGCCGTGTCCGGCTGGAACGACACATCCGGCGCCACGCGCAGCCGCATCGCATGAGCGAGCTGCCCCCGCAGGTAAGGCGCGACCCGCTTCAGGTTCGGCAGTAGCGCGTCGATGTCGCTGCGCCCCAGGCGCGCCACGAACGCCGTGGAGTGCTTAAGGTCCGGCGAGATTCGCACCTCCGTCACCGTGACCTGCGCGGCCGCGAGGTCCGGGTCGCGAAACTCCCCGCGGGCGAAGATCCCCGCCAGGATGTGGCGGATCTCCTCACCCACGCGGAGCTGGCGCTGGGTCGGGCCCTTCGGGGTGACGCGCTTGCTCAAGCCGGGATCAGCTCCGGCTCGTAGCACTCGACCATGTCGTTCTCGCGCAGGTCCTGGAAGCCGGCGAAGGAGAGGCCGCACTCATAGCCGCGAGCGACCTCCTTGACGTCGTCCTTGAACCGCTTGAGCACGCTCAGCTCGCCCTGGTGGATGACCACGTTGTCGCGCAGCAGGCGCACGCCGCAGCCGCGCTTGACCAGGCCCTCGGTGATCATGCAGCCCGCGACCTTGCCCGACTTGGTGATGTCGAACACCTTGCGGATCTCCGCGTAGCCCAGGAACCGCTCGCGGTATTTTGGGCTGATCTTGCCCTTCACGAGCTGCTCGATGTCGTCGATCACCTGGTAGATGATCGAGTAGTAGCGGATCTCCACCTCGTCGCGCGTCGCCAGCGCCCTCGCCTGCGCGGTGGCGCGGACGTTGAAGCCGATGATCATCGCGTTACTGGCCTTGGCGAGCTGGATGTCGCTCTCGGTGATCTGCCCGACCGTGGAGTTCAGCACCCGGACGTTGACCTCCTCGTGCTCCAGCTTGAGCACGGTGGCCTGGATCGCCTCGGCGCTGCCCTGCACGTCGGTCTTGATCAGCAGCGCCACCTCCTTCTGCGCCCCGGCCACGGCACGGGCGAGCATCTGCTCCATCGTGCCGCGCGCCGCGGTCAGGCCGGCCGATGTCTTGGCCCGGACCTTGCGCTGGCGGAACTCGCTGATCTCGCGCGCCCGCATCTCGTTCTCGACGACGACGAACGGCTCGCCCGCGCCGGGCACCCCGCTCAGGCCGAGGATCTCCACCGGCGTGGACGGGCCGGCCTCCTTCAGCGGCTGGCCCTTGTCGTCGAGCATGGCGCGGATGCGGCCCCACTCCGCGCCGGCCACCACGATCTCGCCCTGGTGCAGCGTGCCCTTCTGCACCAGCATCGTCGCCACCGGGCCGCGGCCGCGATCCAGCCGGCTCTCGATCACCGCGCCCTCCGCGGTGCGCTCGGGGTTGGCGCGCAGATCGAGCACCTCGGCCTGCAGCATGATCGCCTCCTCGAGCTTGTCGAGGCCGGTGCGCTTGGTCGCGGAGACCTGCACGTCCTGGGTCTCGCCGCCCATGTCCTCGACCACGACCTCGTGGCTGAGCAGCTCCTGGCGCACGCGCTGCGGGTCGGAGCCCGGCTTGTCCATCTTGTTGATCGCCACGATCAGCGGGGCGTTGGCCGCCTTGGCGTGCCTGATCGCCTCGATGGTCTGCGGCATCACGCCGTCGTCGCCGGCCACCACCAGCACGACGATGTCGGTGACTTGGGCGCCGCGCGAGCGCATCGCGGTGAACGCCTCGTGGCCCGGCGTGTCCAGGAAGGTGATCTGCTGGCCGGACGGCATCGTCACCTTGTAGGCGCCGATGTGCTGGGTGATGCCGCCGGCCTCGCCCTTGGCGACGTCGGTGGCGCGCAGCGCGTCGAGCAGGCTGGTCTTGCCGTGGTCGACATGGCCCATGATCGTGACCACGGGCGCACGGGTCTGCAGGTCGGTGTCGACGTCGACGTCGCCCTCGATCCCCTGCTCGACGTCGCTCTCCGAGACTCGGCGCACGCGGTGGCCGAACTCCTGCACCACCAGCTCGGCGGTGTCGGCGTCCAGCGACTGCGTGACCGTCGCCATCACACCCATCTTCATCAGCGCCTTGATCACGTCGGCGCCGCGCGTCGCCATGCGGTTGGCCAGCTCGGACACGGTGATCGAGTCCGGCAGCACCACGTCGCGCTGCACCTTGACCTGGTTCGAGCGCAGCGCAACCAGCTCGGCCTTGCGGCGCTCGCTCTCGCGCTGTCGGCGCACGGAGGCCAAGCTGCGAGACTTGTCGTCGTCGCCCTCGATCGCGGCCTGCACGTCGATGCGCATGGGCCGGCGGTTGGTGCCGTCGCCCAGCACCTTCTTCGGCGGCGGCGCCGGCGGCTTGCGGCCGGGGATGATCGGCCCAGTGCTGCGGCGGCGCGGCGCCTCGTCGTCCTCACCGGCGCGCTGCGGACGCAGGCGCAGGGTCTCGGACGGCGCACCCGGCGTGGCGGGCGTCGCCGGCGGACGCACGGCGCGGCGCGGCTCCTCGGCGGCCTTGGCGCTCGGCGCGGCGCTGGCTGCGGCTTCCGCTGCGGCACGGGCGGCCTCCTCGGCGCGCACCTGCTCGGCCGCCTCGCGGACGCGGCGCACCTCGTCCTCGGCGGCGCGGCGGGTCTCCTCCTCCTTGCGACGCGCCTCTTCGGCGGCGGAGAGGATGTTGATCTTCTCCTGCTCGCGGCGCTCGATCTCGCGCTTTGCCGCCTCGACCTTCTGCTCCTCGACCACCCGCTGGCGCGTCGCCAGCTCGGAGGCGGTGAGCGCGCGTCCGCCGCCGGCCGGGCTGCGCACGCCGCCGGCGGCCGGGGGACGCGCGCCCGCCTGGCCGGGCGGCGGCGGGGTCGGCGCCACCGGGCCGCGCTTCTTGCGCACCTCGACCTGCACAACCTTGGAGCGGCCGTGGCTGAAGCTCTGCCGCACGGACCCGGCATCCACGGTGCGCCCGAGGCCGAGCGGCCCCGCCGGCCTCAGCGAGAGACGCCCCTTGGCCGTATCCTGATCGTTACTGCCGTCGCTCATGCACCCGTCCCATTCCGTCCGGCGATCCCGGACAACCGCTCAGTCTCGATGGCCAGCATCTCGGCCAGCCGGCCCGCCGCCACCGCCACATGCACCACATGGTCGCGGCCGAACACCGCGCCCAGTCTCGCCGCGTCGAGCGGCGTCGCCACCCTCACGGCCCGCGCCCTGAAACCCCTGCGCGAAGGGTGTCCAGCGTCCCGGCCGGCCTCGCCCGCCGCCTCGTCTTCTGTTCGGACCGCTGGCAAGTCCTCCCCCGGCGGGTCGCCCATCATCGCCCAGCGTATGCCGGACAGCAGCCTTGCCCGCTCGTCGACGCTTCCGTCGCTGGCTTCGAGCACCAGCACCGCACGTCCCGACACCAGCCACTCCCGCGCCTTGGTGAACCCGGCCACCGCCTCGCCGGCGCGGCGCGCGAAACCGACGAAATCGCCCACCCGCCCGGCCAGTCCGGCCTGCAGGAGAGCGAGGAGATCGGCAGGCACGGTGACCGGTCCGCGGGCAGCGCGTGCAAAGGCTCCGCGAAGCTTGGCATTCTCTACCACATCCGCACGCGCGCTCAACCAGATTCCCCGTCCGGGCAGCCGTGCGGCCAGGTCGGGAACCACCCTGCGCTCCGGCCCGATCACGAAGCGCACCATGCGCTCACGCTCGCCCTGCTCGCGGGTGATGATGCACCGGCGCAACGGACCACGCTCCGGCTCGTCGTCGGGCAACGTCTCGGCATCCCCAGCCGCGCCCCGCACCAGGCCATCGACCGCAGGTTCCGCAACCGTGGTGACCGTCGCGTCGGCCGCAGGCGCGCGGGGCGACTCGGCCGGCGCGTCGTCCTGTATCGCCTCAGTCGTGGGAAGCCTCCTCATCCGCAGCCACATGGGACGCCGCGTCCGTCAGCGCATCCGCCTTGCCACCGTCCGGGGCAGGCATCGCGCCGTCCGTCGCAGCGGCCGCACCGTCCTCGCCCTCGAACCAGTGGGCACGCGCCGCCATGATGACCTCGTTGGCCGCCTGCTCGTCGATCACGTCGCCGCCCAGGATCTCCACCAGCTCGTCGGAGGCGAGGTCGGCGAGGTCGTCGAGCGACTTCACGCCCTTCTCGCCCAGCGCCACCAGCATCGTCGGCGTGAACAGCTCGAAGCTGGCGACATCCTCGCTCACGCCCAGCGTCTGGCGCTTCTCGGTCAGCGCCTGGTCGCGGCCGGCGAGGAACACCTCGGCGCGGCGGATCAGCTCGTCGGCCACGCTCTCGTCGAAGCCCTCGATCTCGGATAGCTCCTCGTGCGGCACGAAGGCCAGCTCCTCGATCGTGTTGAACCCCTCCTGCACCAGCAGCCCGGCGATCACGTCGTCCACGTCCAGCGCCTCGACGAACAGCCCGGTGCGGCGGCGGAACTCCTCCTGGCGGCGCTCGCTCTCCTCCGCCTCGGTCAGGATGTCGATGTCCCAGCGGGTGAGCTGGCTGGCGAGCCGCACGTTCTGGCCGCGCCTGCCGATGGCGAGGCTGAGCTGCTCGTCCGGCACCACGACCTCGACTCGCCCGGCCTCCTCGTCCATCACCACCTTGGTCACCTCCGCCGGCGCCAGCGCGTTGACCACGAAGGTCGCCGCCTGCGGGCTCCAGGGGATGATGTCGATCTTCTCGCCCTGCAGCTCAGCCACCACCGCCTGCACCCGCGAGCCGCGCATGCCCACGCAGGCACCGACCGGGTCGATCGAGGAGTCGCGCGAGATCACCGCCATCTTGGCGCGCGAGCCGGGGTCACGGGCCACCGCCTTGATCTCGATGATGCCGTCGTAGATCTCCGGCACCTCCTGGGCGAACAGCTTGGCCAGGAACGCCGGGTGCGTGCGGCTCAGGAAGATCTGCGGCCCGCGCGGCTCCTCGCGCACGTCGTAGATGTAGGCGCGGACGCGGTCGCCGTTGCGGAAACTCTCGCGCGCGATCAGCTCGTCGCGGCGCAGCAGGGCCTCGGCGCGGCCGATCTCGACCATCATGTTGCCGTACTCGGTGCGCTTGACCACGCCGTTGATGATCTCGCCGACGCGGTCCTTGAACTCGTCGTACTGCTTGCGGCGCTCGTACTCGCGCACCCGCTGCACGATCACCTGCTTGGCGGTCTGCGCGGCGATGCGGCCGAAGTCGATCGGCGGCAGCGGGTCGATCAGGTGGCCGCCCAGCACGATATCGGCCTTGAACTTGCGCGCGATGTGGACCGGGATCTGCGTCTCCTCGTTCTCCACCACCTCGACCGCCTCGGTCCAGCGGCTCAGCCGCACGTCGCCGGTCTTGCGGTCGATGGTCGCGCGGATATCCTTCTCGTGGCCGTACTTGGCGCGGCCGGCCTTCTGGATGGCCTGCTCCATCGCCTCCAGCACCTCCTCGCGGTCGATCGACTTCTCCCGCGCGACCGCGTCGGCGACGAGGAGCAGTTCCGGGCGGGCGATCGAGGTGTCCATGGAGCGATTCCTCATTGCCGGGCAGAACGCCCGGATGTCTCACGACGGGGACCGGGACCCCCGGGCGGATACGCCGCCGGCCGCGCAGCCTGTGCGGGCCGGGCGGCGGGCGCTAGTTCGGCCGTGGCGGGGCGGCGGTCGCCTCGATCAGGGCGTCGGTCAGCACCAGCCGCGCCTTGCGCATCTCGTCGAGCGGCAGCGCGACCTCGCGCCCGTCCTCCAGGCGCAGGCGGGCGTGGGTGGCATCCGCCCCGAGGACGACGCCGCTGAACCGCTTGCGCCCGTCCACGGGGATGTTGACCTCCGCCTTGGCCAGGTGCCCGGCGAAGCGGTTCCAGTCCTTCACCCGGGTCAGCGGCCGGTCGATCCCCGCCGAGCTGACCTCCAGCGTCCAGGCCCCCGGGATCGGGTCGTTGACGTCGAGCACGGCGCCGACAGCGCGGCTGATCTCCTGGCAGTCCTCCACGCTGATCTGCGCGCCGTCGCTGCGGTCCGCCATGATCTGCACCGTGGGGTTCTCGCGACCCAGCACCGCGACCCGCACCAGCTCGAAGCCGAGATCGGCCACGGTGGGCGCCACGGACGCGACGATGCGGCCCTCCAGCCCGGAATGGCGGGGCAGCGCGTCGTCGTCCTCGATTCTGTCTGTCTGGTCGGAGATGAGAACACCCTGCCGCACGCGTGAAGACGACTGCCCGCACAGGCCGTCGTCGTCAGCATCTGCGGGTATCCGGAGAGCCGTGATATAGGCGTCAGATCTGCTCGCCGCAAGTCAGGACCAAGGCCGTGCCGGTGACGAAACGGTCTACGGCGCGGCAATCAGGTAACAAGCAAGGCTGGGCTCTGCCCAGACCCGCCAAAGGCCAAAGCCTCTGGACACCGATTTACTTAAGCAAGTGGATTCCAAAGGCGAGCCTTTGGCGGAGTTTGAGGCAGAGCCTCAACCTTGCCTGCATCTGTGTTCGTTGCGTCACCACCAGGTGGAGCGACACGCCGGTGGCGTCAGGCCTCGTCGGCGTGCTTTGCCGCGTGCTTAGCGGCCGAAGCCGCGGCCTCTTCCGCCGCCGCGCGGTCGGTGTCGGCCTTGGCGCTGGCGTGCTGCGTATAGAGGCCGAGCGCCGCCACCGCGTGGCGATTGGCAATCTCAGCCTGCTCCGCCGCGGCGGTGCCGAACCGCTCCGCCTTTTCGAAGTTGCCGGCCTCGCAGTGGCGGGCGGCCTCGTGGTGGGCGCGCGCAGCGGACTCGTGCTGGCGTGCTGCTTCCTCGTGGTGCTCGGCGCCCTGCTTCTTCGTGTCGTCCATGTTCGCTCTCCCGCAGACCCGCGTCACCTGCGCCAATTGACCGGCGGAGGCAACCCGAGGGCACGACGCAGGCTTGTGGTGCGATCACAGGAGAACGCCATGCCCGAGTCCACTCGCACCACCGGCGACACCCCGGTCGAAGGCATCGATCCCGGCGGCACGCACTCCACACACCCCGGCAAGCAGACGGAGAAGGGCCGCACCGTGGAACACACCATCGAGGGCGGCAGCAACAAGGACGCCAAGCCGGAGCGCAGCAAGAACCCGGAGTAGCCCGGCCTCAGCAGCCCGTGTCGTTTACTCCGGGTCGTGAAACGGCGGGTTCGCTGCCGCTCGCGCCAGGGCCGGGTCCGTTTCGAGACCTGGATCGTCCGCGTCTACGGGCCGCGACGTCCGCTCCAGCGTCCAGTACAGCGGCTGCCGGCCGGCCACGAGCGCCTTGGCCTCGTAGCGCGTGGCGGGCCAGCCATCCGGGCGCCGCGCCACAGGGGCGGGCGTGGTGAACCAGGACTGCCCGGCCAGCACTTCGCGCACCCACGCCTGGTAGGTCGGGTCGTCCGTGGCGATGTGCCAGGCGGCCCCTGGCGGCATCGACCGGGCCAGCACCGGCAGCAGGTGGGGGTGCACGAAACGACGCTTGACGTGGCGCGACTTCGGCCAGGGATCGGGGAACATCAGGAACAGCCGGTCCACGCAGCCCTGCGGCAGGGTGTGCAACAGGGTCCTGGCATCGCCGTCCCACACACGGAGGTTGGCCGGCAGCGCGCCATCTGCCTCATCGCCCTCGGCGACCAGGCGCGACATCAGCGAGCACAAGCCCTGCTCGAACACCTCGCAGGCGATGAGGCCGGCCTGCGGGTGTGCCGCGATCTGCGCCAGGGCGTGCTCGCCGCCGCCGAAGCCGACCTCCACCCAGAGACGGGCGGGCCGCGTCGGGAAGCCGCCCAGCGGATCGGCCGGGTCGGGCAGGCGCAGCCGAGGCAGGGTCACCGCCAGCAGCAGCTCCTGTCGCGGCCGCAGGGCATGGCTGCGCTGCCGACCGTACAGCCGATCGGGCAGCGGTTTGAAGCCGCCGGTGGCCGGGAGACAGCCAGTGTCGGAGCCGACAGGATGCCCGCCAGACGGACGATCCGGATCGTCCTCCGTTGTCAGCCACGCCCGGTGATGCGCCTCGCCGGGCGCCGGGTCCGGTGCCGAACCCGGCTGGAGGGACGAGCCCCCCAGCGGCGGCTTCACCTACCCAGGGCCGAGCGCAGCGCCGGCACCAAGTCGGTCTTCTCCCAGGTGAAGGTCCCGAGCGCCTCGTCCGGGGTGCGGCCGAAATGCCCGTACGCCGAGGTCACGCCGTAGATCGGGCGGTTCAGCTTCAGGTGCTCGCGGATGCCGCGCGGCGACAGGTCCATGACCTGCTGCAGCGCGCGGACGAGCGCGTCGTCGTCCACGTCGTGGCCGCTGCCGTCCAGGTCCACGTAGACCGAGAGCGGGTGCGACACGCCGATCGCGTAGCTGATCTGCAGGGTGCAGCGCTCCGCCAAGCCAGCCGCGACCACGTTCTTCGCCAGGTAGCGGCACGCGTACGCCGCCGAGCGGTCCACCTTGGTCGGGTCCTTGCCGCTGAACGCGCCGCCGCCGTGCGGGGCCGCACCGCCATAGGTGTCGACGATGATCTTGCGCCCGGTCAGGCCGCAATCGCCGTCGGGGCCGCCGATCACGAAGTTGCCGGTCGGGTTCACGTAGAACTCCGCCTCCGGGCACATCCAGCCCTCCGGCAGCAGCGAGGCCACCAGCGGCGTCAGCCGCGCCTTGAGGTCCCTCTGGTCGACGCCCTCCTCGTGCTGCGTGGACAGCACGATCGAGGTGGCGCCGACCGGCTTGCCGTCGACGTAGCGCAGCGTGACCTGGCTCTTCGCGTCCGGCAGCAGCCCGGCCACGCGCTCGTCGCCGGCCCGCTTCAGCTCGTTGATGCGACGCAGGATCAGGTGCGCGTAGTGGATCGGCGCCGGCATCAGCTCCTCTGTCTCGGTCGTGGCGTAGCCGAACATGATGCCCTGGTCGCCGGCGCCCTCGTCCTTGTTGCCCGCGCTGTCGACGCCGGCCGCGATGTCGGCGGACTGCGCGTGCAAGTGGCTCTCGAAGCTGGCGCGGCGCCAGGAGAAGCCCTCCTGGTCGTAGCCGATGTCGCGCACCGCCTCGCGCACCAGCAGCTCGAGCTGGTCGCTGGTCACGCTCGCAGGGCCGCGGGTCTCGCCGGCCAGGATGATGCGGTTGGTGGTCACCATCGTCTCGCACGCCACGCGGGCATACGGGTCGGCGCGCAGGAAGGCGTCGAGCACGGTGTCGCTGAGCCGGTCGGCCACCTTGTCAGGGTGCCCCTCGGACACCGACTCTGATGTGAACAGATAGTCGCCCTTGTCGCGCATGGATTTCTCCTCTTGTCGCGATCCCATGGGACGAGCCATCGGCCGCACGCGGTCCGAGAGCTGTCGCGCCAGCCCGATGCCGGAGTAGCGCCGGTGTGGCTGATCGAGCCACACGAATCAAGTACGTTGCTGCGTTGCAACACGCAGACAGACGAGGCCGCCCCCGAACCCGGTCGCTCCAGGTGCCGCCCGTGCCTTCAGGGCGCGGGTCCGGAGGCGGTGGTTCCAGGGACGCTCGACACCAGCGACTTGGCAGCAAGCAAGGCTGGGCTCTGCCCAGACCCGCCAGGGGGGAGGCCCCCCCTGGACCGGCTTTACTTAAGTAGTGGATTCCAAAGGCGAGCCTTTGGCGGAGTTTGAGGCAGAGCCTCAACCTTGCTTGCCTGCCTCAGCGCAGCCCGAGCACGTCCGTCATCCCGTACAGCCCCGCCGCACGCCCCTCCAGCCACCGCGCCGCCCGCACCGCGCCGCCCGCGAACACCCCACGGTCGAACGCGCGGTGCGTAAGGACGATGTGCTCGCTCTCGCCCGCGAACAGCACCGTGTGCTCGCCCACCACCTGCCCGCCGCGCAGCGAGGCGAAGCCGATCTCGCCCTCGCGCCGCGCGCCGGCCTGCCCCTCGCGCGCCGTGCGCATCACCTCCGCCAGCGCCACGCCCCGCCCCGCCGCCACCGCCCGCCCCAGCGCGAGCGCGGTCCCGGACGGCGCGTCCACCTTCTGGCGGTGGTGCATTTCGACGATCTCCGCGTCGTAGCCAGCCCCCGGCAGCGCCGCGCCCAGCCGCTCCGCCAACGCCAGCACCATCACCACGCCCGGCGCGAAGTTCGGCGCGTACACCACCGCAGCCCGCCCCGACGCCTGCAGCACCGCGGCCTCGTCCGGCGCCGAGAGCCCCGACGTGCCGAGCACCCAGGCCGTGCCCGACGCCGCGACCGCCGCCGCGTGCGCCTGCACGGTGCCGGCATGGGTGAAGTCCACCACCACGTCGCTGACCCGCGCGAGCGCCGCGATGCCGCCGACGATCGCGACGCCGTCCGGCGGCGCGGCATCGGACCCAGGCCGCAGCGTGCCGCCGGACAGCGCCGCGCCGGACCGCAGCACTTCTGCGGCCAGGAGGCGGCCCATGCGACCCGCGATGCCGGCGATCCCGATGCGCATGGCGGCCCCTCCAGTCGAAGCAAGCAAGGCTGGGCTCTGCCCAGACCCGCCAAAGGCCAAGGCCTCTGGACACCGATTTACTTAGACAAGTGGATTTCAAAGGCGAGCCTTTGGCGGAGTTTGAGGCAGAGCCTCAACCTTCCTTTCTTCAGCCGCGCCCCTCGAAGAAGCTGGCGACCTTGGCGAAGAACCCCTCGCTGTCCGGGTGTCCGCGCGTATTGCCGCGCGCCTCGGACTCGAACTCCTCCAGCAGCTCGCGCTGCCGCTTGGTGAGGTGCTGCGGCGTCTCCACCGCGAACTGGATGTACATGTCACCCCGCGCCGCGGAGCGCAGCACCGAGAATCCCTTGCCGCGCAGGCGGAGCTGCTCGCCCGACTGGGTGCCGGCCTGCACCTTGACGCGCGAGCGCGTGCCGTCGATCGCCGGCACCTCCACCTCGCCGCCCAGCGCCGCCCGCGTCAGCGGCAGCGGCACGCGGCAGAACACGTTGGCGCCGTCGCGCTGGAAGATCTCATGCGCCTTGACGCCGACATGGACGTAGAGGTCGCCCGGCGTGGTGCCCTGCCCGCCCGCCTCGCCTTCGCCGGTGAGACGGATGCGTGTGCCGTCCTCGACGCCGGCCGGGATCGCCACCTGCAGGCTGCGCTCGCGCTGCACCGTGCCCGCGCCGGCACAGACGCGGCACGGGTTGCGCACCACGCGCCCGCTGCCGCCGCAGGTCGGGCAGGACCGCTCGACCAGGAAGAACCCCTGCTGCGCGCGCACCTTGCCGGCACCGCCGCAGGTGCCGCAGGTCTCCGCCGCCTTGTCCTTGGACTCCGAGCCGGTGCCGCTGCACGCGTCACAGCTCACGCGCGTCGGCACACGGAGCTGCGTCTTGGTGCCGGAGAACGCCTCCTCCAGCGTGATCTCGACCTGCGCGCGCACATCGCCGCCGGTGCGCGCCCGGCCGCCGCGACGGCCACCGCCGCCCATGAAGTCGCCGAACATCTGGTCGAAGATGTCGCCGAGACCGCCCGCGCCAGCCTGCTCAAACCCGCCGCCGCCCTGCTCGAACGCCGCATGGCCGAAACGGTCGTAGGCGGCGCGCTTCTGATCATCCTTGAGGACGTCGTAGGCCTCGCTGACTTCCTTGAACTTCGCCTCGGCCGCATGGTCGCCCGGGTTGCGGTCCGGGTGGTACTTCATCGCGAGCTTGCGATACGCCTTCTTCAGGTCGTCGGCAGAGGCGTCCTTGGGCGCTTCGAGCGTCGCGTAATAGTCACTTTTCGCCATGGACGCTCTCTTACAGTGGACCGGACGTCAGGACAGGCCGGTCTTGCAACGATGGGGCCAAAGCAAGGCCAGGGCTCTGCCCTGGACCCGCCAGGGGCAGCGCCCCTGGACCGGCCTCACTTCAGGACACGGTCCATGCAGCCGTGGCCGGAACGCGGACGACCGGGAAGCACCGCTTCCCGGTCGCGTTCCTGATGCTGGCCGGCAGGCTCAGGCCGACTTCTTCTTGTCGTCGACTTCCTCGAACTCGGCGTCCACCACCTTGTCGTCGCGCGCCGAACCCGTCGACGCACCCGGCTGCGCGCCCGCCTCCGGCGCGGCGCCAGCGGCCTCGCCCTGCGACTTGTACATCGCCTCGCCGATCTTCATCGCGGCCTGGCTCAGGCGCTCGGTCGCCGACCTGATCGCCTCGGCGTCGCTGCCCTCCATCGCCGACTTGGTCGCCGCCAACGCCGCCTCTGCTTCGCCCTTGTCCTGCGCCGGCAACTTGTCGCCGTGCTCCGCCAGATTCTTCTCGACCTGGTGGACCATGCCTTCCGCCTGGTTGCGCGCCTCGATCGCCTCGCGCTTCTTCTTGTCGGCCTCGGCGTTGGTCTCCGCCTCGCGCACCATGCGCTGGATGTCTGCGTCCGACAGCCCGCCGCTGGCCTGGATGCGGATCTGCTGCTCCTTGCCGGTCGCCTTGTCGCGCGCCTGCACCGAGACGATGCCGTTGGCGTCGATGTCGAACGTCACCTCGATCTGCGGCACGCCGCGCGGCGCCGGCGGGATGCCGGTCAGGTCGAAGTTGCCCAGCGCCTTGTTGTCGGACGCCATCTCGCGCTCGCCCTGGAACACCTTGATGGTCACCGCGCCCTGGTTGTCGTCGGCGGTCGAGAACACTTGGCTCTTCTTGGTCGGGATCGTGGTGTTGCGCTCGATCAGGCGGGTGAACACCCCGCCCAGCGTCTCGATGCCCAGGCTCAGCGGCGTCACGTCCAGCAGCAGGACGTCCTTCACGTCGCCCTTCAGCACCGCACCCTGCACCGCGGCGCCGATCGCCACCACCTCGTCGGGGTTGACGTTGCGCGCGGGCTCCTTGCCGAAGAACGCCTTCACCGCCTCGATGACCTTGGGCATCCGCGTCATGCCGCCGACCAGGATCACCTCGTCGATCTCCGCCGCCGTCACGCCGGCATCCTTCAACGCGGCGCGGCACGGGTCCAACGTGCGACTGATCAGGTCGTCCACCAGGCTCTCCAGCTTGGCGCGCGACAGCTTCGTCACGAGGTGCTTCGGCCCGGAGGCGTCGGCGGTGATGAACGGCAGGTTGACCTCGGTCTCCTTGGCGGAGGACAGCTCGATCTTCGCCTTCTCCGCCGCCTCCTTCAGCCGCTGCAGGGCCAGCTTGTCCTTGCGCAGGTCGATGCCCTGCTCGCGCTGGAACTCGCTGGCCAGGAAGTCGATGACGCGGTTGTCGAAGTCCTCGCCGCCGAGGAAGGTGTCGCCGTTGGTGGACTTCACCTCGAACACGCCGTCGCCGATCTCCAGCACGGAAACGTCGAACGTGCCGCCGCCGAGGTCGTAGACCGCGATCGTGCCGCTGTTCTTCTTGTCCATGCCGTAGGCGAGGGCCGCCGCCGTCGGCTCGTTGATGATGCGCAGCACCTCGAGGCCGGCGATGCGGCCGGCGTCCTTGGTCGCCTGGCGCTGTGCGTCGTTGAAGTACGCGGGCACGGTGATCACCGCCTGCGTCACGCTCTCGCCGAGGAACGCCTCGGCCGTCTCCTTCATCTTGCCGAGGATGAAGGCGCTGACCTGGCCGGGCGCGTACTTCTCGCCGCGCGCCTCGACCCAGGCGTCGCCGTTGTCGCCGCGCACGATGCCGAACGGCACCATCGCCTTGTCCTTGACCACGGTGGCGTCGTCGAAGCGGCGGCCGATCAGGCGCTTGACGGCGTAGAGGGTATTGGTGGGGTTGGTGACGGCCTGGCGCTTGGCGGCCTGGCCGACGAGGCGCTCGCCGTTGCCGGTGAACGCCACCATGGACGGGGTGGTGCGCGCGCCCTCGCTGTTCTCGACGACGCGCACGTCGTTCGCGGTCGAGCCCTCCATGATCGCGACGCACGAGTTGGTCGTGCCGAGGTCGATGCCGATGACCTTGCTCATCCGGGTAGTCTCCTTGTCAGCGGTCGCGGACGGCCCGAAGCACCGTGTGCGACCCTAGGGTGTGGCTGGGGATGTATTGAGCCCGCCCCCCGGTCGCAAGGGGCCGGACAGCGCAGGCAGCAAGGCTGGGCTCTGCCCAGACCCGCCAGGGGCGAGCCGCCCCTGGACCGGCTTTACTTAAGTAAATGTTTCCAAAGGGCTCGCCCTTTGGCGGAGTTTGAGGCAGAGCCTCAACCTTGCCTGCTTCCCGCTCAGATGGTCCGGTCGACGCCGCCGCCCTTGCTGACCACCACCATGGCCGGCCGCAGCAGCCGCCCGTTGAGCGTCCACGCCGGCGTGTAGGCCTGCAGCACGGTGCCGGGCGGGTGCGCGTCGGAGGGCTGCTCGCCCATGCCCTGGTGCAGGTTGGCGTCGAACGGCTTGCCGGTCGGGTCCTCGCGTGCCACGCCGTTGCGCTCCAGCGCCGCCAGCATCGCGCGCTCGACGCCCTCGAAGCCGTCGCGCAGCTTGGCCACGATCTCCGGCTCGCCGGCGGCCACGGGCGGCAGGCTGTCGAGGCCGCGGCGCAGGTTCTCCGTCGCTTCGGCGATGTCGCGGGCGAACTTCTGCACCGCGAACTGGCGGGCGTCCTCGACCTCGCGCCGGGCGCGGGCGCGCACGTTCTGCGCCTCCGCCTCGGAGCGCATCCAGCGGTCGCGGAAATCGTCGCGCTCCGCTTCCAGTGCCGCGAGCCGGGTCGCGGCCACGTGCATGACCTGGTCCGGCGACTGCGCGCCGTCCAGTCCGGCCACGTCGGGCGCGGGATCCGCCGCCCCCGTGGCCTCGGGATGAGTGTCGGTGTTCATGGCCGGTCAGTTAGGCGAGAGGCCGCGTCGTAACAAGGCGCAACCGCCCGCCCGCCGGCAATCGCGCGCCGGGTCGCGCGCACGCGCTGCCGTCAAGTTTGGCGTCGCACGCCCCCCCCGGACGCGGGTAGTGTGTCGCGCGAAGTCTTCTATCGGGAGTTGCATGGTGCGACACGCCGCCCGGCAATGGCGTAGCCTGCAGGCGCTGCGTGCCGTCGCCGCCCTGATGGTCGTGGCCTACCACGCCCTGGAGCAATGGCGCGACACGCGGCCGGCCGACCTGCGCCTCGGCGCCGCCTGGCCCAACGGCGCTGCGGGCGTCGACCTGTTCTTCGTGATCAGCGGCGTCGTGATGGTCGCGGCGTCCACCCGGCTCGCCGAGCGCCGCGACGGCTGGCGGGTGTTCCTGCGGCACCGGGTCAAGCGGGTGGCGCCGCTCTACTGGCTGGCGACCACCGCCAAGCTCGCGCTGGTGCTCGCGGTGCCGGGTCTGGCCAGGCACCTGTGGCCGGGCTGGGGCAACGTCGTGTGCTCCTACCTGTTCCTGCCGGCCGCCAACGCCGCCGGCGAGGTCCGGCCCGTGCTGCCGGTAGGCTGGACGCTGAGCTTCGAGATGCTGTTCTACCTGGTGTTCGCGTCCGGGCTCGCGCTGCGGCCACCGGGCGGGCTGCGCGGCGTGGTCCTGTGCGTCGTGCTGCCGGTGCTGGGCGCGCTGTCCCTGCCCGGGCTGGCGCGTGCGCCGGGCTGGCCGGCGGCCTCGGTGCTGTGCGACCCGCTGGTGCTGGAGTTCGGCGCGGGCGCCGTGCTGGGCGTGTGGTCGCTGCGTGCGCCGGCCCCTGCCCCGGCCCGGCGCGGGGTCACTGCGGCGTGGCTGCTGCTGGCTGGGGCCGCGGCGCTGGCTCTCGTCGGGCTGCCGGCGGGCACGCCCTGGTGGCGCGCGCTGGACTGGGGCGGGCCGGCGGCGTTGCTGGTGGCCGCGCTGCTGGCGGTGGAGCGGGCCGTGCCGGTGCGCTGGCCCGGCTGGCTGCTGCGGCTTGGGGATGCGTCCTACGCGATCTACCTGGCGCACGGCTTCGTGCTCGCGGGGCTGGCCGCCCTGCACCTGCCCGCGGCCTGGGTGCTGCTCGCCGCCGCGCTGGCACTGAGCAGCGGCGTGGGCCTCGCGGTGCACCGCTGGGTCGAACGGCCCCTCGCCGCTTGGCTCGCCGACCGGCGTTCTGCGGGGCGACCGGGCCTGACGTCATTGGTGCTGTCGGGTGACAGAGAAGCAGGCAAGGTTGAGGCTCTGCCTCAAACTCCGCTAAAGGCAGGCCTTTGGAATCCACTCCTTAAGTAAGGCCGGTCCAGGGGCGGCTCGCCCCTGGCGGGTCTGGGCGGAGCTGCCCGAAGGTTCCGACGACCCGCTTGAGTCGTTGGAATGGGCAGCGGAGGGGGAGCCCAGCCTTGTTTGCTTGCCTACGGCTCCGGCAGGCAAGCCGCCGCGAGCTGTGCGAAAGCACGGGCGCGGTGGCTGCCCTCGTGCTTGAGCACGGGCGCCATCTCGCCGTAGCTCAGGGTCGCGCCCAGGGGCACGAACATCGCGTCGTAGCCGAAGCCCAGGGTGCCGCGCGGCGGCCAGCACGCCTCGCCCTCGACCCGGCCGAGGAACGTGGCGCTCCGCCCATCGGGCCAGGCGAGGCAGAGCGCGCAGGTGAACCACGCCCGGCGGTCCGGCGCCTCGCCCAGCCGCGCGTGGACCCGCGCCATGGCGGCGGCGAAGTCTTTCCGCGGCCCCGCCCAGCGCGCGGAGAGCACGCCCGGGTCGCCGCCCAGCGCCGCCAGGCCGAACCCGGAGTCGTCGGCGAGCGCCGGTTCGCCGCTCGCGGTCGCCGCGGCCAGCGCCTTGAGTCGGGCGTTGCCGGCAAAGTCCGGCGCATCCTCCTCCGGCTCCGGCAGCCCGAGCGCGCCCGCCGAGGTCGCGTCCACGCCGTACGGCGCGAGCAGCGCCGCGATCTCGCGCAGCTTGCCGGCATTGTGGGTGGCGAGCACCAGCCGGTCGCCGCGCCGCAGCCGGGACAGCGGGCCCATGCCGCCCGGGACCGCCCCGCCGGAACCCGCCGGCCGATCTCCGCCCGCCATCACGCCGCGTCCAGCGCGACGCGCTGCGCCTCGTGGAGCCGCGCCGTGCCGAGCCGGGCCAGGCGCATTAGCTCGGCCATCTGCGCGTCGTCGAACGGGGCGGCTTCTGCGCTGGCCTGCACCTCGACGATGCCCGCCGCGCGCTCGCCGTCCGCCGCGGTGAGCACGAAGTTGGCGTCGGCGTCGGCGGCGCTGTCCTCGGCGTAGTCGAGGTCGAGCAGGGCGCGCCCCTCCGACAGACCGCAGGAGACCGCGGCGACCTGGCCCCGCAGCGGCGAGGCGGCGATCACCCGCAGCGCCACCAGCCGCCGCAGCGCGAGGGCGAGCGCCACGTAGCCGCCGGTGATCGCGGCGCAGCGGGTGCCGCCGTCGGCGTTGAGCACGTCGCAGTCCAGCGTGATCGTCATCTCGCCCATCGCGCGGCGGTCCACCACGGCGCGCAGCGCACGCCCGACCAGGCGCTGGATCTCCTGGGTGCGACCGGACTGCCGGCCGCGGGCGGCCTCGCGCTCGCCGCGCTTGTGGGTGGCGCGCGGCAGCATTCCGTATTCCGCGGTGATCCATCCGCAGCCCTTGCCGCGCAGGAAGCCGGGCACGCGCGGCTCCACGGTGGCAGCGCACAGCACCTCGGTGCCGCCCGCCCGGATCAGGCACGAGCCCTCCGCGTGGCGGGCAAAGCCTGGCTCGATGGAGACGGGGCGAAGGGCGTCGTCGGCCCGGCCGGAGAGGCGCATGACAGGTGTTCCCGCTCGTGGTGCGGCGGCATAGCGCGCCTGCCGCCTCCCCGGAACCCGCACCGGGCACAAGGCGGTCCGGCGGGTGCGGGCCACTCGCGGATGCGGAGAGGACCGGCGGTCGGATGACGCGCAGGCCGGAGGCGCACGTTCGGACCGGCCGCGCGTCGCGGCGGCGGCTTCCGCCTTGACGACCCGGTGCCACGTCACGGCCTTATCTTCGCCACGCCGCCTTGATACACAGTCAAGATGCGCCAGCCTCTCGCCAGCCCCGCATGTCTGATCGCCGTGGCCGTGTTCGCCGCAAGCCAGACGATTTCCGCCGCCGGTGCGGCGCCGGCACGCTGGCCTCTGGAAACCCGGTCCGCCGACGTCACCGTATCCGGCGTGGTAAGCCTGTCGCGTCCGCTGGTCCGGCACTCGGCATCCGCAGCCTCGACGGCGGCGACCCTGCGGGTTGCGGCATCCCCGGTCGTGGTGCGGACCGTGCGGCCCGCAGACCCTGCGACGGCGGGCTCTTCCGTACTGGCCGATCCGGATACCGGGCGCGCAGTCTTTTCGGCCGCAGGCAGCGCGGAGAACCCGGTGGCCGATGCCCCTCCGACGAGAGGCGAGACGCCAGCGACGGTCCAGGCACCGTCAGGTAACGCTCGCCCGCCAGGCAAGGATCCGACCGATCCTCGATCCGGTGGTGCGCAGCAGAGCCCGGACCAGGGGGGGTGGCCACGCCCTTCCCAGTCCCGCCACGCCGCCGGCGACGCGCCGCATATCGGCCAGTACCGCGTGTTCGAGCACCCCTCCTGCGACAGCGACGAGTGCCCGGCGACCGTGAGCAATCTCGACGGCCGGCAGAGCTTCGAGGCCAGCGTGTCGCTCGGGCCGATGCACCTGGCCCGCCAGCTCGAGGAGTTCGCGCGGTCCGGGCAGATCGAGCTTCTTCTGTCGGGCGAGCTGCGTCGCGGTGCGTCGGGTCCCACCCTGCGGGCACTGCACCTCGAAGGCGTGACGCCCCATGCCCAGGAAGCGCCGGCCGTCCCTCGCCCCGGTCACGCCGGGGCAGGTCGCCGCGCACCGGTGCCGCCCGGGCAGAGGCTGCTGCGTACCTGACCCGCCCGCCGCCCCCGCTGCGTTGCCGTACGGACACGGCGGGCCTGAGCGCGGCGGTGGCGCGTGCCCCGGGCCGGTCAGGGCGCGCCGGGATGCGACATTGACCATCCCTCTCCACGGCCCCAGCTTCGCTGGCAGCCCGATGGACCATACCCCCAAGCCGCAACGCATGATCCCGCCCGAGCTGGACGCCCGTTCCGCGGCGGTGCTGCGCGAGATCGTCGAGCAGTATGTCGAGACCGGCGATCCCGTGGGCAGCCGCACCCTGTCGCGCCGCCTGCCGATCGCGCTGTCGCCCGCCACCATCCGCAACGTCATGGCCGACCTCACCGACGCCGGCCTGCTGTTCGCGCCGCACACCTCGGCCGGGCGCCTGCCGACCGAGCGCGGCCTGCGGCTGTTCGTCGACGGCCTGCTGCAGTTCGGCGACCTCGGCGAGGAGGAGCGCCAGACCATCGGCCGCGCGCTGGAGTCCAAGGGGCGCTCGTTGCAGGACACGCTGGGCGAGGCGTCGGCGATGCTGTCCGGGCTGTCGGCCGCCGCCGGCCTGGTGCTGGCGCCCAAGACGGAGGGGGCGATCCGCCACATCGACTTCGTGGCGCTCGGCTCCAGCCGCGCGCTGGTGATCCTGGTCGCCGCCGACGGGCAGGTGGAGAACCGGGTGATCGAGATCCCGCCCGGACTGCCGCCCGCCGCACTCACGCAGGCGGCGAACTACCTCAACGCCCGGCTCGCGGGGCGCTCGCTGACCGAGCTGCGCCGCACCGTCGCCGAGGACATGGCCGCCGACCGCACCCAGCTCGACGAGACCGCCTCGCTGGTGGTGGAGAGCGGGCTCGCGACCTGGACCGGCGAGGGCCGCGGCGGCGCGCTGATCGTGCGCGGGCAGTCCAGGCTGCTGGCCGAGATCACCCACGTCGAGCGCATCGCCTCGATCCGCACCCTGTTCGAGCGGCTGGAGGCGCAGGAGACCATGCTCAAGCTGCTCGACCTCGCCGAGCAGTCGGACGGCGTGCGCATCTTCATCGGCGCCGAGAGCGGGCTGTTCGGCACCTCCGGCATGGCGATGGTGGTGGCGCCGGCGCGCAACGAGGCGGACCGCATCGTCGGCGCGATCGGGGTCATCGGGCCCACGCGCATCAACTACGGGCGCATCATCCCGGTGATGGACTACACCGCCCGACTGCTGGGGCGCTTGCTCGGATAGCAAGGTTGAGGCTCTGCCTCAAACTCCGCCAAAGGCTCGCCTTTGGAGTCCAATACTTAAGAGAAGCCGGTCCAGGGGGGGGGCTCTCCTCTGGCGGGTCTGGGCAGAGCCCAGCCTTGCTTGCCTGTCGGCCACCCCGAGACATGGACCCGGCCGGGCACGCTCCGGTCCTCGTCGCGCAACCTCCTGGCCATCCGGGCGTCGACGCAGGAGGGACCAGGGAGGCAGGCCATGCTGGAGAAGATTCCCGAGGCGGTGGGGCGCGCGCTGGGCGGCACCCGGGCCGGGCTGGAGGACGTGACGCTGCACCAGGTCGAGGCGCCGTCCGGGATCGTCGTCACCAGCCCCGCCTTTGCGCCGGACGCCACGATGCCGGCCCGGTTCACCGCTGACGGCGAGGGCATGTCGCCGCCGCTGCGCTGGACCGGGGTGCCGCAGGGCACGAAAGCGGTGGTGCTGCTGGTGGAGGACGCGGACAGCCCGACGCCTCACCCGCTGGTCCATGCGATCCTGCCCGGCCTGCCGGGGACGGACGGCGACCTCGACGAGGGCGCGATGCCGGGTCCCGGGCATGACGGCGACGTGGCGGCGGGACGCAACTCGTTCCTGCGTGCCGGCTGGCTGCCGCCCGATCCCCCGCCCGGCCACGGGCCGCACCGCTACGTGTTCCAGGTGTTCGCGCTCGACGTCGTGCCGGAGGCCGGGGCGGCGCCGGGACGCGGGGCGCTGGTGGCGATGATGACCGGCCACGTGCTCGCCAAGGGCGCGATGATCGGGGTGTACGGCCGCGGCGCAGGCTGACGCCGTACGGCGGCGGCGGGGCCTTGAGCCTGCCTGGGCGGCGCACGATGTCGTTCGAAACCAGGGAGCGTGCGATGTCGGGATTTGCGGGCGTGGCGGGCAGAGGATTTGTCGATGTCGAGCGTCGCTTGGCCAGGCTGCGCCGCCTTGCCTGGATGCTCGACGGTGCCGCACGCATCCCGGGCACGCGGTTCCGCTTCGGCCTGAACAGCCTGATCGGCCTGGCGCCCGGCATCGGCGACACCGTGCTGGCGAGCATCTCGCTATGGATCGTGTGGGAGGCGCGGGCGCTCGGCGTGCCGCCGCACAAGCTGACGCGGATGCTTGCCAACGTGGGGATCGAGGCGGCGATGGGCGCGATCCCGCTGCTCGGCGACGCCATGGACGTCGTGTTCAAGGCGAACCTGCGGAATTTGGCGATCATCGACCAGCATTTCGCCGGGCGCTAGGAGCAGGAAGCCGTCACGCTCCAGACGCGTCGGCGGGTGGTTTCCAAAGTAAGGAAGGCCAGGGGCTCTGCCCCTGGACCCCGCCAAAGGTTTGCCTTTGGAAGGCAATACTTTGGTAAATTGGTGTCCAGAGGCCTTGGCCTTTGGCGGGTCTGGGCAGAGCCCAACCTTGCTTGCTTGCTTGCTACTGGCGTCAGGTCCCGGCCATTGCGGGCCGGCGCCCGGCTCAGCGTTCCTTTTCCGTGAACGCGAAGCTGATCTCCGGCCGGCGTGCCGACTCGTTCCCGGCCGCCATGATGGCGACACGCAACGCTGCGCTGCCCGCGAGAGCCGCAACCGACGCCGCGTTCGCGAGGCTGGGCAGCCGGCGCGACAGCAGCGAAGCCCCCAGCAGGCCGATCGGCAGGATGGTGCCGAGCACGGTGACGCCCTTCTCTGCCTGCCCGGCGGCACCGTCCAGGGCGGCCGCGACGCCGCGCTCCCTGAAGGCGCGGTGCAGGGTAACGCCGGCGGCAAGCTCCACGCCGAGCGCCGCGAGGGCAACGCGCTGCATCGCGATCGAGGTCCGGTCCTCACTGCCGAGGAACAGCGCACCGGCGGCCCCGGCGAGCGAGGCGCCGGCGTAGCGGGCGGCCAGGCTCTTGGGCGCGGCGGCCCACAGCGGGGTGCTGGTCGCGGAGAGCAGCGCCGCCGTGTAGGTGGCGAGCCCCGCGCCGGCGATCGCGGCCGGCACCTGCGTCACGGCGGCGCTGCGCCGCGCGAGGCGCCCCGCCCTGCCGCCGCTGCGGTCGCCCACGAACTGCGCCGCGGCGGTCAGGCCGGCGAAGCCCGTGAACGCGGTGAGGACGTAGGTGCCGATCGACATCGGCGAGGTGCCGCGGAAGATGCGGAACATGTTGTAGAACCGCGCCGGCGTATGCAGGTCCCAGACCAGCAGCGCGCTGCCGAGCGTCGGCGCCAGCATCGCGAGATATCGGCCCCGGCGCACCGTCGACCTCGCGGCACGCCCGCGAGTCAAGTCGGCGAGCGTGGACAGGATCTGCGCGCCGCCCGACAGGCCGGCGAGGAAGATGTAGCCGCCCACCACCCAGTTGTTGAAGGGCGCGTGCTTGACCTGGTTGCGGCCGTAGTAGGTCTCGCAGCGCCACTCGCCGGGCGGCGTGCGCTGCGGCGTGGCGTGCTTCCCGGCGTTCTGCAGCGCGGTCTGGTCGTCCGGCATTCTCAGTCCTCCCGGGCCAGCAGGGCGATCGACGCCAGCGCCAGACCGGCGACCGTGGCGAGTCCCGTGAGCAGCGACGGCCGCACCCTGCGCGAGGCCCGGGTCGGCGCCGCCGGCAGGTTGTAGACCTCCGGCCGCTGCGTCAGCAGGAAGAACGCGTTCAAGTGGCCCAGCCCCCCGGTCGCCCCCGGGCTGTCCGGCACGCCATACAGGTATGCCGCCTTCTGCCCCAGCCCGTGGAGCTGCTCGACCCGGTGCGCCGCGCGCTCCTGCAACAGCTCGACCTCGCCGAACTGGATGCTCTCCGTCGGGCACGCCTTGGCGCAGGCCGGCTCCAGGCCGCCCTTGAGCCGGTCGTAGCACAGCGTGCACTTGTGCGCCTTGCCGTCCATCGTGGAGACGTCGACCACGCCGAACGGGCAGGCCGGCACGCAGTAGCCGCAGCCGTTGCAGATGTCTTGCTGCACCACGACGGTGTCGAACTCGGTGCGGAACAGCGCGCCGGTGGGGCAGGCTTCCAGGCACGGCGCGTTGTGGCAGTGCTTGCACACGTCGCTGAGCATCAGCCAGCCGCTCTGGAACGGCGTCTCCTCGCCGGAGCGCACGTCGTGCTCGACGAAGGCGACATGGCGCCAGGTGTTGGCCGACAGCGCCCCGGTGTTGTCGAAGCTCTGCCCGGTCATGCCGATGTTGTCGGCCGGCAGGTTGTTCCACTCCTTGCAGGCGACCTCGCAGGCCTTGCAGCCGATGCACAGCGTGGTGTCGGTGAAGAAGCCGTACGACTTGCCCGGCTGGATCAGCACGCCGCCGGTCAGCTCGCTCTCGTTCGGGATCATGCCGTCGAGGATGGACTGGTGGTAGTCCAGCGCGCGGGGGTGCATGTCCATCAGCCTGCGCCCTCGGTGGCGTCGATGCGCGTCGCCACGTGGGCGAGCGCGTTGTCGCCGTCGCGGTAGGTGACGCGCACCGGGATCTGGTTGCGGCCCAGCGGCACGAGCTGCTCCGTCTCCATCGCGGCGTTGGGCGAGAGCACGAACAGGCGGGAGACGCCGCTGCGGTCGGTCATCTGGAAGCGGCCCTCCTGAACGATGGTGATCACGCCTTCGACACTCTTCATCGCACGCTCCCGCCGCCCGCTGTCGGGCAAGGCATATGCACTCCCGCGGCGAGGTCCCGACAAGCCGCCGTCCCCATGATCCGCGACGTATGGCGTGAACGTGACAGCGTGCCCGGAGCCGCCGGGTTGCCGCCGCGGCAACACAGGGCCAGCGTTCGCGTCATCACGGGCGCCGGTTCCGCCGGCCGCCCGAAGCCTGGCACACGCCGGCCTTCCCGATTGATTTGGAGTGTTCGCAGATGGGCAAGATCAGCCGCGGCCCCGCCTCGCGCGTGAGCAAGTTCCTTCATGACTGGTCGCTGCCGCGCCAGCTCGCGGGCCAGAGCGGCCGCGACGTCGCCGCGCGCTCCAGCGCCTCGGAGGCGCTGCGCCCGCGCCTGGAGCACGCGGACCGTGTCGGCACCAGCATCTGCCCGTTCTGCGCGGTCGGTTGCGGCCAGCTCATCTACGCCAAGGACGGCAAGCCGATCCACATCGAGGGCGACCCGCGCTCCCCGGTGAACCAGGGCACGCTGTGCCCCAAGGGGGCCGGCACGCTCGGGATGCTGCTCAGCCCGGAGCGCGTCACCCAGGTGATGTGGCGCGCGCCGCACTCCGACCGCTGGGAGCCGAAGCCGCTGGACTGGGCGATGGAGCGCATCGCCATGCTGACGAAGCGCACCCGCGACGAGACCTACGTGGCGACGCTTCCCGACGGCACCGAGGTGAACCACACCCTGGGCATCGCCTCGCTCGGCGGCGCCACTCTGGACAACGAGGAGAACTACCTGATCAAGAAGCTGCTTGGCGGCGGCCTCGGCATGGTCAACATCGAGAACCAAGCCCGAATATGACACTCCTCCTCGGTCCCCAGTCTGGGGGCCACCTTCGGACGCGGTGCTGCCACGATGGCGCTGTGGGACCTCGCGAACTCCGACGTCATCGTGATCATGGGCTCCAACATGGCGGAGAACCATCCGATCGGGTTCCGCTTCGTCATGCAGGCCAAGGCACGCGGCGCCACCATCATCCACGTCGACCCGCGCTTCACCCGCACCTCGGCGATGGCTGACGTCTACGCGCCGATCCGCTCGGGCAGCGACATCGCGTTCCTGGGCGGGATCATCCACCACATCCTCGAGAACGACCTGTGGTTCCGCGACTTCGCGATGGCCTACACCAACATTGCCACCATCATCGAGGATGGCTACGGCGACCCGGAGCAGCACGACGGGGTGTTCTCCGGCTTCAACGCGGCGGAGCGCGACTACAAGCACGACACCTGGCAGTACAAGGGCAAGGTCGTGCCCGCCTCGATCGCGGAGCACCGCGTCGAGGAGGTGGAGAACCGCGACGACGCCTTCGAGACGATGACCGACGGCCCGCCGCCCACGGACCCGACGCTGCAGGACCCGAACTGCGTCTACCAGATCATGCGTCGCCACTACGCGCGCTACACGCCGGAGATGGTGGAGAGCGTCACCGGCTGCCCGCGCGACGTGTTCGTGCGGGTCGCGGACGCGCTGGCGAGGAACTCGGGGCGCGAGCGCACCGGGGCGTTCTGCTACGCGGTCGGCTGGACGCACCACACCACCGGCGTGCAGATCATCCGCGCCAGCACGATCATCCAGGGCCTGCTCGGCAACGTCGGGCGCCCGGGCGGCGGCATCATGGCGCTGCGCGGCCACGCCAGCATCCAGGGCAGCACCGACATCCCGACGCTGTACAACATGCTGCCGACCTACCTGCCACAGCCAAGCTCGCTGAAGCCACACGCCACGCTGGCCGAGTACATCCACACCGAGCAGCCCGCGACCGGATGGTGGCACAACTTCCCCAAGTACGTGGTCAGCCTGCTCAAGGCCTGGTACGGCGACACGGCGACGCCGGAGAACGGCTTCGGCTACGCCAACCTGCCGCGCCTGACCGGCGACCAGTCGCAGTTGCCGATGACGCTGGCGATGGTGGACGGCGTGGTGCTCGGCCAGTTCGTGCTGGGGCAGAACCCTCTGGTCGGCGCGGTCAACGCCGACCTGGTGGAGCGCGGCATGTCCAAGCTGGAGTGGCTGGTGGTGCGCGACTTCGCCATGACCGAGACGGCGGAGTTCTGGCGCAGGGGCCGTCTGGTGCAGCGCGGCGAGCTGAGCCCTGAGCAGATCGGCACCGAGGTGTTCTTCATGCCGTGCGCCCTGTCCGGCGAGAAGGCCGGCACCGTCACCAACACCAGCCGCCTCGTGCAGTGGCACGACAGCGTGGTCGAGGCGCCGGGCGACAGCCGCTCCGAGCTCTGGTTCATGTTCCACCTCGGCCAGCGCCTGAAGGCGCTCTACGCCGACAGCACCGACCCACGCGATGGTGCCATCCAGGCGCTGACCTGGGACTATCCGGTGGCGGGCGAGCGCGCCGAGCCGGACGCCGAGGCGGTGCTGATGGAGATCAACGGCTACACCGTGGCCGACCGCAGGCAGGTCGCGACCTACAAGGACCTCAAGGACGACGGCTCCACGGCCTGCGGCGGCTGGATGTATTCCGGCATCTTCCCGCGCGAGGGCCACAACGTCGCGCGTTCCCGCCGTCCGGACGGTCCGGACGGGCCGGGCAGCCACCTGGGCTGGGCGTTCGCCTGGCCATCCAACCGCCGCACGCTGTACAACCGTGCCTCCGCCGATCCCGTCGGCCAGCCCTGGTCGGAGCGCAAGAAGATGGTCTGGTGGGACGACGCGGAGGCGAAGTGGGCGGGCACCGACATCCCCGACTTCGAGCCGACCAAGCACCCGGACTATCGCCCGGACTGGAGCAAGCACCCGCACGGCATGGACGCGCTGGGCGGCGCCGATCCGTTCATCATGGAGGCGGACGGGCGCTGCCAGCTCTTCGCGCCGTCCGGGCTGAAGGACGGGCCGCTGCCCACGCACTACGAGCCGCTGGAAAGCCCGGTGCGCAACGAGATCCACCCCGGCCAGCAGGCGAACCCGACGCTGAAGCCCTGGCCGCGGCCGGGCAACGAGACCCACGCCGCGCAGGACCCGCGCTTCCCCTACGTGTTCTCCACCTTCCGCCTGACCGAGCTGCACTGCGGCGGCGTCATGAGCCGGGTGACGCCGCACACCGCGGAGCTGCAGCCCGAGGCCTTCGTGGAGGTGCCGGTCGAGCTGGCGGAGGAACTGGGGATCGGGCATCTCGACTGGACGGTGCTGTCGACGCTGCGCGGCGAGATCGAGGTCAAGGCCATGGTCACGCGCCGCCTCAAGCCGTTCGTCATCGGCGGCAGGACGGTCTACCAGATCGCCATGCCCTGGGTGTTCGGCGGCGAAGGATTCGCCCATGGCGCCTCGGCCAACGTGCTGCTCGGCATCTACGGCGACGCCAACACCGGCATCCACTCCACCAAGGCGCTGACCTGCAACCTGCGCCGCGGCCGGCTCGCCAATCCGGCGGGGCACAGCCGTGGCCAGTGACGCCGCCGGGAGCATCGATGTCCGCGCCGTCGAGTACCCGGAGCCCGACCCGGGCCGGCGGGCGCTGGAGGCGCTGGACCGCGTGCTGGAGGAGAAGCCGGGCGACCTCGCCACCAGCCCGGAGCGCAAGCAGCTCGGCGAGGACTTCTCCGAGGTGACGCGCCAACTCTGCGGCTTCCGCGACATCCTGATCCAGGCGCAGCGCAACGGGGACGTGACGCCGCGGTCCCGGGCGCGGCTGCAGGAGGTCAACAGCGTGCTGAGCACGGTGCTCGGCGGGCACTTCCCGCTGGGCGACGTTCCGTGGCCGCAGGTCGAGAAAGCCCGCGACGCGCTCGCGCGGCTGCTGGCCGGGGCGTGATGCCCGCATGGGAAAGCGCTGGCCTTTGCAGAGGAAGCGAGCAAAGAAGGCCAGAGGCTCTGCCTCTGGACTCCGCTCAAGGCTCGTCTTGAGAATCCAATACTTAAGCCAAGGGATCAAAGGGCCTTCGGCCCTTTGCGGGTCTGGGCAGAGCCCAGCCTTGCTTGCTCGCAGTGCTTCCAGCTTCATCAGCGGGACGGCTGGAAGGTGCGGTCCTCCACTGGCATCGAGGTCTCCCTTGCGGCAGGTTCTCGCGGTGAAGGTCCTGGCAGCGATCCTGGTGCTGGCGCCGCTCTGCACGCAGGCGGCGCCGTTCTGCGTACGCACTCCGGCAGTGCCGTCGCGATGCCTGTATGTCGACCCGGGCGCCTGCCGCGTGGAAGCTCGTGCGCAGGGCGGCGAGTGCACCACGAACCCCTCCGAGCCGCAGCCGGTGTCGGGGACGGGGCGCTACTGCATCGTGGTGTCAGGCGGTCCGCTCGAGTGCGCCTACCCCGACCGGTCGCCGTGCGAGAGGGCTGCGGCGCGCATGGGCAGCGGGTGCGTCGAGGTGCCACGCACCGGCAACGGCGAGGCGCCGCTGGCCGACCCGTTCCAGTCCGTGCGGCCATACTGAACGATTTTTCAGGAAGCAAGGCTGGGCTCTGCCCAGACCCGCCAGGGGGGAGGCCCCCCCTTGGACCGGCTTTACTGAGTGGTGGATTCCAAAGGCCTGCCTTTGGCGGAGTTTGAGGCAGAGCCTCAACCTTTCTTGCCTCCGCCAAGGAGGCCGGCGCTCGTCGTTCCTGCTGTCGGTGCTACTCGGCGGCCTTCTGAAGCGTGTTCTCCAGCGAGTTCGCCCGGTAGAACTCCTCCGCGGCCGCGGCGCCGCTGCCGGCCTCGACCTTGATGCCCACGTCGCGCATGGCCATCTCGGCACCGGTGATCGCGGCCAGGCACATCAGCTCGTTCAGGTCGCCGAGGTGGCCGATGCGGAACAGCTTGCCCGCCATCTTCGCGAGGCCCGCGCCGGTCGCCAGGTTGTAGCGCAGGAACGCCCGCTTGATCACGTCGGCGCCGTTGAAGCCATCGGGCACCATGATCGCGCTCACCGTGTCGCTGTACCACTTCGGCTCCTGCGCGCAGAGCTTCAGCTTCCAGCCGTCGAGCACCGCCGCGCGCACGCCGCCGGCGAGGTAGGAGTGCCGGGCGATGACGTTGTCGAGGCCTTCCTCGTCGAGCAGCATGGTCAGCGACTCGCGCAGCCCATAGAGCATCGGGATCGACGGCGTATAGGGGAAGTAGCCGTCCTTGTTCGCTTTGCTCTGGTCGTCGAAGTCGAAGTAGGCGCGGCGCAGAGGGTTGTTGTTGCGCGCGGCCTTCTGCGCCTCCAGCGCCTTCTGGCTGACGCAGGCGATGCCGAGGCCGGCGGGCAGCATCAGGCCCTTCTGGCTGCCGGTGATCGCGCCATCGACCTTCCACTCGTCCATGCGGAAGTCGAGCGAGCCGATCGAGCTGACGCCGTCGACGAACAGCAGCGCCGGGTGGCTGGCGGCGTCGATCGCGCGGCGGACCGCGGCGATGTCGCTGGCGACGCCGGTCGCGGTCTCGTTCTGCACAACCATGACGGCCTTGATCTCGTGGCCCTTGTCGTCCGCGAGCGCCTGCCCGATGCGCTCCGGCGAGGCGCCCGTGCCCCACTCTTCGTCCTGGATCACGACGTCGAGCCCGTGGCGCTGGGCGAGGTCGATCCACAGCGAGCTGAACTGGCCGAACCGGGGCGAGAGGACCTTGTCGCCCTGGCTGAGCGTGTTGGTCAGCACCGCCTCCCAGCTCCCCGTGCCGGTGGCCGGGAAGATGAAGGCCTGGCCGGTAGTGGTGCGGAACAGCCGCTTGAGCTGCTCGAACAGCGGCAGCGTCAGCTTCGGGAAGTTCGGGTTGCGGTGGTCCTCCATCGGGACGTGCATCACGTTGAGAATGCGGTCCGGAACATTGGTCGGCCCGGGAACGTTGAGGAAGTGGCGTCCAGTCATGCAGTCCTCCCAATCGCGTCTTGCCCCCGCGACATCAGGTCCGTCCGGGCATGCGCGTCACTGGCCTGGACAGATACTCCAGAGCAGGGTCGGGCTCAAACACCTGCTTTCTGCGTCGCGACATTTCCGTGCGCCGGAGCCGCCACCGAAGCAGTAAAACGTCGCCGCAGCCGGTTGCGCGGCTCGCGGGTTGGGCCGGCGAAGCAAGGTTGAGGCTCTGCCTCAAACTCCGCCAGGAGGAGGCCCCCTGGACCGCCTTCCCTCAGTAAAGCTGGTCCAGGGGCGGCTCGCCCCCGCCTTGAAGCAGGGGCGGGTCTGGGCGGAACCTGCCAAAGCTTCCGATGACCCTCTTGGGTCGTTGGAAAGGCAGGCGGAGGGGGAGCTCGGCCTTGCCTGCTGACGGGCCGATGTCAGGCGCTGTCGTCCGCTCGCCGCAGGCCGAGGAAGCCGAGCGTGTCGCGCAGGCTCGGCGCCAGGAACCGCAGCGGCGCGGCCATGGCGCCGATGATCTCGACGTGGTTGACGCCGGGGTAGATGCGGTCCTCCGCGAAGCCGCCGGCCGTGCGGATGCGGGCGGCGAGCCGCAGCGTGTTGGCGGGCATCACGGTGGTGTCCGCGCTGCCGGCGGCGAGAAAGGCGGGCGGTCCCACGGTTCCGGCGTAGGTGATCGGCTGGGTGTCGATCCGCGCCGCGCCGCCGAAGATCGAGGCCAGCTCCGCGGTGTGCAGCGGCAGGAAATCGTAGGGTCCGGCCAGCCCGATCAGCCCGCGCAGCGCCTCGCGCGGGCGCAGTCCCTCCGCACCCAGCCAGCGCGCGTCGAACGCCAGCATCGCGGCGTTATACGCCCCGGCCGAATGCCCCATCAGGAACACCGGCCCCGCCGCCGCCCGGGTCGGCGCCGGCGAGTGCTGCGCCGCCACAAAGGCCGCGTTGTCGCACGCCCAGCGCACGGCCGCCGCGCAGTCGCGCAGGAAATCGGGGTAGCGCACCTGCGGGTAGAGCCGGTAGTCGGGAATCACCACGATGGCGCCGCGCTGCGCCAGGGCGCCGCCCACAAAACGGTACATCGCCTTGTCGCCGCCCTTCCAGCCGCCGCCATACAGGAACACGACCACGGGAGGCGGACCGGCCGACAGTGCGGGGGCGGGCGCATAGACGTCGAGCGTGCGTCGCGGGCCGTCGCCATAGGCCAGGCCCCGCGCGACCAGCCGCTGCGGCGCCAGGTCGTTGAGCACCCTGGCAGGCGAGCAGCCGGCGGCCAGCAACAGCCCCATTCCGCCTAGGACACGCCGCCCGACGCCGGATCGTGCGCCCTGCCCCGCCGGAGCATCGGCCCCCGGAGCATCAGACCCTGTGGCGAGTGCCCGCTGCGCGGGGATGACCATACTATCGCCGGGAATGCTGGCGTGGATCTTGCTGCGTTCGGAGGAAGCCGGCATCCCAGTGGCAGGCACGGATGGGATGGCGACGGTCTTGCTCATCACCTGACAACGCGGTTCGCGCCGTTCGGTGCCGACGGCAGGATGGCCCCGTGCCGGAATGCGGACCTCCCTGCGCCGATTCTTAACCAGGCCGGCCTATAAGCTGACGCCGTGCCGTTTCGCCGAGGGTGCCACGCCAACCACGACCCGCCTCGTCATCGACCTTGACGCCATCGCCGCGAACTGGCGCCTGCTGCGCGGACGCCACCGTGGCGATGTCGCGGGCGTGCTCAAGGCCGACGGCTACGGCCTGGGCGCGGCCAGGATTGCGGCCCGCCTGCTGGCGGAGGGATGCCGGCACTTCTTCACCGCCCACGCGCAGGAGGCGCGCGCGCTCCGGCCGCTGCTGGGAGGCGCGATGCTCTGCGTGCTGAACGGCCTGTGCCCGGGCGAGGCGGACGCCTACGTCGAGCACGACCTGCTGCCGGCGCTGGGCACGCTGGGCGAGATCGGGGAGTGGGCGGCGCAGGCGAGACGGGTCGGGCGGGCGCTCCCGGCGCTGCTGCACATCGACACCGGCATGAACCGCCTCGGCCTGGACGCGGAAGAGCTCGACTGGCTGGTGCGCAGGCCCTGGCTGCTGGACGGGGTGGAGCTGCGCTACGTCATGACCCACCTCTGCGCCGCCGACACGCCGGACCATCTCGCCAACGCCGCGCAGCGCCTTGCCTTCGCACGGGAGTGCGCGCGCCTGGACACGGTGCTGGACCGCGCCGTGCCGCGCTCGATGGCCAATTCCTCGGGGCTGTTCCTGGACGACGGGTTCGGCTCCGACCTGGCGCGGCCGGGGGCGGCGCTCTACGGCATCAACCCCGTCCCGGGACAGCCGAACCCGATGCGACCGACCCTGCGATTGACCGCCAGGGTGCTGTCCGTGCGCGCCGTGCCGGCGGGTGCCAGCGTCGGCTACAACGGTTCGTGGACCGCAGGGCGCGACAGCAGGATCGCGACCCTGGGGGTCGGCTATGCGGACGGGCTGCCGCGCGCGCTGTCCAACGCGGGGCGGGCGAGCTTTGACGGCAGGCCCGTCCCGCTGGTAGGGCGTGTCTCCATGGACCTGACCACGTTCGACGTCACAGACCATCCGGCCGTCAGGCCCGGCGCCTGGTTGGAGCTGATCGGCCCCGATCTTTCCCTCGACGAGGTGGCCGCCTGCGCCGGCACCAACGCCTACGAGATCCTGACCTCGCTGGGCCCGCGCTACGAGCGGGACTACACCGCGCTGTGAGCGGCATGGCCGGCAACGGGCGCGACCGCCTCGCCGCCGCCGACGGCACGCTGGACGCCGCACCGACGCGCGACCACGCGCCCGGGGCCAGGGCGGCCAGGCTGCGTCCGGGTGCTGCGGGAGCGGGACCCGGCGCGGCCCTGCTCGGCGCGGTGGCGGCGCTCGGCGCCGGCGCGCTGGACGCCTGCGCCTCGGCGGGGCGGGTGGCGCTGTTCGGGTTGGTAGGCGTGTCGCACCTGTTGCGTCCGCCGTTCTACGGCCGGATATTCCTGCGCGCCTTCGTCGAGTTCGCCTATTTCAGCCTGCCGGTGGTGGCGCTCACCGCCGTGTTCGCCGGCATGGTGATCGCGCTGCAATCCTATAGCGGCTTCGCCCGCTTCGGCGCGGAGAGCGCCATCGCCAGCATCGTGGTGCTGTCCGTGGTGCGCGAGCTCGCGCCGGTGCTGGGCGGGCTGATGGTGGCCGGGCGGGTGGGCGCCGCGATGGCCGCGGAGCTCGGCACCATGCGGGTGACGGACCAGATCGACGCGCTCACGACGCTGTCCACAGACCCGATGAAGTACCTGGTGGCGCCGAGGCTGCTGGCTGCGACACTCGCTCTGCCGTTGCTGGTGCTGGTGGCCGACGTGATCGGCGTGCTCGGCGGCTTCGTCATCGCGGTGGTCAAACTCGGCTTCAACCCGCAGGCCTTCATCCACGCCACGGCGTCGTTCATGACCACGACCGACGTGGTGGTCGGGCTGGCCAAGGCGGCGGTGTTCGGCTTCCTGATCGCCCTGATGGGCTGCTACCACGGCTACAACAGCCGCGGCGGCGCGGAGGGCGTGGGGTCCGCGACCACCTCGGCGGTGGTCACCGCGTCGATCCTGATCCTGTCCTTCGACTATGTCCTGACCGAGCTGTTCTTCGCCCGATGAGCGGTGCCGACCCGGCTGCGGAGGTGCTGCGCCCGCCCGGCAACGGTCTGCAGGCGAATGGGTTGCAGGCGAACACGCGGGGTTTCGCCGCGGGCACGCCCAAGATCCGCGTCCGCGGCCTGCGTAAGCGCTTCGGCGACAAGCAGGTGCTCGACGGCGTCGATCTTGACGTGATGCCCGGCACCTCAATGGTGGTGATCGGCGGCTCCGGGACCGGAAAGTCGGTGCTGATCAAGTCGATCCTTGGCCTGATCACGCCGGACGAGGGCACGATCGAGATCGACGGCCGCGACATCCTCCGCCTGCCCCGTGGCGAGCGCGAGGCGGCGCGCGCCAGGATCGGCATGCTGTTCCAGAACGGCGCCCTGTTCGACAGCCTGCCGGTCTGGGAGAACGTGGCGTTCGCGCTGCTGGCGCACGCGCGGGGGCGACCGCGCATCACCCGCGAGGCGGCACGCGCGCGCGCCGCCGACATCCTGGCGCAGGTGGGGCTGTCGCCGTCGGTGGGCGACCTGTCGCCGTCCGAGCTGTCGGGCGGGATGCAGAAGCGCGTGGGGCTCGCGCGCGCGATCGCGGCGCAGCCGGACATCCTGTTCTTCGACGAGCCGACCACAGGGCTCGACCCGATCATGGGCGCCGTGATCGACGGCCTGATCATCGACTGCGTGAAGCGCCTGGGCTCGACCGCGATCGCGATCACCCACGACATGGCCAGCGCCACGCGGATCGGCGACCGCGCCGCGATGCTGTTCGGCGGCAGGATCATCTGGGAAGGCGCCGCGCAGGAGCTGCTGGCGAGCGGCAACCCGATGGTGGAGCAGTTCACCCACGGCCGCCGCGAGGGGCCGATCCAGATGGAGCTGCGCCGGTAGCGCCCAAGGTTGGAAGCAAGCAAGGTTGAGGCTCTGCCTCAAACTCCGCCAAAGGCTTGCCTTTGGAATCCACTGCTTAAGTAAGGCCGGTCCAGGGGCGGCTCGCCCCTGGCGGGTCTGGGCAGAGCCCAGTTTTGCTTTCTCCTGCCTTGCGGCGTTGAGACGGAAAAGGCCGGGATCGCTCCCGGCCTTCCTGCCGCAGTCCGGGCGTGGCGCGCCTAGAACAGCTGCTCGCCGTGCAGCACCAAGTCGAGGCCTTCCATTTCCTGGTCCCGGTCCACCCGCAGTCCGATCGTGACCTTGATGAGCATGAGCAGGACGAAGGAGACCAGCGCACTCCACACCACGGTGACGGCGACCGCCTCGGCCTGGATCAACAACTGCGCGAGGCTGCCGCTGGTCCCGTCCGGGGAAGCGTCCGTTGCAGAAAGCGGCCCGTAGGCGAACACGCCGGTGAGCAATGCGCCGACGATGCCGCCGACGCCGTGCACGCCCCAGGTGTCGAGGCTGTCGTCGTAGCCGAGCACGTGCTTGAGCCAGGTCGCCGACCAGAAGCAGATCACGCCCGCGGCGACGCCGATGATGAGCGAAGCGCCGGGCAGCACGAAGCCCGAGGCCGGGGTGATCGCCACCAGGCCTGCGACCGCGCCGGAGATGATGCCGAGCACCGACGGCTTGCCCTTGGTGATCCACTCCGCGAACATCCAGCCGAGTGCCGCCGCCGCGGTGGCGATCTGGGTGACGGCCATCGCCATGCCGGCGCGGCCGTTGGCGCCGACCGCGGAGCCGGCGTTGAAGCCGAACCAGCCGACCCAGAGCAGAGAGGCGCCGATCACCGCGAGTGCCAGGTTGTGCGGCGCCATGTTGTCCTGGCCGTAGCCGACGCGCTTGCCGAGCACGAGGCAGCACACCAGGCCGGCGACGCCCGCGTTGATGTGCACCACGGTGCCGCCGGCGAAGTCGAGCGTGCCCGCCTTGGACAGCCAGCCGGTCGGCGCCCAGACCCAGTGCGCGATCGGGCTGTAGACGAGCAGAGACCATGCCACCATGAACACGCACATCGCGGAGAACTTCATCCGGTCGGCGAACGCGCCGCAGATCAGCGCCGGGGTAATGATCGCGAACGTCATCTGATACATCATGTAGACGCTCTCGGGGATCGTCTGCGGCGAGGCAGCGTCGGTCCCGGCGCCGAGCACGAAGCCGACGTCCGCGCCCTTGGTGATATGGCTCGCGATGCCGTCGAGAAAGAAGCGCGACAGGTCGCCGAAGTACGGCGCCGTGTCGCCGGTGCCATTGGTGAACGCCAGGCTGTACCCCGCCACCATCCAGGTGATGGTGATGAGGCAGCAGATCGCGAAGGACTGCATCAGCGTGGCCAGGATGTTCTTCTTGCGCACCATGCCGGCGTAGAACAGCGCGAGGCCCGGGATCGTCATCATCAGCACGAGCGCGGTGCTGGTCAGCATCCAGGCGGTGTCGCCGGAGTCGATCTTGGGCGGCTCGGTCGCGGTGGGAGTGGCGGGCGCGGTGGAGGTGGGCGACGCGTTGGGCGCGGGCTGGACGCCGCTGCCCTGGGTGGTGGGCGCGACGCCGGCGGGGGCCGTCGTGGGCGCGGCGGGCTGCGCCATCGACGGGGGTGCCGCGACGAGCGCCACGGTGCCGAGCACCAGAAGGCCGGCCACGCCGAAGCCGAGGCGGCGCACCAGGGGAAACGGGGCCTTGCGGGAGCCCGCCCGGGAGTGTGGCGGTCGGAACCCGGTCAAAGCGCCTCTCCGTCCAGTTCGCCGGTGCGGATGCGCACGGCCCGGTCCAGGTCCATGACGAAGATCTTGCCGTCGCCGATCTTGCCGGTATGGGCGGCCTTCATGATCGCCTCGACTACCTGCTCGGCCAAGTCGGACGGCACCGCGACCTCGACCTTCACCTTGGGGAGGAAGCTGACGTGGTACTCCGCGCCGCGGTAGATCTCCGTCTGGCCCTTCTGACGCCCGAACCCCTTGACCTCGGACACGGTCAGCCCCTGCACGCCCAGCGGAGTCAGCGCTTCCCGCACGTCGTCGAGCTTGAACGGCTTGATGATCGCGATCACCAGCTTCACTTTTCTTGTCCTCCACCCTCCGCCCGGTGGGCGGCGTCCGGCCGGTTCTTACAAGAACCGTGCCGAGGTGCGCGGCCGCCGCGTCCAGCGCCAGCCGGTCTGCCCTACATGCGGCGCCTGGGATGGACGAGGCCGATCCTGCGTCGAACCCCGGGCGTGCCGTCACCGCGGCTGTCTGGTTGTCCGCCGAGTCGGATTTGCGGTTTACGGCTGGGACGTGCACGCCATCTTGAGTCAGCCGCCGGTGCTTCACATGCCTGTGTACAGGGCAAGCCGCGGCTGCGGCCGCATCACGGGCACCGCATCCGTGTGCACATAAAACAGGCAGGAGTGACGACGATCCCAGGTAACACCCGCCCCGGACCTGCCAGGCCGCCGGTCACGTCGATGCCGCGACCCGCCCCGTCGACGAGTGCCGCACGCCACAGGCGATCCGGCGTGGAGCCTGGGTCCGGTCCGGGTGGTGCGTCACACGCCGTGCAGGACGCCGGCGATCCAGCGTCGCGCGACCTTGGCCGTGACCTGGGCCGTGACCTGGGCCGTGACTTGGGCGACGTGGACGTGTGCGTGGTGGGCGCGGGACCGGTGGGCGGGACGCTGGCCTGCCGCCTGCAGGCCGCGGGGGTGTCGGTCGCGATCGTCGACCGGGCCGAGCTTCCGCCCATGGAGCATCCCGACTTCGACGGACGCGCCTACGCCGTGGCGGCAGGGTCGCGACGCCTGCTCGAGGACGCCGGGCTGTGGCGCGAGCTGCCGCAGCCCACCTGTCCGATCACCGACATCCGCATCTCCGACGGCCGTGTCGGCCGGCCGGCGTCGCGGCTGTTCCTGCATTTCGACGTGCGGGACCGCGGCGCCGACGCCGCGGAGGGTGCCGCGATGGGCTGGATGGTGGAGGCGCGCAGCCTGCGCGTGGCGCTGAACCGCGCGCTGCACGACCGTCCCGGGCTGAGCCTGCACGCGCCCGCGCAGGCCAGGGTGGAGCAGCACCGGGATCACGCCGTGGTGCGCCTGCCGGCCGGCACGCTGCGGGCCAGGCTCGTGGTGTCGGCTGAGGGGCGGAACAGTGGCCTGCGCGACGCCGCCGGCATCCGCACCACCCGCCTGCCCTATCGCCAGGTGGGCATGGTCTGCGCGATCGCCCACGAGCGGCCGCACCATGGCACCGCGCTCGAGCACTTCCTGCCGGGGGGGCCGTTCGCGCAACTGCCGATGTGCGGCACCGAGGGCGCGCCGCACGTTTCCGCGGTTGTGTGGACCGAGGGCACCGCGCTGGGCGAGCGGATGATGCGACTCGATGACGCGGCCTATGCGCGCGAGGTGGCGCGGCGGCTGGGCGATCACCTGGGCGCGGTGCGGCTGGTCGGGCGGCGCTGGCTGTACAGGCTGTCGGCGATGCACGCGCACCGCTACGTGGCGCCGCGACTGGCGCTAGTGGGCGACGCGGCCCACGGCATCCACCCGATCGCAGGGCAGGGCCTCAACCTGGGGTTTCGTGATGTGCTCGCGCTGTCCGCGCTGGTGATCGAGGCGGTCGGCGGTGGCGGCGATCCCGGCGACCCGGCGCTGCTGGCCCGCTACCAGGCGGCGAGGCGGCCGGACAACCTGCTGATGCTGGCGGCCACGGACGGCCTGGACCGACTGTTCAGCAGCGACAGCCGGATGCTGCGCGGCGTGCGTGACCTTGGCATCGCCGGGGTGCAGCGCCTGCCCGGCCTCAAGCGGGCCTTCATGCGTGCCGCGATGGGGGTGTGAGCCGGCAGGCTCCCGACCCGTCGCGGTGAGTGGGAAGGCTTGAGCAAGCAAGGCTGGGCTCTGCCCGGACCCGCAAAGAGTCCGAGGACCCTTTGATCCCTTGACTTAAGTAATGGATTCTCAAGGCGAGCCTTGAGCGGAGTCCAGAGGCAGAGCCTTTGGCCTTCCTTCGGCCGCGCCGTGCGCCGCTCCCCGGCAGGGACCAGGACATTCCCGTGTGGGTCGTCCGGCGGCAACATGGCGCTTCCTTTCGCCTGGGCCGCGATCCACAGTCCGGCAGATGCAGATCCATGCAAGCTGCGCGGCGCGCGACGGGGCGGGCGTCCTGTTGCTCGGCCCTCCCGGTTCGGGAAAGTCCGACCTGCTGCTCCGGCTGCTGCACCTGGGGTTCGAGCTGGTCGCGGACGACCGGGTCGAGGTCGAGGCAGGCCAGGCACGCGCGCCGGCGGCGCTGTGCGGCCTGCTGGAAGTCCGCGGGCTCGGCATCCTCCGGCTGCCGCATCGCAAGGCGGCGGCGCTGGTCCTTGCGGTGCAGCTCCTGGCCCCCGCACACGACGCCATGATGCGGCTTCCCGAGCCACGGCGTCACCCCTTGCTGGACCTGCCCCTGGTCACAGTGGACCCGGCCGCGGCCTCTGCGGCGCTGTGGGTCTCCCTGGCGCTCGACTGCGCGCTGGGCCGCGTCACCCAGCTTGCGGGCGCCTTTGCGTGAATCCGTCCGCACGAGCGGGCCTCACCGGGATGGCGCGAATGTCGATCGGGCTGCGGTGTCATACCGGGGCAGACCTCCCGACGTGAGCCCGCGATCCACGCTGAATACGAACGTATGTCCTGTGCCGCACACCAGGCCCTGGGGCCAGGCTTGCCGCCATGCAGGCGCCACAATGCCGAAACGTGTCGGGTGCATGTCGCTGTGCGCCAGTCGTGGGATGCGTCCGAGGCGTCTCCAGCGTCGGAACCGGCTTCCAACCCGGCAAGATGTCGCTTTCGCCGGGATTTGCTGCACCGCAGCGGCGCGCTGCGATCCTGAGGACAGAAAGCAGGTTCGTTGACCGGGGCGAAAGATCGCGGACAGCCGATGCAGGTTGTTCATCCTTTATCGGCAGGATCGTGGCGGCGCTGGATTGGCGCTTGCAGTGTCTCCATGTGAGGGACGACAACACCTTGGCAGACACGGGCCGCTCACCGCATCGTCAACATCGTCATTCCCGCTGGCAAGCGGCAGAGAGCTCTGCTTGCGGACCACGCAACCGACGGCCGCCTGATGCGGTTGTTGACGGATCGGTTGCAGGGACCACAGGTGCATGGGCATGGCGTCGACAAGCTGGGCGTTGTGAAGATGCCTCGACGACGAAACCGGTGTCTCATCGGTCGATGTTGTACAGGTGGTCGCAGGAAGCGGCACGGTAGCGTGACGCCGGGATCGGCCGCGGCGAGCGGCATCGAGGTCGGGCTCGATCCGACAGATCAGGCGCAGGAGGCCTGAGCAGAACCCATGATCGGAATTGTGCTGGTGACGCACGGCAGGCTTGCCGTAGAGTTGCGCGCGGCGATGGAGCATGTCGTCGGCGAGCAGCGCAACGTCGCGACGATGTGCATCGGCGCGGATGACGATATCGACCGCTGCCGCGAGGAAATCCAGGCCCGGATCGTCGACGTAGACCAGGGCGACGGGGTGGTTCTCCTGACCGACATGTTTGGCGGCACGCCCAGCAACCTCGCCATCTCCATGATGGACCGCGAGGGCGTCGAGGTGATCGGCGGCGTCAACCTGCCCATGCTGGTCAAGCTCGCCAAGGTCCGGTCGCTGCAGACTCTGGCCGAATGCGTGGACTGCGCGGAACTGGCGGGACGCAAGTACATCTGTGCCGCCTCGCACGCGCCCGGGCACGGGCCAACGGCGCTGGCCGAGCAGTGCCGCAAGAAGCTCGCGCCGCCGGAGGCCGGGCCGCTGCGCAAGGCGCAGGCCTGAGCGAGAACGGCGGGTTGTGACAGGAAGGGTGGCGTGACAGGAAGGGCGGCGGATTTGGCGGCAGGCTCGACGTGATCGCAGGCGGGAAGCGGGGGACGTGAGCGAGCCCGCGGGCGATCCCGTGCTGAGCCGCGTCGTGACGGTGCGCAACCGCCGCGGCCTGCACGCCCGCGCCGCCGCACGCTTCGTCGCCATGGCGGAGCGGTTCGCCGCCTCGGTGGAGGTCGCGCGGGCCGAGAGCCCGGGGCAGAGCGTCTCGGCGCGCTCGATCATGGGCCTGATGATGCTGGGGGTCGGTCAGGGGTCCGGTCTGGCGCTGCACGCCCAGGGCTGGGACGCCAAGGAGGCGCTTGAGGCGCTCGCCGCCCTGGTCGAGTCCGGCTTCGATGAGCAGGAGTGAGGGCACGGCCGAGGGTGCGCACGCCCCGGCCGTCGCCCCCGTCACCCCGGGCGCGGCGCGGCCGGAGCGGCGCCTCGTCGGCATCCCGGTAGGCGCCGGCATCGCGATCGGCCCAGCGTTTCCCGCCCGCGAGGCGCCTGCAGAGTTCACCCACGGCGTCATCTCCGCCGATGCCGTGGCGGCGGAGGGCGAGCGCCTGGAGCAGGCGATTCTGCGCTCGCGCAAGCAGGTGGCCAAGCTCCGCCAGAAGCTGCTGATCCTGCCCGACGACGGCCAGGCCGAGCTGGCCCCGCTGCTCGACGCCTACATGCAGATGCTCGGCCCCTCGCGCCTGATCCGCGGCGCGCGCATCCGCATCCGCGACCGGCTCGTCTCCGCGGAGACCGCGGTGGCGGACGAGGCGGAGCAGGTCGCCCGTGCCCTGCTCGCCCTGCCCGGAGACGATCCCGCCGGGCTGCAGCGCCGTGCGGACGAGGTGCGCGAGATCGCGCGCCGGCTGATCCGCAACCTGGCGCAAGCGCCGTTCCGCTCGCTGGGCGCGGTGCCGGCGGGCTCGGTGCTGGTCGCGGAGTCGTTGCGCCCCGCCGACGCCGCGCTGATCGACCCGGCGCGCGTCGCCGGCGTGGCCACCGAGGAGGGCGGCAGCGACGGGCACACCGCGATCATGCTGAGGGCACTCGGCATCCCCTCGGTGCTCGGGGCCGTTGGGCTGGCCGCGGCGGCGCGGGCGGGATGCCAGATGATCGTCGACGGCGGCGCCGGCACCGTGGTGGTCAATCCTGGCCCGGACACTCTGGCCAGGGCCCACGCCGACGTGGCGGCCTTCACCCGCGAGCGGCAGAAGCTGGCCCGCCTGCGCCGGCTGCCGGCCCGCACCACCGACGATGCGGAGGTGGAGCTGCACGCCAACCTGGAGATCCCGGCGGAGCTGGCGCTGATCGCGCAGTCCGGCGCCACCGGGATCGGCCTGCTGCGCTCCGAGTTCCTGTTCATGAACCGCGACACCGTGCCCGACGAGCAGGACCAGTTCGCGACCTACCGCAGCGTCGTCGAGGCGATGAGCGGCGACGTCGTGACGATTCGCGTGCTCGACTGGGGCGGCGAGAAGCAGCTCGACTCGTTGTCTGCGGAAGGGTTCGGCACCCTCGCCGACCGCAACCCCGCGCTCGGCGTGCGCGGCATCCGGCTGCTGCTGCGCCACCCTGCCCTGTTCGAGACGCAGCTCGCGGCGATCCTGCGCGCCGCGTCCTCGGGTCCGGTGCGCATCCTGCTGCCGATGGTCACCAACGTGGGCGAGCTGCGCCAGGCGCGCGACATCCTGGAGCGGGTGGCACGCAGGCTGCGCCGGCGGGGCGAGCGCATCTCCGACCGCCTGCCGCCGCTGGGCGTGATGATCGAGACGCCGGGTGCCGCGCTCTCCGCCGACGCGCTGGCGCTGGAGGCGGATTTCTTCGCGATCGGCACCAACGACCTCGCGATGTACACCCTCGCGGTGGACCGCTCCCTGGCGGAGGTGGCCGCGATCTACGACCCGCTGCACCCTGCGGTGCTGCGGCTGGTGCAGTTCGCCATCGAGGCGGCGCTGCGGGTGCGCAAACCGGTCTCTGTGTGCGGCGAGATGGCGGGCAACCCGCGCTTCACCCCGCTGCTGCTCGGGCTTGGCCTGCGCTGCTTCAGCATGAGCGCGTCCGCGGTGCCCCGGGTCAAGCAGGTGGTCCGCGGCGCCTCGGTCGACGAGTGCATCCGCTTCGCCCGCAAGGTCATGGAGCAGAGCGACCCGGCCCGCATCCGCGAGATGGTGCTGGGCTAGAGAGGGCCGCGCAAGCAAGGTTGAGGCTCTGCCTCAAACTCCGCCAAAGGCTCGCCTTTGGAATCCATTCCTTAAGAAAGCGCCGGTCCAGGGGCGGCTCGCCCCTGGCGGGTCTGGGCAGAGCCCAGCCTTGCTTGCTTCGCCCGTCCAGCCCACGGCGCCGCGCAACCATTCACCTGTGGCGCGTTCTCCTCCGGTGCTACGGGAGAACGTGCCGATGACCACTCCGACGACGCTGCGGATCACCGAGGGGCGCCCCTACCCGCTGGGTGCCACGTGGACCGGGCGCGGGGTGAACTTCGCCCTGTTCTCCGCCAACGCCACGTCGGTTGAGCTGTGCCTGTTCGACGCCGAGGGCGAGACCGAGCTGGCCCGGGTCAGGCTGCCCGAATACACCGACGAGATCTTCCACGGCTTCCTACCCGACGCGCATCCGGGTACCGTCTACGGCTACCGCGTGTATGGCCCCTACGAGCCCGAGCAGGGTCACCGCTTCAACCACAACAAACTCGTGCTCGACCCCTACGCCAAGGCGGTAGTGGGCCAGTTGAAGTGGGACCCCGCGGTATTCGGCTACACGATCGGGGCGGAAGGCGACGACCTGACGTTCGACGAGCGCGACAGCGCACGCTTCATGCCGAAGTGCCGCGTGATCGACCCGGCCTTCACCTGGGGCGGCGACCGTAGCCCGATGGTGCCGTGGGACAAGACCGTGCTGTACGAGACGCACGTGCGCGGCTTCACCAAGCTGCACCCGGCGGTGCCGGAAGACATGCGTGGCACCTTCCGCGGGCTGGCGGTGCCGGAGGTCATCAAGCATATCAAGTCGCTGGGCGTGACCTCGGTCGAGCTGCTGCCGGTGCACATGTTCATCGACGACGACTATCTCCAGGACAAGGAGATGGTGAACTACTGGGGCTACAACTCCATCAGTTTCTTCGCGCCGGCGCGGCGCTACGCCACTAATCACGGCTACGCCTCACTCGAGTTCAAGGAGATGGTCGCGCGCCTGCACGACGCCGGCCTCGAGGTCATCATGGACGTGGTGTACAACCACACCGCAGAGGGCAACGAGCGCGGCGCCACCCTGTCGTTCAAGGGCATCGACAACGCGTCGTACTACCGCCTGCTGCCCGACCAAAAGCGCTACTACATCAACGACACCGGCACCGGGAACACGGTGAACCTGTCGCACCCGCGCGTGATCCAGATGGTCACCGACAGCCTGCGCTACTGGGTCACCGACATGCACGTGGACGGGTTCCGCTTCGACCTCGGCACCATCCTCGCCCGCGAGCCGCACGGCTTCGACGAGCAGTCGGGCTTCCTCAAGGCCTGCGGCCAGGACCCGATCCTCAGCCAAGTCAAGCTGATCGCGGAGCCGTGGGACTGCGGTCCCGGCGGCTACCAGGTGGGCGGCTTCCCTCCCGGCTGGGCGGAGTGGAACGACCGCTACCGCGACGACGTGCGCTCGTTCTGGAAGGGCGACCAGGGCACCTTGCCGAGCCTCGCGTCGCGCCTCGTCGGCAGCGCGGACTTCTTCAACCGCCGCGGGCGCCAGACCTGGGCCGGGGTGAACTTCCTCACCGCGCACGACGGCTTCACGCTCAACGACACCGTCGCCTACAGCGAGAAGCACAACGAGGCGAACGGCGAGGACAACAAGGACGGCAACTCCAACAACCACAGCTCGAACTACGGTGTCGAAGGCCCGACCGACGACGCAGAGATCAACGAGGTCCGCGAGCGGCAGATGCGCAACATGCTGGCGACGCTGCTGCTGTCGCGCGGCACGCCGATGATCCTGGCCGGCGACGAGTTCGGCCGCACGCAGGAGGGCAACAACAATGCCTACTGCCAGGACAGCGAGATTTCCTGGGTCAACTGGGACATCAAGCAGAAGGGACACGACTTGGTCCGCTTCGTCTCCGACGTGGCGGCCTTGCGCCGGCGCCTGCCGGTGCTGCATCGCACCCGCTTCATGACGGCGGAGTGGAACGACGAACTGGGCGTGAAGGACGTCACCTGGCTCAGCCCGAACGATACCGAGATGACGCCGGAGCAGTGGAACGACGCCGCCGCGCTCTGCATGGGCGTGCTGCTCGACGGCCGGGCGCAGCCGACCGGCATCGCGCGACGCGGGGACGACCAGACCCTGCTGCTGATCGTCAACTCCTACCATGACGTCGTGCCGTTCAAGCTTCCGACCGTGATCGGCGGCACCTCGTGGCACCGGTTGATCGACACGAATCTCACGACGGTCGACGATCTCGATGTGTCGAAGGAAGGCGCTACCACCATCGACGCCGGGGCGTCCTACGACGTGACCGGGCGGTCGCTTCTGCTGTTCGAGCTGGCACGGGGACAGGAGTACGGCACCGCGCGCGCGCAACGTGGCTCGGCAAACTAGAGCGGCCGTCCCGAGATCGGCGAGGCAAGCAAGGTTGAGGCTCTGCCTCAAACTCCGCCAGGGGCGGCTCGCCCCTGGCGGGTCTGGGCAGAGCCCAACCTTGCTTGTTGGCAGGTGGGTGTCGGACGCTGTTCCTGCTACCCCAATCCGGACCGCCGACTGGATCAGGCCGGCACGTCCAGGGCGCCGCGGATTTCCGAGCGCATCCTGTCTCCATCGGGCGGGTCGTTTGACGAGAACGTGCCGCGTATGCCGCCGTCACGTCCGATCAGGACCTTGCAGAAGTTCCAGCCCGGTTCCCAGTGCCTCGTGTCGCTGACCCAGCGATAGAACGGCGCAGCGTCGTGGCCCGTGACGCGCGACAGGCCCGCCATTGGAAACTGCACGTCGAAGGTGGCCTCGCAGAACGTCTTCACCTTGCCGTTGCTGTCGGACTCCTGCCCGAAATCATTGCTGGGAATGCCGATTACGGTCAGGCCCTGCGGGAAGAACTCGCGGTGCATCGCTTCCAGGCCACGGTATTGCGGCGTGTAGCCGCAGAACGAGGCGGTGTTGGCCACCAGCAAGACACGCCCGTGAAAGCTCGCGAGGTCGAGCGTCCCACCCTCGATGGACGGGAACGTGAAGCCCCATGCCGCCTGCGCCGCTCGCGCCCGACCTGCCCCCGCCAAACCGACGGCGCCGCCGCCCAGGCCTGCAAGCACCGATCGCCTCGTGACACCAGGCATCGCGACTCTCCCCTGCTGTTGCCGCGAGGCGCTATTCCCGGCGCAACACGCGGTCGTTGATGAAGCTGGACAACCCACCGGCCACGAAATCGCGCTTGAGGGCGGCTTCGTCATAGTCGCGGGCGACCCAGTCCAGGAACGGCATCCTGCCCTCCGCCTCCGCAGCGTAGCGCACGAAGAACGCGTCGAGCACACCGGTGCGGGAACGGTTGAAGTGGCCATAGCGCCAGGAAAGCTGGCGCAGCGCCTCGGCTGCCGTGCCGCCCTCGAACAGGACCACAAGCCCTGCGGCCAGGCCGGCACGATCCGCCCCCGACTTGCAGTGCATCAGCGCGGGCGTCTCGATCGAGCGGTACAGGTCGGCGAAGCGCAGGATGCGGTCGCGGTGCGGCGCGCCACGGCTCTCGAACGCCATGTCCAGGTGCCGCAGGCCGAGAGCGACAGCCGCGCCCCGTGACAGCGCGTCCGACCCGCAACGGCGATGGCCACGCAGGTTGACGAGCGTGCGCAGGCCATGACGCTCCACGGCGGCCCTGAGCCGCGCCGGTGTCGGGTGGTTGGACCGGTAGAGTCGACCCGGCACTACCGTCGCCCAATTGTGCCAGGCCAGACGGAAGATCGCATGATCGACGAGGAGACTGTCGGACCAGGCACGGGCTCTGTCCTGCGGGAGGGTACCCTCAAACAATGCCGCGACCTGGGCCGATCCCGCGCGCCGGCTACCCTCGCCGCTCGACGATAAGCTGCTTGATCTCCGCGATCGCCTTTGCGGGGTTCAGCCCCTTCGGGCAGGTCTGCGTGCAATTCATGATGGTGTGGCAGCGATACAGCTTGAACGGGTCCTCCAACGCGTCGAGACGCTCGCCGGTGTGCTCGTCGCGCGAATCCGCAATGAATCGGTAGGCGGCCAGCAGCGTCGCAGGGCCGAGGTACTTGTCGCCGTTCCACCAGTAGCTTGGGCAGGAAGTCGTGCAGCAGAAGCACAGAATGCACTCCCACATGCCGTCGAGCTTGGCACGCTCCTCCTTGCTCTGCGGCCGCTCGGCGTCCGGCGGTGGCGCCGTGTCGGTCTTCAGCCACGGCTCGATGCTGCGAAGCTGCGCATAAGCCTGACTCAGGTCGGGCACCAGATCCTTGATGATCGGCATGTGGGGCAACGGGTTGATCTTCACCGCGCCGCTGCACTCGCCGGTCGGCTTGAGGCAGGCCAGCGTGTTGCCGCCGTCGATGTTCATCGCGCACGAACCACAGATGCCCTCGCGGCAGGAGCGGCGGAAGGTCAGCGTCGGGTCGATGTCGTTCTTGATGTGGATCAGCGCGTCCAGCACCATGGGCCCGACGTGGTCGAGATCGACCTCATAGGTATCCATGCGCGGGTTCTGCCCGTCGTCGGGGTTCCAGCGGTAGATCTGGAACTCCTTGACGTTGGTGGCGCCGGGAGCGGCCTTGTGGGTCCGCCCCTTGCCGACACGGCTGTTCTTCGGAAGCCTGAACTCGGCCATTGCCTCGATATTCCTAGTAGACGCGCTTCTTGGGCGGGAACACGCTGACCTCGTTGGTCAGCGTGCGCATCCGCACCGGGCGGTAGTCCAGCGACACGCCGCCGTCCTCGGCGACCCAGGCCAGCGAATGCTTCATCCAGTTCTGGTCGTCGCGGTCGGGGAAGTCGTCGTGCGCCTGGGCGCCACGGCTCTCCTTGCGGGCCTCGGCGCTGACCATGGTGGCTGACGCGTTGCCCATCAGGTTCTGCAGCTCCAGCGCCTCGACCAAATCGCTGTTCCACACCAGGCCGCGGTCCGACACGTTCATGTCAGACATTCCGCTCCACAGCTTGCGGACCTTGTCCACGCCTGTGGTCAGGCTCTGGCTGTCTCGGAACACCGCGGCGTGCGCCTGCATCGCGCGCTGCAGCCCCTCGCGCAGCTCGGCGACCTTGGTGCCGCCGGTGGCGTGGCGGGTGCGGTCGAACCGGTCGAGCGACGCCTCGCCGGCGCGCGGAGGCAGCGGCGCCTGGCCCTCGCCCGGCTTGATGATCGCGGTCGCGCGCTGCGCCGCGGCGCGGCCGAACACCACCAGGTCGAGCAGGGAGTTGGTGCCCAGGCGGTTGGCGCCGTGCACCGACACGCAGGCCGCCTCGCCGATCGCCATCAGCCCGCGCACCACGCGGTCCGGGTCCTCGCGGGTCGGGCTCAGCACCTCGCCGTGCAGGTTGGTCGGGATGCCGCCCATGTTGTAGTGCACGGTCGGCAGCACCGGCACCGGCTCCTTGGTCACGTCGCGGCCGGCGAACACGCGCGCGGTCTCGCTGATGCCGGGCAGGCGCTCGTGCAGCAGGTCGGCGCCGAGATGCTCCAGGTGGAGCATGATGTGGTCCTTGTTCGGACCGCAGCCACGCCCTTCGTTGATCTCCACCGTCATCGAGCGCGACACCACGTCGCGCGACGCCAGGTCCTTCGCGGTGGGCGCGTAGCGCTCCATGAACCGCTCGCCCTCCGAGTTGGTCAGGTAGCCGCCCTCGCCGCGGCAGCCCTCCGTCAGCAGGCAGCCTGCCGGGAAGATCCCCGTGGGGTGGAACTGCACGAACTCCATGTCCTGGGTCGGCAGGCCGGCGCGGATCGCCATGCCGCCGCCGTCGCCGGTGCAGGTGTGCGCCGAGGTGCACGACAGGTAGGCGCGACCGTAGCCGCCGGTCGCCAGCACCACCTCCTGCGCCCGGAAGCGGTGCATCGACCCGTCCTCCAGGTTCCAGGCCATCACGCCGCGGCACACGCCCTCGTCCATAATCAGGTCGAGGGCGAAATACTCGACGAAGAACTCGGCGTTGTGCTTCAGGCTCTGCTGGTAGAGCGTGTGCAGAATGGCGTGGCCGGTGCGGTCGGCAGCGGCGCAGGCGCGGTTCGCCGGCTCCTTGCCGTATTCCTTCATGTGGCCGCCGAACGGGCGCTGGTAGATGGTGCCGCTGTCGGTGCGGCTGAACGGCACGCCGAAATGCTCCAACTCGTGCACCGCGGGCACCGCCTCGCGGCACATGAACTCGATCGCGTCCTGGTCGCCCAGCCAGTCCGACCCCTTCACGGTGTCGTACATGTGCCAGCGCCAATCGTCCTCACCCATGTTGCCGAGTGCGGCGCCGATGCCGCCCTGCGCCGCGACGGTGTGGCTGCGGGTCGGAAACACCTTGGTGATGCACGCCGTGGACAAGCCGGACGCGACCATGCCCAGGGTTGCCCGCAACCCGGCACCACCCGCGCCTACCACCACGACGTCGTAGGTGTGGTCGATGATCGGGTAGGCGCCGGCCGGCTTGCTGATCGCGTTCATGAGAGGTCCAGGTGGCAGAGAAGGCCGGCGGTCATCCGGCAGGGATCAGAGTGCAAGCTTGAGGATTGCCAGTAGCGCGAGCAGTCCGAGAACCAGGCATGCCGCCTTCGTGGCGAGCGATGCGATCAGGGTTCCCCTCTGATGAATGTAGTCCTCGTAGATCACCTGCAAGCCCAGTTGCATGTGGTGGAAGGTCATCACCACCAGCAGGATCAGCAGCGCGGCGTTCCAGGGCCGGCCAATGAAGTGCGCCACCGCCGGCTGGTCGTGCCCGAGCAGGCGCAGCACCGAGATCACGAACCACACGGTGAGCGGCACCAGGGCGATCGCGGTCAACCGCTCCGCCCACCAATGCTCCACGCCGGCCTTGGCGCTGCCCAGGCCACGGGCGCGCCCCAACTCCGAGCGCCTGATCTGGATACCGACATCGGCCATCGCGGTTCTCTCCCGGGTCACAGCCACGTCAGGCCGCCGCACATGCTCACCACACCGACAGGCCAATCACCCACACCAGCGCAGTCGACGCGGCGGTCAGGCCGAGCACCGCCCAGGTCATCGGGTTCAGGGTGCGGGGCTCGAAACCGAAGCCCGCGTCCCACACAAGGTGCCTCATGCCGCCGTAAAGGTGGTAGAACAGCGAGGCGGTCCAGCCCAGCAGCATCACCAGGCCGATCCACGAGCCGGCGAAGCCCTGCACCTGGGCGAATGCTTCCGGACCCGCGGCGGCCGCGACCAGCCACCACACCAGCAACAGCGAGCCCACGGAAAGCGACACGCCCGTCATGCGGTTGAGGATCGAGCCCGCCATGGTGATCGGCCAGCGATAGACCTGGAGATGGGGCGAAAGCGGACGGCGCACCAGACGGCCGTCGCTAGTGTGGCCGACCATGCGGGGATCCTGCAGCGTCTTCATCGTGCCCGAAGGCCTCCACCCTGTGCCGCACGTCTCTAATGCGGCAGTTGCGAGATCGTCAACGAAACCGATCATGCAAGGCAGGGCGGGTCTGCGCAGCAAACAAGGCCAAGGGGCTCTGCCCCTAGACTCCGCCAAAGGCTCGTCTTTGGAATCCATTTTGCAGGAAAACGGTTTCCGAAAGCCTAAGGCCGGCAGCCCTTCGAGAGAGCCGAACAGGCAGGCAAGGTTGAGGCTCTGCCTCAAACTCCGCCAAAAGCTCGCCTTTGGAATCCAATACTTAAGTAAAGCCGGTCCAGGGGCGGCTCGTCCCTGGCGGGTCTGGGCAGAGCCCAGCCTTGCTTGCCTTTCAGGCCAGCGCACCCCGACCTCGCTAGCCGCGCTCCGCCAGCAGCCCCTGCCCCACCAGGCTCTCGGCGATCTGCACCGCGTTCAGCGCCCCGCCCTTGCGCAAATTGTCCGTCACGCACCAGAAGCCCAGCCCGTTCGCCACCGACGGGTCGCGCCGCAGCCGGCTGATGTAGACCGCGTCCTCGCCCACGCAGTCGATCGGCGTGGTGTAGCCGCCGTCCTCTCGGGTGTCCTGCACCACCACGCCGGGCGCGCCGCGCAGCAGGTCTCGCGCCTCGCCGGCGTTGGCGGGGTCACGCAGCTCCACGCTCACCGAGAGCGCGTGGCCGATGAACACCGGCACCCGCACGCAGGTCGCGAACACCGCCACCTCCGGGTCGAGCACCTTGCGCATCTCCACCGCGAGCCGCCACTCCTCGCGGGTCGAGCCGTCCTCCAGGAAGCGGTCGATGTGCGGGATGACGTTGAAGGTGATCGGCTTGGTGAACTGCTCGGACTTCGCCGGGTCGTTGACGAAGCTGCCCTTGGTCGAGGTGAACAGCTCGTCCATGCCCTCGCGGCCCAGGTCGGAGACCGCCTGGAACGTCGTGACCACCACGCGGCGCACGCCGAACCGCTCGTGCAGCGGCTTGAGGGCGACGGCGAGCTGGATCGTGGTGCAGTGCGGGCTGGCGGCGATGCGGCGGCGGGTGTGGCGGGCGAGCGCCTGCGGGTTCACCTCGGGGACGACCAACGCCACGTCGGGCTCCAGGCTGAACTGACCGCTGGCGTCGATGACCTGGCAGCCTGCGGCGGAGGCGCGGGGCGCCTGCACCGCCGAGATCGCGGCGGTCGGCGCCATGATCGCGAGGTCGCACTCCGCGAAGTCGAAGCGCTCCACGGCGGCCACCTTGAGGTTGCGCTCGCCGAAGCTGACCTGGGCGCCGACGGCGCGGCCGGAGGCCAGGGCGCTGACCTGGGAGGTCGGGAACTCGCGGTCGGCAAGGGCGCGCAGGATCTCGCGGCCGACCGAACCGACGGCTCCGACGACTGCAACTCGGTAGGGCATCGGCTGGGCCTCGCTTGGTTCGGACGAGATGCAAGGCCAGCGGCTCTGCCCCCGGAGGCCCACGCTTCGGACCCGCATCCGGCCATGGTCGGGAAACCTCGGCTCTCATGGATGTGGGTCTGGGGCCTCAAGCCCCAGCGGAGTCCAGAGGCAGAGCCTTTGACCCTGCCTGACTTGTCCCGAGATGGTGCGCCCTGCCCCGCGATCCACCGGCAGGCCTCACCCAGGCAGCGCCGCGAACGCCCCCGCCTGCCCCGCGTCGTCCCACATCAGCCCGTTCGTCCGGTCGACCCTGACCCCGAACAGCCGCGGCGCCTTGGCCGGATCGCCCGGGCACGCCGCATTATGCTTCTGGTAGACGTCGAGCAGGGTTGGCTGCCCCGGCGCGGGATCGTGGATGAAGAACGCCAGGCAATCTTTCGCCGCGTGGGTCAGGCCGGCCGCCACGATGCGGTCGCGCACCGCCAGCACCATCGCCATGTCGCTGCCCAGGTCCGCCGGGCGGCGGGCGGCCCGGTGCGTCCAGGCGAACCATCCCTCGGCGCACAGTGCCACTCCGGCGACCGCGCCCATCACGGCCAGCTTGCGACGCAGCCGCCCCGGCCGCCTCCCGGTTCCGGACTGGACGCCCTGGATCACCCAAGCTCCTCATGCCAGGTGCGGCCGTCGCGCTCGATCAGGGCGATCGCCGCGGTCGGGCCCCAGCTTCCGGCGGCGTACGGGCGCGGCCGCTCCGGGCTGTCGCGCCAGGCCTCCAGGATCGGCTCCACCCAGGACCAGGCGGCCTCGACCTCGTCGCGGCGCATGAACAGCGTCGGGTTGCCGCGCACCGTGTCCATCAGCAGACGCTCGTAGGCGTCGGGGAAGCGGGTGGAGAACGCCTCCTCGAAGCCGATCGCCAGCTCCGCCGCGCGCAGCCGCAGGCCGCCCGGGCCGGGGTCCTTGGTCATCATGCCCAGCCGCATCCCCTCCTCGGGCTGGAGACGGATGATCAGCCGGTTCGGCGCCAGCTCGGCCGCCTCGCGGGGGAACAGGCTGAACGGCACGTCGCGGAACTGCACCACGATCTCGGAGACCTTCTCCGGCAGCCGCTTGCCGGTGCGCAGGTAGAACGGCACGCCCGCCCAGCGGTACGAGTTCACCTCGACCTTAAGGGCGACGAAGGTCTCCGTGTCGCTGCCCTCACGCCCGCCGCCAGCCTTGAGGTCGTGGGCGTAGCTCTCCACCGCGTGCCCGCCCACGGCGCCCGCGGCATACTGGCCGCGCACCGTGATGTGGCTGATGTTATGCGGCGCGATCGGGCGCAGCGCGCGCAGCACCTTGAGCTTCTCGTCGCGCACCGCGTCGCCGACCAGCTCGATCGGCGGCTCCATCGCCACCATGCACAGCAACTGAAGCAAGTGGTTCTGCACCATGTCGCGCAGCGCGCCGGACTGGTCGTAGTATGGACCGCGGCTCTCCACGCCGACCGTCTCCGCGACCGAGATCTGCACGTGGTCGATGACGTCGGAGTTCCACAAGCGCTCGAAGATCGTGTTGGCGAAGCGCAGTGCCAGCAGGTTCTGCACCGTCTCCTTGCCCAGGTAGTGGTCGATGCGGAAGATCTGCGGCTCGCGGAACACCCGGCCCACCGCGTCGTTGATGGCGCGCGCGGACTCCAGGTCGTGGCCGATCGGCTTCTCCAGCACCACGCGCGACCTCGCCGTGATCAGCCCGTGCGAGTCGAGGTTGTCGCAGGTCGGGCCGTACAGCTCCGGCGAGGTGGCGAGATAGAACACCCGCACCCGCTCCGCTTCGCCCTCCAGCAGGCTGGTGAGATTGGGCCAGCCCTCGTCCTTGGCGCCGTTCACCTGGGCGTATTGCACCATGGCCAGGAAGCGGTTCAGCACCGCGTCGTCGAGTTCGTGCGACTTGATGTGGCGCTGCAGGGCGGCGCGAGCCCGCTCGCGGTAGGCGTCGTCATCGAGCTCCGAGCGTGCGGCGCCGATGATACGGCTGCCGTCGGGCACCTGGCCGTCGCGGTAGCGGAAGTACAGCGCCGGCAGCAGCTTGCGCAGGGTCAGGTCGCCCGTGGCGCCGAACACGATGCAGTCGAAAACCTCGACCGGTATGATGACCGCCATGCCCGCGCTCCACGTTGTGCACCGCAATTATGCAAAGCACGCGCCGCGGTGTCGATGCCGGGAGCGGGCCGGGAACGCTGCGGGCCAGCAAGGCAAGGTTGAGGCCCCGCCTTCAAGCATGGGCCTCAAACTCCGCCAAAGGCTCGCCTTTGGAAGGCACTTGTCTCAGTAAATCGGTGTCCAGAGGCCTTGGCCTTTGGCGGGTCTGGGCGGAGCCCAGCCTTACTTGCTGCCTCGCCCGCGCGGCTGAGTCTGCTGTTGCGCGCTGGAGGTCCGGGCGGGAATCGAACCCACATTCGCGGATTTGCAGTCCGCTGCATCACCACTCTGCCACCGGACCCGGTGCCGCGTCGCGCAGGCCGGCTGTATCCGCGTGCGGGCCGCCGCGGTCAAGCGGCTTTGCTCAGCGCCGCGCCCCCCGTATAAGCCCGGGTCCGAACCACGCCGCAGGATGCGCGCCGCATGACCGCACTCTCCGTGCCTTTCCCGGCCGCCGCGCCGCCGCGCTCGATCGCCCTGGACTACGACCGGGCGCGGGCCACGATGGTCGACGGCCAGGTCAGGCCGAACAAGGTGACCGACCCGCGCATCATCGGCGCCATGCGCCTGCTGCCCCGCGAGGCGTTCGTCCCCGAGGCGCTGCGCCAGCTCGCCTATCTCGACACCAACCTGCCGCTCGGCCGGGGGCGGGTGATGATGGAGCCGATGGTCGCCGCCCGGCTGCTGCAGATCGCGCAGCCCCGCAGCGGCGAGCGCGCGCTGGTGGTTGGCGGCGGCACCGGATACCTGTCGACGATCCTGTCGCGGTGCGGCGCCGGCGTCAGCCTGCTGGACGACGACCCCGCGCTGCTGGCGATCGCGCGCGTCGCCTGCGCGGGCGAGGTGCCGGCGATCCGCATCTTCGAGGGCGACCTGCGCGCGGGCCTGCCGGGCGGCGCGCCGTTCGACCTCGTGGTGATCGAGGGCGCCGCCACCGCGATCCCGCCGGCGCTGGCGTCGCAGCTCGCGCCGCAGGGCCGCATCATCGCCATCCTCGCAGCACCCGACGGGATGACGCGCGCGGTGATCGCCGAGCGCACCTCCGCCGGCCTTCGCGCCCAGCCGAAGTTCGACTGCGCCGCGCCGCTGCTGCCCGGGCTGGTCGCGGCACCCGCCTTCAGGTTCTAGCCGACCCCGCACCGGCTGGGCCGACCCGCTGCGGCGTGGCGAAGTCCGGAGCGGCATTGGCCGGCGACCGGGCGCACGACGCTGCACGCCCACCGTGTCTCCGCAGCATCACTGCCACCGTCTCCTGACGTCTCCATGTGGTGCGCGACGGCTTTCCGTGGCATCCTGGAACAGGCTGGCGCGGGATGGCCGCCGGCGGGGAGTGACCAGATGGCGCGCGGCTGCGACGAGGCGGACACCCGGGGCAAGACACCGGCATCGAGGCTCCCGCATGGCGGCGCGGCGCGTCGCCGCCGGTCCCGCAGCCCGGCCGCCCTGCTCTGCGTGGCGTATGCCGCCGCGACCCCGTGGGCTCCGGCCGCCGCGCAGACGGCGCCGCAGGTGCCGCACACCCTGCAGGAGGCGCTCGCCAACGCCTACACCACGAACCCGACCCTGCTGCAGGAGCGGGCGCATCTGCGCTCCGTGGACGAGAACGTGCCGACCGCCCTGTCCGGCTGGCGTCCCCAGGTCACCTTCACGGGCTCGTTCGGCTACGCGGACGGCAGCTACGCCGCGCCGGCCGGCGTGACCACGGGCGGGGTGCTGACCACCCGCAACAACCGCGTCGAGGCGAGCGCCCAGGCCAGCCTGGTGCAGCCGATCTACACCGGCGGCAAGACTTCCGCGGGCACGCACCAGGCGGTCAACAACGTGCTCGCGGAACGGGCCAACCTGCTCTCCACCGAGGAGACCGTGTTCGCCAACGTGATCAACGCCTACGTCACGGTGATCCAGGACTACAACCTGCTCCAGCTCAACATCAACAACGAGCAGGTGCTCAAGCGCCAGCTCCAGGCCACCAACGACCGCTTCCGCGTCGGCGAGATCACCCGCACCGACGTGGCGCAGGCGGAGTCCGCCCTGTCCGGCGCCAGCGCCACCCGCGAGACCTCCGAGGGCACGCTGCAATCCGCGCGCGCCGCCTACGTGCGCTACGTCGGCAGCCTGCCCGCCGACAACCTCACCGAGCCGCAGCCGATCAAGCTGCCGACAAAGAGCGAGCAGGAGACCTTCAACCTGGCGGTGGCCAACAACCCGTCGGTGCTGCAGGCGCTGTTCAACGAGGCCGCCTCCAAGGACGCCGTTGACGTCGCATTCGCCGCCCTGATGCCCCAGGTCAGCGCCCAGGCCAGCGTGTTCCAGCAGAACAACCAGGCGATCACCAACACCACCGACATCGGCGCGCAGATCACGCTGAACGGGTCGCTGCCGATCTACCAGGGCGGCGCCGAGTACGCCGCCGTGCGCCAGGCGCGCCAGACCGCCCTGGCCTCGCGGCGCGCGGTCGACGACGCCAAGCGCCAGGCCCTGCAGCAGGCGACGCAGGCGTACGAGACCTATGTCGCCGCGAAGTCCACGATCGAGAGCACGCGCGCGCAGATCAAGGCCAACCGCATCGCGCTGAACGGCGTGGAGCGCGAGGCGATCGTCGGCAGCCGCACCACGCTCGACGTGCTCAACGCCCAGCAGCTTCTGCTCAGCTCGCAGACCACGCTGGTGCAGAACCTGTCGAGCGTGGTCACGGCGTCGTATGGCGTCGCTTCGGCGATCGGGCGGCTCACGGCGCGCGACCTCGGGCTGAACGTACCGCTGTACGACGACACCGCCTACTACAACGCAGTGCGCGACCGCGTCTGGGGCACCGGCGACTACGCCACCAGCCAGCCGGCGCGCTGAGGTGGGCGATGTGCCGCACGGGCACCCCGAGCACGGGCACCCCGAGCCGGTCCATGGCGCCGGCGAGGCGGACCCGTCGATGGACGACATCCTCGCCTCCATCCGCCGCATCCTCAGCGAAGACGAGGCCTCCGATGCAGCCGCTTCCCGCCCCCACGACGCGCCAGGCCCCGATGTCCTGGTGCTGGACCCCGCGATGATGGTGCACGAGCCGGAGCCCTGGTCGCCGCCGGAGCCGGCGTCGATCCCGGCGCCGCCCGCGCAGGAGGCTGCGCCGTCCGGCGTCGAGCATCCGGCGCTGGCACTCGATCAGGGCGCCCTTGTCGACACCGCGACCCACGCGGCGGCGGCCTCCTCGGTCGGCCACTTGGTCCGCACCCTGACCACAGGCCGGGGCACCGCGATCCATCGCGGCGGCCCGACGCTGGAGGACATGGTGCGCGACGAGATGCGGCCGTTCCTCAAGGAATGGCTGGACGCCAACTTGCCGACGCTCGTGGAGCGGCTGGTGCAGGCCGAGATCGAGCGGGTGATCAAGGCGACCGCCTGAGTCGGCCCACGAAGAAGAAAGCAAGGCTGGGCTCTGCCCAGACCCGCCAGGGGGAAGCCCCCCTGGACCGGCCTTACTTAAGTAAGTGTTTCCAAAGGGTTCGCCCTTTGGCGGAGTTTGAGGCAGAGCCTCAACTTTGCTTCCTGCCTTCCGTATGCCGCGGGCTGTTCGATCCTCTACGGCGGCTGCTAGAACCGCCCCATGCTCGACAAAAATTTCGACCCTGCCACCGCGGAAGCCCGGCTCTACGGCCTTTGGGAAGCCGAAGCCGCCTTCGAGGCTCGGCCGGCCTCCGACGCCGCGTCGTTCACCATCATGGTGCCGCCGCCCAACGTCACCGGCAGCCTGCACGTCGGCCACGCGCTGACCTTCACCGTGCAGGACATCCTGATCCGCTGGCGCAGGATGCAGGGCCGCGACGCGCTGTGGCAGCCGGGCACCGACCACGCCGGCATCGCGACGCAGATGGTGGTGGAACGCCTGCTCGCGGCCGAAGGCACGCAGCGCCGCGATATCGGCCGCGACGCCTTCATCGAGCGCGTCTGGCAATGGAAGGCGGAGTCCGGCGGCAGCATCTCGCGCCAGCTCCGCCGCCTCGGCGCCTCGCTCGACTGGGAGCGCGAGCGCTTCACCATGGACGACGGCCTGTCCGAGGCGGTGCGCGAGGTGTTCGTCGCCCTGCACCGCAAAGGCCTGATCTACAGGGACCGCCGCCTGGTGAACTGGGACCCGGCGTTCCGCTCGGCGATCTCCGATCTGGAGGTGGAGAGCCGCGAGACCCGGGGCTCGATGTGGTACCTGCGCTACCCGTTGGCCGACGACGCCGAGGGCCGCTCGATCGTGGTCGCGACCACGCGGCCGGAGACCATGCTGGGCGACACCGCCGTCGCCGTGCATCCGGAGGACGCCCGCTACGCCGCCCTGGTCGGGCGCGAGGTGGTGCTGCCGCTCACCGGCCGGCGCATCCCGATCGTCGCCGACATGCACTCTGACCCGGAGAAAGGCAGCGGCGCGGTCAAGATCACGCCTGCCCACGACTTCAACGACTTCGCGGTCGGGCAGCGCCACGGCCTGGCGATGCCGATCGTGCTCGACGACCAGGCGCGCATCACCCTGGAGGACATCGACCTCGTGGCCGTGCCGGGCCTCGCCGACCCGGATTTCACGGGCGCCCTCGCCGGCCTGCCCCGCGACGAGGCGCGGCGGCTGATCGTGGCCGAGCTGGACCGCCTCGGCGTGCTCGACCGAGTCGAGCCGCACACCCTGCAGGTGCCCCACGCCGAGCGCGGCGGCGCCGTGGTCGAGCCGCGCCTGACGACGCAGTGGTACGTGGACGCGGCACGGCTCGCCGGCCCCGCGGTCGCCGCGGTGGAGAGCGGCGCCGCGCGATTCGTGCCGCAGCAGTGGGAGAACACGTTCTTCGCCTGGATGCGCGACATCCAGCCCTGGTGCATCAGCCGCCAGCTCTGGTGGGGACACCGCATCCCCGCCTGGTACGCGCCCGACGGGACCATGTTCGTGGAACGCACCGAGGCCGAGGCGCAGGCGGCGGCCGAGGCGCGCTTCGGCGCCGGCGTGGCGCTGGTGCGCGACGAGGACGTGCTCGACACCTGGTTCTCCTCCGCCCTGTGGCCGTTCTCCACCCTGGGCTGGCCGGAGCGGACCGCCGATCTCGCGCGCTACTACCCGACCGACGTGCTGGTCACCGGATTCGACATCATCTTCTTCTGGGTGGCGAGGATGCTGATGATGGGCACGCACTTCATGGGCGAGGTGCCGTTCCGCACGATCTACATCCACGGCCTGGTGCGCGACGAGCACGGCCAGAAGATGAGCAAATCGCGCGGCAACGTCATCGACCCGCTGGAGCTGGTCGACCTGTACGGCGCCGATGCCCTGCGCTTCACCGTGGCGTCGCTGACCGGCCCCGGCCGCGACGTCAAGCTCGGCGTCGCGGCGGTGGAGACGCAGCGCAGCTTCGTCACCAAGCTGTGGAACGTCGCTCGCTTCTTCGAGATGAACGGCGTGACGCCGCCCGCCGGCGGCTTCGACCCGGCCGGCGTGCGGGCGCCGCTGTGCCGCTGGGTGCTTGACGCCGCCGACGCCGCGATCGCCGAGGCGACGGCCGCGCTGGAGGCGTTCCGCATGGCCGACTATGCCTCCGCCTGCACCCGCTTCACCTGGAACACGCTGTGCGACTGGTTCGTGGAGATCGCCAAGCCCGGCCTGGCGCAGCAGGGTGCCGAGGCCGACGAGTTGCGCGCCACCGCCGCGCACGTGCTTGGCGTGGTGCTGCGGCTGCTGCACCCGGCGATGCCGTTCGTCACCGAGGAGCTGTGGGGCGGGCTGGGGTTCGGCCCCGCCGGCAGCCTGATCCGGGCACCCTGGCCCGTCTCGTCCGGCGTGGCCGATCCTGCCGCCTCGCGCGCGGAGCTGGACTGGGTGATCCGCTGCGTCGGCGCGATCCGCGCGGTGCGCGCCGAGATGAACGTTGCGGCCGGCACGAAGGCGACGGTGCTGCTGGGCGATGCGTCGCCCTCGACGCGGGCGCGGGTGGAGGCCTGGGGCGAGACGGTCCGACGCCTGGCCAGGCTCGCGGAGTTCCGGGTGCTGGACGGCGAGATCCCGGCCGGCGCCGCGCAGGCGGTGCTCGACGAGGCGACGCTGGCGATGCCGCTGGCGGGGCTGATTGACCTCGGCGCGGAGCGGACGCGGCTGGAGAAGGAGCGAGGCCGCGCCGCCGCGGAGTGCCAGAAGCTCGAACGCAAGCTGGACAACGCGGGGTTCGTCGCGCAGGCGAAGCCGGAGGTGGTGGCGGAGACGCGAGAGCGGATGGAGGCGGCCCGCCTGGAGGAAGCGCGGCTGACGGCGGCGCTGCAGCGACTGGGGTAGTGCCGACGGCCGGCCAGCAAGCAAGGCTGGGCTCTGCCCAGACCCGCCAGGGGGGAAGCCCCCCTGGACCGGCTTTTCTTAAGTAATGGATTCCAAAGGCGAGCCTTTGGCGGAGTTTGAGGCAGAGCCTCAACCTTACTTGCTTCGGCCGGTCGCCCCTCGTGGCCTCAGAGTCCGCGTTCCCGCTTGATCCGGTCCCACGCGGCGTTGATCCTGGCGACCTTGTCGCCCGCGCGGTCGATGAACTCCTGCGGCACGCCGCGCGACGCCAGGCTGTCCGGGTGGTTCTCGCGCATCAGCCGCTTCCAGGTGGCGCGCAGCTCCTCGTCGCCGGTCGCGCGCGTGACGCCGAGCTCGGCGTACGGGTCCTCGCCCGTCTCCGTGGCGCGCCGGGGTGCCGCGCCGCTGGCCCTGTCCCACGCCAGCCGGTCCAGCCGGAAGGCGCGGTGCACCTGGCGCAGGTAGTCGGCCTCGCCGGCGGTGAGCGCGCCGTCCGAGCGCGCGATGCCGAACAGCGCGGCCAGCACGTCCTCCAGCACCGAGGGGCTGTCGGCGAAGGCCTCGCCGAGCTGACGGGCGTAAGGCTCGAACGGGTCGGCGCTGGCCCGCGCCTGGTCGAACAGCCGCCCGACGTCGCGCACCGACTCCGGCGGGATGCGGAAGTGCCGCTTGAAGGCGTCGATCTCCAGCCGGCTCACCTTGCCGTCGCACTTGGCCAGCTTGGCGGACAGCACGACCACGGCGATGGCGAAAAGCTGGTCGCGGCGGCCGAACATCGCCGCGATCCTGGCCGGGCCGAGCAGGGAGGTGAACCTGCCGCCCGCCGACGACCCACCGCCGAGCATACCCTCGCGGTTCAGGCCTGGCAGGCTGCCCTGATCGGCAGCATGGCCGAGGGCCGCGCCCATCATGGCGCCGAACGGACCGCCCATCACGAAGCCGGCCGCGCCGCCCAGCATCTTGCCCCAGTATGCCATGGCGAAGTCCTATCACGCCGCCAAGCGGCACGGCAAAGTGCCAGTCGCCCGGGTAGTGGGTCATCTCCAAACCGGCCCGAGGCTGTCAAGAAGCAAGCAAGGCTGGGCTCTGCCCAGACCCGCCAGGGGGAAGCCCCCCTGGACCGGCTTTACTTAAGTATTGGATTCCAAAGGCGAGCCTTTGGCGGAGTTTGAGGCAGAGCCTCAACCTTGCTCGTCTTCTGCCTCGCCTGACGGCGCAAAGTCCGGATTCGTGAGGGTACCCAGGCCCTGGGAAGAAACTTGCGGTTGCGCGAGCGAGGCGCTTACCCGCGCGCATGGCGGCTGTCCCATGCCACGGGCCCATGCCACGGGCCTTGACGCTGACCGCGGCATCTCACAGAAGGCAGGGGCCAGACGGCTGGACGGTCGCTGTCGCACAACTCGCGATGGAGGAAAGTCCGGGCTCCACGGGAATACGGTGCCGGTCAACGGCCGGCGGGGGCGACCCCAGGGATAGTGCCACAGAAAACAAACCGCCCGCCTGCGATCCCATGCCTCGGGTTCGCCGGCGGGCAAGGGTGAAACGGTGCGGCAAGAGCGCACCGCGCTCCTGGCAACAGGAGCGGCAGGGCAAACCCCACCGGGAGCAAGACCGAATAGGGGCGGCCGGCGGCAGGAACGATCTTCTTGGTCCGCGGGGACATTCCCGTCCCGTCGCCCGGGTTGGTCGCGCGAGGCGCGCAGCGATGCGCGTCCCAGAGGAATGGCCGTCCCGCGTCTCGCCGTTCCGGCGGCGGGGTGCGGACAGAACCCGGCTTACAGGCCGTCTGGCATCATCCTCAGCCTGTCCGCGTCGCGGGCCTGGAAGCATGGAGTCGGCCCCCGGATCGGCCCGATTTTCGGAACGAAAAGCGAACGTAGACCCGTTTGGCCGTTCCGAGATTGGATCTAAGAGTCCTGCTGTAAGCCGTTGACGCGCAAAATTATCTTGTGCTGCGGATCGCGGCTTTGTCGTCTATTCCCTTTGACGCTCCGCGGAATCCCATGGTATCCCATGTTATCCCATAAAGGGGTGACGGCACTCCCGCCGTATGCCGGGACGCCTAGCTCGCTGGCGGACAGGACGGGGAGGTTGACCGGACGGGAATGGCCAACTTCATGGGCACGCACCGCAATCGGCTGGACGCGAAAGGACGGGTGTCAGTGCCGGCTTCATTCCGCGCCTGCCTGCGTCCCGCCGGCGATGAGCCCAGCCTCGTGCTGCGCCCGTCGCAAAACCATCCGTGCATCGAGGGATGGCCGGCCGAGGTGTTCGCCACCCTGGAAGCCCCGCTCGCCACGCTCGACGTGTTCAGCGACGACCAGGAAGACATGGCCTCCCTGCTGTACGCCGACGCGTTCCCGACCGATCCGGACCGCGAGGGGAGGATCATCCTTCCCGAACCTATGGTTGCATATGCCGGACTGGGCGACGTGGTCGTGTTCATGGGGCTCGGCCGCATCTTCCAGCTCTGGGAGCCAGAGGCCGCCGATCGCCGCCGCACCGAGGCGCGCGAGCGTGCGAAGCTGCGCGGCCTGACGCTGCCCGGCCGCCTGGCCCCCGTCGCGGGCGGGCACGGCGCATGAGCCACATCCCGGTGATGCTCGACGAGGTTCTCGACCAGCTCGCCCCTCGGCCGCGCGGCGTCTATCTCGACGCGACGTTCGGCGGCGGCGGCTATGCGGCCGCGATCCTGGAGCAGGCGTCGTGCACGCTGTGGGCGATCGACCGCGACCCGGACGCGATCGCGCGTGGCGCGGTGCTGGCGGCGCGTCACCCCGGGCGTCTGCACCTGATCGAGGGCGGCTTCGGCGACATGCTGGCGCTGCTGGCGCAGCGCGGCGTCGACGCGCTGGACGGCGTGGTGCTCGACCTTGGCGTGTCCTCGTTCCAGATCGACGATCCGGAACGCGGCTTCAGCTTCCGCGCCGACGGTCCGCTCGACATGCGCATGGGGCGCAGCGGGCCGACGGCGGCCGACCTGGTGGCGGCGCTGCCCGAGGCGGAGCTGGCCGACACTCTGTTCGAGCTGGGCGAGGAGCGGATGTCGCGTCGCATCGCCCGCGCGATCGTGGCGGCCCGCGCCGTGGAACCGATCCTCACCACCGGACGGCTCGCAGCGATCATCCGCAGCGCCGTGCCCAAGGTGCGGCCGGTGGCCGGGCGGCACGTCATCGACGCGGCGACGCGCTCGTTCCAGGCGCTGCGCATCCGGGTCAACGACGAGCTGGGGCAGATCGAGCGCGCGCTGGAGCAGGCCGCGCTGCTGCTGGCGCCGGGCGGACGGCTGGTGGTGGTGGCGTTCCACTCGCTGGAGGACCGCATCGTCAAGCGGTTCATGACCGAGGCGGCCGGGCGGCTGCCGGCGCCGTCGCGCCACGATCCCGGCGGGCTGGCGCTGCGCCCGGACAGCGCCTTCGCCCTGCTCGGTGCGAAGGCGAGGCGTCCCGCGGCGGCGGAGACCGACCGCAATCCCAGGAGCCGCAGCGCGCGCCTGCGCGCCCTGGAACGCCGCCCGGCGCAACCGCACGAGGCCAGCCCGCGATGATCCGTCCCCTGACCTGCCTGTGCATGCTGCTGGCCGGCGGCTCCGGCCTGTATCTCTACCAGGAGAAGCACCGCACCTCGCTGCTGGACCGCGAGATCACCCGCACCATCCGCGCGAGCGAGGCCGCGCACGAGCGCACCGGGCTGCTGCGCGCCGAATGGGCGCTGCTCAACGAGCCGGGGCGGCTGCAGGACCTCGCCGACCGCTTCCTGGCGCTGCACGCGATGTCGCCCTCGCAGTTCGTGCCGGTCGCCGAGCTGGCACAGCATCTTCCCGCGCCGCTCGCGCCGTCGGCGTCGGATGCGACAGATGGCGACGGGGCCGTGGTGGCGGATGCCAGGCCGGCGCCGGCCCAGCCGGTCGATCCGGCGTCGCCGCGCCCGGACGGCGTGCGTGCGGTGCCGCCGCGTGCCGGGTCGGCGGTGCTTGCCGCGTCGGGCGACGTCGCGCGCGCCGATCCGGCGCCCCGACCCGCCTCGCCGGCAGGGCACGGCGGGGTGACAGCCGCGGGCGTCGAGGCCAGGGCGGGTGGCGCGAGCCAGCATCCCGCCCGCGTGGTGCAGGCCGACGCTCGCCAGGACCGCCATTCCGAGCCTGGCGCCGTGACGCTTGCGCCTGCCGCCGCGCCGTCCAGGTCGTATGCCGCCGCGACCGGCGGGTTCGGCGGCGGCTATGCCGGCGGGCGGGTGATGGTTCCGGTGATGTCCGCGCTGGCGAGCCCGGTGGCCCGTCCGCAGCGTGCCGAGCCGCTGGTCACTCAGGCCGCCGCGATGATGCCGGTGCGCCCGACCTCCGTGCCCCTGGCCCACGCGCCCGCGGTCTATGCGTCCTCCGGCTACGCGGCACCGGGTGCGGCGGCACCGGGTCCGTACTCCGGCTCGTCGCTGGGCAGCGGACGTGCGTCGCTGCCGCCGCCCGTGCCGATGGGCGCCGGAGCGCAGTGAGCGACACCTCTCCCCGCGACGGCGCATCGCGGCACGGCGACGGCCCTGGCCGCGAGGGCGTGGGTGCGCCGGCTCCGGGCGGAGCTGCCTGGCCGCCGCGCGACGCCGGCGCGTCCGTCGAGCGCGGAGCCGACGGCCAGGACCTGCGGGCAGGAAGCTGGCGGGCGGAGGGCGTGCGGGCGGAGACGGTGCGAATCACCGGCGGCGACCTGGCGCGGCGCGCGGCGCTCGAGCAGGGCCGGTCCCGCCTGCTGCTGGCGGCGGGCGGGTTCGCGGTGTTGTTCGGCGCCGTGGCCGCCAAGCTCACGGCGGCCACCGTGCTGTTCCCGATGCAGCCGTCGCAGGCCGAGATGCGCCCGCTGGTGCCGACCGACCCCGACCAGCCCGCGGTGGACGGCGACGGCGCGCGAATCGCCGATGCCGCGCCCGCGCCCGGCCCGCGCGCCACCGTGACCGACAGGAACGGCGAGATCCTGGCGATCTCGCTGCCGATGGCCTCGCTGTACGCCAACCCGCGCGAGATGATCGACCCTGGCTCGGCCGCGCACCGCATCAAGGGCGTGCTGGCGCGCCTGGACGAGGACGATGCCCGTACGCGCCTCGCCTCCGGCAAGCAGTTCGTCTACCTCGCGCGCCAGATCACGCCGCGCGAGGAGCTGGCGATCAACGCGCTCGGCATCCCCGGCGTGTATTTCCAGGAGGGCGAGAAGCGCCGCTACCCGCTGGGCCGGGTCGCCGCCCAGGTACTCGGCGGCGTGGACGTCGACACCCACGGCGTCGCCGGGGTGGAAAAGGCGTTCGACGCACGGCTGCGCGCCGACACCAGGCCGCTGCGCCTGTCGATCGACGTGCGCGTGCAGGGCGTGATGCGCGACGAGCTGGAGCGCGCCAAGACCGAGTTCGGCGCGATCGGCGCCTGCGGCATCGTCATGGACGTGCGCACCGGCGAGGTGATCGCCATGGTCAGCCTCCCCGACTACGACGCGAACAGGTTCGGCGACACCGCGCCCGACGACCGCTTCAACCGCGCGGTGACCGCGATGTACGAGCCGGGCAGCACCTTCAAGCTGCAGACCGCGTCGATGGCGCTCGACAGCGGCAGCGCGCATCTCGGCGACCAGTTCGACGCAGCCAACCCGATCCACATCGGCCGCTTCACCATCACCGACTTCGAGGGCAAGCACCGCTTCCTCTACCTGCCCGAGGTGCTGGCGTACTCGTCCAACCTGGGCGCGGCGCACATGGCCCTGGGCGTGGGCTCGGAGCGGCAGCGGGCGTGGCTGAAGAACATGGGCATGTTCAGCCGCATCGGCATCCAGCTTCCGGAGGCGGGCCTGCCGATCGTGCCGCCAGCCGTTGCCTGGAAGGAGGCGGTGACCATGACCGTGGGCTTCGGCCACGGCATCGCCGTCAGCCCGCTGCACGTCGTGCGCGGCACGGCGGCGGTGGCCAACGGCGGCATCGTGCTGAAGCCGACGATCCTGGCCGCCGAGCCCGACGCGCCGCTGCCCGAGGGCACGCGGGTGATGGCGCAATCCACCTCGGACACGATGCGCAAGCTGATGCACCTCGTGGTCACCGACGGCTACGGCAAGCCGGCCAACGTCCCCGGCTACTTCGTCGGCGGCAAGACCGGCACCGCGGAGAAGAACAGCGGCCACGGCTATAAGAAGCACAGCAACGTCAGCGCCTTCATGAGCGTGTTCCCGATGAACGCGCCGCGCTACGCCGTGTACTTCATGCTCGACGAGCCGCACGGCAACAAGAGCACCGGCGGCTACTCCACCGCCGGTGCGGTCTCCGCCCCCGGCGCCGGGCGGGTGATCGCGCGCGTCGCGCCGATGCTCGGCCTGTTCCCCCACATGCAGGACTACGACGCCATCGCCGCCCAGCTCTACATCCCGCTGCAGCCCGGCCACCCCGGCGAGCACCAGAACAACGAGCCGGGCGTGCGCCCGAAGCCGTTGCCGATCGAGGAGCCAGAGACGGTGCAGGCCGCAGCGCCGGCCCAGGCGGCGCAGCGGGTGCGTCCGGTGCTGTCCTCGCCGGCCCCCCGGGCGGGAGCAGGATCCCTCGCAGCAGCCTCGCATCCGGAGCCGCAGCGCCCAAGGCCGCTGCCCGTGGTGCAGCCGGCGCGCGATCCCGCGCTGATGCGGCGTGAGGCGCAGGCGGCCGATGGCCGCGCCACGGGCGAGACCCTCGTTGCGGCTCGCTGAGATGCTCGACGCAGCGCAGTTCGCGGCCGGACCGGTCGCCTCCGATTGCATCGTGGCCGACCCCGTTGTCACGGCGATCACCGCGGACAGCAGGCAGGTCGCGGCCGGTACCCTGTTCGCCGCCCTGCCCGGGACGCGCAGCGACGGGCGCCGCTTCATCGCCGACGCGGTGGCGCGCGGCGCCGTGGCCGTGCTGGCGCCGGTCGGGACGCAGTGGCCGGCCGGGGTGGCGGCACGGCCGCTGATCGAGGATGCGGAGCCGCGCCACGCCCTGGCACGGCTGGCGGCGGCCCACGCCGGCGCACAGCCCGCCACGGTGGTCGCCGTCACCGGCACCAACGGCAAGACCAGCACGGTGGAGTTCCTGCGCCAGCTCTGGGCCCTGGACGGTCTGCCCGCCGCCAGCCTCGGCACGCTCGGCGTGGTGGCGCCGGGTCGCGCCCCGGGCGGCGGCCTCACCACACCCGACCCGGTGGCGCTCGCCCGCACCCTGGCGGAACTGGCGCGCGCCGGCGTGGCGCACGCGGCGATGGAGGCGTCGAGCCACGGCCTGGACCAGTTCCGCCTCGATGGCGTGCGGCTCGCCGCGGCAGGGTTCTCCAACCTGACGCGCGACCATCTGGACTACCACGGCTCGATCGACGCCTACCGCGGGGCAAAGCTGCGCCTGTTCGCCGAGCTGCTGCCCGAGGGCGCGCCCTGCGTCGCCAACGCCGACATGGAGCCCGCGACGTTCGCGGCGCTGCGCGACATCGCCCACGCGCGACGCCTCGACCTGCGCAGCTTCGGCGAGACCGGGAGCTGGGTGCGGCTCGTGCGTGCGACGCCGCGGCCGGACGGGCTGCTGCTCGATGTCGTGGCCGACGGCGTGGCGCGCAGCCTGCACCTGCCGCTCGCGGGGCGGTTCCAGGCGGAGAACGCCCTGCTGGCGGCGGGGCTGGCCGAGGCGACCGGCATGGCGGGCGCGCTCGACCGCATCGGCCAGCTCGTCGGCGTGAGGGGACGGCTGGAGCTGGTGGCGCGGGTCGGGGGCGCTGCGGCCTATGTCGACTACGCGCACACTCCGGACGCGCTGGTCCGGCTGCTCGCGGCGCTGCGTCCGCACACCGCGGGGCGGCTGGTCTGCGTGTTCGGCGCCGGTGGCGACCGCGACGCCGGCAAGCGCGCGCCGATGGGGGCTGCCGTGGCCGCCGGCGCCGACCGTGCGATCGTGACCGACGACAATCCCCGCACCGAGAATGCAGGTGCGATCCGCGCCGCCGTGCTGGCCGGCTGTCCCGGCGCCATCGAGATCGGCGACCGCGAGACGGCGATCGCCGCCGGGCTGGAGGGCTTGCGCCCCGGCGACGTGCTGGTGGTGGCCGGCAAGGGCCACGAAAGCGGGCAGACGATCGGCGCCACGACGATCCCGTTTGACGATGCCGCCGTGCTGCGCCGCCTGGTCTCCACCCCCGCCGTGCCCGCATGAGCCTGTGGACCGCGGATGCGCTGTCGGCCGCGACCGGCGGGATAATGACGGTACCGTTCCACGCCGAGGGCGTGTCGATCGACACCCGCACCCTGCACCCCGGCGACCTGTTCGTGGCGCTGGCGGGCGCGAGCGACGGCCACGCCCATGTCGGCGCCGCGATGGCGGCCGGCGCGGCCGGCTGCATGGTCGCCCGCCGCGAGGGCGCGCCGGACGGGGCAAGGCTGCTGGTGGTGGGCGACACGCTCGACGCGCTGCACGCGCTTGGGGCGGCGGCGCGCGAGCGCTTCACCGGCTCGGTGGTTGCCGTGACCGGCAGCGTCGGCAAGACCACCACCAAGGAGATGCTGCGCGCGATCCTCGGCGCCTCCGGCCGCGTGCACGCCGCGCACGCCTCTTACAACAACCACTGGGGCGTGCCGCTGACCTTGGCGCGGCTGGAGGAGGACGCGGAGTACTGCGTCGTCGAGATCGGCATGAACCATCCCGGCGAGATCGCGCCGCTGTCGCGCCTGGCCGGGCCGGACGTCGCGGTGATCACCCGCGTCGCGGCGGCGCACATCGGCCACCTCGGCAGCCTGGACGCCATCGCCGACGAGAAGCTGTCGGTGCTCGACGGCGTGCTGCCCGGCGGCAGCGCGGTGCTGCCCGCCGACGGGGCGCAGGCCGCGCGGCTGCGCGAGGCGGCGCGGCGCTTCGAGCCCGCGGTGCACGTGACCACGTTCGGCGAGGCCGGCGAGGCGCGGCTGCTGTCCTGCGCGATGGACGCGCGGGGCAGCGACGTCGTGGCGCGGATCGGCGGCACGGAGCGCCGGTTCCGCGTCGGCGCGCCAGGCCGCCACATGGCGGAGAACGCCGTGGCGGCGCTCGCCGCGGCCCATGCCGTCGGCGCGGACATCGAGGCGGGCGCCGCCGCCCTCGCCGGCTTCGGCGCGGGGGCCGGGCGCGGCGCCGTCAGGCCGATCCTGGGCGGTGGCGCGACCCTGCTCGACGAGAGCTACAACGCCTCCGGCGCCTCTGTGCGCGCGGCGCTGGGCGTGCTGGCGCTGCTGCCGGCGGCGCGCCGGGTCGCGGTGCTGGGCGACATGCTCGAACTCGGCGATCACGCGCGCGCCGAGCACGAGGGCCTCGCCGACGCGGCGCTGGGCGCGGCCGACATCGTGCACTGCTGCGGCCCGATGATGCGCCACCTGTTCGACGCCCTGCCGCCCGGCCGGCGGGGCGCGCACGCGCCCGACGCCGCCGCCCTGTGCGGGATCGTTGCGCGGTCCGTGCGAGACGGCGACGCGGTGCTGGTCAAGGGCAGCCTCGGCAGCCGCATGGGCCTGGTCGTGGCGGCGCTCGACGTGCTGGCATCCGCTCCGCAGGCCGCGACCTCCGCCGACAGAGCGGCCGCGGGCGAGGATGCCGCCTGATGCTGTTCGGTCTCCTGCGCCCCTACGCAGAGCAGTTCGCGCTGTTCAACCTGGTGCGCTACATCACCTTCCGCTCGGGCGCCGCGTGCCTGACCGCGCTGGTGCTGAGCTTCCTGCTCGGCGGGCCGGTGATCCGCTGGCTGAAATCCGTGCAGCGCGGCGGGCAGCCGATCCGCCTCGACGGGCCGGAGCGCCACCTGCTGGAGAAGCAGGGCACGCCGACGATGGGCGGCGTGCTGATCCTGCTGGCCTCCGTCGGCTCGACGCTGCTGTGGGCGGACCTGCGCAACAACTACGTGTGGGCGGTGCTGTTCTGCACCCTGGGCTACGGCGCGATCGGCTTTGCCGACGACTACCTCAAGCTGTCGCGGCGCAACACCAAGGGGGTGTCCGCGCGCGGCAAGCTGGTGGCGCAGGTGGTGATCGGGCTGGTCGCCGCCGCCTGGATCGCCGGCGCCACGCACGGGCCGCTGGCCACCGGCCTGACCATCCCGGTGTTCAAGGAGGTACTGATCCCGTTCGGCTACGCCTTCCCGCTGGTGGGGATGCTGGTGATGCTGGGCGCGTCCAACGCGGTGAACCTGACGGACGGCCTCGACGGTCTGGCGATCGTGCCGACGATCATCGCGGCGGCGGTGTTCGCGCTGATCTCCTACCTCGTGGGCAACCGGGTGTTCGCGGACTACCTCCAGCTCAACCCGATCCCGGGGGCGGGCGAGCTGGGCGTGTTCTGCGCGGCCCTGGTCGGCGCGGGCATCGGCTTCCTGTGGTTCAACGCGCCGCCGGCGGCGGTGTTCATGGGCGACACCGGCAGCCTGGCGCTCGGCGGTGCACTTGGCGCGGTGGCGGTGGCGACCAAGCACGAGATCGTCCTGGCCATCGTCGGCGGCCTGTTCGTGGTCGAGACTGTGTCCGTCATCGTCCAGGTGTTCTGGTACAAGCGCACCGGGCGGCGCGTGTTCCTGATGGCGCCGCTGCACCACCATTTCGAGAAGAAGGGCTGGGCGGAGCCCACCATCGTGATCCGGTTCTGGATCATCTCGATGATTCTTGCCCTCGTCGGCCTGGCGACGCTGAAGATCCGATGAGCACGCCCCTGCCCTCCCCAACCTTCCCGCCCGCGCTGTTCGCCGGCCGCCGCTACGCCGTGCTCGGGCTCGGGCGCAACGGCCTGCCCGCGGCCCGCGCGCTGCTGGCCATGGGTGCGGAGGTCGCAGTGTGGGACGACGGCGAGGCAGCCCGCGACGCCGCTGCCGCAGAGGGCCTGGACGTGCGCCGCCCCGACTTCGCGCCCGACTTCACGGCGGAGGCGTTCGACGCCCTGGTCGCCTCGCCGGGCATCCCGCACCGCCTGCCCGCGCCCAACCCGGTTGCCGCCGAGGCGGTCGCCGCCGGCGTGCCCGTCCTCTCCGACGCGGAGCTGCTGTTCCAGGCGGTGCGCGGCACAGACTCTCGCGCCCGCTTCGTGGGCATCACCGGCACCAACGGCAAGTCCACCACCACGGCGCTGCTCGCCCACATTCTCGCGGCGATCGGCGTGCGGGTCGCCGCCGGGGGGAACCTGGGTCCGGCCGCGCTCGCCCTGCCGTTGCTGGGCAACGATGGCGTCTACGTGCTGGAGATGTCGTCCTACATGCTGGAGCGGCTGGCCACGCTGCGCTTCGACGCCGCCGCCCTGCTCAATCTGAGCCCCGACCACCTCGACCGCCACGGCGACATGGCCGGCTACGTCGCGGCCAAGCGGCACGTCTTCGACCGGCGCAACGGCACCGAGCTTGCGGTGATCGGCGTCGACGATACGTTCTCCGCCGGACTGGCCGCCGCTATGCCCGGCTGCGTGCGCATCTCCGGGCGGGAGCCGGCAGCAGGCGAGGCCGACTGCTTCGTCTCCGCCGGCCACCTGCGCGACGTGCGCGGCGCGCGCGGCCTGCGCCTGTCCGACGCGCCCGCGCTGCCCGGCGCCCACAACGCCCAGAACATCGCCGCCGCGGTCGCGATGGCGACGTGGCTGGCGGCCGATCTGGGCCTGTCCACAACCGCCGCGCGGATCGACGCGGCGGTGCGGAGCTTTCCCGGCCTGCCGCACCGCCAGCAGCGCGTCGCCGAACGCGGCGGCATCGCCTACGTCGACGACAGCAAGGCGACCAACGCCGACGCCGCCGCCCGCGCGCTGGGCTGCTACCCGCGCCTGGTGTGGATCGCCGGCGGCGTCGCCAAGTTCGGCGGCATCGAGGCGCTCGCGCCGCATTTCCCCGCCGTGGCCCACGCCCTGCTGATCGGCCGCGACGCCCCGCTGCTCGCAGCAACTCTGGCCGCGGCCGGCGTGTCGCACGAGGTCGCGGGCACGCTGGAGGCCGCCGTGCCCCGCGCCGCCCGCGCCGCCGCCGCACTCGGCGCGGAGGTCGTGCTGCTGTCGCCGGCCTGCGCCAGCTTCGACCAGTTTTCCGGGTTCGAGGCGCGCGGCCTGCGCTTCGCCGAGCTGGCGCGCGCCCTGCCCGGCTGCGGCGATGCGCCCGCGCGGCCCGATCTCGCACGACCCGATCTTGCACGAGAGGACGCCGCCTGATGCCCGCCCTGTCGCGCAACGACAACTCCGTGCTCGGCCGCTGGTGGTGGACCGTGGACCGCTGGACCCTGTTCGCGGTGAGCGCGCTGATCGGGTGCGGCTACATCCTGATGCTGGCCGCAAGCCCAGCGGTGGCGGAGCGCATCGGCCAGTCGCGCGACGTGTTCATCCTCAAGCAGATCGTGTTCCTCGCCATGGCCGGCGCGATCGTGGTCGCGACCTCGATGCTTTCGGCGAGGAGCGTGCGCCGCCTCGCGATGGCGGGTTGTGCCGCAGCACTGGTGCTGACGTTCCTCACCCTGGTGCACGGTGTGGAGATCAAGGGCGCGCGCCGCTGGATCGCGCTGCCGGGCATGTCGATCCAGCCCAGCGAGTTCCTCAAGCCCTGCTTCGCCGTGGTCACCGCCTGGCTGCTCGCAGAGGCGCACCGCACCCGCAACTTCCCCGGTACGCTGATCGCCTGCGCGCTGTTCGCGCTGATCCTGATGCTGCTCAAGTCGCAGCCCGACATCGGCATGCTCACCGTGATCACCGCGGTGTTCTTCGCCCAGCTCGTCGTCGGCGGGCTCAACCTGTTCATGGTGGGCGTGGCCTCGGCCGGCATGGTCGGCGCGGGCGTCGGCGCCTACGCGCTGTTCCCCCACGTGCGCAGCCGCGTCACCCGCTTCCTGCACCCAGACCGCGGCGACCACTACCAGGTCGACACCGCGCTGCAGGCGTTCGGCAACGGCGGCCTGCTCGGCCGCGGCCCTGGCGAGGGCCGCGTCAAGGACCTGCTGCCCGACGCGCACGCCGATTTCGTGTTCGCGGTCGCCGGCGAGGAGTTCGGCCTGGTGATCTGCCTGGTGATCCTGGGGATTTTTGCTTTCATCGTGGTGCGCGGCCTGCTGCGCCTGCTCGTCGAGAGCGACGAGTTCGTGGTGCTGGCTTCGTCGGGCATCATCACCGGCTTCGGGCTGCAGGCCTTCGTCAACATGGCGTCCTCGCTGCACCTGATCCCGACCAAGGGCATGACGCTGCCGTTCATCTCATACGGCGGCTCCTCTGCGATGTCGGTGGCGCTGGCGATGGGGATGCTGCTCGCCCTGACCCGCAGGCGCGCCAGGGGAGAGCTCGCATGAGGGGACCTGCGCTGCGCCCGATCGTGATCGCCGCCGGCGGCACCGGCGGGCACTTCTTCCCGGCGGAGGCGCTGGCGTCCGAGCTGCTGGCCCGCGGCCACCGCATCGTGCTGATGACCGACGCCCGCTCCGGCGGCCTCGAATCCCCGGTGTTCGCCAACGCCGAGACCTTCGTGCTCTCCGGCGCTGGCATCGCGGGGCGCGGGACGCTGCGGGGTGCGCGCGCGGTGGCGGCACTGGCGCGCGGCGCGGCGCAGGCCCGTGGCCATCTCGCCCGCCTCGACGCCGCGGCGGTGGTCGGGTTCGGCGGCTACCCGTGCGTGGCGCCGATCCTGGCCGCGCGCGCCCTGCGTCGGCGCCCGGCCCTGGTGCTGCACGAGCAGAACGCGGTGCTCGGCCGCGCCAACCGCTGGCTCGCCCGGCGTGCCGACGTGCTGGCGCTGGGTTTCGCCGGGACCGCGCGCATCCCGGCCGGCGTCGCCACGCTGGTCACGGGCAACCCGGTGCGTCCGGCGATCCAGGCCCTGGCCGGGCGGCAGCGCGCCGTGCCGCAGCGTCCGTGGCACCTACTGGTGCTGGGCGGATCGCTGGGCGCGCGCGTGTTCAGCGACGTGATGCCCGCAGCCTTCGCCCTGCTCGACCCGTCGGAGCGCGCCTGCCTGCGCGTCACGCAGCAGTGCCGCGCCGAGGACCTCGACCGCGTCGCCCGCGCCTATGGCCTCGCCGGGATCGCGCACGAGCTGTCGGTGTTCTTCCCCGACATCGCCGACCGGCTCGGGGCCGCGGACATGGTGATCGCCCGCGCCGGCGCGTCCACCGTGTCCGAGCTGGCGGTGGCCGGCTGCCCGGCGCTGCTGGTACCACTGCCGTCCGCGATCGACGACCACCAGGCCCGCAACGCCGAGGCGGTCGGTGCCCCCGTGCTGGCGCAGGCCGAGTTCACGCCGGACCGGGTCGCCGCGCATCTGCGCGCGCTCCTGGCCGATCCGGCGGCACTGCCTGCTCTCGGCCGCGCGATGGCCGCGCACGCCCGCGCCGACGCCGCCGCACGCCTCGCCGACCTGGTCGAGGCCCGCATCCGCGCCGCCGTCGCGCCGCGCGGCCCGGCCGGTGCCGGCGCGCCGGCACCGGTCGCGCAGCCCGGCTCGTCGGCCGGCGGGGAGCCGCGCGCATGAGGGCGCTCCCGCTCGGCATCGGCACCATCCACTTCGTGGGCATCGGCGGCATCGGCATGTCCGGCATCGCCGAGGTGCTGCACACGCTCGGCTACGCGGTGCAGGGCTCGGACATGAGCGAGAGCGCCAACGTCGTGCGGCTGCGCGACGCCGGCATCCACGTCGCCGTCGGCCACGACGCGGCCAACCTCGGCAACGCCCAGGTCGTGGTCACCTCGACCGCGATCCCGCAGTCCAACCCCGAGGTCGCCGCCGCCCGCGCCCGGCTGATCCCGGTGGTGCGCCGCGCCGAGATGCTGGGCGAGCTGATGCGCCTGAAGTGGTCGGTCGCCATCGGCGGCACCCATGGCAAGACCACGACCACCAGCCTGATCGCCACCATCCTGGAGGCCGCCCACCTCGACCCGACCGTGATCAACGGCGGCATCATCAACGCGCTCGGCTCCAACACCCGCCTCGGCGAGGGCGAGTGGATGGTGGTCGAGGCCGACGAGAGCGACGGCAGCTTCCTGCGCCTGCCCGCGGTGATCGCGGTCGTGACCAACATGGACCCAGAGCACCTCGACCACTGGGGCACCGGCGAGGCGATGATCGCCGCCTACGACCAGTTCGTCTCCAACATCCCGTTCTACGGCTTTGCGGTGCTGTGCCTCGACCACCCGACCGTGCAGCAGATGATCCCGCGCCTGGACCGACGCATCGTCACCTACGGCTTCTCCCCGCAGGCCGACGTGCGCGCGGAGCGCATGGTCGCCGACCGCATGGGTGCCACCTTCGAGGTCCAGCTCACCGACCGCCACCGCAACACCCAGCGCCGCATGGGCCCGTTCCGCCTGCCGATGCTGGGCCAGCACAACGTGCAGAACGCGCTCGCCGCGATCGCCGTCGGCCTGGAGATGGAGATCGACGACGCCACCATCCGCTCGGCGCTGGCCGGCTTTCGCGGCGTCAAGCGGCGCTTCACCAAGACCGGCGAGTCGGGCGGCATCACCGTGATCGACGACTACGGCCACCACCCGGTCGAGATCGCCGCCGTGCTCAAGGCCGCGCGCCAGGCCGGGGCGCGCGACGTGGTCGCCGTCGTGCAGCCGCACCGCTACAGCCGCGTCGCCTCGCTGTTCGACGCGTTCTGCTCGTGCATGAACGACGCCGGCACCGTGATCGTGGCCGACATCTACGCCGCCGGCGAGGCGCCGATGCCGGGGATCGACCGCGACGCCATGGTCGACGGGCTGCGCGCGCGCGGCCACCGCAGCGTGGTGCCGCTGCCCGACCCGAAGCACCTCGCTGAGATGGTGCACGCCATCGCCCGCTCCGGCGACTTCGTCATCTGCCTCGGCGCCGGCACCATCACGGCGTGGGCGCAGTCCCTGCCAGAGGAGCTGGCTGCCCTGCAGGGCCAGCGGAGGTCCGCGCGATGATCGCCGCCGCGGTGCAGGCGCTGCCTTCCCTGCCGCCGTTGCGCGGGCGCGTGCAGCACGACGCGCCGCTGGCGCCCGCCACCTGGTTCCGCGTCGGCGGCGGGGCGGAGGCGCTGGTGCGGCCCGCCGACGCCGAGGATCTGTGCAGGTTCCTGCGCGCCCTGCCGCCGGAGCTGCCGGTCACGGTGCTGGGCGCCGCGTCGAACCTGATCGTGCGCGACGGCGGCCTGCCCGGCGTGGTGCTGCGCCTCGGACGCGGCTTCTCCGAGGTCACGGTCGAGGCGGATGGCGTGATCGCAGGCGCCGCGTGCCTGGACGCCACCGTCGCCGAGCACGCCGCCGCGGCCGGGCTTGGCGGGCTGGAGTTCCTGTCCGGCATCCCCGGCGCGCTCGGCGGCGCGGTGGCGATGAACGCTGGCGCCTATGGCGGCGACATGGCGGGCTGCCTGGACTGGGCCGAGATCGTCACCCGTGACGGTGGGCTGGTCCGCGTTCCCGCGCAGCGTCTCGCGCTGACCTACCGCCATTCCGCCCTGCCGCCGGAAGCGGTTGTGGTGCGCGCCCGCCTGCGCGCCACGCCGGGCGACCCCGCCGCTATCGCCGCCCGCATGGCGCAGATCCGCGCCTCGCGCGAGGCGACGCAGCCGGTGCGGGCGCGCACCGGCGGCTCGACGTTCCGTAACCCGGAGGACGGCATGAAGGCCTGGGAGCTGATCGACGCCGCAGGCTGCCGCGGACTGCGGCGCGGCGGCGCGCAGGTCAGCGAGAAGCACTGCAACTTCCTGCTCAACACCGGAGCGGCGACCGCCACCGACCTGGAGGGGCTGGGCGAGGAGGTGCGCCGCCGCGTGCACGCCGCCTCCGGCGTGTCGCTGCTGTGGGAGATCAGGCGCATCGGCGTGCCCGGCAGCCGCCCGGAGGTGGTCGCGTGACCCGCGTGGCCGTGCTGCACGGCGGCATCTCGGCAGAGCGCGAGGTCAGCCTGTCGTCGGGCGCGCAGGTGATCGCGGCGTTGCGCGGGCGCGGCTTCGACGTGCAGCCGATCGAGGTCGGGCGCGACCTCGCGGCCGTGCTCGCGGCCCTGTCCCCGCCGCATGGGCCGAGGCCCGACGCGGTGTTCAACGCCCTGCACGGCCGCTTCGGCGAGGACGGGGTGATCCAGGGCGTGCTCGACTGGCTCGCCATCCCCTACACCCACTCGCCCGCGCGCGCCTCGGCGCTGGCCATGGACAAGGCGGCCTCGCGGCTGGTGTTCGAGCAGGCGGGCCTGCCGGTGGCGCGCGGCAGGGTGATCTCGCCACAGGCGCTCGCGGAGGCCGACCCGATGCCGCTGCCCTACGTCATCAAGCCCGTGGCGGAAGGCTCCTCGGTGGGCGTGCATATCCTGCGCGAGGGCGACAACCGCCGCGAGGCCCTGGCCCGCGAGTGGAGCTTCGGCGACGAGATGCTGGTCGAGGAGTATGTCCCCGGCCGCGAGCTGACCGTGGGCGTGCTCGACGACCGCGCGCTGGCCGTCACCGACATCACCGCGCGCGGCGGCTTCTACGACTACGAGTCCAAGTACGGCGCCAACGGCTCGCGCCACGTGATCCCGGCGGTCGTGCACCCCACCGTCGCCGCGAGCGCCATGCGCATGGCCGTCCAGGCGCACCGCGCGCTGGGCTGCCGCGGGGCCACCCGCGCCGACTTCCGCTACGACGACACGCAGGGCGAGCCGGGCCGGCTGGTGCTGCTGGAGGTGAACACGCAGCCGGGAATGACGCCGGTCTCCCTGCTGCCAGAGCAGGCGGCGTGGTGCGGCCTGGATTTTTCCGCCCTATGCGCCTGGATGGTGGAGCATGCCTCATGCCGCGGCTGACCCCGCCTCGCGCCGGCGACCGGGACGCGGGCAGCGCTCGCGGCGCGCGCATCGGTGGCCGCCCCTCCGCGTTCAAGCTCCTGCTGCGCCGCCAGCGCCGGCTGCTGCGCCCGGTGCTATGGGGCTGCTCCGGCTTCGCCGTGGTGCTGGCGGGGATCGTGCTGCTGCACTCCGCCCGTCCCGGAGGCAGCGTCGCCACGCTGCGCGATCGGCTGGGCAGGGCAGCGAACCTGCACGTCACCGACATCGTGATCGAGGGCCGCGCCAACACGCCGGAGCCGCTGCTGCGCGCGGCCCTGGGCGTGAGCCGGGGCGACCCGATCCTGGGCTTCTCGGTGGAGGCGGCGCGGGCGCGGATCGAGACGCTTTCCTGGGTCGAGCACGTCGCGGTGGAGCGCCGGCTGCCCGGCACGATCTTCGTGCAGGTGATCGAGCGCCGGCCGTTCGCGATCTGGCAGAACCAGGGGCGCTTCGTGCTGATCGACCGCGAGGGCCAGGTGGTCGCCAACCAGGACGTCTCGCCGCGCGACTGGGGCGGCTTCGCCTCGCTGCCGCTGGTGGTGGGCGCCGGTGCGCCGGCGCACGCGGCGAGGCTGCTCGACGGGCTGGCCGCGCTGCCCGACGTGCGCAGCCACGTCAGCGCGGCGGTGCGCGTGGGCGAGCGGCGCTGGAACCTGCAACTGCGCAACGGCGCCACCGTGATGCTGCCGGAAGGCGCCGTGCCGCAGGCGCTGGCCAGGCTCGCCGAGCTGCAATCCGCCGACGCCCTGCTCGACCGCCCGCTCGCCAGCATCGACCTGCGGCTGCCCGACCGCATGGCGCTCCGTCCGCTCGCTCCTGCCGCCGCCACGCCCGGCCAGGGCGCGGTGGGCCAGGCTGCGGCAGGCCAAACTGCGGCAGGCCAGGCAGGAGCGGCCGCCTCGCCCGCCAGCCCGCGGAACCCCGCATGAACCAGATCTCGCGCAACCCCTTGCAGGCCAAGGAGCCTGCTCCCGCCCCGCCCGACGACGTGGCGCCGCCGCGCAGGCCGCAGCGTGCCGGCTCGTTCGGCGTGCTCGACATCGGCAGCACCAAGATCACCTGCCTGATCGGGCGCTGCGAGGCGGACGGGTCGCTGCGCGTGCTCGGCTCGGGCTGGCAGCGCTCGCGCGGGGTGCGCTCCGGCGGCATCACCGACCTCGAGGAAGCCGAGCGCGCCATCCGCGCCGCCGTCGGGCAGGCCGAGGAGATGGCCGACACCAGGCTGCGCGCCGTGGTGGTGAACCTGTCCTGCGGCGCTCCGGAGAGCCGGCTGTTCAACGTGGTGTGGCCGGTGGGCGGGCGCGCCGTTGCCGACTCCGACGTGCGCCGCGTGGTGGCCGAGGGCCGGGCGCGGGCGCAGACCGCGGGGCGAGAGATCATCCACGCCATGCCGGTCGCCTTCAGCGTGGACGACGTGGCCGGCGTGGCCGACCCGCGCGGCCACCACTGCGACCAGCTCAGCGCCCGCCTGCACGTGATCGACGCGGCCGGCACCAGCCTGCGCAACCTGGCCGGCGCTGTCGCGCGCTGCGACCTCGACATCGGCGAGCTGGTCTCCGCGCCGCTGGCCGCCGGGCTGTCCTGCCTGGTCGCCGACGAGCGCGAGCTGGGCGCCACCGTGATCGACATGGGCGGCGGCGTCACCGCGATGGCGGTGTTCGCCGAGGGCCAGCTTCTGCACACCGCCCAGCTTCCGATCGGCGGCCTGCACGTCTCGCGCGACCTCGCGGGCGTCCTCTCCACCCCCCTGGCCAGCGCGGAGCGGCTGAAATGCATCTACGGCAACGCCGAGCCCAGCCCGGACGACGAGCGCGAGATCCTTACCGTGCCGCAGATCGGCGAGGACGATCACCATTTTGCAAGAGTGCCGCGCGCCATGGTGGTGGGCATCATCAAGCCGCGCCTGGAGGAGACCTTCGAGCTGATCCGCGACCGTCTCGACGGCGCGGGGCTGGGCCGGGTCGCCGCCAGCCGCGTGGTGCTGACCGGCGGCGCCAGCCAGATGGTGGGCGCGCGAGAGATGGCGCACCGCATCCTCGGCCGCCAGGTGCGCCTGGGCCGGCCCGCGTCGTTGCGCGGCTTGCCGGACGCGGCCTCCGGGCCGGGCTTCGCCACCGCCGCCGGGCTGCTCGCCTGGGCGGCGGGGTCCGGACGGGCGCTGGGCGACCTCGACCTCGATGCGGAGCGGCCCGCGGGGCTGATGCGCCGCGTCGTCAACTTCCTGCGCGAGCGGGTGTGACGCGCCTCGCCCGGACCGCGCCGGCGTGAGGCCGGCGCGCACCCTTCGCGGCCCTGCGTGACGCCGGCCCGCCACCAACGACGCTACCGATTATGCCACCAACGATGCCACTCCTGGGGGACCTCCTGAATGACGCTGAACCTGACGATCCCGCAAACCGTGCACACCGACTTCACCCCAAGGATCACGGTGATCGGCGTGGGCGGGGGCGGCACCAACGCGGTCGACAACATGATCGCGCTCGATCTGCAGGGCGTGGACTTCGTGGTCGCCAACACCGATGCCCAACAGCTCACCCATAGCCGCGCCGACCGACGCATCCAGCTCGGCCCGCACCTGACGCAGGGCCTCGGCGCCGGTGCCAAGCCCGAGATCGGCCGCGCCGCCGCGGAGGAAGCGTCCGAGGAGCTGGCGCGCCACCTGGAGGGCGCGCACATGGTGTTCATCACCGCCGGCATGGGCGGCGGCACCGGCACTGGCGCCGCCCCGGTGATCGCGCGCATGGCCAGGGAACGCGGCATCCTCACCGTTGGCGTGGTGACCAAGCCGTTCACCTTCGAGGGCGGCCGTCGCGCCAAGGCCGCCGAGGCCGGGCTGGTCGAGTTGCAGAGCTACGTCGACACCCTGATCGTGATCCCCAACCAGAACCTGTTCCGGCTCGCCAACGAGCGCACCGGCTGGAAGGAGGCGTTCAAGATGGCCGACCACGTCCTCTACATGGGCGTGCGCGGCGTCACCGACCTGATGGTCGCCCCCGGGCTGGTGAACCTCGACTTCGCCGACATCCGCACCGTGATGGCGGAGATGGGCAAGGCGATGATGGGCACCGGCGAGTCCGAGGGCGAGAACCGCGCGATCCGCGCCGCAGAGGCCGCGATCAGCAACCCGCTGCTGGAGGACACCTCGATGGCGGGCGCGCGCGGCCTGCTGATCAACATCACCGGCGGCGAGGACATGACGCTGTTCGAGGTGGACCAGGCGGCGAACCGCATCCGCGAGGAGGTCGCCGACGACGCCAACATCATCTTCGGCTCCGCGATCGACGAGCACCTGACCGGGCGCATCCGCGTCTCCGTGGTCGCCACCGGGATCGAGAGTCCCGTCCAGGCGGCGCTCGACGCCCAGCGGCCCCGCCTGGTCGCGGTGGGCGGCGGCGCGCCGGTGCCGATGCCGGCGATGGCGCTGCCGCAGGGCGGCAACTCCACGCAGTTCGCGCGGGCGGGCGGCGGGTCGGCGGTGGCCACGACGCTCCCGGCGCAGACCCAGTCCGCGCCGTCGGGCGCGGTGCCGCTGATGGGCGCGCCGGTAGCGCCGCTGAGCCAGAGCCAGCCGGTTCAGGCCGCCCCGGCGAACGCGGGCAACCCCTCCCGCCCGGTGTCGATGGACCCGGAGGCGCGGCAGGCGGCGCGCCCTGCCGCCTCGACGGTGCTGTCGACACGGGCTGTCCCGCGCAGCCCGCTGTTCAACGAGGCGCCGGCCAGCCCGCCCCCGGCGCCCGCGCCGCGCAGCAGCCTGTTCGGGATCGTGACCGGGGCGATCCGGCGCAGCATGCCGCTCTCCGCTCCGGAGCGGCCGCGCTCGCAGCCTGCCGCGCCTGTGACGCCCGCGCCGGCCGCCTCGGTGCAGCCGACGGTGACCGACGAGATGGGACTCGACATCCCGGCGTTCCTGCGCCGCCAGACCTCCTGAGCAGCGCGATGGTGTGCTGCAAAAAGAGGTTGAGATACAATGGGTTGCAGAGAAATATTCGGAAATAAACCTTGACTGGCGGCGCGGCAGGCAACGCCATAGCGTTCCCTTGTCGCGGTATCTCGCGCCGTTGGTCGAATTGCAGCGCCGACGCTGGACTGTACGGGGAGGCGACGCGGAATGGACGGGATGACCGAGGCGGCTCTGGGGTCGATGTTGCGCCCAAGCATTCCGGATGCCGGCCCGGCCTTCGAGCACACGCTGCGTCAGCCCATCCATTGCAAGGGTGTCGGGCTGCACGGGGGGCAGGAGGTCAGCCTGTCGTTGCTGCCTGCGGCGGCCGGCACCGGCGTCGTGTTCCGTCGTGTCGATCTCGGCCTCGATCTCCCCGCACGGCACGATCGGGTCGGCGACACTCGGCTGTGCACCCTGTTGGTCGATCCGGCACGGCCTGAACTGCGGGTCGGCACCGTGGAGCATCTGCTCGCGGCGCTGGCGGCCTGCGGCGTGGACAATGTCGTGGCGGAGATCGACGGACCCGAGGTGCCGGTGCTGGACGGATCCGCAGCGCCGTTCGTGTTCCTGGTCGACTGCGCCGGGCGCGTCGCGCAGCCTGCGCTGCGTCGCGTCATCGAGATCACGCGTCTCGTCCGGGTCGAGGAGGGTGAGGCTTGGGCAGAGTTGCGGCCGCATGACGCGGGCCTCGCCTGCTCCGCGCCCAGGCTGTCGCTGTCGCTGTGCATCGATTTCAGGGCGGCGGCGATCGGGCGGCAGTCGCTGTCGTTCGAGCTGACCGAGCCGGGCTTTCGCGCCGCGCTGCAACACGCCCGCACCTTCACCCAGCTTCAGGAGATCGACGCCCTGCGTGCCGCCGGCCTGGCACGCGGCGGCAGCCTGGAGAATGCCGTGGTGGTGGATGGAGCACGGGTCCTCAACACGGGCGGCCTGCGCATGAGCGACGAGTTTGTCCGGCACAAGATGCTGGACGCGGTGGGCGACCTATCGCTGGCGAGGGCACGGCTGCACGGGCGCTTCGCCGGGCACCGCTCCGGCCACCGCCTCAACAACCTCGTGCTGTGTGCCCTGCTTGCCGACGGCGGGGCCTGGCGCTGGGCGGCGTGGCCGGCGGAGGCGGGGGCCATGGACCGCGCCGCCTGAGCGAACGGGCTGGCGCAGGCAAGGCGAGCTAAGGTTGAGGCTCTGCCTCAAACTCCGCCAAAGGCTCGCCTTTGGAATCCATTACTTAAGTAAATCGGTGTCCAGAGGCCTTGGCCTTTGGCGGGTCTGGGCGGAGCCCGGCCTTGCTTGCTCACCACTCGACAATCCACGCCACTGGCACAGCATCCTTTTGATCCTGGCCTCCCACCGCGGCCAGCGGGAAGACGGGCTCTCTGACGACGTCGTGCCCCAGGCTGGTCAAGCTACCGTCTGCCAGCGTCGTGCTGTATAGCCGTCGCGTTGTGTCACAGGCGTAGTGGGAACCCCGGCCATGAGCCTCATCACGAGCGTCTCGCGCGCGCTGCTCGGCGCGGCCCTGCCCTGCTCCCTGCTGCTCGGCGGCTGCGCCACCATCGACTCGATCCTGCCCTGGAAGACCGGCTTGGACACGGGGCTCCAGAAGGTTGACCTGACCAAGGAGACCCCGGAGCAGCTGTACAACAACGGGGTCGACGCCCTGAACCGCAAGGATTATGGCGTGGCCGTGGTCCAGTTCGACGCGGTGCAGCAGAACTACCCTTACTCGCCCTGGGCGGTGAACGCACAGCTCGAGAACGGCTACGCGGAGTACCTGCGCAACCACTACACGGACGCGATCGCGCAGCTCGACCGCTACGTCCAGCTGCACCCCGCGAGCAAGGACACCGCCTACGCCTATTACCTGCGCGCGCTGTGCTTTTACGAGCAGATCGCCGACGTGCAACGCGACCAGAAGGGCACGCAGGAGGCGATGGTGGCGCTGCAGGAAGTGGTTAACCGCTACCCGGACAGTGCCTACGGCCGCGACTCGCGGCTCAAGGTCGACCTGTGCCGCGACCACCTGGCCGGCAAGGAAATGGAGGTCGGCCGCTACTACGAGAAGCAGCAGCTCTACGCCGCGGCGATCGGGCGGTTCCAGCGCGTGGTCGACAACTACCAGACCACCAATCACGTTCCGGAGGCGCTGCACCGCCTCACCGAGATCTATCTCCGGCTCGGGTTGACCGACCAGGCGCGCAAGACGGCGTCCGTGCTCGCCTACAACTACCCGGGCAACCGCTGGTACCAGGATAGCTGGAACGACCTGGTGGCGCAGAACCTGGTGCAGGGCCGGCAGATCGGCACGGCCGACCCGAACACGAAGTCGAGCCTGATCGCGCGCGCCTTCGGCTGGATCTTCTGAGCGCCGACACGCGCGAGCCGTTCCCCATGCCGACCGCACCATGCTGACAGCACTGGCGATCCGCGACGTGGTGCTGATCGAGCGCCTCGACCTCGGCTTCGGCAGTGGGCTGACCGTGCTCACCGGCGAGACCGGGGCGGGCAAGTCGATCCTGCTCGACAGCCTCGGGCTGGCGCTCGGCGCGCGCGCGGACGCGGGGCTGGTGCGCACCGACGCGGCGCAGGCGTCCGTGGTGGCAAGCTTCGCGGTGCACGCCGAGCACCCGGCGCACGCGCTGCTGGAGGAAGGCGGGATCGCCGCGGAGCCGGGCGAGGAGATCGTGCTGCGCCGCGCCGTGGCCCGCGACGGCCGCTCTCGCGCCTTCGTCAACGACCAGCCCGTGGGGGTTTCGCTGCTACGCAGGCTGGGTGCGTTGCTGGTCGAGGTGTCGGGGCAGCACGACCAGATGGGGCTCGCCGACCCCGCCACCCACGTCATGCTGCTCGACAGCTACGGCGTGCCGGACACGCTGCGGCGCGAGGTCGCCACCCGCCACCGTGTGTGGCGCGACGCCTCGCATGCCTTGCGCCAGGCGCGCGAGGAGATCGCCGCCGCCGAGCGCGAGGAGGACTGGCTGCGTCATACCGTCGACGAGCTGACCGATCTGGCAGCGCAGCCCGGCGAGGAGGACGGGCTCGCCGGCGATCGCCAGCGACTGCAGCAGGGCGAGCGGCGGGGCGAGGCGATCGCGGCGGCGCTGTCCGAGCTGACGCCGCGCGACCGGCGCAGCAGCGGGCCGGCGGCGGCGCTGCGCGCGGCGTCGCGGGCGCTGGGACGGCTGGCGCCCTCCGGTGCCGAGGACGCGCAGGCCGCGCCGGCGCTGGCGGCGCTGGAGCGGGCCGAGGAGGCGCTGGCCGAGGCGGAGACGCTGCTCAGCCGTCTCGGGCGGGACGCGGAGGCGGACCCGCGGGCGCTGGAGGCCACGGAGGAGCGGCTGTTCGCGCTGCGGGCGGCGTCGCGCAAGCACTCGACGCCGGTGACGGGCCTGCCCGACCTGCTGGTGTCGCTGCAGGACCGGTTGCAGGCGCTGGAGAGCGGGGCGGCCAGCATCGTGGCGCTGGAGGCGGAGGCGCGGGCGGCGCGGGAGTTCTACGACGCGGCGGCGACGCGGCTCACCCAGGCGCGCGAGGCGGCGGCGCAGCGCCTGGTCGGCGCCGTGGGTCGCGAGCTGCCGCCGCTGCGCCTGGACCGCGCCCGCTTCTTCGCCGAGATCGTGAAGCTGCCGCCGGAGCAGGCCGGGCCGCTGGGCATGGAGACGGTGCGGTTCCTGATCGCCACCAACCCGGGGCAGGCGCCGGGGCCGCTCGGCCGCGTGGCGTCGGGGGGCGAGCTGTCGCGGCTGATGCTGGCGCTCAAGGTGGTGCTGGCGAGCGGCTCGCCGGTGCCAACGCTGGTGTTCGACGAGGTCGACGCGGGCATCGGCGGCGCCACGGCGGCGGCGGTGGGCGAGAGGCTGTCGCGGGTGGCGGAGGGCGTGCAGGTCCTGGTGGTGACGCACTCGCCGCAGGTCGCGGCGCGGGGGGCGTCGCACCTGATGGTGGCCAAGCGCGAGACGCGCGGGCGGACGGAGACGCGGGTGCTGCCGCTCGACGGCGGGCAGCGGCGGGAGGAGATCGCGCGGATGCTGGCGGGCGAGACCGTGACGGAGGCGGCACGGGCGGCGGCGGACAGCCTGCTGGGGGCGGCGTGAGACTGGCGGTACAGCAAGCCAGAAAGCAAGGCCGGGCTCTGCCCGGACCCGTCAAAGGCGAAGCCTTTGGAAACCCCTACTTTGGGCCTGTGCTTATATGTGCGGGTCTGGGGGCGCTGCCCCCAGCGGGTCCAGGGCCGAGCCCTGGCCTTCCTTCCTGATGACCCGCGCTCCCGCCGAGGTCGCGCCCGAGGAACTCAACGCCGACGAGGCTGCCGACGAACTGGCGGCGCTCGCCGCGGAGGTCGCGCGGCACGACCGCGCCTACCACGAGCACGACGCGCCGGAGATCACCGACGCCGCGTACGACGCGCTGCGGGCGCGCAACGCCGCGATTGAGGCGCGCTTCCCGGCGCTGATCCGGGCGGACAGCCCTTCGGCGCGGGTAGGAGCGGCGCCGGAGTCCGGCTTCGCCAGGCTGTCGCACCTGGTGCCGATGCTCAGCCTGGACAACGTGTTCGACCCTGCCGGCTTCGCGGAGTTCGGCGCCCGGGCGCGGCGGTTTCTGGGCCTGAAAGAGGGTCCTCTGCCGCTGGTGGGGGAGCCGAAGATCGACGGGCTGTCGATCTCGCTGCGCTACGAGGACGGCCGCTTCACCCGCGGCGCCACGCGCGGGGACGGCAGCACCGGCGAGGACGTCACCGCCAACCTGCGCACCATGGACGCCGTACCCGACCGCCTGGCTGGCGAGGCACCCGCGCTGATCGAGATCCGCGGCGAGGTGTTCATGACCAAGGCGGACTTCCTGGCGCTGAACGCGGCGCAGGCCGGGGCGGGCGGGCGCACCTTCGCCAACCCGCGCAATGCCGCGGCCGGCTCGCTGCGCCAGCTCGACGCGAGGGTGACGGCGGGGCGCAGGCTCGGGCTGTTCGCCTACGCCATGGGGCAGGCGAGCGCGGTGCCGGTCAAGACGCACTGGGCCTGGCTGGAGCAGCTTCGCGCCTGGGGCTTCGCGGTGAACCCGCTGTCGGAGCGGCTGGAGGACGAGGGGCGCGCGGCGGCGTTCCAGGAGCGCATCGGGCTGGAGCGCGCCGGGCTGGACTACGACATCGACGGGGTCGTGTACAAGGTCGACGCGCTGGCCCTGCAGCGCAGGCTGGGCTTCGTCGGGCGGGCGCCGCGCTGGGCGACGGCGTGGAAGTTCCCGGCGGAGCGGGCGACCACGGTGCTCGACGCGATCCACATCCAGGTCGGGCGCACCGGGGCGCTGACGCCGGTGGCGTGGCTGGCGCCGATCAACGTCGGCGGCGTGCTGGTGACGCGGGCTACGCTGCACAACGAGGACGAGATCGCCCGGCTCGACGCCCGCGTCGGCGACACGGTGGTGCTGCAACGCGCCGGCGACGTGATCCCGCAGGTCGTCTCCGTGCTGGTGGAGCACCGCCCCGAGGGCACGGTGGCGTGGGCGCCGCCGGAGGTGTGCCCGGCCTGCGGCAGTGCGGCGACGCGGGCTGCCGACGAGGTGGTGCGGCGCTGCTCCGGCGGCCTGGTGTGCCCGGCGCAGGCGATCGAGCGGCTGGTGCACCTGGTCTCGCGGCTGGCGTTCGACATCGAGGGGCTGGGCGAGAAGACGATCCGCGAGTTCCACGCGTCCGGGCTGATCGCCGAGCCCGCCGACATCTTCCGCCTGCGCGACCATGAGGCGGCGATTGCCATGCGCGAGGGCTGGGGCGAGGTGTCGGCGCGGCGTCTGATGGCGGGGATCGAGGCGCGGCGCACGATCGGGCTGGCGCGGTTCATCTACGCGCTGGGGATACGGCGCATCGGCGAGCAGAACGCCCGGCTGCTGGCGCGGCACTACGGGTCGTTCGAGGAGTGGCGGGCGCAGATGCTGGCGGCCACCGAGATCGGCTCGGACGCGCGCCTCGCGCTGGGCTCGATCCTGCGCGTCGGGCCGGCGATCGCCCAGGAGTTGGCGGAGTTCGTGGCAGAGCCGCGCAACGTCGCCAGCATGGACGCGCTGGCGGCGCAGGTCGCGATCGCCGACGAGGTGGCGCCGGAGGGCGGCACGCTCGCCGGCAAGCTGGTGGTGTTCACCGGCAGCCTCGCGCACATGACGCGGCCGGAGGCCAAGGCGCGGGCGGAGGCGATGGGCGCGCGCGTCACCGACAGCGTGTCGAAGAGGACAGACTTGGTGGTGCTCGGCGCGGACGCGGGCTCGAAGGCGAAGAAGGCGGCGGAGCTAGGGGTACGCACGGCGAGCGAGGCGGAGTGGCTGGCGCTGGCGGGGGTCGAGGCGCCGGAAGAGAAGGAAGGCCAGGGCTCTGCCCTGGACCCGCTGGGGGCAGCGCCCCCAGACCCGCACACGTAAGGCACCGGCCCAGGTCGAGGTTTCCAAAGGCGAGCCTTTGGCGGGTCTGGGCAGAGCCCAGCCTTGCTTCCCTTGCCTACGACTTCGCCAGCCAGGCCGCGAACCTCTGCTCCAGCCGCGCCTGGTTGTCGTGCCAGAACTGCTCGTCCACCGGCAAGGCGGCGCTCAGGTCCGGCGCATCCGGGGCCGCGTCGTGCGCGTCGTCCCTGGACGCAGCGGGCCGGGCGACCGGCAGCCACGGCACCAGGGCGACGAGGGCGGCCTGGCGCAGCGGGTCGGAGGCAAAGGCGAGGAGGTGCTCCGCGTCGGCGATGTTCGGCGTGCCCTTCACCACCGCCCAGCCCTCGACCTGCAGCAGGCTGTGGTTCCACTGCAGGCCGAAGCTGCTGTGCTCCGCACGGTTGCTTTCCACGACAACCCGGCTGTCCGCGGAAGTGAACAGCACCGCCCCCGAGCCGATCAGGGTGGGGGCATCGGCGGCCGCGTCGTACCACACGACGTAGGGACGGAGCTGGTCGAGCTTGCGGAACGCGCGGTCCACGCCGCCGTCGAGGCGCAGGGTGGCGTAGACGTCGCCTGGCGCCACGCCGTCGGCGAGCAGGGCGATCTCCAGGGTCTGGCGGGCGCCGCGCAGCAGGCCGCGCTTGCCGGGGTGCTTGGCCACGTCCCAGAAATCGCCCCAGCTCGGCACGCCGGCGAACTTCTCCGTGTTCCAGGCCAGCACGGTGCCCCAGGCCAGCGCCGGCACGCCGCACTCGCCCGGCGCAGGCACGACGGAGCGGTCGCGGCCGAGCAGCTTCGCCGTGTCCAGCCGCTCCAGCAGGCCGCCGGCGCAGGCCTCGGACAGCGTGGCGCCGTCCGCGAGCACCATGTCCAGGTCCGCCAGGCTATCGCGCAGCGCAGCGACGCTGCCGTTCCAGGCAGGCTGGGCGACGGCAAGCCCGGACTCGACCCCGAACGGCTGGAGCACGGCCTGCTGCAACGCCGCACGAAGCGGCGCGTCGACAGCCAGGGCAAGGTCACGGGCATGGGCGATCCCAGGTGTGGCCGCGCAGCAGCCCAGCATGAGCCATGTCCGGAACAGCGTCACGTCGTGGCCTCCCCGGCGCATAGTCGGTGCCAGGATAGCGTCGGGTGACACGGGCTCGCAACGTCGCGCCCGAACCGGCCTTGGCGGTGCACCCGGCAAAAGAAGTGAGCAAGGTTGAGGCTCTGCCTCAAACTCCGCCAAAGGCTCGCCTTTGGAATCCACTTTTGAAGAAGCGTGTTCTTGCCTGCCTTGTGCCTGAAAGGGGTTCCCGGGGAGTCCGGGCGGGGTCCGACCCTGCTTGTTGTCGTGTTCTGCCTATCCGCAACCCCGTGCGATGCTACACGTTGTCGGCATGGTCCAGCGATTGCTGAGCCGGATCGACCAGACAGGAGTACTTTCCATGGCTTCCAGCGACATGCCCGACGACGCACGCGCGCAGATCAAGCAGTTGCGCGAGCAGGTCCAGTCGCTCATGGCAGAGCGCGTCAATCCCGCGCTGTCGGGTGCCGCCAGCCGCCTGCAGAGCACGGCGTCGCAGGCGCAGGACTACGCCAGCAATGCCCGCGAGTACGCCAGCACCGCACGCGATTACGCGTCCGACCAGGCCGAGGTGCTGTCGGGCCAGGTCAAGGACCGGCCGCTGGTGGCGGTGCTGATCGCCGCGGCGATCGGCTATCTCGTCGGCCGCATCGCGAGCTGATCGCAAGTGCGCACCCTTCGCCTCGCCCAGGTCGCCGCGCAGGCGGAGGGGCTCGTCCTCAAGCGGACCGCGCTGCGGTTTGGCAAGCGTGCCGCCTACGGGGCGGTGGCCGGCGTGTTCGCTCTGGCGCTGCTCGTGATGCTGCACGTGACCGGGTGGGTCGCGCTCAACAGCCTGGGCGGCGTCACCCCATTCTGGTCGAGCGTGATCGTGCTCGGGGTGGACCTGCTGTTCGCGGGGCTGTTCGGGCTGCTGGCGCGCGGCACGCTGCCGGACGCGGTGGAGCGTGAGGCGCAGCAGCTTCGCGACCGCTCGCTCCTGGAGCTGCGCAACACCGCCCTGCTCGGCCTCGCGCTCGGCCCGGCAGGCCGGGTTGCCGGCCGCGGCGCGTTCGGCGTGGTGAGGAGGCTGGTGGGCCACAAGCGCCGCTGACGCTGGCACCGCGGAGATCCACTTCCATTGGTGCCTGGTGACGGGCCGGCCTGCCTGGGGCCGCCACTAGGCGGCACAGTGGACAGGAGTGAGCAAGGTTGAGGCTCTGCCTCAAACTCCGCCAAAGGCTTGCCTTTGGAATCCACTTGTTTAAGTAAATCGGTGTCCAGAGGCCTTGGCCTTTGGCGGGTCTGGGCAGAGCCCAGCCTTGCTTGCCGCCTCGCTGTCGTGGGCCGGCTACAGGCTGACCCGCTGCCCCCGCTTGCCTCGCGAGGCGTTTCTTGCAATCTGGCACAGCCATGCGCCCGTAGCTCAATTGGTTAGAGCTGACCGCTCATAACGGTCTGGTTACAGGTTCGAGTCCTGTCGGGCGCAGGTTGCCCTGAACCTCGATGCGCAGCGGCGGGCGGGCCGGGCTCTGCTTGCGACCGGTGGGCCGCCCCACTAGTTACGGCGAGGCAAGCCCGGGAGAGCCGACTGATGGCCAGCTACCAGTACGTCTACGTCATGAAGGACGTGACCAAGGCCTATCCGGGCGGTCGCGAGGTGTTCAAGGGCATCACCCTCTCCTTCCTGCCCGGCGTGAAGATCGGCGTGCTCGGCGTCAACGGCGCGGGCAAGTCCACCCTGCTCAAGATCATCGCCGGCATCGAGACGGAGTATGGCGGTGAAGCCTGGGCCGCCGAAGGCGCGCGGGTCGGCTACCTCAGCCAGGAGCCGCGTCTCGACGAGGACAAGACGGTCGCCGAGAACGTGGCGCAGGCGTTCGGTCCGCTGCAGGCGGCGCTGACCCGGTTCAACGCGATCTCCGAGGAGTTCGCCGAGCCGATGGACGACGAGCGCATGAACACCCTGCTCGCCGAGCAGGCGGAGCTGCAGGAGAAGATCGACGCCGAGGACGGTTGGGACCTCGACCGACGCATCGAGATCGCGCTCGACGCCCTGCGCTGCCCGCCGCCGGACAGCCCGGTGACCAGCCTGTCCGGCGGCGAGCGCCGGCGCGTGGCGTTGTGCCGGCTGCTGCTGGAGAAGCCGGACCTGCTGCTGCTCGACGAGCCGACCAACCACCTCGACGCGGAGAGCGTGTCCTGGCTGGAGCGCACCCTGCGCGACTACGAGGGCACGGTGATGGTCGTCACCCACGACCGCTACTTCCTCGACAACGTGACCAACTGGATCCTGGAGATCGAGCGCGGGCGCGGCTACCCGTTCGAGGGCAACTACTCCTCGTGGCTGGACCAGAAGCGCCGCCGCCTCCAGCAGGAGGAGAAGGAGGAAAGCTCGCGCCAGCGCGCGCTGGCCGCCGAGCAGGAGTGGATTCAGTCCTCGCCCCGGGCGCGCCAGACCAAGAGCCGCGCCCGTATCGCCAAATACGAGGAGATGCTGGCCAAGTCGGCGGAGCTGTCCGGCGGTGTGGCCGACATCGTGATCCCGCCGGGTCCGCGCCTAGGCGGGATCGTCATTGAGGCCGAGGACCTGCGCAAGTCGTTCGGCAACCACGTCCTGATCGATGACCTCGACTTCAAGCTACCCCCGGGCGGCATCGTCGGGGTGATCGGGCCGAACGGCGCCGGCAAGACCACGCTGTTCAAGATGATCACCGGCAAGGAGCATCCCGATGCCGGCCGTCTTACGGTCGGCGAGACGGTCAAGCTCGGCTACGTCGACCAGAGCCGCGACAGCCTCGACGACACCAAGAACGTCTGGGAGGAGATCAGCGGCGGCACCGACGTGATCTACCTCGGCAAGCGCGCCGTGCCGTCGCGCGCCTACGTGGGCGCGTTCAACTTCAAGGGCTCCGACCAGCAGAAGAAGGTCGGCATCCTGTCGGGCGGCGAGCGCAACCGGGTGCACCTGGCCAAGATGCTCAAGAGCGAGAGCAACGTCATCCTGCTCGACGAGCCGACCAACGACCTCGACGTGGACACGCTTCGCGCGCTGGAGGACGCCCTGGCCGATTTCGCCGGCTGCGTCGTGGTCATCAGCCACGATCGCTGGTTCCTGGACCGGCTGGCGACGCACATCCTGGCGTTCGAGGGCGACAGCCACGTCGAGTGGTTCGAGGGCAACTTCCAGGCCTACGAGGAGGACAAGCGCCGCCGCCTCGGCGCCGACGCCACGGAGCCGCACCGCATCAAGTACCGCCCCCTGGCACGCTGAGGGCGGGCGGTCCGCGGCGGACGGGATGGCGGGCGCGGGTCGCCCCGGCCTGAGGCGGGCGGGGTCAGCTCGGGTGATCCGGACCGCGCGCCTGGTGCTCACGCCGATCGGCTGGGGCGACCTGGGCGAGCTGCAGGCGTTGAAGACCGACCCGGGGGCCTATGCCCTGATGCTCGGCGGGGTGCGGCGGGTGCCGCAATGCGCCGAGGAGTTGGCAGAGGACATGAACCTGTGGGCCACGGCCGGCACCGGCATGTTCACGGTGCGCGAGGCAGGGCAGTTCCGCGGCATCGCGGGCGTGCACCAGCGCCCGGATGGCCTGGGGGTCGGGCTGCGGTTCTGCTTGTGGCCGGCGGCGCGGGGGCGCGGCCTGGCGCGCGAGGCGGCGGCGGCGGCTCTGGGCCACGCCCACGCGGCCGGCATCGCGCGGATCATCGCCGTGGCGCGGGATACCAACTTCGCATCGCGCATCGTGCTCGGCAGCGTCGGCATGCAGGAATGCGGGGCGTTCGAGCGGGACGCACTCACGATGGTGGTCTATGAGAGCGTGCGGTAGGCAATGGCGACCTCGACATCCGCAGCCAGACTCGCAGGGCCTGATAGGCGCCGGTGTCGGACAATGCCAACGACCGTCTGGCACTGACCTGTCAGCAAGCAAGGCTGGGCTCTGCCCAGACCCGCCAGGGGCGAGCCGCCCCTGGACCGGCTTTACTTAAGGAGTGGATTCCAAAGGCGAGCCTTTGGCGGAGTTTTAGGCAGGGCCTCAACCTTGCTTGCTTTACCGTTCACTGCGGAGAGCCATGCCTGCCTCAGCCCGGCTCGACCTGGCGCCGCATCGCGGTGATCAGGGCGTCGAGATCATTGTTATTGCGGCTGAGGAAGCTGGCGTAGTCGCTGCGCTGCGTCAGGCGCAGGCTGGTGCCCTCCGCGACCACGTCGACGATGCGGGGCTGGCCGCCGGTCTGGCCGACCACCCACTGCACGGACACGTCGCCGGAGCTGGGCCGGTGAATGACCGTGCCGACATAGGCATCGCCGCCGCGGTCCTGCGTACTGGTCATGGTGTAGCTGACGCCGCGGTACTCGCCGAGATGGCCGACGATGTTGTTGAGCAGCACGCCGTGGAACAGGTCGACGTACTGCTTCTGCTGCGCCGGAGTCGCGGTGCGCCAGAAGCGCCCGAGGCAGAACTGGGCAATCACGTCGACGTCCACGCCGCGCTCGATTACCGGGGCGAGCCTGTGCTGCTTGTCGGCGGCGCTGCCGGGGCTGTTGACGATGCCGATCAGCGTGTCGCCGAAGCTGCGGACAAAGGCATTGGCCGAGCTGTCGTCGGCCCGGGCCTGCGGGATCTCGAGGCAGGCCAGGAAGGCGGCGGAAAGCATCAGCAGCGAACGTCGACTCAGCATGAATGACCCCTCAACTGACACGCCGGAGGCAGCCGGGCGGCCGCTTCGTCGTGCCCACGATATCGCCGGAAACCGGTCGCTGCGCCAGAGGCTTGTCCGGCGGGCGGCCTAGCGGGGCGCCGCGTCCCAGTTCGGGGGCGTGGCACGCCTGTCGTCGCGCGCCCCCTCGATCTGCGAGGCGCGGTGCTGGCGGGACAGGCTGCGGATGGTGGCGTAGGGATCGAGCGCGGTTTTCTTGATCGCGGTCAGGTCGTCGAGCACGCGCGAGCGGGCATCGATCACGCCGACCACGTAGCGGCCCCAGTTCAGAGTCAGCAGGCCGTAGCCGCGCGGCACGTAGACAAATGGATCGAGTGCTGTGTCGACGCCGTAGCCCGTGGCGTCGCGCACGTTGGACGGGCCGAGCAGGGGCAGGAACAGGTAGGGACCCGAGGGCAGACCCCAGAGCGCCAGGGTCTCTCCGAAATCGGCCTCGTGGGAACCGTAGCCCCAGCCGGAGGCGACGTCGAAGATGCCGAGCACGCCGACGCTCGAGTTGATCAGGAAGCGCATGAAGGTATCGCCGGCCTGGCGCGGCTTGGTCTGCAGCACGTCATTGGCGAGCAGGACCGGGCTGCTGAGGTTGGCGAGCACGTTGTGGATGCCGCCGCGCACCGGCCGCGGCAGCACATAGACGTAGGCCTGCGCCACAGGCTTGAGCGCGTAAGTGTCGAGCGTGTCGCTGACGCGGTAGGAGAACCGGTTGGCGGGCTCGTAAGGGTCGTTGTTCTGCTGGAACTCGGCGACGGCCTCGGGGTCGCTGGCCGGGGGCCTGGTGGCGCAGGCGGCGACGGAGCCGAGGCCGGCGACGAGCAGCAATCTGGAAAGCAGGGCGGCGCGCATGTGTTCCTCGGATCAGCCTGTCCCGCCGGCCAGACCCGCGAGGCAGGCTGGTCGCCACGCAGGCACGCAAGCACCATGTGTCTAGCATGAACGTCTCGGCGCGCAACGCCGGGTGCCGCGACAAGGTGGCAGGAGCCAGGTGTCCTGATGGCATTTGACCCACACCTGTGTCATTATTGACGCGGGGCCCGTGAGAGTGCCGGACGTTGTCCGCTCGGCACAGGAGGCAGGAGAGAGCATGAACGAGATGTCGCGGGCGGCCGGACACGCGCAGGACCTGCCGACGCTGGAACGCTGGCTGAACGGGCCGCGCGTGCACGGGCTGCCGGCGCCGATCACCGGGCACGTGGCGCCCAAGCTCAGCTTCGAGTTCTTCCCGCCGCGCACCGACGCCCTGGAGACGCAGCTCTGGGCGTGCGTGCGCAGGCTGGAGCCGCTGGCGCCGGACTTCGTCTCCGTGACCTACGGCGCGGGCGGGTCGACGCAGGCGCGCACCCACTCCACGGTGACGCGCCTGGTGCGCGAGACCACGCTGACGCCGGCGGCCCACCTGACCTGCGTGGGGGCCACGCGCGACGAGGTCGACGCCGTGGCGCGGGACTACTGGGAGAACGGGGTGCGCCATATCGTGGCGCTACGCGGCGATGCGCCGCACGGCGAGGCGAGCTACGAGCCGCATCCCCAGGGATACGCCTACGCCTCTGACCTGGTGGCGGGGCTGCGCAGGGTCGCGCCGTTCGAGATCTCCGTGGCCGCGTACCCGGAGACGCATCCGGGAGCGGCCAACCCGCAGGCGGACCTCGACAACCTCAAGCGCAAGCTCGACGCTGGCGCCACGCGGGCGATCACCCAGGTGTTCTTCGACACCGACACCTACCTGCGGTTTCTGGACCGCGCTCTGGCGTCCGGGATCACGGCGCCGCTGGTGCCGGGGATCATGCCGGTGTCGAACTTCGAGAAGGCGGCGCGGTTCTGCGCGTCGTGCAGCGCTGCGGTGCCGGAGTGGCTTGGGCCGATGTTCGCGGGCACAGAGGACGACATGGAGACGCGGCGCATGATGGGCGCGGTGATCGCGGCGGAGCAGGTGCGCCTGTTGCAGGCCAACGGGGTCGACGAGTTCCACTTCTACACGCTGAACCGGCCGGACCTGACATACGCGATCGCGCGCATCCTGGGCGTGAAGCCGAAGGCGGCGCTGGCGGCCTGAGGGCGAGGCTGCGGAAGCAAGGAAGGTTGAGGCTCTGCCTCAAACTCCGCCAGGGGCGGCGCCCCTGGACCGGCGCACGATAAGCAAGATTCTTAATCAACGCCGGTCCAGGGGCGGCTCGCCCCTGGCGGGTCTGGGCAGAGCCCAGCCTTGCTTGCTGCCCAGGCCGCTGCCCTGCGCGGCGAGATGGAAACGGGGTGCCGGCTTGCTTTCCGGTGGGCGCGGGGCAATGACCTTGAGATGTCCGATTACCTTTCCCGCCTGAACCCGGAGCAGCGGCGCGCGGTCGAGACCGTGGATGGGCCGTTGCTGGTGCTGGCCGGCGCCGGCACTGGCAAGACCCGGGTGCTCACCACGCGGTTCGCCCACATCCTGCTGACCGGGCGGGCGCACCCCGGGCAGGTGCTCGCCGTCACCTTCACCAACAAGGCGGCGCGCGAGATGCGCGAGCGGGTCGGCGCGCTACTGGGCCATCCCGCGGAGGGTTTGTGGCTCGGCACGTTCCACGCGCTGTGCGCCCGGATGCTGCGCAGGCACGCGGACCTGGTGGGGCTGACGTCGGGGTTCACGATCCTCGATTCGGACGACCAGCTCCGGCTGCTCAAGCAGGTCATGGAGGCGCACCACGTCGACGCCAAGCGGTGGGCGCCGCCTGGGCTGATGGGGGTCATCCAGCGATGGAAGGACCGCGGGCTGACGCCGGCGCGGGTAGGCGCGGCGGAGGACAGCGATTTTGCGGGCGGGCGGGCACTGGAGCTGTACGCGGCGTACCAGACGCGGCTCGCGGAACTGAACACGGCGGATTTCGGCGATCTGCTGCTGCACATGACGGAGATCCTGCGCACGCGCGAGGATGTCCTGGCGCAGTATCACCGGATGTTTCGCTATATCCTGGTGGACGAGTACCAGGACACGAACGTCGTGCAGTATCTGTGGCTGCGGCTGCTGGCGCGGTCTCATAGTAACATCTGCTGCGTTGGCGATGATGACCAGTCGATATACTCGTGGCGTGGTGCCGAGGTCGAGAACATCCTGAGGTTTGACCAGGATTTTCCTGGTGCGCACGTCGTCAAGCTGGAGAGCAACTACAGGTCTACGGCGCCGATCCTGGCGGCGGCAGCGGGGCTGATCGCGCACAACGAGGGGCGGCTGGGCAAGACGCTCAGGCCGGGGCGCAATGATTCGGCGGGCGAGCTAGTGCAGGTGTTCGGGCTGTACGACAGCAACGAGGAGGCGCGCATGGTCGGCGAGCGCGTCGAGACGTTGCATCGCGACGGGCACAGGCTGGCGGAGATGGCGATCCTGGTGCGTGCGGGATTCCAGACGCGATCGTTCGAGGAGCGGATGCTGACGCTGGCGATCCCGTATCGCGTGGTGGGCGGCTTGCGGTTCTACGAGCGGGCGGAGATCAGGGACGCGGTCGCCTACATGCGCGTGCTGCACCAGCCGTCGGATGACCTGGCGTTCGAGCGGATCGTCAACGTGCCGCGCCGCGGCGTCGGCGACGGGGCGATGCGCACGATGCATTCGCACGCGCGGGCCAGGCGCATCCCGCTGGCGGCGGCGGCGGCGGAGCTGGTTGGGGATGGCGGGCTGAAGGGGCGGGTGCGCGAGGGGGTCGGCGCGCTGCTGCGGCTGTTCGTGGGGCTGCGCGAGGCACTGCCGAGGGACGGGCATGTCGTGGTACTGCAGGCGTTGCTCGACGAGAGCGGGTACATGGAGATGTGGCGGCAGGACCGCTCGGTGGAGGCTCCCGGTCGGATCGAGAATTTGAAGGAGTTGGTGCAGGCGGTCGCGGACTTCGAGACGCTGGCGGGGTTCCTCGACCATGTCAGCTTGGTGATGGAGAACGAGCAGGACGCGGAGGCGGACCGGATCAGCCTGATGACGCTGCATGCGGCGAAGGGGCTGGAGTTCGACACCGTGTTCCTGCCGGGATGGGAGGAAGGGACGTTCCCAAACCAGCGCTCGCTTGACGAGAGCGGCAACAAGGCGCTGGAGGAGGAGCGCAGGCTCGCTTACGTGGGCATCACGCGGGCGCGCAGGCGGGTCGTGGTGAGCCACGCGGCGAACCGGCTGATCTACGGGAGCTGGACCAGCACGGTGCCGAGCCGGTTCGTCGACGAGCTGCCGGGGGAGCACGTCGAGGTGGTGAACTCGGCGGCGATGGAGCGCGAGGCGCGGCTGGTGGCGGCGCCAAGCGTGTTCAGCGCGGGGCCGCTGGTGGCGCGCAGGCCGAAGGTGCTGGACGCATGGGAGCAGCCGGGCAGGACAGCGCAGGCGGCGGCGATCGCCGTGGGGGAGCGGGTGTTCCACCAGAAGTTCGGCCACGGGACCGTGACCGCCGTGGAGGACGAGAAGCTCGACGTGGCGTTCGACAAGGCGGGGAGCAAGCGGCTGCTGGACCGGTTCGTGGAGAAGGCACAGTGAAGGCAGGCAAGGGGCGCTGCCCCCAATGCTTGGAAGCGGGGACCCCGCCAAAGGCTCGCCTTTGGAAACCTCCACTTAAGCCATGCCGGTCCAGGGGCGGCTCGCCCCTGGCGGGTCTGGGCAGAGCCCCGCCTTGCCTGCTGCCTTGCTGATGGCCCGCCACGCGACCCGTTTGGAGACGCTGCACGTCACGGTGCCGGGAGACGCCATGGAGGCGTACGAGGCGGCGTTCCGCTCGGCGTGCGCCACGGTGGGGATGTTCCTCGCGGATGAAGAGGCAGGGACGTGGCGGATCGAGGGGGTGCGCGATGCGAGCGAGCCAGCCGGGCCGCTGGTGGCGGCGCTGGCGGTGGCGGAACTGGTGACGGGCGTGGCGGCGTCGCTGGGGCGCGAGAACACGCCGGCGGAGGGGTGGCTGGCGCGGACCTACGAGGGGTTCCCGGAGCAAAGGGTCGGGCGGCGGTTCGTGGTCAGGGGCACGCACCTGGCGGCGGGCGAGGTCGCGGGGCGGATCGGGCTGGTGCTGGACGCGGGGATCGCGTTCGGGTCGGGGGAGCACGGATCGACGCGGGGGTGCCTACGGGCGCTGGAGACGGTAGCGCATCGGCGTCCCCGGCGCATCCTGGACCTGGGGACGGGGTCGGGCATCCTGGCGATGGCGGCGGCTCGGCTGCTGCGCCGGCGGGTGCTGGCTGTGGACATCGAGCCATGGTCGGTCAGGGTGGCGGCGGAGAACGCGGCGCGCAACGGAGTGGGGCGGCTGGTGGCGTGCCGGCTGGGGAACGGATGGCGCTCGCGCGACGTGCGCAGGGGCGGGCCGTATGGGCTGGTGTTCGGCAACATCCTGGCGCGGCCGCTGTGCCTGATGGCGAGGCAAATGGCGGCGCGGCTGGCGCCCGGGGCGACGGTGATCCTGGCGGGGCTGCTGAGGACGCAGGAGCGGATGGTGCTGGCGGCGCACCGGCGGCAGGGGCTACGGCTGGAGACGCGGGTGCGCGAAGGGGTGTGGACCACGCTGGTGCTGCGGGCGCCGGGATAGTGCGGCCAGGGTGGAGAGACTGGCCCGTGGGGTGGCGACGGGCCGACCGGTCTCAGCGATACACGGCGGGAGGCAGGCTGAACGTGGTACCGCGCGGGGCGGGGCGGGACAGGCCGATGTCGGCGAGGTCGCGCTCGGAGAGCATGGACAGCTCGGCGTCGAGAACCTGGCGCGCGCGCCGCGTGCGCAGGTGGGCGAGGACACGGCGCAGGGCGGCGGCGACGGGGGCGGCCAAGGAGGTCGTGGGGAAGCGGTGCGTCGTGGCGGAATGGGTGTTCATGGAAGAGGGTCCTCAGGCGTGTCGTGGGCGGCCTCGGGTCCCGGGCCGCCGCGTGATGCAGACGGAATATGCCTGTTTTAGCGTCGCGGTGCCCGCGTTATGGGCAAGTCTCAGACCTGCGCTTGGCGCATGATGGTGGACCCAGTCATGTCGGACCGAATGGGCCTGGAGATGGACGAGAGGCTGGCGCGGTTGCAGGGCGAGCTGGCGCGGCTTGGGCTGGACGGGTTCCTGGTGCCGCGGGGCGACGAGCATCTCGGGGAATATGTGCCGCCGTCGGCGGAGCGGCTGGCCTGGCTGAGCGGGTTCACCGGCAGCGCGGGGCTCGCGGTGGTGCTGGCGGGGCGGGCGGCGGTGTTCACGGACGGGCGCTACACGCTGCAACTGGCGCAGGAGGCGGGGGCTGCGTGGGAGCGGCTGCATCTGACGGAGACGCCGCCGCCGGCGTGGCTGGCGGGGGTCGTGCCGAAGGGCGCGCGGGTCGGGTACGATCCGTGGCTGTTCAGCGAGGTGGAGGTCGCGCGCTATGTCGCGGCGGGGGTGAGCCTGGTCGCGGTGGGCGCCAACCCGGTGGATGCGGTGTGGGCGGACCGCCCTGCCCCGCCGTGCGCGCCGGCGGTGCCGCAGCGCCTGGCGCAGGCGGGGGTCGGCGCGGGGGAAAAGCGCGCGGCGGTAGCGGCGGCGCTGCGCGCGGCGGGGGAGGACGCGGCGGTGCTGGGCGACCCGGCGTCGATCGCCTGGCTGCTCAACATCCGCGGCGGGGACGTGGCGTTCACGCCGTTCGCGCTCGGGTTCGCGGTGGTGCGTTCGGACGGGCGGGTCGCGCTGTTCATGGAGGCGGCGAAGCTGGGCGACGAGACGCGGGCGTGGCTGGGCAACGAGGTCGCGGTGGCGGCGCCGGAGGCGTTGGCGGCGGCGCTGGCAGGGCTGGCGGGGCAGCGGGTCAGGGTGGACGAGCAGCGGACGGCGGCGTGGTTCACGCAGACGCTGCGGGCTGCGGGGGCGGTGGTGGTGCCGGGGGTCGATCCGTGCGCGTTGCCGAAGGCGTGCAAGAACACGGTGGAGCAGGCAGGAGCGCGGGCGGCGCATCTGCGCGACGCGGTGGCGCTGTGCCGGTTCCTGCACTGGGTCGAGGGGCAGTCCGGGGAGACGGAGATGTCGGCGGCGGCGCGGCTGCTGGCGCTGCGCGCGGAGGCCGCGGAGTTCAGGGGCGAGAGCTTCCCGGCGATCACCGGGGCGGGCGAGCATGGCGCGGTGATCCACTACCGGGCGTCCACGGAGAGCGACCGCGCGATCGGGGCGGACGAGGTGTACCTGATCGACAGCGGCGGGCAGTACGTGGACGGCACCACGGACGTCACCCGCACGCTGTGGACCGGGCCGGGCGTGGCGCCGGACGAGATGCGGGAGCGGGCAACGCGGGTGCTGGCCGGGCACATCGCGGTGGCAACGCTGGTGTTCCCGCAGGGCGTGTGCGGGGCGCACCTCGATGCGTTCGCGCGCCGGGCGTTGTGGGCAGTGGGGCTCGACTACGACCACGGCACGGGGCACGGCGTGGGCAGCTACCTGTCGGTGCACGAGGGGCCGATCGGGCTGTCAAGGGCGGCGCGGCCGGTGCCGTTCGAGGCGGGGATGATCCTGTCCGACGAGCCGGGGTTCTACCTGCCGGGGGCATACGGGATACGGCTGGAGAACCTGCTGCTGGTGCAGGCGGCCGACGTCGGAGGCGGGCGGTTCCTGCGCTTCGAGACGCTGACGCTGGCACCGTTCGACCGGCGTCTGCTGCAGCCGGCGCTGCTGTCGGCGGCCGAGCTTGCTTGGGTGGATGCGTACCACGCGCGGGTGCTGGCGGAGGTCGGGCCGCTGCTGGATGCGGCGGCGCAGGAGTGGCTGGCAGCGGCGTGCGCTCCGCTGGTGGGTGGTGCGGGGTGAGCGGGATGGAGTCGGCACCGACGGAGCATGGAGCGTACCGGCACTGGTACGACGTGGGACTGCGCTACAACGACACTGACCGGCAGGGGCACGTGAACAACGTGGCGTTCGTGACATTCTGCGAGCAGGGGCGCGCGGACTTCCTGCTGGGGACGGCGGCGCCCGCGCTGCCGGAGGGAGCGAGTTTCGTGCTGGCGCGCCTTGTGATCGACTACCGGCGGGAGGTGTTCTGGCCGGGTACGGTGTCGGTGGGGACTGGGGTGCTCGGCGTGGGGCGCAGCTCGCTGCGGCTGGCGCAAGGGCTGTTCGTGGGCACGGAGTGCGTGGCGATGGCGGTCAACGTCGTCGTGCTGGTGGACGGGGCGGGCAGGCCGCTGGCGTGGCCGGACAGCGTGCGGCAGGCGTTGCCGGCGATGGCCGCGAGCACGCAGGACGGCGGCGGCAGTGAGGCAAGGCAAGGTTGAGGCTCTGCCTCAAACTCCGCCAAAGGTTCGGCTTTGGAATCCACTTGTTTAGGTAATACGCCCGGCTTGATCGTCTGACTCTTGGGATTCCCAAGCTGGCGCTGACGTGATTCGGTGTGCTCTGCACCAGACGTGCGGGGGTCAGCATGGCGGCACCGATCAGGATCACGCGGGAGGATC
>JAABUT010000229.1_pt1 | contig 104212 bp, 109 predicted proteins | sample 5559281 | NCBI WGS metagenome assembly JAABUT01 (sample SAMN10711880, study PRJNA513359) | rock metagenome | isolation source: Antarctica rocks | place: Antarctica: Victoria Land, Ricker Hills nord | collected 2016-01-04 | reverse complement strand
ATGATCTTCAATCTTTTTTGAAGTGTCACTTTGTTTCAGAGCACTTTAAGAAGATCTGCATCAATTGCAAATGACAAAATCATGTGATACAATGCAATCTTCTTGAGACTGAAAATGATGAAAGTGAGAATGAATGAGATGAAAATCATCATTCTCGCTCATTCAAGAAAAAAGATGATTGTACAAAGCAAAGAAGATTGAAAGAACTTAAGCTGAGAAAGCAAAAACTGTTGAAAGTGAGAAATGTTTTTAATCTCATTGTGCTGAATTAATGATATGTACAAGATGCATTTCTTTTTCTGTTTGTGAGCATTTGTTTTTTCAGCACATTGTTAAAACACTTTTACATGAGATTATGTAACAGCAATGATTAAATAATCATTGAATAATCAAAGTCTTGAAGTGATCATTCTGATCACTTGAATCAGAAGTGATCACAGTGAACATGATGAGCATGATGCTCATCTTGCTCATCTTGCTTAAGAATGATCAGAATGATCATTCAGAGCAGAAATGACTTGACACAATTCTTTTATATTTATATAATGATGATCATTCTTTTAGATAGAAGTTTCATGCTCAATTCATGTAAGTAGTTAATACATATTATTGTTTCAACTATTTTCAGATTTCAAGTTTAATAATAATGATTACTGTTTGATTTTTGTATATATTTTATATTGTTAAAGAAATAATCATTACACTTTAAGCATCATTCTTTTACAAGATATCAAAGATATTCATTCTCTTCAATCATGTTTAATCAGTCAGAACAAGCTATGCTCAGTCAAGAAGTAAGCATCTTCAGCGCAGATAAAATCAAGATCTCAACATTAAACTTGTATCATGATGATCAAGATAAACTTGAAGCATATCTAGTACAGATAAAGCTATACATTAAATGATATTCATTTCAGTTTAAGTTCATTAAGAACAAAGTACTCTTTGCATTCATTTATTTAAAAGATAATACATTCACATGATTTCATCACTATTTAATAAATTATCTGCAGAAGAAATTAAAGAAATGAGAAGAAGAAATCAACATGATATTTCGTGATTCTCAGATGTTTAAGAAATATTTAAGAAAAGTATTTGAAAACATTGACAAGAAATGTACAGTGAAACGATAGTTGTACAATCTGCAACAGAAAATCTTCGCAGCAACTTATTCAATCAGCTTTCAGCATATTATGATGAATATAAAATGAGACAATGCAGCTCTCATCAGTCAGTTCTATCAAAGATTGCAAAAGAAAGTCAAGAATGAAATTGCTAAAATCAATAAATTTGTTGACTTGCAGAAGATGATATTCAAAGCAATGATCATTAATAACAGACAGTATGAAAGACATCTGAAAAAAGATAAAAAATCAACTATGTCAATAGTATTGAATCAAAGATTCAAGAAGAGACAACAATAATCATACTATGATTCTCAATTTATGATGTTAAATGCAACTTGAAAAATATCAATGAATGCTCATGATAAAACAGTTCAACAAAGCAAGACATGTTATACATGTAAAAAGCTGAGTCATTACTTCAAGAATTATACTCAGAATAAGTATAAGAATAAGTCAAAGTTTTATGATAAGTAAAACAGATTTTTTGCAGCAATGAAAGAAAATCAGAAAGATAAACATCAAGTGTTGTCATGAACAGCATGTTATGAGAACAACTGTTGCACTCATCTGAGTGACAAGAAAGATTTTGAATGATACTCAAAACTTTCATGAAAGAATCATTTTTACGCAGCAATTCATCATCAGTTGAAAGTGCATGATGAGAATAATAATGAAAGTTCATTCACTATGATCATGAAATTAAAGATTCTCAACAGCAAATCATATGACTTGAACAGATTGAACAGCATTGAAGAAGTTATTTATCAAGCAGTTGAAGAAGAAAATCGATTTAGCAAAACTCTACAAGCATTCACTATTGCAGCAAAAGATGTTTTTGAGCAAGAAGAAAATTGTCTTGAAGTAAAGAAAGATTTCAGAAAGCTTACAAGTCAAGCAAGCTTTATAAGCATGTACAATGAATTGTACACTTTCTTTAAACAGAAAGAGAAAGATTTTTCATAATGAATGTAACAGATTAAGAATGATATACATCAGACTATTTATGACACTATGCAAGATGAGTCAATTGCATCGTGCAAAGACATTCAATATCATGACATAATCATGAAGAAGTTATTCAAAGAAGTCAAGTTCATCAAGTAAGAAAAATATGTACTTCTTGATGAAGATCACATATTCAGAGAGTTTAAATAAATGATAAAAATCATCAGAGAGAGATTTGATCTGTGTGATTCAAAGAAATATTCACTTAAGAAGATTAACTCAAATTGATTTCAGTACATAAAACAAGTATTGAAAGAAAGAGCTTTTAGTTCAAAAAACTAAAAGATTCTTCAATCAACAGATTATCAAAGAAGTCTAGTTGAAAATCAAAAATCAAAAGCATATTTATTTTCATTAATGACTCATCACAGTTATGAGTTTGAATCAAAGTTAATGATCACGCAGCATGATTATTTATAGACAGCGACTGCACAGAGAATTACATATCTTCAGAATTTGCTAGAAGAGCGCAAATATTTATACAGAAGAAGAAAGAATCTTACAATCTGCAAAACTTCAATGAAACATTCATGAAGTACAATAACAAACTAATAAATCAAGAAACTTGACTCATTTATTTGAGACTTGAACAACATTGAAAGAAGTTATGTTTAAATGTTATGAAGCAATCAAACAGTGATATAGTTCTAAACATATCATGACTTCGTATAATCAATTCAATGATTGATTAAGTTAACGAGACAATCACATTTCTAGATATAAAAACGACGCGATTACACTTGATATTGAAGTACAATAACAAACTAATAAATCAAGAAACTTGACTCATTTATTTGAGACTTGAACAACATTGAAAGAAGTTATGTTTAAATGTTATGAAGCAATCAAACAGTGATATAGTTCTAAACATATCATGACTTCGTATAATCAATTCAATGATTGATTAAGTTAACGAGACAATCACATTTCTAGATATAAAAACGACGCGATTACACTTGATATTGAAGTCATCACAAAATGTGAAGATATTCATCATGATGAGCGAAAAAATGCGCGAAGAGTTCAGAGAAATCAGTGATGCACAGATGTTATGAAGCAAAGAGATTCAAAGCAATCACTTGAAGAATTTCATTATTGCTATTATCTTTAAAGAATATCAGAAATATAAGATTCTGTTTGAGAAAAAAAGTGATCAGAAGACACTATTCAAACATCAATCATGAGATCATGAGATTAAGCTCATTGATGACAAGAAACTCATGAAACAGTTCATTTACTCATTATTAATAGAAAAACTCGATGCTTTGCAACAATATTTGAAGAAGAACATGTGAAAAGAATTCATTAAAGAATCATAATCATCAGTAAAATATTCAATTTTGTTTGTTCTGAAATTGAATGAAAGTCTAAGACTATGTGTTGATTACAAAGCATTGAATAACATCATGATTAAAAACAGCTATTCATTATTGCTCATAGCAGAACTGCAGAACAGATTGCAAAATGCACAGTAATTTATGAAATTCAATATATTTAAAGCATTCAATCAAATATAAATTAAAGAAGAAGATGAGTGAAAGATAATCTTTTACACTCGACTAGAACATTACAAGTATTTGATCATGTCTTTCAACTTAATCAATGCTTCAATCACGTTTCAGATCTTTGTAAATAATGTGTTACAACGTCATTTGAATCAATTCATCATAGTATATTTGAATGATATATTAGTATATTCAAAGATGAAGAAAGAACATGTGCAACATGTTAAAAAAGTTCTACAGACTTTGAAGAAAGTTGATCTGCGCATCAAGTCAGAAAAAAGTGAATTTCATGTACAGAATGTACAGTTTTTGAGATTCATAGTCATGTCTCAGAGTCTAAGAATGAATTCAAAGAAGATAGAAGTTGTTACGACTTAATTGACATCAAAGTCAAAGATTGAAGTTCAATTTTTTTTAGAATTCGCGAACTTTTATAGACACTTTATAGAAAGATACTTCAGAATCATCTCATCACTTACAAATCTTATGAGAAAGAATATATCATTCATATGAATTGAGAAAGTGAAAGAAGCTTTCAAGAAGCTGAAGAAATAGTTCATCTTTTAGTCAGTACTGATCATGTTTGAATCAGAAAAACTCATTACACTTGAGATGAATGCATCAGATGAAGTTATCAAAGCATGTATCAGTTAATCAAATGATAAGAAACGTCTGCATCTCATTGCATTTCACAGTAAAAAGTTTACAGACGCTGAATTGAACTATAAAATATACAATAAGAAGCTGTTTGTTACAATTCTAGTCTTGTCAGACTCAGTCTTCTAGTCTTGTCAGACTTATTCTCACTTCGTTATCTTGACTAGTCTTTATTGAGTCTAGCGTTGACTGAGAAACACACATATGTAGTCAGCTTCTTTTCTGTAGCTATCTTTCTTTCTTAGCATTTATCTTCTAGTTAAATGACACTCATATTGACTCGCTCTATGCTGATCTCTAACATTAGATAAATGCTCATCAACTACTCTGTTATCAACGAATAAATGATACAAAACAATCTATTCAGTAAGAAAAATTTGCAAGAAATTCTTCAAATTTGCATCATCATCATTTTAGATCGCAAGAAATTCTTCAATTCTACACTCATTTTTATCATTCTATTTGCAAGAAATTCTTCAAATAAAGCACTTAATTATTATCTGAAATTCACAAGAAATTCTTTGAATTTTCACTCATTAAAAAACATTAATTTAAAACATTAATTTCTCATTTACTCTTATCTCAACATCTTCTACCTTCTCTCATCATGATACATGACGTCAAGTCAGTTGAATCTTGAACAACTCATTTGCTTAGAAGCACTGTCAATAGAAGAGTTTCACTTCTACTCATTGATGCTTCAGTTGAAGCTGAGAAAGCTGTCATTGCATGAAACATAAACATCAAAGAACAACTGTTTCATTGAGTCAGCAATCAATTCAGTGAAGTCATCAATATGCTGAACAAGCTTTAAAATCAATGAAACTTGACTTTACAACTTAATGAACATTGACTTCTCATACAAGACAATCACAAAAAGAGAGCGAAACAACTAAAAGTTGCTTTTGATAAGAATGATGAGCTAGAGAAAAAGATTAATCAGTTACAAGACGAGTGATTGAACTTCAGAGCGAAACAACGTCAAGCTGATTGATTTATGCTTCATCAAGATACTCAGTCAGCTGAGCAACAAGTTAATCAGAAAGTTGAATGAAACTCAACTTTTGAAGCTCGCTCTCAACGAGAATCTTCTACTTTATCTGAAAATGAAAATGATCATCACAAGTTCATTAAGCTTTCGAATTCACTCATCTTCATCGAAACAGATGACTTTATCTGAAAGACATGAAACATCAAAATAACTGACAAGCTTGATGTTAATGCGAATCATTACTCTATTGAAAAGATTCATATTGTTTATGTAATTTTCAGACTAGAAGATGATGCTGATCAGCAAATCTATGCAAAGCATCATATTGATGCTTTCTCATTCTATCAATTACTATCAGAGCTACTGAAACATTTGAAAGAAATTTATGAAGATCAGAATCTTATTTGAAAGTGTCGTTGCAAATACATTACTCTGAAGCAGCTCAACAAGTCTTTCAGCTCTTTCTATTCAGAATTCACTAGAATATTCAGCTTTCTGAACTACGATGATATCATTCTGATGAATGACATTCAAAATAAAATCAACAATCGTCTTCAGAACGCATTGTCAGTTTGTCTCATAAAGTTTAGCTCACTTGATAAGCTCAAGATCTTTCTTCAAGATGTGAATAACAAACAACAAGTCAATTATCAGCTACGTGATGAGCAATGAATAGTCAAATTGATAGCAGCTTCGAAAAAACGTTTTGTTTCTTTGTTGACATCAACTTCAGTCTCGACTACTAGTTATGTTTGACTTGCTACTTTTTTCACTCTTGAATCTGAATAATCAAGAATGTCAATCATCTGCTTCAACTGCAAAGTATCAAGTCATCTTTCAAAGAACTGCTCTCAGCTGAAGATTAGTACTTCAACATCTTGTGCATTCATCTTTTGTCTCAATGAGATCATCATGTTGAAAGAAGAGAAGAAATTATTTACAGAGAAATCAAAGAATGAGACAAAAAACTAGTGACTTTCATCAAAGACGTGATGAAAGATGTGTTAATTTCTTCAACAATGAGCAGCTCAAATGATCTTTTTGCTTTGAAATCTTTGACTACTGAATGTGTATTATTTAGCAATGAAATTAGTTACTCATTAAAATCATTGATTAACACTGAAGCAGCTGACTATTCGTTTATTAATGAATTAATCGCGCAGAATGTTTATGATCATTTGCAAATTGAATCTTTATCTTTAATCAAGCTCAAATCAATAAGAGAATTCAATGATCATTATGCAAAAAAGCTCATTACTCATGCAATTTATTTGAATCTAACTGTTCAAGATCACATGAAACGTTTCGTCTTTATGCTGATCACTTGATTAGATCAACATCAGATGATTCTTGAAAAAACATGAATGAACAAGATCAAAATGACTATTGATATGAAAGATAATTGTCTTCAATTTTCTAGTTTCAAAGTTCATATCAAAGCTTTTATCAAAGCTCATTCAACTGTTCTTTCAAGCAAGAAAATCGCGATAGAACAGAAGAGTTTAATCTCTACTCAAATATTAAAGAGATCTACTTTTTCTGTCATCACTCAACTCAGCGAGAAGTCATCTTCATTCAGTAAAATCGTGAAATCATCTAATTCAGTCAACTTCGCTTCGTCTTTCAATTCAATGAACATAGCAATGATAAAGACTGCAGCATATAAATCACTAGTCAAACGGTTGAATGTGACTACTTTCGCGATTATCATCACGAAAATCGATCGACTTCTAAAAACAGCTAGAAAAAAAACTCGAAGATGTAAATCTACAAGAGCTTTCACATGAAGAAATTTTGAAAGAAGTCAAAGCTAAGCTTTCTTTGAAATATCATGACTATCTAGACGTGTTTAATCAAGCGATGACTGATCAACTATTCTTTCATCGTCTCTATGATCATAAAATTGAGTTGATTGATGAGAGAATGTCTTCTTGAAGTCGTTTCTATCATATGTTTGATTACAAGCTTCAAAAGATGAAGAATTACCTGATTGAACATCTGAATAAGAACTTCATATCTTCTAGCTCAATCTCATACGCTTCGCTCATACTATTCATCGAAAAGAAAAACGATAGTCTGCGTTTCTGCATTGATTATAGAAAGCTCAATGCTTTGATTAAACGAAATCGTTATCTTCTACTCTTAATAAACGAAACTCTCGCTTGTATTCAAGATTAGCAAGTATCTGACTTGATTGAATATAATAGTTGTCTTCAACAAACTACGCATGCATTCAAAAAGCGAAAATTTGACTATCTTTATTATCTCTTTTGATTTTTACAAATATCACGTGATGTCTTTCAAATTAATCAACGACTTGACTTTCTATCAACACTATATGAACGACGTGCTGTTTGATTATCTACATCAGTTTTGTCAGATTTATCTAGATGACATTATCATTTACAGCAAAACACTGAAGAAACATAAGAAACATGTACAACTAGTTTTATATAGACTATGAAAGATTAATCTACAGATGAATATAAACAAATGCAAGTTTCACGTTCAAAAGATCAGCTTTTTAGAACTATTGCTATTCATCGAGAGACTGAAGATGAATTCTCGAAAGATATAAGCAGTTGTTGAATGATCTACTTCTACAAATCTCACTCAGATGCAGTTCTTTATCAACTTCTGCAATTTCTATCGTCGCTTTATAAAGAATTTCTCAAAGATTGTTTGATCAATGATTCAACTCACTTAAAAAAAGATGATATTTGAATGAGATCACGCTTGTCAAATGATCTTTGATCATATGAAGAAACAAATGACTGAAGCATTTATTCTTTGTCATTTTGATCAGAATAGAAAGACTATTCTTGAAACAGACTTATTCAACTACGTCAATGATGACATACTTTCTCAATATAATGATGAAGAAACATTGCATTTGATGATCTACTACAGCAAGAATCTGAGTTTCACTGAGTGCAATTACGAGATTTATGACAAGAAGTTACTAACAATCATTCAAGCATTCAAGCATTGATGATCTGAGCTGAAATTGACTGAGTTATTAATCAAGATGTTCATTGATCATCAAGCTCTGACATCATTAATGAAGAATAAAGAGTTGAGTAGACGTCAGATGCGCTGAATACAAAAGCTCGTTGATTTCAACTTCAAAATCATGTATCATTCAGACAAATAAAACATCAAAGTTGATGCATTGACTCGTCAAGTTGATTCAGTTTCTAGAAGTCTTGAGAATAAATGATGTTGCTATCAGCGAACTACAATTCTTACGTTGAATCAAATGAAAATTGCTAATCTAGAAGAGAAAGAGAATGATGAATCAATTTATCAATTGATTTTAAAAGCTAACAGAATCAACGAGAATTGTATTCTACTTCGTGAAGTCGTATTAAAAGATGAAGCTCAATACAAAGATACTAAATTAAGAAATTGTCGAGTTCAGAACGAAATACTATATTGAAATAATCTTCTATGAGTTTTCTTTGATGAGCGTCTTCAAATGAAGCTAATTCAAGAAGTTCATGATCAATCTTCTATTGATCATTTTCAAATTCTCAGAACAATGAAGATCATAAGAAGATACTACTATTGATCTTCAATGTGAAAGACAATAGATTAATATATTTGAAACTGCTACATTTGTCAGCGATCAAAAACTTCTCAAAATAAATTCAATGAACTACTACATTCTCTATTCATACTTGAACAGCAATGAAAGAACATAGTCATGAATTTCATCATTAACTTATCTTTTTCAAAAGACAAAAACATCATACTAACAGTGATATGTAGATTGACAAAGAAACGACATTATATTTCTTGCTTCACTGATGACGAGAAAATCACAGCAGAAAAAACAGCTGAGCTAATGCTTCAGTGAATATATCAAATACATGATTTACTCGATTTCATTGTTTCAAATTGAGATTCTCAGTTTATCTTCATTTTATGAAAGTCGCTTTGCAAAAGACTAGACATTAATCTGCAACTCTTTACAGTTTATCACTTTCAGATTGATGATCAAAGTGAATGAGTCAATCAGAACGTTAAAACATATCTTCAATTCTTCTGTTTGTACATGCAGAATGACTGAGCTAAGCTACTATTCATGATTGAGTTTGTTGACAATAATGCTTTGTTCTCAATCATCTTCTTGATCTCTTTCTTTCTAAACAAAGACTTTCATTCTCATATGAGCTTTGAACTCGATGTCATTAAATATGAAAGTTTCTGTGAACGCTTGCAGATGACTAAAGTCGAGAATATATCTGAACATATGAACAAAACACTGAAGTTTGCTCGCGAGTCGCTAGTCAAAACATGAGAACAAATGATGAAACAAGTCAATAAGCATAGAAAAGAAGTTGATTACAAGATTGAATCAAAGATGTTTCTGAATGAAAGAAACATTGTTACAGCAAGATTTTTTAAGAAGTTAAACGACAAAATGCTCGATTCTTTCATCAATCTAGATTTCATTGACTCTTCATATAAACTGAAATTATCAGAGTTTATGCATATTCATGATGTATTTCATTCTAATCTGCTTCATCTCGTCGTCGATGATTTCTTGTCTGATCAAAAGAATGAGTTCTTCAAATAAATAGTAATAAACGATGAAGACGAATGAAAAATCGACGATATATTGAATTTTCGTCAATATCGAAGACGACTTCAGTATAGAGTCAAATGAAATGACTATGACAATGATCTCAATTGATACAATGCTGATAATGATGAATTTATGAACGCTCAGAAGATAGTTAATGATTTTCATATTCAATATTTGAACAAATCGCGCTAGAAGCACTTTCAACTATTCAGTCAATCAGAATTTAATGAGTCTGAGTTTGTGAAATCAATTGAATCGAGCAGAAAGTACATTCATGTGAACATGAATTATTGAAGAAGAGAAGTAATGTCATGATTCTAGTCTTGTTAGACTCAATTTTCTAATCTTGTCAGATTTATTCTCGCTTCGTCATCTTGACTAGTCTTTATTAAGTCTAGCGTTGACTGAGAAACATAAATATGTAGTCAGCTTCTTTTCTGTAGCTATCTTTCTTTCTTAGCATTTATTTTCTAGTTAAATGACATTTATATTGACTCACTCTATGCTGATCTTTAACATTGTTAACTATTGTTGATTCTTTCAAATAATGAAGAGTGTATCTGAAAAAATCTAGACATCAGATTCAAGTATATACAAATCATAAGAATCTGCTATACTTTATGATCATGAAAGTTCTAAATTGAAAACAGATTAGATGATTGAAAGAATTTTCATCATACAACTTTCAAATTCAATATTGAAAGAAATCTGAGAACTCAAAGATCAACATCTTGAGCAGAAGAGCAGATCACATGACAGATAAATCGTTGATAAATCAGACTATTTTGCAAGAGAACTCAGATGATTCAATTGTTTATAATAAACAAAACGTAACTACTTTACAAATCAACAATAAAGATCTTGAAAAATGAGTAAAGTTAAAGCTAGTGAAGAACTCAGTCACGCAAGATATTATAAAAAATATCAAGAACAATGCAGACTTTGAGATTATCAATGAAATATTAACATTTCAAGATCTGATCTATGTTTCAACAAGATGCAGACAAGAGATAATAAATGATCATCACAAGTTAATGATACATGAACATCAAGATTTGAATAAAATCATTGAGAGAATATCTAGAATCTACTATTTCTCAAAGATGAGAAAACAGATAGAAGATATTATTAGAAAGTGCAATGTATGTATTTGTACAAAACACAATCAACATAAACTTTATGAACTTTTGAAAAGTTTCAGCACATTGAATCATGCATGAAAAAGCATAGCTTTGAACTTCATCATCAAGCTATCTAAGTCAAAGAAAAGAGTCATTGAAGCAACATATGATTTTATATTGATTATAACAGACAGATTAATCAAGTATGAATACTTCTTGTCATACAAGAAAACAACATTTGCAAAAGATTTAATTTACACATTTCTGAGAATGATTGTAGCAAATCATGAATTATCAGACGAGATAATTTCAAATAGAGACAAGCTTTTCACATTAAAATTCTGAAAATTCTTGATGAATCAGTTAGAAATTCATCATAAGCTGTCAACAACTTATCATTTGCAAATAGATGAACAAATGAAAAGAATGAATCAGACATTGAAACAGTATCTCAGATGTTATATTAATTATAGATAGAATGATTGAGTACAACTACTGTCAGTAGCACAGTTGACTTTCAATAGCACAACAACAGAAGTAATCAGCATGTCATCATTCTTTGCAAACTACAAGTTCAAGTCAAAAACTCTCAAGAAATCGCGTGAATTTGCACAATTAACTCAAAAAGCTACGCTACAGATAAAACAATTGCAGCTGCTACAGAAAGAATTACAGAAGAATATACAGTTTCTCAGCAAGCGCATGATTCTGTATGCAAATAAAAGAAGAGATAAAGAATCTACTTTTAAGAAGAAAAACAAAGCATATTTATTAAGACGAAACATCAAAATGAAAAGATCAAGTAACAAACTGAATCATACAAAGCTAGAATTTTATAAAATTCTAGAGATTAAAGAATTGATTAACTATAAGTTAAATTTATTAACATTTATGAAAATACATTTGATATTTTATATCTGTTTTTTGAAGTTTGCAAACTTGAATACATCAATTCAAACAGAATTAAATCTGTCATCAAGTTAGAATTGAGATTGAATTGACTCTTCTCAACTCAAGCTCAATTTGAGATTAAGTTGAGTTGCTTGAACTTGATTTCTAAAAATAGTATACTTACTCATATGCACAGAATTTTCATGCAAACTGAATTTAAATTCAATTTCTAAAAATAGAATAATTACTTGTATGCATGAGATTTTCGCGCAAACTGAGTTTTCACGCACTTTAATCTAGAAAGATTAGCAACAAATAGTTAGAGTTTGACGTGTTAAAATGACATCAATATAAATAGTTTTAGTTAGCATGTGCAAAAATCTCGTTTGCGCTGAAATCTCATGCATACAAGTAGTTAATCAATTGACTTTACATTCAAGAAAAAAAAAAACTAAAGTTATTAATAAAAGCGATAAGAATTAACTTGAATTATGCGCGAAAGCAATAGTATCACTAACAGTGTGACAGTGCAAAAATTGTATTTACTATCTATTTATCTTGCGACAGCGTTGCATTCTGATTGCATAGTAACATGATTATCTACTTCGTCATGTAATTTAAACAGACTTCAAATGTAAACTTTTCGTCTGTAAGACGAAAAATTAACCTCATATTCTTCGCTTGAATGATTACACACTTTGCATGAATTGCGCAAAGATTGATGTCTGTTAAGTAATCAGTATTTGAATCGCAAAATCAATTGCAAAATCAATTGCAAAATCGATCATGAAACTAATCTTCATACATCGCAATCAGTCATGCTTTCATTGTCTTCTGCAATGTCTTTATAGCTTTTGATTGAAAGCGAAGATTGACTTCAATCAATTCATGACACACTTCGCGAATCACACACTGAAACAACAGCTTTGAAATAAGTAAGTTGATTGTTCTTTGATATTGATGAATTTCACGAAGTATCACAGTCTCTCTGCAATATTTTCGCATTTTCTTGAGCTTGATAAGATCACTTTTTATGATGACATTGATAACATAAGCTGATTCAATGAGTTAAACATTCTAACATATGATCAGCATCTTTGAAACTACTTTTGCAATTCTTTTTGCAATCTAGTAAGTCTCAAACTTACTTTGATGAGTTTTATCTTTCTATCATCAGTTCTTGACTTCATTATTGACTGTTTTCAAAACATCTTTTTGACAAATTGCTTATTATGAAGTTTTTTACTGAATGATGATGAAAATGATGATGATGAGAATGATGATGATGCGCTTGACAATGACGATTCTGAGCTGCTTGACAATCGCAATTTATTGTTTGACTCATGATTGAAATTTGATCTTGTAAGCTTGAATTTAAAATTCGCTGCAATATTATTTCTACTTTGCAATCAGTTTTGCAATCAATTCAAGAGTAATAAGAAACGAAATATGTATATAGATTCATGCAAGTTGAAGAGTTCATTTGAATTCAAAATCGAGTTCAAAATCTCATCAGTTGCAGAATCAAAGATGCTGAGTAGCATTTTGTTATTGACATTAAGCTCATTGTTTCTGTATTGCAATCAATTTTGCAATCTTTTATAAACTCGTGAAGTTGATACATAACTTACTGAGCTGTGTGATCATGATTGCAGTATGTTGTTGTTTGAAGATGATTGTTACAAAGAAGAAGAAAAGTTAATGATTACATGACTGAATTAATGTTGATGATCTAAATCTTAAAATCTTAAATCAAGATATCAAAGTTTAAAGTTCATATCTCATTATTGCAATTGAACTTCACTATTTAACTCACAATCATCATCTAGATTACTAAAATATTACATTTATACTTTCACTACTACTTTATATCATCATTGCAATGACGTTAATTAACAAGCGCAAGATAAATGATAATTATTTCAATAATTCTCATTTGAAAAAGACTAGAAGTTGAGTTGAAAGAATGACGAATGATGAAAAAGAAATAAAAGATGTCAAGAACAGAGATAGAAACATTCATTTCTACTGAATCAAGCAATTCAAAAAATTGAATATCTATCTATAAGCATCAAATGATGATCATGAGTTCTTTTTGACTGCGCATGTAAATAGCAAATAAAATCAACGATATTTTTTGCAATTCTTTTTGCAATCAAATATTAATAAATTCATAGAATTGCAAAAGAAAATACAGTGAATCATGTAAGAATGTGTCTTGATGTTATAAGTTTCAATCAAGATTCTTCAGTACTAAGTATTCATTTCAATATAAATGTGAAGAATTCTCAATGAAAGAAGCTCTCTGACATCAATGATCTTCAGACGAAAGAATAATATCAGGTGAATGACTTGCTTCTGAAAGAAAAGCTCAAGACGATAATGAATGAAGAGATAATGAATGACTCAAATGTCATCAAAGAAGCATTGACAATAAAGATTCTTTGACAGTTTCAAAATTTCTGAAAAGACGTAGCATGTCATTTTATTGTGTAAGTTTTTGACAGTTCTTTTTGTAATCTTGTTTACAACATGATTATTATTTCTTTTACTATTTGAATTTTGCTTTTGATTTTGTTCTTGATGTTGCAATCAATTTTGCAATCAATTTTGCAATCAATTTCATGACTTGTATTTTAATATTTATACTAACATTGTGATATATGTTAGAGATCTGTCTAAAGCAAGTCAGATAGAAATGTCATTTAACTAGAAGATAAATGCTAAGAAAGAAAGATAGCTACAGAAAAGAAGCTGACTACATATGTGTGTTTCTCAGTCAACGTTAGACTCAATAGAAACTAGTCAAGATGACAAAACAAGAATAAATCTGACAAAACTAAAAGACTAAGTCTGACAAGACTAAAATCATGACATTATCTTCTTTCTTCAATGATTCATGTTTGCATGAATGTATTTTCTGTTCAACTTGATTGATTGCTTAATCATGATTTCACAGACTCAAATCTGTTAAATCGTGATTGATTGAATTGTTGATTAGCGTGATTTGTTCGAATATCAAATATGAAAATCATCAATGATCTTTTGAGCGTTCATAAATTCGTCATCATCAGCGTTGTATTAATTGAGATTATTGTCATAGTCATTTCATTTGACTCTATACTGAAGTCATCTTCAATATCAACGAAAATTCAATATATCATCAATTTTTCACTCATCTTCATTGTTTATTACTATTGAATCTGAGAGTTCATTCTTTTGATCAGACAAGAAGTCATCGACAACAGAGCGAAGCAGATCAGAATGAAATACATCATGAATATGCATAGACTTTTGTTACGATTCTAGCTACGCATCTATGTTGATAGCTATGTTGATGACTATGTTGATGGCTATGTTCCTGACTATCGCCGATCGCTCGTCACTAGGCTATCGAGTTGTTCCGAAGCCAATTCTATTCAGAGTTAGCTTATGTTCTCCTGAGTCATATAGATAGTCGATTCTTCCCTTCTAGATACTTTTCTTCCTTAGCATTTATATACTCGTTACATTACACTCATATGACTCGCTCTATGCTGGTTCCTAACATTATATAAATGCTCTTTCGTTACAGGCGAAGTCAAATAATCTGCATCGACTCTCGAGTGCTTCTGCCCGATTCACACGACTATTGACTTTGGTCTAGTCGACTCGCGACCGTGCAGACACTCACTCTTCTTCCTCGTGGGCTGACTCAGCGAGGATAAACAAAAGATTCGAACTCGTGCGCTGATCAGCGAGTATAAACAAACGATTGGAACCATCCGACTAGGTCAAAGATCAGCGAATTAACCGTTCATTCAGATTCGCAAGGAATTCTTCGAATTTGTTGAACAATCAAACGAGGCCAGTCTATGACTGCGTGAAGTCTCTACCTCAAAGAGCAATCAAAGAGACCAGTCTAGAACTGCGTGAAGTCTCTATCTCGATGAGCAAACCCCTCAGTGAGTCTGCTTCAATGACATCGTCAAAGCGATGATCTATCCACCTTCATCGCTCTACCTATCAGTGAATCGATTCGTCAACCCGATCATGTGCAAATAGTGAGCCTGCTACAATGACATCTTTCGTCAATGCGATGATTCATCTACTCACATCGCTCTACCTATCAGTGAATCGATCTGCCGACTCGTTCGCGTGCAACTAGTGAGCCTGCTACAATGACATCCTCAATGCGATGGTCTACTCGCTCTCATCGCTCTACCCATCAGTGAACCTGGTCAAACGTTCATGTGCAACTAGTGAGCCTGCTACAATGGCGAGCCCAAAGTCGATCTCTTCGATGAGCAAGTCGACTAGTGAGTCTGCTTCAATGGCACGATCATCTTCGATAACAAGCAAATTCATGAGCTTGTTTCTATATCGAAACCTCAACAGTGAGCCTGCTACAATGATGAACAATGATTGATCTCTTGATTGAGTCGATCAACGAACGAAACAAGCTCTACTATGTAGTAGACCTGAATCAGCAGTGAGTCTGCTTCAATGACACGATCACAATCGATCTCTTCGATGAGCTAGTCGATTCTCTTCTAGTGAGTCTGCTTCAATGACATCAGTCAATAGTCGACCTCTTCGCTGAGCAAGTCGATTTCTCCCTACATAGCTAGTCTGCTACAATAGGCATTTCGATTCTACACAAGGCTAAGAAAATACATTCATGCGAACATGAATCGTTGAAGAAGAGGGATACTGTTACGATTCTAGCTACGCACCTATGTTGATAGCTATGTTGATGACTATGTTGATGACTATGTTCCTGGCTATCGCCGGTCGCTCGTCACTAGACTATCGAGTTGTTTCGAAGTCAACCCTATTCAGGGTTAGCTTATGTTCTTCTGAGCCATATAGATAGTCGATTCTTCCCTTCTAGATACTTTTCTTTCTTAGCATTTATATACTCGTTACATTACACTCATATGACTCGCTCTATGCTGATCTCTAACAACTTTAATAATTTCAGTTTATATGAAGAGTCGATGAAATCTAAATTAATGAAAGAATCGAGCATTTTATCATTTAACTTCTTGAAAGATCTCGCTGTAATGATGTTTCTTTCATTCAGAAAAAATCTTTGATTCAATCTTGTAATCAACTTCTTTTCTATATTTATTGACTTGTTTCATCATTTGTTTTCATGTTTTGACTAGCGACTCGCAAGCAAACTTCAGTGTTTTGTTCATATGTTCAAATATATTCTCAACTTTAGTCATCTGCAAGCGTTCATAAAAACTTTCATATTCAATGATATTGAATTCAAAGCTCATATGAGAATGAAAGTCTTTGTTTAGAAAGAAAGAAGTTGAGAAGATGATTGAGAACAGAGCATTATTGTTAATGAACTCAATCATGAGTAGTAGCTTAGCTCAGTCATTCTGCATGTATGAACAGAAGAATTGAAAATATCTTTCAACGTTCTGATTGACTTATTCACTTTGATCATTGATCTGAAAATGATAAACTGTGAAGAGTTGAAGATTAATGTTTAGTCTTTTGCAAAGCGACTTTCATAGAATGAAGGTAAATTGAGAATCTCAATTTGAAACAATGAAATCGAGTAAACTGTGTATTTGATATATTCACTGAAGCATTAGCTCAGCTGTTTTTTCTGCTGTGATTTTCTCGTCATCAGTGAAGCAAGAAATATAATGTTGTTTCTTTGTCAGTCTACATATCACTGTTAGTATGATGTTTTTGTCTTTTGAAAAAGATAAGTTGATGATGAAATTCATGACTATGTTCTTTCATTGCTGTTCAAGTATGAATAGAGAATGTAATAGTTCATTGAATTTATTTTGAGAAGTCTTTGATCGCTGATAAATGTAGCAGTTTTAAATATATCAACTTATTGTCTTTTGCATTGAAGATCAATAGTAGTATCTTCTTATGATCTTCATCGTTCTGAGAATTTCGAAATGATTAATAGAAGATTGATCATGAACTTTTCGAATTAACTTCATTTGAAGATGCTCATCAAAGAAAACTCATAAAAGATCACTTCAATATAATATTTTATTCTGAACTTGACAATATCTTAATTTAATATCTTCGTATTGAGCTTCATCTTTTAATATGACTTCACGAAGTAATGTACAATTTTCGTTGATTTCATTAATTTCAAGAATCTGTTTATAAATTGATTCATCAATGTTCTTCTTTAAATCAGCAATTTTCATTCAATTTGAAGTGAGAATTGTAGTTCGCTGATAGTGACATCATTCATTCTCAAGACTTCTAGAAACTGAATCGACTCAATGAGTCAATGCATCAACTTTGATGTTTTATTTGTCTGAGCAATACATGATTTTGAAGTTGAAGTTGATGAGCTTTTGTACTCAGCGTATTTAACATTTACTTAACTCTTTATCTTTCATTAATGATGTTAAAGCTTGATGATCAGTGAACATTTTGATGAGTAGCTCAGTCAATTTCAGCTCAGATCATCAATGCTCAAAGACTTGAATGATTGTTAGTAATTTCTTGTCATAGATTTCGTAATTGCACTCAGCGAGACTCAGATTCTTGCTGTAGTAAATCATTGAATGCAATGTTTCTTCATCATCATACTGAGAAAGTATATTATCATTGATGTAGTTGAATGAGTTTATTTCAAGAATAGTCTCTCTATTCTGATCAAAATGACGAAGAATAGAGACTTCAGTCATTCATTTTTTCATATGATTAAAGATTGTTTGACAAGCTTGATCTCATTCAAATATCATCTTTTTTTGAGTTAGTTGAATCAGAAGATGAACAATCTTCGAAAAGTTCTTTATAAAACGTTGATAAAAGTTGCAGAAGTCAACGAAGAATTGCATCTGAGTGAAATTTGTAGAAGAAGATCATTCGATTACTGCTTATACTTTTCTGAGATTCATCTTTAGTTCTTCAATGAATAGCAATAGTCTCAGAAAGAAAATCTTCTGAACATGAAACTTGCACTTGTTTATATTCATCTGAAGATCAGTCTCTTGTAATCTATGTAGAATCAATCGTACGTGTTGCTTATGTTTTTTCAGTGTTTTGCTGTAGATGATAATGTCATCTAGATAAATCTAACAAAACTGATGAAGATAGTTAAATAGCACGTCGTTCATATAATGTTGATAGAAAGTCGAGTCGTTGATTAATTTGAAAGACATCATGTGATATTTGTAGAAATCAAAAGAAATGATAAAGATAGTCAAATCTTCGCTGCTTGAATGCATACGCAGTTTGTTGAAGACGACAATGATGTTCAATTGAGTCAGATACTTGCTATCTTGAATACGAGCGAAAGTTTCGTCTATTAGCGATAAGAAGTAATGATTTCGTTTAATTAAAGCATTGAGCTTTCTGTAGTCTATATAGAAACGCAAGCTATTGTCTTTCTTTTCAATGAATAGTATAAGCGAAGCATATGAAGCTGAGCTAAAAGATATAAAGTCTTTATTCAGATGCTTAATCAGATAATTCTTTATCTTCTGAAGCTTGTGATTGAACATCTGATATAGTTTGCTTCGAGAAAGCATTTCTTCATCGATCAATTCAATTTTATGATCATAGAAACAATGAGATGATAGCTGATTAATCATTGCTCGATCGAAGATGTCTAGATAGTCGTGATATTCAGAGAAAAGCTTGACTTTGACTTGCTTGAAAGCTTCAGCGTGAGAAAGCTTATGCAGATTCACTTCTTCAGACTTGCTTTTAACTGTAGTTATAAGTCAATCGATTTTCAAGATGATAACAGCAAAGATCTTGACATCTGATTGTTTAACTAACATTCTATATGTTGCTGTCTCTATCATTGCTATGTTCATTGAATCTGACGTTGATTTAGAAATTTTGACGTTAGTTAAATTCGCGTCGCGCGATTTTGACTGTTCAATTAGTTTAACTGACTTTTCATTAAACTGATTGAAAGAGAATGATTTCTGACTGAGTTGAGATGTAACGAAAGTGAAAGATCTCTTCAGTATATGAGTAAAAGTCAAGCTCTTTCGTTTCATGATTGTTTTATTGCTTGAGAGTAGAACAATTGATTTCTGACTAGAAATGAAATTTGAAAATTGAAGAGAATCGATTTGCATATCGATTATTAAATCGATTTTGTTCATTCATGTTTTTTTCAAGAATCATTTAATGTTGATTTAATCAAGTGATTAACATAAAAGCTGTGTCAATCGTATGATCTTGAACAGTCAGATTCAAATAAATAACATGAGTAATGAGTTTTTTAGTATAATGATCGTTGAATTCTCGAATTGACTTCGCTTTAATCAAAGTCAGAGACTCAATTTGCAACTGATCACAAACAATCTGCGCGATCACTTCATCAATAAATGAATAGTCAGCAGCTTCGATGTCAATCAATAACTTCAATGAGTAATTAATTTCATTGCTAGATAGTATACATTCAATAGTCAAAGATTTCAAAGCAAAGAGATCATCTGAGCTGCTCATTGTTGATGAAATTAACACATCTTTCATCACGTCTTTGATGAAAGTCACTAGTTTTTTGTCTCATTCTTTGATTTCTCTGTAAATAATTTCTTCTCTTCTTTCAACATGATGATCTCATTGAGACAAAAGATGAATGCACAAGATGTTGAAGTACTAGTCTTCAGCTGAGAGCAGTTCTTTGAAAGATGACTTGATGCTTTGCAGTTGAAGCAGATGATTGACATTCTTGATTATTCAGATTCAAGAGTGAAAAAAGTAGCGAGTTGAACATAGCTAGTAGTCAAGACTGATGTTAACGAAGAAACAAAACGTTTTTTCAAAGCTGCTATTGATTTAACTGTTCATTACTCATCATGTAGCTGATAATTGACTTGTTGTTTGTTATTCACATCTTGAAGAAAGATCTTGAGCTTATCAAGTGAGCTAAACTTTATGAGACAAACTGACAACGCGTTTTAAAGATGATTATTGATTTTATTCTGAATGTCGTTCATCAGAGTGATATCATCGTAGTTCAGAAAGCTGAATATTCTAGTAAATTCTGAATAAAAAGAGTTGAAAGACTTGTTGAGCTGCTTCAAAGCAATGTATTCATGACAACACTTTCAAATCAGATTCTGATCTTCATAAATTTCTTTCAAATGTTTTAATAACTCTGATAGTGATTGATAAAGTGAGAAAGTATCAATATGATGCTTTGCATAAATTTTCTGATCAGCATCATCTTTTAGTCTGAAAATCACATAGACAATATGAATCTTTTTAGTAGAATAATGATTCGCGTTAACATCAAGCTTGTCAGCTATTTTGATGTTTCATGTCTCTCAGATAGAATCATCTGTTTTGATGAAGATGAGTGAATTTGAAAGCTTGATGAACTTGTGATGATCATTTTCATTATCAGATAGAGTAGAAGATTCTCATTGAGAGCAAGCTTCTTTCTGATTGACTCATTGCTCAGCTGACTGAGTATCTTGATGAAGCATAGATTGATCAGCTTGACGTTGTTTCATTCTGAAGTTCAATCGCTCATCTTGTAACTGATTGATCTTTTTCTCTAACTCATCGTTTTTATCAAAAGTGACTTTTAGTTGTTTCACTCTTTTTTTGTGATCATCTTGTATGAGAAATCAGTGTTCATTGAGTTGTAAAGTCAAGTCTCGCTGACTTCGAAGCTCATTCAGCATATTGATGATTTCATTGAATTAATTGCTGACTCAATGAAACAGTTGCTCTTCGATGTTTATGTTTTATGTAATGACAGCTTTCTCAGCTTCAACTGAAGCATCAATGAGTAAAAGTGAAACTCTTTTATTGACAATGCTTTTAAGCAGACGAGTTGTTCAAGACTCAACTGACTCAATGTCATGTATTCTGATGAGAGAAGATAGAAGTTGTTGAGATAAGAATAAATGAGAAATTGATGCTTTGAATTGATGTTTTTTGATGAGTGAAAATTTAAAGAATCTCTTGTGAATTTCAAATAATAATTAAATGCTTTATTTGAAGAATCTCTTGCAAATAGAATGATGAAAATGAGTGTAGAATTGAAGAATCTCTTGCAATTTAAAATGATGATGCAAATTTGAAGAATTTCTTGCAAATTTTTCTTACTGAATAAATTGTTTCATATCATATTTGTTGATAGCAAAGTAGTAAATGATGAGCATTTATCTAATGCTAAAGATCTGTCTAGAGCGAGTCAGATAAAAGTGTCATTTAACTAGAAGATAAATGCTAAGAAAGAAAGATAGTTACAGAAAAGAAGCTGACTATATATGTGTATTTCTCAGTCAACGTTAGACTCAATAAAAACTAGTCAAGATGATGAAGTGAGAATAAATCTGACAAGACTAGAAAACTGAGTCTGACAAGGCTAGAATCATGACAATATATAGAAAAGCAGAAAGCAATCAATATTGTCAAGTTTTTTTCAGAAATTGTCATATCTCTCGAGATTGCAAATTAACATCAAAGCACTTTCGAGAATCATTCATCACGTCTGAGAAAACTCTATGACGTGTAGTATGATTGAAAAGAAAGATGATTAAGAACAAGTCATGCAAGTGAATTATGCTATCAGATCAGACTGAGAGTTGATCGACAAATTTTGACTACAACAAGTATGAATGAACATCAAATATTTTACACAAATTGACACGTGAAATCTGAAAAGTAATATTCAAAATTAAGAAGTCAAGTAATCTTTTTGATTCTTTTAATGCTCATATCTTAGAAATCGAGCGTTTCTAAATCAATGATCTAGCTAGTTTCGCAGTCACAAGCTGATAGATAAAATCATTTATTGCATGCAGCATCACATCATACTCTCATGTAATAATTAAATAGCAGAAGTGAACAGAAGAATTAAACATTTTTTTTGTATAATTTTGTGCAACGATTATTTTGTACTTCAGTTCATCTTTGTATAATTATTTTCTTGTATTTGTAATAAGCTTCTTAGTCAATCATGATGTTTGAAATCTATTAAAATGTGCTAGTTTTTAGAATAATTAACAGTTAATTTAAAAAATAAGAATCAATCAGTTACAAGTCAACAGTGACATATGATTTGCATTGATCTTCAAACTTTAAGCTTAATAATGCTTGAAAAATTAAACTTGTTTTTGATTCTTTTTGCAACTCTCTTAGCAATTCTTTTTGCAACTCTTTTTGCAGTCTCTTTTTCATTTAACTTACATATCATGTTATCTTCTTGAAACAGAACATTGAAATTGCAAGCAAGTATAAACAGTTTATTCAGTTTTATAAATATATCTTCAGAGAATCTTGATAACAGTGAGCATGATAATGCTTAATCTTCTTCTTCTAACATTACTTCTGTCGTGCTCATTGAACTGCAGTTGTTACATGATGAACGATATGTGCTACATGATCATGAGCAAGAATATTAACATATATTTCTGAATTGATGAAAGCAAACTCAATATGCAATGCAAGTAGAACGAAAAGTATCAGACTATCATCATTCAAAGTGAATTTCACAAACATAAACAGATGAGATATGAAATAACTTTTATCAGACAGCTTTATTTGAAAGTGAAAGACTCAAACTCATTTGTCATTTATGTTTGCATGTTTACAAGCATTTTAACAATAGAAGCATCAATAACAGCATCATGAAACATCATCTGAATAGCAAAGATTGTGATAGATGCACAAACTTAGCAACTAAAATCATGAAAGTTTAAGACATTTGTAACTTTGTTAAAGTTAAAGCTTCGATAAATTGCTTCTTAGCTGCAGATTGCAAAACAAATTGCAAAAAATATTGCAAAAGATTAATAAATCACAGCATTGTATTTTTCATCAAGAATATACTTCAGAAGTTTTTGCACTACAACTTCAAAAGACTTTCATTGCTTTGAACATTTCTCATGTTGCTATTGACAATGTTCAATTTCAATGAGCATTTGAAATGACACAATTGAGCATTACTTTGTTGCACAGAATCAAACTTATGATCTCTTTCAAGAATCAAGCGACTGTTGTTTGAGTCAACATACTCAAGAATTTATTAATGAATTCTAAAATCTTCATTAATCTAGATGAATGAAGTAGTTCTAATAAATTATCTTTTCTAGTCATCATGAAATTTTACTACATTGAGTTTTGAAAGTATCGAAAAATCTTGTTAAGCTTTGAACAAATCAAAGACAAGCATATCAAAAGCAATCTAAGCAGTATTACTGAATAAATATTGCAAGAACTTGATATTCAAGATTGAGTTATGACTGTAATCACAGACAACGTCAACAATAACGACGTCATGATGACTGCATTAAATGAGACTTTGCAAATGTTCTCAGCTACTTTACATTTATCATGTTTAACACATGTAATTCAGTTAGCTGTTAAACAGTTATTCAAATTGCTGATGTTAAGTTTTAAGAATGAGAATGAGAAAAAGTATTAAATACTCAAGATTAATCTTCAAAGCATGTTTATACAAGAGAATCTATTTCAAACACTGTTCAAGATAATTAATAATTTTTATTTATTATGTTAGTTTACTCTGCTATTATTTTCGCAATCAATTTTGCAATCAATTTTGCAATCGCGATTAAAAATACAGAGTACACTCTTATTCATGACATTATAGTAATGTTTAATTAGATTCAAAAGTGTTGCGATCATGTACTTCAAGTTAATCTAACATAAATCATGTCAAACTATCATAGACTAGTATAAAGCTGATGTTGACACGCTAGTGATCTAGCGTGTCTTCGTGAGTAAAACTCATGATGTGTTGCATCTTCTTTCTTCTTCAGCTTTGAACTTCTAGTTAGAATACACTTATATGATTCGCTTTATACAGATTCATAACATTAGTTCAAAGCTCATTAATCTTGCTATTAATGTGTAAATGATATAAAAACAAGCTACATCACTTAAACTTGAATCAGAATTGAAATCAGAAAATTAAGCTCAGAAAACTCGTTAGAAATCAAGAAATTTCTAGAACAGAACAGAAGAACATGAACATGTTGCTCTAGATTAACTTTTTACTAAGTTCATCATCAGAACAGAAGAACAGAAGAACATGAATACATTGTTCTAGAACTGAAATCAGAAATTTCAGTTAAATTTCAATCAGCAATTTTCTACTCACACAATGATTAGAAGCACAGAATTAGAATCAGAATCAGTGAGCATGACTCACTATGAAACTTGAGATGCTGAAAGAGAATCACTTCTATCATAGAATTGAACAGCATCAGAAGAAGAAGACATGAATGCGTTGTTGAATATCAAAGAAGAGAACATGAACGCGTTGCTTTTTGATCATGAAATGATCAAAATCAGCATCAGCACTGAACTGAATGCTTGAATAAGCACTCATGAAGCAGATGATCTTGTTGCATTTATCAAGTACATATGTCAACAGCATGACATCAAAATCAAGATTCACAATGACATGATTCAGATGTTGAATGATATCAACAAGATCAACATTGAATTGAAAGCTATCAACATTGAGTTGAAAGTTACACAGACAACGTTGAACACTGTTTGAACACATTTACAGAAAGAAATAAAGAAAAAGAACGTGATTATACATCATCTAGAAGTGACATCAAGTCGACTAAGCACTTTGATTTCAAAAGATTGATTCTTGAAGTCAATCAAGCTATCTGACTCATCTCTGTTCAAAGATTCAAGACAGAATGTGAATAATTGATTGTCTTGAGTGCAAAATAAGCTGAAGATGAACAAGAATCATTTTTCTATTGAAGAAATGAAGATTGCATATGTGAAAAGTTGAGTCAGTGAAACGATGATCAAACACATAGCACTCAGAATGAGAAACATGATCACAAACTCATTTCTTGAAACAGAAGAGATATTGTCGATCATAAATAAAATGTATGATGATTTCAATTAACATCACATGACTCAACAACAGTTCTTGAAGCTGTATCAAAACAAGATCTTCTTTCATGAATTTTGAATGAAATTTCAGAAACTTAGTGCAAAACTAGAATACAATAACAAAACTTTACTAAATGATCTTCAGCATAAGATTAGCTCAAATCTTTAGCGAGTCATGATCAATGAACGAACTATGAATTTGAATAAATTCGTTGACATTTGCATGTGTTAGAGATCGATCTAGAGTGAGTCATAGAAATGTCATTTAACTAATAAATAAATGCTAAGAAAGAAAAGTATCTACAGAAAAGAACTCAATTCTTATATGTGTGTTTCTCAGCTTTATGCTAAACTCGATTGAGTTGACGTCTTACACATATGATGCAGAGTTTCAATGATATCATTTCTAAATCAGATTCTCGCTAAATTTAATTAGAATGAAATCAGATGAAGACTAGATGAAGAATAAATGAAGACTAGAATTGTAACATTACTTTTCTCTCTTGACTATTCATGTTCGCATGAATGTTGTTTCTTAGTGCGCTTTTCTTGAATATCTGATATGAAATTCATCAATCATCTCTTGAGCGTTCATAAACTTGTCGTCGTCAGCGTTATATCAGTTGAGATCGTTGTCATAACTCTTTCATTTGACTCAATATTGAAGTCGTCTTCGATATCATCGAAAGTTCAATATATCGTTGATTTTTCATTCATCTTCATCGTTTATCACTATTGATTTCGAAAGTTCATTCTTCTGACTCTGCAGAGAATCATTAACGACGAAACAAAGAAGTTCTGAATGAAATACATCATGTATACGCATAGTCTCAGATAGTTTCAATTTATAAAATGAGTCAATGAAATTGATGATCTGAAAAGAGTCAAGCATCTTGTCATTCAATTTTTTGAAGAATCTCGCTGTAATGATGTTTTGTTCATTCAGAAACATCTTTGATTTAATCTTATAATTGATCTTCTTTCTATGCTTGTTAGCTTGATTCATCATTTATTTTCGTGTTTTGATCAGAGCTTCACGAGCGAAGATCAATGTCTTGTTCATTTGTTCAGATATATTCTTGACTTGATCGATCTGCAAGCGTTCGCAAATGCTTTCATACTCGATGATGTCAGAGTCAAAGCTCATATGAGAATGAAAACTCTTGTTCATGAAGAAGAGAATCAAGAAGATGATTGAAGACAAGACGTTATTGTCGACAAACTTGATCATGAGTAGTCATTTGAATCAGTCGTTCTGCATGTATGAACAGAAGAAACGAAGATATCGCTCGACATTCTGATTGACTCGTTTGCTTTGATCGTTGATCTGAGAGTGATAGACGATGAACAATCGAAGAGAAATGCTCAGTCGTTTGCAAAGAGACTTTCAAAGAATGAAGATGAACTGAGAATCTCGATCAAATACAATGAAGCTTGATAAATTGTGAGTTCAATATATTCATTGAAGCAACATTTCAGCTGTCTTTTCGACTATGATATCTTCATCATCAATGATGCAAGAAATATAATGTCTTTCTTTCAACAATCTGCAGATGACAGTCAGAATAACGTTGTAGTCGTACGAATTAGATAGATTAATAATGAAGTTCATGACTATGTTCTGTCATCACTGTTCAGATATAGATAGAAATTGAAGCAAGTCGTTTGATTTATCTCTTGATGTCTTTGAACGTTGACATACGTAGCAGTTTTGAATATATTGATCTATCGTTTTTCGCATAGAAGATCAATAGTAATTTCGATTTATGATCTTCACTGTTCTAAGAATTTCAGAATGATCAATCGACAATTGATCGTGTATCTCACGAATCAGATTCATTTGTAGAAGCTCATTGAAAGAAACTCATAGCTGACTATCATGATACAAGATTTCATTCTGAGTTCGACAATTCTTCAATTTGATATCTTCATATTGTGTCTCGTCTCTTGCTATTGCTTCGCGAAGTAGCGTACAATTCTCGTTGATCTCATTAGTTTCAAGAATCTGTTTATAGATTGATTGATCATTATTCTTCTTTAGATCAGCGATCTTCATTTGATTCAATGTCAAAATAGTAGTTCTTTGATATTGAATGCGTTCATCGTCGAAATCTCTAGGCACGAAGTCAGCTCAACGAGTTAATGCATCAATCTTAATGTTCTGTTTGTCAGATTGATACATTATTTTGAATTTGAACTCAGCTAACTTCTGAACTCAGCGCATCTGACATCTGCTCAGCTCTTTGTCTTTCATCAATGAGATGAGTGCTTGATGATCAATGAACATCTTGATAGAAATGTTGATCAGCTTCAGTTCAAGTCATCAGTGTTCAAAAGCTCAAATTATGATCAGCAGTTTCTTATCATATATCTTGTAGTTGCACTCAGCAGAAAACATGTTCTTGCTATAGAAAGCAATTGAATGTAGTACTTCTTCATCATCATATTGAAAGAGAACTTCGTCGTTTACGTAGTTGAATGAGTCAGTTTTCAGAATAGTCTCATGAGTCTGATCAAAGTGACGAAGTATAGAAGTCTCAGTCATACATCTCTTCATGTGATCGAATGCAGTCTGACAAGTCTCATTTCATTCAAATATGATCTTCTTTTGAGTGAGTTGAATCATTGAACGAACAATCTTCGAAAAGTTCTTGATAAAGCGTCGATAGAAGTTGCAGAAGTCAATGAATGACTGAATCTGAGTGAGATTATTGAGAGTAGATCATTTCACTACTGCTTGTATCTTTCGTGAATTCATCTTCAGTTCTTCAATGAATATTAATAGTTTTAGAAAGATGATCTCTTGAACATGAAACTTGCATTTGTTTATGTTCATCTGTAGATCAGCTTCTCGTAGTTTATTCAAGATCAATCGTACATGTCGCTTGTGTTTCTTCAAGATCTTGCTGTAGATGATAATGTCATCTAGATAAATCTGACAAAACTGATAAAGATATTCAAACAGCACGTCGTTTATATAGTGTTGATAGAACGTTGATTCATTGATTAATTCAAAGAGCATTACATGATATTTGTATGAATCAAAGAAAGTGATAAAGATAGTCAAATCTTCGCTATCTGAATGCATTCGCAGTTTATTGAACGTGACAATGATGTTCAATTAAGTCAAATATTTGCTTTCTTGTATCTGAGCGAGAATCTCGTCGATCAATGACAAAGAATAGCGATTTCGTTTGATCAAAGCATTGAGCTTTCTATAATCAACGCAGAAACGCAGACTATCGTCTTTCTTTTCAATGAATAAAATGAGCGAAACGTATAAAGCGAAGCTAGAGAAAATGAACTCTTTGTTCAGATGTTCAATCAGATACTTCTTTATCTTCTGAAGCTTGTGATTGAACATCTGATACAGTCTGCTTCAAGAGAGCATTCTCTTGTCGATCAACTCAATCTTGTGATCATAGAAATGATGAGATGATAGCTGATCGATCATTGTTCAATCAAACACGTCTAGATAGTCGTGATATTCAGAGAGAAGCTTGATCTTGACTTGCTCGAGAGTCTTGACGTGTGAAAGCTCATGTAGATTCACTTCTTCGAGCTTATTCTCAGCTGTAGTTATGAGTCGATCAATTTTCAAGATGATAACAGCAAAGATCTTGATATCTGATCATTTGACTAACATTCTATAGACTGCTGTCTCTATCATTGATATGTTCATTGAACTGAAAGCTGATTTCAGACTGAACGTTGATTTAAAGTTAACGTTAAACAAAACTGCGTCACGCGATTTTGACTGTTCAATTAGTTTAACTGACTTCTCATTGAACTGACGAGAAGAGAGTGATTTCTGACTGAGTTAAGATGTAACGAAAGTGAAAGATCTCTTCAGTATATGAGTAGAAGTCAAGCTCTTTCGTTTCGTGATTGATTTATTGCTTGAGAATAGAGCAATCAATTTCTGACTAGTAGGGTTGAAATTCGAAAATCGAAGAGAATCAATTTGCATATCAATTACTAGATTAATTTTATTCATTCATGTTTTTTCAAAAATCATTTGATGTTGATCTAATCGAGTGATCAACATAGAAGCAGTGTCAATTGTAGAATCTTGAACAGTCAGATTCAAGTAGATGACATGAGTAATGAGTTTCTTAGCATAATGATTGTCAAATTCTCGAATTGACTTCGCTTTGATCAAAGTCAGAGACTCGATTTGCAACTGATCATAAACAATCTGCGCGATCACTTCATCAATGAACGAATAGTTAGCAGCTTCGATGTCAATCAATAACTTCAATGAGTAACTAATTTCATTGCTAGAAAGTACACATTCAGTAATCAAAGATTCAGAAGCAAAAGAATCATCTGACATGCTCATCGTTGAAGAAATTAACACATCTTTCATCACGTCTTTGATGAAAGTCTCTAGTTTTTTGCCTCGCTATTCTCGAAAGACATTTTCTCATTCTCTTTATTCTTCGAAATGATGATTTCATGTAGACGAGAGATGAATGCATGAAATGTTGAAGTATTGATCTTGTTCTGAGAGCAGTTCTTGAATAAGTGATCTGAAACCTTGCAGATATAGCAGACGATAGACAATCTGACTGACTCAGAGGTAAAAAAGATAGTCGACTTGACATATTCAACTATTGAAGTCATCATTGCTGACAATGAAGTAGCAGCAAATTTATCAGATACAACAGTGACTTTGACGATGATCATGCAACGTTCGCTTCGAAGCTGATAATTGACTCGCTGTTTATTATTCATACTCTGAAGAAAGCTCTTAAGATGATGTAAAGTGATAAAATCTTTCGAGCAAATTGATAAAGCATTCTGCAAGCGATTGTTGATCTTATTCTGAAGATCGTTCATCAGAATGCGATCATCGTATTCTAGATAGCTGAATAGCTTCATAAAGTTGAAGTAGAAGATGTTGAAGAGCTTGTCTGCTTGTCTCAGAGCGTTGTACTTGCAACGACACTTTTAATTCTTATTCTGATCATTGTATATTTCTTTCAGATGCTCAAATAGCTCGTCGATTGAGATGTATGAATGCGAAGCATCATGTCGACGTCAAGCGAAGATGTGCTCAGCAGCATCATCTTCTAGTCTAAATATCACATAGACAATACAGATATTCTCATTATCGAAGTGATCGACATTTGTCTGAAGCTTGTCGTTCATCTTGATTCTTCAGCTATTTCATATTGATTCATCTTCGTCGATGAATACAGATGAGTTCAAAAACTTGAAAGACTTGTGATGATCATTATTGAATAAAGTGAATAATTCACGTCGAGTATGATTCTTGATAGATTGACGAGATAGAGATTCAGTAAACTGACGAGATTGAGACTGATTTACTGAATGCAATACTTCTTTGAGTTTATTCTTGAGATTTAACATCTTCTCTCAATAGCGTTTGTTTATCTCTTCTAGAGTGTCTATGATCATCTGTTTGATCTCTAGTTGATTCAATCTCTTGTCATGTTCGACTTGAACAACAATTCACTGCTCATTCAGTTTCAAAGTCATGTCTCGTTGATCTCTTAGCTTGATCAACATCTTGATGATCTCGTTCAACTGATCATGAGCTCATTGACGAAGTTGTTGACTCATGTTGATGTCTCATGAGATAGTGACATTCTGAGATTCAGCTGAAGCATTGAAAGAAATAATGAAAATGCGTCTGCTAGCAGTGCTTCTAAGCAGACGAGCTGTTCATGACTCGACTGATTCGAAGTCACGTGTCATTGTGAAAAAGATAGATAGATAGATTTGATAAATTTGAATAAATTTGCAAATGTGTTTTGATGAAAGTAATTCAAAGAATCTCTTGCGAATTTTCTGAATAAACGAAGTAGATTATTTCGTATCATCTACACGTTGATAGCAAAGTAGTTGATTAGCATTTATCTACTGTTAGAAATTGATCTAGAGCGAGTCATAGAAATGTCATTTAACTAATAGATAAATGCTAAGAAAGAAAAGTATCTACAGAAAAGAACTCGATTCTTATATGTATGTTTCTCAGCTCTGTGCTAGACTCGATTGAGTTGACGTCTTACACATATGATGCAGAGTCTCAATGATATCATCTTTAGATCAGGTTTTCGCTAGGCTCGATTAGAATGAAATCAGACGAAGACTAGACGAAGAATAGACGAAGGCTAGAATTATAACAGCATGCAAGTCAACGTTCGATTGACAAAATTGAATGCTCAATCAGTTCTCAAAACATCAATGACTCAAGTCACTCGCTTTATTGCTAGCATCTTGATGACAATCACTATTGCAATCTCAGCTTCAATCTTTGCATGAAAGAAACTCAGAATATCGAACGTTGATTCTGCTAAAGAGAAGTTGTTTAAAAAAGAACTCTGCTTCAAATGCAAGAAGTCAAAACATAGAGCATGCAATTGTCTTAAATCAGCTCAGATGCACGAAATTGCAGCGAATTTGAAAAACAACTTACTCTCGTCAAAGTAGTGACTGAGAGCGATATACTTATATTCTGCTTCATCAGCATGCCTGATGATTCATTTAATTTCAAGTCGTTCACTATTGATGTTATCTTAAGTAGTTTAGAAAAGATATTCAGATTTCTTGCTCTGATAAATACTGAAGTCACTGACATGACTTTCATTGATGAATCTTTGATGTCAAAGCTATGTGAACGCTTTGATATTCAGTCAATATCGCTATTAAAATCAAAGTTGATTCAATTGTATGATGAAATTTCTGATCAAAAGTCAATTACACACACTTTGTATACATTAATCATGATACAAGAACATAAGAATGAAATGATGCTTCTATTAATAACTCGTTTAGATCAACACAAGATAATTATTGAAAATCTCTGATTGAAAAGAAATTAAATGTTGATAAATTCTGCAAATAATTGATTAATATCATCATTGAAGATTTGAACATTGAAATCTGTTGTTTCAAAAGCAAGCAGTCAATCAGCATTTCACAGATCTGAATCAAACAAGATCTGTGAAATGAAATGAAAGAACTTGAACTTGATTGTTACATCAACAATCATCTTGAAGAGATTCATGAATCAGAAATCAGTGAATAGATTTATTGAATCTGCTCTCATAGCAAAGCAAAGCACTCAAGTTGACTTCGATCAACTTCACTCATTTTAGTCAACTGAGACAAAGAAACTCATCAATATTATCATGATCAAAGTCGCTGTGTATTGAACTCTAGTCAAGAATAAGAAGATCAAGATCTTCTTCTTAATCATTAGTGAAATCAACAAAGCGCTTAGCTCAGTTGAAGATTTCGCGAAACTGAATGAAATGATTTTTGTCATGTCATTAAATAAACTGAAGAAGAAGTTTTTAATAGTTTATCACGACTTTCTGAATGTTTTTGATAGAGAAAAGACAACGCAGTTGCTCTTGCATCAATCATACAATCATAAGATTGAATTAAAAGAAGAGAGTCAACTCTCTAGAAGTTGATTATATCTCATGTTGAACTACAAGTTGCAGAAGATCAAAGAGTATTTAAAAAAGAATTTAAAGAAGAAGTTTATCACACTCAGCAAAGCTTCTTTTGCTTCGTTAATACTGTTTATTGAAAAGAAAGATGACAGTCTTTGCTTTTGCATGAACTATCAAAAACTGAATGCTCTGATCAAAAGAAATTGTTATTCAATACTCTTGATAAACGAAGTACTAGCTCAAATTTAAGACAGTAAGTATTTGACTTAACTCAACATTATCATCACGTTCAATAAACTGCGCATGAGTTCAGAAAGTGAAGATTTAACTACTTTTGTTACTTTCTTCAACGTTTACAAGTATAGAGTAATGCTCTTCAAATTAATCAATGAATCTGCTTTCTTTCAGCACTATATCAACAATGTGTTGTTCAACTGTCTGCATAAATTCTGTCAGACATACTTGAATGATATTCTCATCTACAGTAAGACATTAAAAGAACATAGAACTCATGTGAAAGAAGTGCGAGAAAAGCTTCGTGAAGTTGATCTACAGATAAACATTGACAAGTGCAAATTCAAGATTTAGAAAATCTCATTTCTTGAACTACTGTTAGAATCGTGTCTAAATGATACAATCAATGAAAATCAGAATTGATAGTGCTCGATCTTTAGAAATAGCTATAACTGAATATTAAGAATACAGAAAAAGATTGATACAAAAGCTTCTATTTATGTAATGTTCAGAGACTGCGCTAGACTTGAAAGAAATGTGTTTGTAACATGAAAAGAAGATGATGTAGATGAACAAGATGTTGATGAAAGAAAAGAATGTTAAGAAAGAAAAAAGAATGTTGAGTCATATCTGAGTCAGATCTAGATCAGATCTCGACTAGATCATTGACTAGTTCTAATCAGTCTTGATATGCTCATAACAACTACTGATATTCATCAATAATCTGCGAATGAATTCTTGAAAAGTAGATGTGATTTGAAACTGAAAAGTGTCTCGATTATTGACTCATGTGCAGATCTTTATTGATTTCTGCAATTTCTATCAACGATTCATAAAGAACTTTTCAAAGATCATTCAATTCATGATAAAGCTGACTTGAAAAAATCATCTTTTTGAATGAACAAAGATCTGTCAGATGATCTTTGAAGAACTGAAGCAACAAGTGATGACAGTCTTCATTCTGAAGTATTTCAACTCAATCAGAGAAGCTATTCTGAAAACTGACTTCTTGAACTATGTCAATGATGAAGTATTGTCTCAATATGATGATGAAGACATTCTACATTCAATGATCTTCTATAGCAAGAACATGATTCTTGCAGAATGTAACTACAAGATCTATGACAAGAAACTGCTGATCATCATTTGCTGCTTGAAGCATTGACGCTTCAAATTGAAATGTATGAATATTTTGATCAAGATCTTCATCGATCATCTAAATTTGAAGTACTTCATGATTATCAAAGAACTGATCAGATGACAAGCTAAATGAGTTGAGAAGTTATCTGAATATAACTTCAAGATCATATATCAGTTGAAAAAACAGAATCTGAAAGTCAACATGCTGATCAGAATGTCAGACATCAAGTCAGTTGAAGCAAACGATGATCATAAGCTATATCAGCATCAGATGCTACTGTCAAAAGACAGATTTGAACTTCAATCAATAGAAGATGATCAGAAAGTTGATCAAAATTTGACTCAGATTTTGCTCAGATCTGACTCAGAATCTGACTCAGAATCTGACTCAGATTCGAAACTTGAATCAAAAGCTAATCAAAATTCAATCGAAGAGATGATTTCTATTCAGAATCAGATTATAGTTGAAAATTGAATGAATCAACTGTGCTTTGATATTCAAATAGTCATGAAACAGAACAGAAAAACTTGTCAAGATATTGATCTAGACAATTGCAAAATACTTGATGAAGTACTCTGAAAAGATGATAGACTATGAATTTCTCAGTCAATGATCATTCTATTGATAAGAGAAGCACATGATCTTTCGATCAATGATCACTCTGACATGAATTGAACGTTGAACTTGCTGAGATAATCATATTGCTGATCGAAGATGAGAACAACGATCAAGCACTACATTCAAAACTATTACGTTTGTCGTAGATCAAAAGCATCAAGAGATCGAATCAATGAACTGCTGAAGTCATTGCTCATACTTGAGCAGCAATGACAGAACATATCATTAAACTTCATTATTAATCTATCAGAAAGTGATGAAAGCAACGTGATTTTAACAGTCATAGATCGATTGTCTAAGAAGCGACACTATATATCATGTTGATTAAATGACGAAGAAATTTTCGCAGAATAAACAGTCAAGTTACTGTTGATATGAGTCTTCAGAATTCATGAACTATCAAGATCAATAGTGTTCAATCATGATTTGCAATTTATATCAATTGTCTGAAAGTTTCTATGTTTGAGACTAAACATCAAGATGAAACTATTCATCGATTATCATTCTCAGATCAATGATCAGACAGAAAGAGCGAATCAGAATGTAGAATGATATCTACGAAGCTACTGCTCATATATGCAAGATGATTGATTCATCTGATTATTCATGATTGAATTCGTCAATAACAATGCTATTTTGTCATCAATTGAACAGTCAATATTCTTTCTGAATAAGAACTTTCACTCTCATATGAGCTTCGATTCGAACTCAATCGAATATGAGATCACTCAAGTTAGAATCGAAGCAGACAAAGTCGAGAATATATTTAAACACATGAAATGATCACTAGCATTGATCAAGCAAGTCTTGACAAGAATCAGAGTCACAATGAAGAAATAAATTGACAAGCATTAAAAGAAAATGATTTATCAGATAAATGACATGATGTTTCTGAATTCTAGAAACATAATGATCTCATGATCATCAAAAAAGCTAAACGATAAGATGCTAGAACTCTTCAAGATTCTGATCAAGATCAAACATGTTTATCAACTGAAACTATCATTGACTATGAAGATACATTTGAAGTTTGCATCAAATCTGCTGCAACTAGATTTAAAGAATTCTTTGAATAAACAACGAAATGAATCGTCTGACTTTATAGTGATCAACAACGAAGATGAATGAAAGATGAAAAACATACTGAACTTCAGACACTACGAACGAGATAAACGACTATAATATCATGTCAATTGAAAAGAATACAACGTCAATCTACATTGATACAACGTCGATGAAAGTAAATTCAAAGAATGTCAGAAAATCATAAATGACTTTCATGAATGATATTTGAACAAGTCAAGATAGAAATCAACTTAAGAAAGATTGATTGAACTGCAGCAATGAGAACATTGCTAGATGAAGAAGAAGAGTAATGTTATGATTGTGCACTTTGAGTTAGTCTAACATAGATTATGTCAGACTATCATAGACTAGTATAGAGCTGATGTTGACACGCTAGCGATTTAGCGTGTCTTCGTGAATAAAACTTATGACGTGTTGCATCTTCTTTCTTCTTCAGCTTTGAACTTCTAGTTAGAATACACTCATATGATTCGTTTTATGCAGACTCATAACAAAAAGCTTTCTGTTTATATGAACGAAAGTTCTCAAAGAATAAAGAACTTTCACAAGTCTCAACGTAATTTCAAACTTCGTCTCAAGATGATACAAGACATTAAAACTTGTTGAAATTTCATCTGTCTCATGCTTTTGAGAGCACTTTGTCTTCAAGTCTTCATCAAGAGTTATATTTCTACTCACGAAAATGAAAATACTACTCTTCAAAAGCTATCTCTCAATAATGAAGAATGAACATATGTTCAATATCTTGTAGAACTACTCAAATCATTCGCGATATTTACTGATTTACTTGAACATAATCGTGAACTCAACATCAATGCAATTTACATCATTTATGATGTTTTGTTCTTTCATATCGAAAATCACATGAGAGCTCTGAAGAGAAAGCAGCGTTCTTGAAAGCATTTGCTTTTGAAAGTCTTAACGCAAGCTTGAATCAAATTATTTGAATATTATGCAGATGTCAATCATGATCGAAAGCTAATGTACAATCTCAAAAATATTATAAATTCTCATCAGAAACTAAATCTATATTAGCGATCTACATGACAAGACAGCAACTATAAACAAAGATACAAATGAGAATTTATAGATTATTATGCTAGACATTATGCTCTCGACTTAACTACATTGCAAGATCAACTTCAAGAAAAAGTCTTGCAACAATCATCTTTCATTGCAAATATAGTCATTAGACGAAATTTCAGACATCACAATTTGTCATCATTTGTTTCAACAAACGAAGCAAAACGATATTTGAATCAGAGTTAGTTTTTCTTTTCTTTGTTTCGTTCATTGCACAATTAATATTATCTCATAATTTCTTTGCAATCAATTTTGCAGTCACATAGTTTGAAATATCAAATTCTAATAAGCTTTAAACATTGTTCAAGACATTGATCTCATTAAGTTCTGAAGAAATCATTTCAGAGACTTTGTTCATTTAAGCAGAATGACTTAAGATATTTTAGCAATTTCAGCTATCTCAACAAATGTTGAATGAGTTTTCAATTTGAAATGAGACTTATTATTTTATCATTGCAGCTTTCTTGTTATCAACATCATATTGAATATCATGATGATTAAGCATGCAGATGCTGTGAAGTTGAAAGCAGAATTCAAGTTTCACAAGCTTATTAAAGAGAAAAGAGCTTTTGATGCACAGAAACAAGAAAAGAACAAAGATTTAATCTTCATCATTGATCTTAATAAAGATTTAGAGTATATCAGCAATGCATCATCAAATGATGATGTTGATGATAATGAGCATGATAAGTAATATTATATTGTTTATCATCAAACATTTAATTAACAATATCAGAGCTGAAGAATGATAATACACTTAATGTTGATCTTTTCATATCATCTTTGCAATCTAAATTCTCAAACTTTAAAAAACTTTTGTTATTTACATTATTTAATACAGCAAGATCTACGACAGCAAGATTTATGAAAACTTCACTTTTGAATGCTCAATTTTCAGCGTCTGCTCATTTTAATTGAGTTACATCACACTTGATTGAAAGAAACAGATTAAAGAAAAATAATCAATTATTACAAAAGATAATGAATCAAAGAAATTTGATGAAATTTATTGCAGTCTTTAAATCAAATAAAGAATCTAAGTCATCATCTTTAGCAATGAAAAAAGAACAGCGCAAGATGACTTCTTCTTTGAAGTTGAGTTTTATTTCAACATGTAAACGTAGCTTTGAAATGACTAATTTCAAGAAGAGATCATTATTTAAGAATAAAGCTAAATTGAATGCATTGTCTGAGCAAAGAAGACAAGAGAACATCAATAGAAAGCTCATGTAAATAGTTTTGCAATTCATTTTGCAATCTACTGTTTTCATGAAATTGCTTGTGCATTTCTCAAGCAGTTTAGTTAAAGACAGTGACTGAAATCTGAGTTAATGATAAAGAAGTTGAAGACATTTCTTTACATACATATAGATTTCTTTTCAACATGTAAATAAAGATCATTCATACATACATATTTTAAAGTTTCATAATATCATTCTACTAGTACTTATTTTAAATAAGTAAAATGTTTAAACATGTTATCAAGTTCAAGTCAACTCATCAAGTTGATTAAATTGAGTTAAGAGTCTTGTCATGATTCTAGTCTTGTCAGACTCAGTCTTCTAGTCTTGTCAGATTTATTCTCACTTCATCATCTTGACTAGTTTCTATTGAGTCTAGCGTTGACTGAGAAATACATATATGTAGTCAGCTTCTTTTCTATAGCTATCTTTCTTTCTTAGCATTTATCTTCTAGTTAAATGACATTTCTATCTGACTCACTCTAGACAGATCTCTAACATTAGATAAATGCTCATTAACTACTCTGCTATTGATGAATAGATGATATGAAACAATCTATTCAGTAAGAAAAATTTGCAAGAAATTCTTCAAATTTGCATCATCATTTTAGATTGCAAGAGATTCTTCGATTCTACACTCATTTTCATCATTCTATTTGCAAGAGATTCTTTAAATAAAGCACTTAATTATTATTTGAAATTCATAAGAAATTCTTTGAATTTTCACTCATCAAAAAACATCAACTTCTTATTTATTCTAATCTCAACAACTTCTATCTTCTTTCATCATGATATGTGATGTCAAGTCAGTTGAGCTTCGAACAACTCATTTGCTTAGAAGCATTGTCAGTAGAAGAGTTTCACTTCTACTCATTAATGCTTCAGTTGAAGCTGAGAAAGCTGTCATTGTATGAAACATAAACATCGAAAAACAACTGTTTCATTGAGTCAGCAATCAACTCAGCGAAGTCATCAATATGCTGAACAAGCTTCGAAGTCAGCGAGACTTGACTTTACAACTTAATGAACATTGACTTCTTGTATAAGAAGATCACAAAAAGAGAGCGAAACAACTAGAAGTCACTTTTGATAAGAACGATGAGCTAGAGAAAAAGATCAGTTAGTTACAAGATGAGCGATTGAACTTTAGAGCAAAACAACATCAAGTCGATTGATCTATGTCTCGTCAAGATACTCAGTCAGCTGAACAACAAGTCAATCAGAAAGTTGAACGAAGCTCGACTTTTAAAGCTCACTTTCAATAAAAATCTTCTACTCTATCTGAAAATGAGAATGATCATCACAAGTTCATTAAGCTTTTGAATTCACTTATCTTCATCAAAACAGATGACTTTATCTGAAAGACATGAAACATCAAGATAGCTGATAAGCTCAATGTCAATGTAAATCATTACTCTACTGAAAAGATTTGTATTGTTTATGTGATTTTCAGACTAGAAGATGATGCTCATCAGCAAATTTATGCAAAGCATTATGTTGACGTTTTTTCACTTTATCAGTCACTATCAGAGCTACTGAAACATCTGAAAGAAATTTATGAAGATCAGAATCTGATTTGAAAGTATCATCATGAATACGTTGCTCTGAAGCAGCTCAACAAGTTCTTCAGCTCTTTCTATTCAGAATTCACTAGAATATTCAGCTTTCTGAACTACGATGATATCACTTTGATGAACAACATTCAGAATAAAATCAACAATCATCTTCAGAATGTGTTGTCAGTTTGTCTCATAAAGTTTAGCTCGCTTGACAAGCTTAAAATCTTTCTTCAAGATGTAAATAACAAACAACAAGTCAATTATCAGCTACATGATGAGCAATGAACAGTCAAATTAATAGCAGCTTTGAAAAAACGTTTTGTTTCTTTGTTGACATCAGCTTCAGTCTCAACTACTAACTATGTTCAACTTACTACTTTTTTCATTCTTGAATCTGAATGATCAAGAATGTCAATCATCTGCTTCAACTGCAAAGTATTGAATCATCTTTCAAAGAACTGCTTTCAGCTGAAGACTAGTACTTCAACATTTTGTGCATTCATCTCTTGTCTCAATGAGATCATCATGTCAAAAGAAGAGAAGAAATTATTTACAGAGAAATTGAAGAATAAGACAAAAAACTAGTGACTTTCATCAAAGACGTGATGAAAGATGTGTTAATTTCTTCAACAATGAGCAGCTCAAATGATCTCTTTGCTTTGAAATTTTTGACTACTGAATGTGTATTATTTAGCAAAGAAATTAATTACTCATTAAAGTCATTGATTGACACTGAAGCAGCTGACTATTCGTTCATTGATGAATTAATTGCGCAGAATGTTTATGATCATTTGCAAATTGAATCTTTATCTTTAATTAAGCTCAAATCAATAAGAGAATTCGATGATCATTATGCAAAAAAGCTCATTACTCATGCGTTTTATTCAAATCTAACTGTTCAAGATCATATGAAACGTTTCATCTTTATGCTGATTACTCAATTGAGTCAGCATCAGATGATTCTTGAAAAAACATGAATGAATAAGATCAAGATAACAATTGATATGAGAAACGATCGTCTTCAATTTTCTGATTCAAAGACTCATATCAATGCTAACTTGACTTCTCTTTCTATCATCAAGAAAATCGCGATAGAACAGAAGAGTTCAATCTCTACTCAAATACTAAAGAGATTTATCTCTTCTGTTGTCACTCAACTCAGCGAGAAGTCATCTTCATTCAGTAAAATCGTGAAATCATTTAATTTAATCAACTTCGCTTCGTCTTTCGATTCAATGAACATAGCAATAATAGAGACTGCAGCATATAGATTATTAGTCAAATGATTGAATGTGACTACTTTCGCGATCATCATCACGAAATCGATCGACTTCTAAAAACAGCTAGAAATAAATTCGAAGATGTAAATCTACAAGAGCTTTCACATGAAAAGATCTTGAAAGAAGTCAAAGCTAAGCTTTCTTTGAAATATCATGACTATCTAAATGTGTTTGATCGAGCGATGATTGATCAACTACTCTCTCATCGTCTCTATGATCATAAAATTGAGTTGATCAACGAGAGAACATCTTCTCAAAGTCGTCTCTATCATATGTTTGATTACAAGCTTCAAAAGATGAAGAATTATCTGATTAAACATCTGAATAAGAGCTTTATATCTTTCAACTCGATCTCATACGCTTCGCTCATACTATTCGTTGAAAAGAAAGATGATAGTCTGCATTTCTGCGTTGATTATAAAAAGCTCAATGCTTTGATCAAATGAAATCGTTATTCTCTACTCTTAATAGACGAAACTCTCGCTCATATTTAAGATAGCAAGTATCTGACTCAATTGAATATAATAGTCGTCTTCAACAAACTATGCATACATTCAGAAAGCGAAGATTTGACTATCTTTATCATCTCTTTTGATTTCTACAAATATCACGTGATGTCTTTCAAATTAATCAACGACTCGACTTTCTATCAACATTATATAAACGACGTGCTATTTGACTATCTTCATCAGTTTTGTCAGATCTATCTAGATGATATTATCATCTACAGCAAAACACTGAAGAAACATAAGCAACACATACGATTGATTCTACATAGACTACGAGAGACTGATCTTCAGATGAATATAAACAAGTGTGAATTTCATGTTCAGAAAATTTTCTTTCTGAAACTATTGCTATTCATTGAAGAACTAAAGATAAATCTCAGAAAAGTACAAGCAGTAGTTGAATGATCTACTTCTACAAATCTCACTCAGATGCAGTTTTTCGTCAACTTCTGCAACTTCTATCAACGTTTTATAAAGAATTTTTCGAAGATTGTTCATTCTCTGATTCAACTAACTCAAAAAGAGATGATATTTGAATGAAATCAAGCTTGTCAAATAATCTTTAATCATATGAAGAAATGAATGACTGAAGCATTTATTCTTCATCATTTTGATCAGAATAAAAAGACTATTCTTGAAACAGACTCATTCAACTACGTCAATGATGATATACTTTCTCAGTATGATGATGAAGAAACATTGCATTCAATGATTTACTATAGCAAGAATCTGAGTCTCATTGAGTGCAATTACGAGATTTATGACAAGAAGTTACTAGCAATCATTCAAGCATTCAAGCATTGATGATCTGAGCTGAAATTAACTGAGCTATCAATTAAGATGTTCATCGATCATTAAGCTCTGACATCATTAATGAAGAATAAAGAGCTGAGTAGATGTCAGATGCATTGAGTTCAAAAGCTCGTTGACTTCAACTTCAAAATCATGTATTGTTCAGACAAATAAAACATCAAAGTCGATGCATTGACTCATCAAGTCAATTCAGTTTCTAGAAGTCTCAAGAATGAATGATGTTGCTATCAGCGAACTACAATTCTGACATTGAATCAAATGAAAATTGCTGATTTAAAGAAGAACATTGATGAATCAATCTATAAACAGATTCTTGAAACTAATGAGATCGACGAGAATTGTATGCTACTTCATGAAGTCATATTAAAAGATGAAGCTCAATATGAAGATATTAAATTAAGAAATTGTTAAGTTCAGAACGAAATACTATATTGAATTGATCTTCTATGAGTTTTCTTCGATGAGCATCTTCAAATGAAGTTAATTTGAGAAGTTCATGATCAATCTTCTATTGATTATTTTGAAATTCTCAGAACGATGAAGATCATAAGAAGATACTATTATTGATCTTCAATGCAAAAGACAATAAGTTGATATATTTGAAACTGCTACATTTGTCAGCGATCAAAGACTTCTTAAAATAAATTCAATGAACTACTACATTCTCTATTCATACTTGAACAATGATGAAAGAACATAGTCATGAACTTCATCATCAACTTATCTTTTTCAAAAGACAAAAACATCATATTAACAGTGATATGTAGACTGACAAAGAAACGACATTATATTTCTTGCTTCACTGATGACGAGAAGATCATAGCAGAAAAAACAGCTGAGCTAATGCTTCAGTGAATATATCAAATACATAATTTACTTGATTTCATTGTTTCAAATTGAGACTCTCAATTTATCTTCACTTTATGAAAGTTGCTTTGCAAAAGACTAAGCATTAATCTTCAACTCTTCACAGTCTATCACTTTCAGATCAATGATCAAAGTGAATGAGTCAATCAGAATGTCAAAAGATATCTTTGATTCTTTTGTTTATACATGCAGAATGACTGAGCTAAGCTACTACTCATGATTGAGTTTGTTGACAATAATGCTCTGTTCTCAGTCATTTTCTCGATCTTTTTCTTTCTAAACAAAGACTTTCATTCTCATATGAGCTTTGAACTCGATGTCATTGAATATGAAAGTTTCTGTGAACGCTTGCAGATGACTAAAGTCGAGAATATATTTAAACATATGAACAAAACACTGAAGTTTGCTCGCGAGTCGCTAGTCAAAACATGAGAACAAATGATGAAACAAGTCAATAAGCATAGAAAAGAAGTTGATTATAAGATTGAATCAAAGATGTTTTTGAATGAAAGAAACATCATTACAGTGAGATTTTTCAAGAAGTTAGATAATAAAATGCTCGATTCTTTCATCAATCTAGATTTCATCGACTCTTCATATAAACTGAAATTATTAGAGTCTATGCATGTTCATGATGTATTTCATTCTGATCTGCTTCGCTCTGTCGTTGATGATCTCTTATCTGATCAAAAGAATGAACTTTCAGATTTAATAGTGATAAACGATGAAGACGAGTGAGAAATCAATGATATATTGAATTTTCGTCAATATTGAATATGACTTCAGTATAAAGTCAAATGAAATGACTATGACAATGATCTCAATTGATACAACGCTGATGATGATGAATTTATGAATGCTCAGAAGATCATTGATGATTTTCATATTTAATATTTAAACAAATTGTGCTAATCAACAATTCAATCAATCACAATTTAACAGATCTGAGTCTGTGAAATCATGATTGAGCAATCAATTGAGTCGAGCAGAAAATACATTCATGCAAACATGAATTGTCGAAGAAAGAGAGTAATATCATGATTCTAGTCTTGTCAGACTCAATCTTCTAGTCTTGTCAGATTTATTCTCACTTCATCATCTTGATTAATTTCTATTGAGTTTAGCGTTGACTGAGAAATACATATATGTAGTCAGCTTCTTTTCTGTAACTATCTTTCTTTCTTAGCATTTATCTTCTAGTTAAATGACATTTTTATCTGACTCGCTCTAAATAGACTTCTAACAAGTCTGACTCAACTTAATTGAGTTGAATTGATTTTTCTCAACTCAACTCAATTCTGAAACTCAACTTGAATTAAGTTAAACAACTCAAACTTGATGATAAATCTAAACAGAATCTTCAGAAATTGATTCAAAGAATCAAAATGTCAAATATAAAGTAAAGAATATATTGAATTGATAAAATATCAAAGATTAGCTTCATTGATTAGTCAAGTGAAAAGATTATGAACATATTGAAAACACTTGAAAATCAGAAAAAAATCTCAAGAACTGTCAGATGCTTCTGCAACAGTTTCAGTTGAGAAATTCAATCAGTCAAAGTTTGATAAAATCTCAATTTACTCAAAAAACATGTCAAAGAGAAAATCATTCAATAATAACTTGCTAGTCTTTCTTTCATCTTTCTTGAGTTCAATGATGTTTCAAAACTTTCATTCAATCATCATTTATTTTTTATTTTTCAGAAACACAAATTGATTTTGCAGATGAATAGTTCTTGCAAAGATTTTTTGCATCTGCTTGTGAGCATTCAGCAACTCATCAAGAACACAATTGCATTTTATCTTTATTCTTTTTCACTTCATCATCAAGAAAATAAGATTGCACTTGCGATTGAAATGCACACACTCGATGCAATGATTAATTTCATTGTCAATACAACATTTCTTTTACAAGTGATTGCAGTGTTCACAAAAATGCATGACAGCACGCTCAAAACTTGTATGTTCAAGAAAATCTTTGCGACGCAAGATAAAGTTTTTGATTATGCAATGAAAAAACATGAAGAAAAAGTGATTTTCAAAATGAAAATTTTAAAAGAAAATTTAGTGTTAAAACTCTCTTGCATGAAATTATATAACAGCAATAATTAAATAATCATTGAATAATCAAAGTCTTAAAGTGATTACTCTGATTGTTTGAATCAGAAGTGATCACAGTGAGCAGAATGAGCATGATGCTCATTTTGCTCATCTTGCTCAAGAATGATCAGAATGATCATTCAGAGCAAAAATGACTTGACATGATTTTTTTATATCTATATAATGATGATCATTCTTTTAAATAAAAGCTTCATGCTTAACTTATGTAAGTAGTCAATACATATTATTGTCTTAACTATCTTCAGATCTCAAGTTTAGTAATAGTGATTACTGTTTAATCTCTGTATATATCTTGTGTTGTTAAAGAAACAATCATTACATACATCTTGAAGCATAATCATGTATCTTGAGTCAGCAGTCTGCATCTCTACGTGATGCTCAAGATCAGTACTTCGTACGAAAAAAGAAGCTATCATGACTGCTTTCTAGTATGAGAAAAGTGAAGATAAACTCTTTTATTTACACTTTGTACATAATGTTAATCTGAATCTTGTTGTACAAAGTAAAGTTAACAGACAGCACTCAATCAACTCTTCTTGTTATCACAGCTCATGCAAACTGATTATCAATCTTCTTCATATGATGCAAATGAAATCAAGATAACTATTCAGTGAGTCAGAAAAAAGTGAGAAACAGCTCAAGATCAGTACTTTGTATGAAGAAAAAAGCTGTCATGACTGCTCATATAAAAAAAAGCGAAGACAGACTGTCTTTTATCTACACTTTGTACATAACATTAGTTTAGATCTTATCATACGAAGTAGAGTTAACAGACAGCACTCAATCAACTCTTCTTGTTGAGTCAACTTTACAACTCATGCAAACTGACTTTTAATTTTCTTCATACAAGCTTCAATTCTTTCACGACAGCATCAGAGAATTAATTCAATTATGTTCATTAATGTATTTTGTCAATGATGATTTTTCTTCAATTGAAGAAGATTCTTTTCTGTTAAGAAAGTCATCATTTAGCTTTGTACATCGTTTTCAAAGCTTAAATGACAGAGACAAAGTCTCAGTCAAACATTCACTCTCGTCAAAGATCTGAAATTGTGCTCACAGTTCAATACATGTGATGTTCAGAAGACATGATATCAGAATTCAGTGATGATGAAGCTTGAGAAGCTTGAACATCAAAGATGTCTTCATACGAAGCAGCTTTTGATCTCTAAAGATCATTCAGACTCAAGTCAACTTTGTACAAAGATTGTGATAACAGTTGAGAAAAAGCAATGTTGAAGTCGAAGTTGTTCTCATATGAAGATTGTAGCATGAGCTGAGAGAAAACAATGATGTCGCTCAAAAAAGCAGCAAAGTCATGCAGAATAATGAAAAACTTTTCTGCAAAGAAATTCTTCATACAATCATGCAATGACTTTAGTATCTGATGATTGCAAAAATCATGATGCTGTATACTTTGTACAATGTTCTTTGAAGTCATATTGATTTAATTGACAATATTTAATATTATGCTTCATATACAAAGCTCATTTGACTTTTTAACATTGAGCAAAGAGAGTTTTACTTCATTTGCAAACATCAGATAATCATCTTGTACAAAGAAAGAATCTTTTTACAAGAAATGAGCAGAAAATTCTTGATGATAAATAATTGAATTCTGCAAGATCACTATACGAAGCTTCTTCAACAAACGCAGAACATCTTGAACAATCATGTTGAATTAATCTTTCTCAACAGTATCAAGCAACAATTCATCAAGCAAAGATTTATCATTCTTGTATGAAGCATTGCTTGAGAAATCACTGAATCACATCAGTCAATGATCAATTCATGATTAGAATGCTCATATGAAAGACAATGAAAATTCAACTTTGATTCAAAATCAAAAAAAAATTTAAAGATCAATTTGAAGTCTGTCATTACTTGTATGAACTTCAGAAGAAGATGAATTAAATAACTCATGAACAAAGCATCTGTATTTCATCATTTGACATAATGTATTTGAAATTTCAATGTGTCACTCAACTCATCTGCTTGTGCTTCTGCATCACAATCATGAGTCTTCTTAAAACTGAAAATGCTGATGACATCAAACATTTTGTTGATTCATTTTAGTTGAACTTTATACAACATAAACAAAGTCAACTTGCTTTCTTGAAGCAGATGAAAATCATATCATTGCTGTCATCTTTGAAAATGTAAAATCTGCTCTTGTACAATGTTTCAATGATAAAAAAGATAAAAAGCAAACTGCAAAATGATGCACAGTAATGAATTCTTATGTCGTACAATTGCTTTGTATTCAATTCACTCAGTCTGATTCTTTTTTTCATTGTTCAAGATGCAAACATGCATCATACAAAAAATGAAATTTTTGTTCTTCAAGTTTAAAGAAAACAAATCAATCAACTGCAGATGACAACAATTTTCTTCATGCATCAACATCATATGATTCATCAAAAAATCAAGCATCATATGATGAGCAAATTTTACAGTTTGAGTCGTGACTCATTTCTGAGAAAGTTCATGAGTTCAACAGCTTTGTGTTACAAGCGTGCTCAGTCTTCTACTGAAACACGTGTTCTTTGAGCGAGTCTAAGACTCTATCGAGCTTAGCGCTTTTCTTCTCTCTGTACATATAGTCTTCGCATCTCGTAGATCTTGCTCTTTAGCTTTGAATTCTCATTTACCTGATTTACTCTTCGTTTATCTGTATCTCTATGACTTGCTCTAGACATGATTCTAACACTTTGTACAACATCAATCATTTATTGTTACTCATATTCATTCAGCAGAGTATTGACATTGCAATCAAGATATTAAGCTTTTTTTCTTGCATACTTCTTCTTCATACAATCTTTTAAAAGAGCTTTCATCTTGATTTCTTATGAATGAGAAGATGTAACATGATCAAAAGGTTGCTGATAATTGTACAAAGAAATGATAGCAGAAACATAACTGTCAACTGAATTAAATTTCAACGTCTGTTGCACTTTCTTTCTTGTAGTAGTTGTACAAGACTGCTTGTAATGACTTGTATGAAGTTCTTGTGATAGAACTTTCTTGTTCAAAAACATGATGAGTTTATCTTTCATCACTATTTGATCATTCATGAACTCATGTCTTGCACAGAACTTCTACTTCACTCAGTGCATATCATACAAAAACGTTGAAGAAGATCTTACTCATCATTTCTTCTTCTTTGACTTGTAGTTTCTGATTGTATTGATTGAAGCATTCATACATCTCAAGATCAACGCAGTCTGTTTATGTTGATACAATTCAACTGTAACATTCATCTCATTGAAAGCATTCATCGTCAAGAACGTCATTGTCAGAGTTGTTGTACACTGCAGTACTGCACGCAGAATTAATTCAGATGTAACAGACTTCGTATGAATAGATTGTTGAAGAAAATCAGAAGCAGCGAGCGCAAAATGAAGCAATAACTGAATAAATAATCGAGGTGAGGCAAGTTCTTGAATATGTTGCATATTATCGAAAGAAGAACTCTGTTGACATGTAACATGTTGAGAGCTTGGCAATAACTCGAAATAACTGAAGACGTCGACATGTACGAATAAACAGATAAGAAAATTTCAACCGTCGATCAGGTGATTTTCGATCATCTGATGTACATACAACGACTTCAATGAACGATAAAAATCAGAATGATAGTTTAAGCGAAAGAAAAAGGAATGATGATAGTTTAAACGGAAGAAAACGACTTGCACGGGTCAACGCAGGCAAAAACATAGTGCGGGGTCGAAAAGTTTTGATGTTGGGTCACCTGATGTAACACTTGGCAACCAACGATCAGAATAAGCCGCTATTCCAGTACTATATAGACTGCTGCATAGTGGATGAGAGCAACGCCTGTGGCTCGAAAAGTCAAGATAAGAATGTCGTGGCGCGAGATCTGGAGCAATTGGCGCGCACTTATCGACGGGATCTCTTAGTTACGCACTATACTATACGTCACTGGAAGTCCATCGAGGAAAGATGGCATATCCATCCCTCTTCCTTGCGTTGAAAACGAAGAATCCCAAAGCTTTGAGGTCCCCAGTGAAGAGATCAGGAAAGACCCCAACATGGTTGACCGGCATGTCGACCGTGACATTGCCGTTATCGGGATGTCCTGCAGGGTCGCAGGAGCCAATTCACCATCCGAGCTTTGGGATGTACTGGCAAACTCGAAAGATATACAGCGCGAAATCACAAGGTTCAACATGAAAGGTTTCTACCATCCTGATGGTGGCCCGCGAAAGGGACTTACGAACGTTAAACGTGACTACATGATGGACGATAACACAATTGACCGTTTTGACAATGGATTTTTTTATACTACGCCAGTTGAAGCGGCTGCTATGGACCCTCAACAGCGAATGCTTTTAGAGGTTGCTTACGAAGCCGTGGAAAGCGCAGGAATTCCTCTTAACGCATTCGTTGGCACTGATACTAGTGTTTTTGCTGATGAGGGATTACTACTCAGCGACTACGTTGGACTATGGGGCCAGAAGGCTGATATGGTTCAATACTTCAGGCATGGAGGGTACTGATTACCATACCGTCCTGGCCCGAGATCTGGATTCCACCCCTAGGTATCTCGCTACTGGTACCGCAACATGTATGGCCGCAAACCGGATAAGCTATTTCTTCAATCTCTCAGGTCCGAGTCTTGTAGTAGATACCGCTTGTTCTTCTTCCATGGCAGCTTTGCATCAGGCTGTACGTGCTCTTCAGAACGGGGATTCTGGAATGGCCCTGGTTTGTGGCGCGAAATTGATCCTTAATCCTGATATGTTCATTCCCTCTAGTGAATTGGGATTTCTAAGTCCAGATGGAAAGTGCAAAAGCTTTGACATCAGTGGAGACGGGTATGGCCGCGGGGAAGGTGTACTTGCTCTACTGCTGAAGCCATTAAAACAGGCAATCTGTGACAATGACCCAATTCGAGCTGTAATCAAAGGAACTCGTCTAAACCAAGATGGTAGGACACAAGGTATAACACTACCATCAGCAGAGGCGCAGAAGCAGAACATGCGAAGCCTTTATAAAGAGCTCAGGATCTCTCCTGAGCAAATACAATACGTAGAAGCGCATGTAGGTCTATATCACTCCGAATGAGCGCGTTTTCCAAGTCTAACTCTACACTTACGACCAGGGTACAGGTACATCAGCCGGCGATCCTTTGGAAATGTCCGCTATCAATTCGGTTTTTGGGCACTCTCGCAAGGAAGACAGACTAGTCTTAGGTTCAGTCAAAGCGAATATTGGACACCTGGAATCATCTTCGGCATTAGCTGCGATTGTAAAGTCTATCGAGTGCCTCGAAAGGGGCAAGATACCGGGGCAAATGCATTTTGTCAAACCCAACCCCGATATCGACTTCACGAACATCGAAATCCCCACATCATTAATCGATTGGCCCAGGCCTAGGGATGGCGTCCGACGAGCCGGCGTAAACACCTTTGGTGCTGGAGGCACAAACGGCCATGCGGTGCTCGAGGCATACCGACAAGCTCCGTCACCATCCGCTGTAACTGAAGAGCCCTTCCTATTCAAAGTTTCAGCTACTGATGAGACTTCCCTAAGAAGACTATCGCTGAAGTATGCTAATTACGTGGAGCAGCATGAGCCCAATCTTCGGGACTTGGGGTACACCCTCTTGGCTCGACGCTCAACTCTGAAGCGCTCTGCGTTTTTCGTTGCCCAGAGCCGCCGTGAAGTGGTTGATATTTTAAGAGCAGAATCGTATCAGATCCACAGGAGAGGCGCTGAATGTGTGAAAAATGTCGTCTTTGTCTTTACAGGTCAAGGCGCTCAATGGTAAGCTACCTTCCTTAGGTCATCATGGGGTGCAGAAAGCCAGTAAACGGCAATCGGCTTCCTGAGAGATTTCCATATGGACAGTTGGACTCATAATTCTCTTGAAAATAATACAAGCATTTACTTAGATTCGTTTACAAAGCTTATGCGATAGAAGTTCGGGCAAAGGAATATATGGAGCTAACTAACTTTGAATTTTTACACTCCAATAGTTGACCTGTGGTGTGTTTGGCTGTTGTTTCTATACTGGCTTTCTAAACCCTCTGGTGCTGGAATTGAGGACCATTACACTACTAACGAAATACCTCAACAGGGCCCAGATGGGCAAGGATCTGATAGATCGTGTACCAATCTTCAAGGCTACATTGTTTGAACGCGAAGTTTCTTTGTCCGAATTGCCCGATGGACCATCCTGGTCTATTATTGAAGAGCTTTCGAAGGCTAAGGAATCGTCACGAATTTACCAGGCAGAATACGCGCAGCCACTCTGTACAGCACTTCAACTCGGTCTAGTGATGATGTTAAAGACATTAGAAGTAGAACCAGTTGCTGTTGTTGGGCACTCCTCTGGAGAGATTTGTGCAGCATTCACGGCTGGAATAATCACTTTGAGAGATGCCATTGTCATAGCATATTATCGTGGCCTGTTTTCTGCGAGGACTGCGTCGACAAAACCTTCAGACAAACCTCATGGATCTATGTGCGCTTTAGGTTTGAGCGAAAAAGATGCTAGAACTCTACTTGATGCATTCGGTGACAGGGTGCAGCTTGCTGCGGTGAACTCTCCCACCAACTGCACTCTGTCAGGAGATGAAGATGCAATCAGGGAGATTATTACTATCTATGCCGAGAATGGGACGTTCTGCCGAAAGCTTCGCGTTGATACGGGTGGGTTAGGTTAAAATCTTGGTTGTTTCCGTTGCTGATACCACTGCCAGCTTATCATTTGCATCACATGTTGCCCGTAGCTTGTCTTTATGAGAAGGCCCTTGTCAACGCGCAGGTATCGGCACGTTTTCTCCAATCTAGCTGTGACATGTTCTCAACTGTTACTAGTCAAGAGATTTCTCCAGAAGATATTACAGCAGCGTACTTCAAGCAGAACTTGACGTCAACTATTCAATTCGCTTCGGCTTTAACAGAGTGCTTGCATAAGCACCACGAGATTAACACCATTCTCGAGATAGGACCGCATCCAGCACTGAAAGGACCCCCACAGGAGATATCAAGAAGTCTAGGCAAGAGCCAAATCGAGTACTTCCATACTTGCTTTCGCGAACAAAACTGCCTAGAAACGCTTCTCCTCAATGCTGGTGCTATGGTCGCTTATGGTATACCGATTAAATCAGCAAATGTCAATGCACAACAGATTGTCCATGGCCTCAATGTAGAATTTGAGTATGGGAGCGTTCTAACAAATCTCCCAAGCTATCAATTGGATCACTCCACTTCGTTCTGGTCTGAGTCACGGGTCAGTGGCAATGTACGATATCGCCGATTTCCTCGGCATCAATTGTTGGGGTCTCGCTATATTGATGATATACCCCTGCGACCGTGCTGGAGAAACCATCTGATGCTGAAAGAGATACATTGGCTTATGGGATTGAAAGTAAGCCCCTAGCGTGTGGAAGTTGTTCAAAGCTTACGCTATGGCAGACTGATGGAATCAAGGATGTACCAGCTGCTGTATATATCTTGATGGCTTTGGAGGCGGCTCGGCAGCTCCGTAGTTCCGCAGAGGCTGATGATGGCTTGTCCCTTCAACTAACCAATATTGTTTTCTATGAACGTCTATCTCTCAAGCTATTTGCAACCCCCGATACTTCGCTTGAAGTACAACTTACTTCTAGGAAAATGGACGATACCCACAATTTTCAGTTTGATATCTTTTTCCAAACGCCAGAGACACCCTGTAAATGGACCAAGCACTGTTCGGGTATCCTTGGAGGGAAAATTAGTTCTGGCTATATTTCTCCTGCAATATGGGAAGCAAGTCATGATTCGACTTTGTTCGATAAGTCGCTCGCGTTACATAACCACGTTACACTTACGCAGAATGCCGTTCGGTTGAGCCCCAAAGGTTCGAGTGGAATCTTCGATGGCTCAACGGATGACTACGAGAATTACAGCATCTCCCCGTTGGTTTTGGACTGCATCCTTCATTTACCACCCAATCCAATGCAAGAACAGAATCTGCCAGCAGAATATAGACTCGTCTCAATTGACTCCATTAGGATTCCAGTAGGCGCTCGAAGCACCAACTCAGGAGGCTTCGCCATTATAAGTGAGCCAAAGTATCCTTATGGGGTTGAAGGTAATATCGAGGTACGTCAAGGAGATCTCCGCATGTGTCTCAGCGGAGTGGAATACAAGGCAGATCATCTCAGCACTATCCAGCCTGCTAGAAGGTCTCTCTTCTTCAAACCTAAGCTCTTGGCAGATGTCTCAAAGATGACAGCGAGGGAAACCATGAGCCTTTCTGATTGCATGAAGCTCGTCACTCACAAGTGGCCAATGAGTGACATCAGAGTCACCGGAGTTTCCGAAGCCGCAATAAGAAACATACTTGGATCTCTGCAAATAACCCAACCAGGGGAATGGCTGCACTTTCAGTCTATCCAAATTCTGGGAAAGCATGTTGAGTTGTCATGTGTCTGTGACCGTGTTCAATACGTGGAAAGGTTTAACCCGGAACCCAAGGCACACATGATCTTCGCAAGTTGCCAATCTAGCGCTGAAGAAATCCTAGCACAAATGCGGCTCGGTGGTCTGGCATGCATCTCTGGAGTCAACGCAATGAAAATGGAAGTCCTTTCTGAATCGTTCGAAATGCTCAATAGAGTTACAGATTTAGATTATGAAGAATGTACCCTTTGGCGCATGAAAAGTAATCAACCTCCGGCATACACCGGCCGCAGGACAGTGATTTTCTACTCCCTCGAGACAGACAAAGCTCTCATGCAAGATTTTCTGCTCCCAGAATGCGTTCCCTTACAACCTGCTGCCACTAAAGGCTTCTGCAAACGCAATGACACTGGAAGATACAATGCGATTGTTCTAGACAGTATGGACAAATCTGTCATTGCAACCTGGCCTGGGCAAGAACTGCTCCCTTGGTTGCAGGCTCTTATGACTTCCGCGGACAGCATTCTCTGGGTGACGCAGCAGAACGCTTGCAATCCTTTCAATGATTTGGCAGGTTCGCTCCTTCGAACATTGCAATCAGAGCAACCTTCGCTCAAGGTGACCTGGTTGATATTTCAGAACATCGCGAAACAATCAATGCAATCGAGGCAGAAGCATTTACTTCTGGCATATGATTCGATGTTGAAGGGAGAGAACGAGATTAAAATAGAGGTAGACGAATCGCAAGCAAAGATTTTACGATATATTCCCGACGACGAGCTCTCTTCTGCCACAGGGCTTGTTCTCCCAAGGTGGGTTGATTCTCCTTTAGGTGAGCAAGACTACACATTATCACTAGCAGCGCCCCAGGAACCCGTCGTCCTATCGTCCTATCCAGATCCCTTCCGGGAGATTGACGAAGGACATTGCCAGGTTACAGTCGAGGCTTCTGTTGTGAACCTTGACGATTCTCTGGCATTTCGTGGTACTAGCAAGGCCAGCAAAGGCAATTATAGCCTCGGAATGTTCTTTGCAGGCCGCAAAGAGGCAGAACGTGACAGTATAGTTTTGCCACAAGTAGTTGGGTGGTATCCTGGTTCGAATCGCAAGCAGCTTGCAGTTCCAATCAAAAACTTATATACTTATAAGAGAAGTATTCCTGCTATCGCTGCTGCAGAATTCGCTGCTCTCACCACGGCATCCTGTATCACTGAAGGAGTCGCTCGAATTAGAGAAGGTGATACCTTTTCTTTGAGCGTGGACGGTTTCCTGAGAAAGGCGCTAGAGTACCTTTGCGCTCAACGAGGAGCCAAGATCCTCGATACAGGCGCGGTTTTAGTTGCAGACTTTACGGTCTGTCTTGATTCATCGAGAGGACTCCTAGTTAATGGCAAGCCCGTGGACGTTGCAAAGTACTTGAAATCTGAGCGTGGCCGCGACGCTGTCACTCAAGCTTGGAGAAGTTGCAGTAAGTTTGGTTCTCCGCTGCATACATTCGACCTACCAAGCTACCGGCAGGCATTCGAAACCGCTACATCCCAGCCGTACTCTACAGTCGTCATCCATACCAAAATCGACAAGATCGAAAAGCACGTACCAATCTACAAAGATTTAAACACCCTCTTCTATTCCAATGGCGCCTACGTCTTGATTGGCGGTCTCGGTGGGCTTGGTCGCTTTGTCTGCTCCTGGATGGTCGACCACGGAGCCAAAGTCCTCATCGCCATTTCTAGAAGCGGCGTCAACTCCCCCGAGGCCCAAGCAGCCTACGACACCATTAACGCTTCCAGCGCCTGCCTCCAAGTCATCGAAGCCGACGCCACCGATCGTCAAGCCATGACGTTCATCTTCCACCGAACCCGCGAACAAACACCCATCAAGGGCATCATCAACATGGCCATGATCCTCGGCGACGCCCCCATGGCCTCCATGACAGGGGGTGAATGGGATCGTGCTCTCCGCGTCAAGATCGATTCCAGCTGGATCTTGCACGAAGCGACTCTGCAAGATAATCTGGACTTTTTCATCATGTTCTCCTCCATCGCCAGCATCCTCGGCAACCGCAACCAAGGCAACTACAACGTCGGCAATACCTTCCTCAATGCTCTAGCCAGCTACCGCCATTCCATGCGTCTCCCTGCCGTCTCCATCGCGCTGGGAGCCATGACGGATATCGGTGTCCTGCACTCCCTTCATAATCCGGCGCTGCTCCCTACACTGACACGCAGTGGTCTTACGCATCTCGACTCGAGCCATCTCGCGTCAATACTGTTGGCTGCAGTACTAGAGTCGCGCCGATTTGAACGAAGTCTGATTGTCACAGGGCTGGAGATGTTTGAGCGTGTGGATGGGAAGATTGTGGGCAGGGCGGATCCGCTACACTGGACCGAGGTGCCGGAGTTTGGGCATTTGAGCACTTATAGGCTCAGCATTACCGGTAGGGATTCTGAAAAGGAGAAGAGTCTAAAAGAAAGGGTCGAGGCGGCGGAAGGGGCGGAAGGTAAGAAAGAGGTAGTTCTGGACGCATTGAAAACCTTCCTATCCACCCTCCTCGGCTTCCCCGCATCCACCTTCATCGAGTCAAGCCCCCTGGCACAATACGGGCTTGATTCGCTGAGCGCGGTCAGTTGCCAATATTGGCTACATCGAGGTATGTTCTATCTTTCTTTACCCTGCTATCGGTTTAGATATAAGCCCTGCTGATGTTTGCGGGCGGGGATAGAGTTGGGTGTTAATGTGGGCGTCGGCGGCAACCTGGGTAAAGGGTCCATTGAGGAGTTGGTTGGGAAGGTGGTCGAAGGTTGCGGAGGCTAGGAGGCGTGCGAGTTGGGTGGGGGGTTGGTGGAGGTAGGTCCGGTGGGGTCTGTGTGTTTGTGTGTGGTGGAAATCTCGGAAGAGTGAGCGGACGAGCATTCTATCATGACAGTCTTTACCGCATCTTAATCCTGATCTATCCAAGTATAGCAGTACCCGCAACTATCCAACCGAAACCACAGCAATCACAAGAAAGCATTTCGATTTCAGCTAATCAGAAAGCACTTCTCATCTGCAAATACCTCTTATTGTACGTTAATAATCATTCACGCGAAAACCAAGTCGCGCCAGCGGATAAGAAGGGGGGCATAAATCATAGAAACAAGGTTACTTTAGGTGACAGAAATGCCAATTGGATCTCGGTGACGTACGTGTGGCTAGGGTGGTTTTCTGTCATGTGAAGCGAAGATGGACTTTGATCGAGGGGGAGAATATGGGTTGTGGGCTCAGAAACCTACAGTAGGGATGGATGAAATGGAACGGGGGCGATTGAGACTGTGTTTTATGTGGTGATTTCTCTCATAAACATGGCTAAATTACACGTGTCAGATGGTGTGGTTTCTTGTCTTCCCACGCTATCCTTTCCCCCAAAAACATTACGCCCTCCCCACCGACCCACCCCAGCATCCTCATAACCCCCTCCACCTCCCCCCTCGTCCCCTCTCAATCCCCTCCGTCACCCTCCCTCATACACTCCACCCACCTCTCATTCACGACCCGATTCACATTAACCCTGCTCACCCCGCCCTGAATCCACCTCTTATAAACCCCCGCATCAAACCCATCCGTACCATGCAGCACCAGCCTCACGTCGCCGCCAACAGCGCGATTGATGCTCTCGAGGCGAGGGTAGTCGAGCTGGATGCCGCGGGGCCCGTAAGCGGCCGTGCACGTTACCGAAAGCCGGAGCGAGCCAGTCGATGTCCCGTGGCTGCGAACGCGCGCGCTTCGTCGGGGCTCGTGAGCACGGCGTCCAGGTCAGCGGTATCGCGCGCGCCGTCCTCACCGCCCTCGATGCGGCCGGGCTCGGCCTCGACCGCGATGCCGCGGTCGTGGCAGTAGGCGGCCAGCGAGGCTGTGAGGCGCAGGTTCTTGTCGCGCGCGTGGTGGCTCATGTTGACCTTGATGCTGTCGAAGCAGCGGGAGTCGGCGGCGCGGCACACGAGGGCGGGGGTTTGGGCGTGGTCGAGGTGGAGGGTGATGGGGACGGGGGCGGAGAGGGAGAGGATGTGGGCGGTGTGGATGAGGGCGGGGATGGTGGTGAGGGCCCAGGGGAAGAAGAGGAGCATGGCCGGGGAGGAGAGGGCGGTGGCGGCGGCGATGGTGGCGAGGGTGCCTTCGAGGTTGTACTGCATGCTGGTGGTTAGATCTGGGCTTTGAGGCTGCACTTAGAAGGGGGGTGCAACGGGATTGGGAAGGGCGTACAACGACGACGGCAGAAATGGCGTATTTCTCCTTTGCTGCTTTGTCAAGCATAGCAATCGCCCTGTTGTCCTTGAGTTTCGCCATGGCTAGAAAACCGCGACGGACGTCGGTTCAAGACGTGGATGTGCTAACACGACCGTCAAAAGGAAGAGACATCCTATGAGTAAAGGTGGGGTTGAGATGGGTCGATATGCCCCTCTGTCTGATGCATGACGCAAAGGCTCCGAGCGCGAGCGGTTTGATTGTCTTTGGGAGTTTTAATGAAGCTGGGACTGTTTTTGGGGAGGCAAGTGGAGTTTTGGCTGGATTGTTCAGTTGTCATTCAGTAGTGGGTCTTGGAATTTATTGGATTTTTTGGTCCTGTGTACGAAGAGAAATCTGTTGCTGATAGAAATCAGCCTCATAGGTCAATGTTTGATCCATGAATGAGCAAGCTCCATGGATGAATAGCCTCTGAGACCCTTTGAGTGATTCATATAATCATATACATCAGACAAATGAAAGCTCTGGAAGGGTATCTAACAGCATTCGTGACTCCATCATGATTCAGGCGGTTCTGAACTGCACCTTGACCTCCAAGATATGATCAAAACCAGGCAACCCCAGCGACAACACCAAGTATTAAACCCAATAGACTTCTTGCTTCCCTTCTCGTCCCGGCACCTTGCAAATCGAGAAGCGAGCCACTACCAGCGGTCGACGAAGGGGCTTTGCTGCTGCTGCTGCTACTAGTGGTGCTGGTAGGAGCAGATGTAGTCGATGAGGGAACCGGGGTCGCGATCGGTGCGATTGTGGATGATGTGGTCGAGCTTACAGATGGGATTGTTGATTTCGGCAAGCCCATAATCGAAATATTCGACGTCACAGACGACGAGGCAGATGCCGTACTCGTTGAACTCGACGTATCGCCAGATACCGTGACCGGATTGCCATATTCGGTCGTACTGGCACCGATAACAAGCGGTACAGCCAGGGTATGGGTATTTCCGGCGCGGTCGGTGAAATACGCCAAGCCCGTCGTCGTTGTAGTTCCTTCTGTCGTATCAGAGCTGTGGGGAGATAAACTACGACTGCCAATGGCAGAAGATGGGATTGGGGTTCCGTTGGCGTTACAGGCGACTTGTAGAGGTGCGATCAGCTGGCCGGGGTCGAGGTCGTCGTTGAAGCACTTGTCGTTAATACATGAAGCGGTGTCGGAAAGGAAGCTTCCTAGGCCTGCCAAACCGCATATACCTGGTAACGATTGTTAGAATGGTATTTGCCACACCTGTACGCCGTCGAGGGAACAAACATGAGAGATCCTGGTTTCCACAACTCGGGCTATTGACGCTGATACAGTTCTGCCAGCAATGAGGAAGACTCGAGATGGATTCCGAAGATGCTACGGCCGACAGAGGTAGAAAGATGGCGATGCCAGCCTTGCTGGATGAGACGAAGCGCATGCTGGAGGTATTGTTTGTTTATGCGCTCAGAGTTGTTGCGATATGCTATAGAATACCGGGAGTGCTGTTCGAATCTTCATCGTCTTCGTCGCCTATACATCCGCGAAACCCCTATCTGTGTGGGGAGTCGAAAAGCTCGAGAAGGAACGGAGTGTTGTGAGGCTCGAAGAGATTGCTCTGTTGGTACGGAGTAGATTGGTGGATGTAGCATAGCGGCGGGCGGTGTAGGCGGGAGGGCAGGGCGCGGGCATGCATGATGCATCCAGCGGGGTGTTTGGATGACAGTTCCTACGTCATTGCAACGTTTCTACCCCCGGAGCAACGTTGGAACTCAATCTCCGGGGAAACCTTCCTCTTTCGGGAAAGGCGCAAGACCAGGGCACAAACCCCCTTCCACTGTTCCCACGCCCTCCCTTTTCTCGAAAACGCCTTCAAAACTCGAGTCAAACAGTCCTCCTCTATCAAGACAAGAAGATAGAGATGATGAACCGAGATCTGAGTTATGAGCCCATTCGCAATGGGATGGTAACACTGTCACTTGGCTTGGTAGCGAGCCTGGTACATGACACTACACAGACCGAGGATTCCTTTCTCGTTAATCTCTTCATACCGTAAGGTAGTCTGATGATGTACTATGCCAACTAATAGGAAAGTCGCAATCCCTTTCCTTCCTCAGCATCGATGATCAGTGCTGTCACTCCCCAGACGCCTAAAGACAGTGCCTCACTGGGCGGAGGCTGATGGAATACGACTACTTGAGAACAATGAGTGATACAGTAATGTTGGTAGGCCCCTCGATGATATCACTCGGGCATTACGCGTCTACGAAATCTTTGATATTGCTTAATGTTTCTCTTGCTTCTCTACCCATTGACATGATTTCCTTACCTACTCGCATGTACAATCTTGGTGTCTTTTCCCCCGTCTATTTAGCGGTACAACTCCATTGTGTGTATTGTTCTGGATACTCAAGAACAAAGACCTTCTCTCCCTTTTAGAATACAGCGACCAAGCCTTCTTTTCTTTTGTTCAGGCACAACGGCAATGAAGTGTAACAGTTGTTTGATTATTTGCGAGTTCTATATAATCTTGAAATCTGTTGGACGCCAGATTCTTCCTATCTCAAACTCTGACGCACACAAACCTCGAATACCACACTAAAACTTCAGTAAGCCAAAATTGAGTTTCATCAAACTCAGCAGACCACTTACAATGTCAGGACAAGTGCCATTCCAGACGGAAACGAGGAGTGCGAGAAGACGAAGGGCTGCAGGACAGGCCGCATACCCGGCCGCAACTTCTTCGCCGTCGTCTCGGATTCCAGATTCATCCTCAAGAGCGGCCGCACCTTCCTCAGAGACCTCTAATGCCTCACCAGGACAGGCGAACTCGTCGCAAACTCCCAGAGCATCGAACTTGCGGAACCAGCGCAGGGCCACAGGGCGAACGCCATCCCAGCCCTCTGTTCCCCAGCAAGAGCCAGCTTTGGCGTCGGAGCCAGCAACTCCCGATTCTGGACGCGCTTCATCTTCTGTGGTGTCAGCGTCAGCAGAGAGTGACATCGATCAAGATGAATCACCACAGTTTCCGGCTAGCACACCAGCGACCGCGCCAGATCTTCTTCGCCTGAATCCTTTGAATCTGGCTGCTACAGGTCCTATCATATCTGGGGCTACTATGGCCCCGGTCACACACCACACGGACCCCCGCCTGTTCCTCAGCCCAGTTTCAAGGGCTGAGCCAAGCGCAATACCGCTGGCCGAAGACATCTTCCTTCCAGCGATGCCTTCGTCTCCACTGCAACAGATATACCCGGAACCTCTAAGGCCAACGACTCCAACGCTCCCGAGTTTGTGGCTAGACGGTCCCCTTTCGCAGCATGCGACCCCCGTTGTTGAGGAAGTAGACATCGCTGACCTCAGCGTCCTGACCTGGGACGCGGAAGTCTATGACGCCGATCTTTTCCCGGAGCTCCGGGGCAGCCGAAATGACGCCGACATCCTCTTCCCAGAGCTTGAAGCGAACCGGTTCCAGTTCCAAAATCCCACAAGATGGAGTTTCCCTTCTCGTCGTCGGAACCCCAACGAGTCTTGTGAGTCTGTGGTCTGCCCTATCCACCAGTCTACCCACAACGAAGGGCGCTATCTGTTTGGGGGCCAAGAAAGCCGTCATCCAAATCTGTCATTTGGCAGGAGTAATCCTCCGCCATTCATTTGGCAGGCGTACAATCGTATACTGGACGGATGCGACGAACAGGACGATCGGCTGCAAGTTTGGGGATTCGCTTACTGCCACAACTCCTAGGATCCTTGTAGGATCCGAACAAGAGATGGAGCCTTAAGATTGAAACGATAAGACACGAACTTGTTTTTTGGCGCTAAAGTATATATATCACATCTCTATACATAACTAGGTCAGTAATAAATTTATTCAAAAGTCAGAGATCTAAAACTCGAAAATTGACATTTATAACAGATCAAAGGAATATGAAGAACTAATCGCGATTTGTTAGCAAAGGTATGCCCCGTGATCTGTTCAGATCTCCTATACTTACGTAGGCCTTTAGCTAAACCAAAAACACTTCTGCTCCAAAGATACTTCTGCTCCATTCTTTATGACGAACACGTTTTCAAGGTGGCATCGTTGCATTTCAATCATGTTCTAGTGCTCAGCTTAGATGGTCCACTAACATCTCTCAGAGGTTCCGGTCAATCTAAAGTTTGAGAGTTAGGGAATGACTAACAATCGAAAGTATCGATACGGCTATTTGATGGAGTTTATATTTGCACACCCTGGTCTGGATAGCTCTATTATAGAAAGTAAATGACCAAGTTCGCGGAAGTTACGGAAGTTACGGTGATTGGATGAGAGCGGTTGGCCCGTCGCCGTTGCGCCGATGACACATCTGCTCTTCGAACACCACTAGAAGACCCAACTGGACCATCCGTTTCGCGTTCTGGCTGATCCACTTCTCTTGAGCGATCGGGATTGACCGTTTCTCTGTGCTCGGCGAAAGGCTCTATCGAATGAAGACTGCCATCTTCTTCGTGATGATCTCGAGAGCCAGGGAGGCGGGAAAATCCGCAGCCCATGGTTCCTATATGCTGGTGAACGTTGACTAGTAAGTAGGGTTCCTATTAGATGCGAGACTGTTACGAGCCCAAGAACCAAGAACTAATATGCTAGATTGTCGTATTATTTATTTGGGACCTTTGGATGTACATGGGCTTGTCGTTTAGTGTTCATGGCCAAGTTTCACAGAGTGAGATGAGTCTCTCTGATTTCCAGCAATGTCTATTAACTCTTTAAGCTCATTATTCAACATCGCACATTGCACAACAAAGAAATTACAGAAACAAGTCTCTTGACCTTGCAAGCATCGGTGGCCAGACTACCAGTGTTGAGCTTATGTATAAGAGGAACGACAATTCCGCAACAATTATCTCTTTCTTGCCTGGTATTGATTGTTTCCAGTGTTTGATCAGATCAAATCGGTGTTTACTGACGTTGTAATAATGGGTCAGTGGTTATTGTCTTCTCTGGTACGCTCACTGTCCAAATATGGGGGCTCGGCAAATGCTTCCTATTTATTTCATCAAATCCCCTAACCTTCATTTCCGCCACAATTCTTTGACTCCTAATTTCTTGGACGGTTCTCTCAAGCAAGGGTTTCAGAAGACAAGTAAAAGCTATTGGTCACGTTGCCACGAAGTATGAAAAGCCGATCAAGCAAACTGTCTTGGAGTAGCCTTCGGACGTTTTTGCATCGAGAGAGTACGGTGCTGCCTAATGTTGAACAGTACGAGCTTACATGTTCACACCGCCAAGAATCTCCGGCTCTTGCGCTGATTGACTCGGACCCAAACTCGGCTCCTACTTTGCTGTCCTCGGAGGAGCCGCAAAAAGATAACGATCACGCCCGGAAATGGAGAGCCGTCGTGAGACGGCTCTGTCGCTCCACCCGCTGTCGCTCCACCCGCTGTCGCTCCACCCGCTGTCGCTCCACCCGCTGGCGCTTAAAAGTGCCGTCTCTTGTTACGGCTACACGACCAATTGTTCTCCCACCCTCCACATCTCTAATTCCCAGCGACTTTCCCTGTAAGCATACGTTATATCCATCTGCTCCAAGTCGCCAGCTCTCGCCATCTCAGCGAGCGACCAACGGATCTCCCCAAGGGCGTAGACTGGCCATCGACTATGGAGATTTGAGTAGTGACCTTGCTTGGCGCTCTCTGGTTTGCGCAATACAATCACAGGAAGGGATGAATCCTGATCAGCCGCAGAAGCAACGCCAAGCCCATGCAATTAGGTCTCCGCGTCCGGTAACGCCACGTACAACCATCTGCACTACTGAAGACTGCTTAGTGCGACGCATTCATCGCTTGGACTTTCAACGAGACCTTCAAGCTCTTCCTACCATACCTCACAGTTTTGTGTAGCCAAAACGAGGAACTACAGAGCTAAGGACTAGCAACCGAGATGACGGACCGATTGCAACGGCTATGGGAGGAACAAGATGAACAGATCTTATAATGGGGTTTTTAGGTTAGAAACAAAATCATTCAAAACCAAAGTGCTGATCTTTCTCAAGCTTTCTATTGACGTTGAAAATGCGCTTGCTCCTCACAAGGTCGAGCGAGTGCTTCGGTAAATCCGAACAGCTGGAAAAAGGAATCCTGCCTGTTCTATACGCGTTAGCAAAAAGCCAAGTATATTGCTTTCTCTTAAATTTGCTTATGGTCCGTACCCTATCGAGCTTGCTGAATAACTATCTCATGTCAGTCTCACCACCCTTATCTCGTTGTGATCTAGCAAAATCCCATCAGATTATTACTAACCATGATCTGAGTCACCGAAAGGTCGGCCTTTGTTGAACAAAGATGGATTGTTCGTCTATATTCGTACAGCTGTCTTTGTTTCGGAACAATGGCATTTCATAACCACAAAGGAATGATAGTCCCATTGTCGAGGCTGACTCATCGTCGAGATTCAGCTTTTCTCCGATTGTGTCTCCAAGGCACATAAAGGGGCTCTTTCACTCCCCATCCTGATCTTGCTCCCCAGAAAATTCACTGATAATGCCACCGAGAAGAATATCTGGACCATACAGCCCCCTCCAAGAACTTGAGCGACGTCTCACTGAGGCCTCATTTCACCCCGAAGAACTCGCATCCATACTCAATATGGCCAACAACGGAGGTGACCATCAGCCAAATGCAGATGGCACCAAATTTTCTAGGCCTCAAGATGTAGTCGATAGCCCGCCCTCTACTCTCCAAGACAGCGAAGCTCTTCGGCTTCGAACGGGGCCAGCTCGTTGGTCTGCAAGGTGGCATCGCGCTTCAAAAGCCGCAGCTCAACCAAGCAGTCGTGCTGAGATCGGGAGGTCAAGGGCCCCAACACTACCAGACCTTCCAAGATTCCCATCTCTGCCTGACTTCGAAGCGGGAACCTGCGGAGATCAAAGACTGAGTAAAATATTCAGTCTCAATGCGCGCCGAAGAGACGAAAAGTCTCTTCCTCGGCTTCCGGTGACGGATGGGGAGGACAATGCTGTCACTGGAGTACCCCACAACCGAGGAAATGCCGATCAAAGATCGTCCTCCGACAACGAGCGGAATAACCGTCAAAAAACCGAAGGCAAGGACGTCCAAACCAACGCGAGGGGGAGAATCGATCTATCCACCCACAAAAATGCCAATACTAATCCAATCCGGCCTTCCCGGTTGGTTAAACGCAATGTACCGCGCCGTGCCGTTACAGAAAACCCCGTCAATGACACAGATCAATTGAATCCATTAATAGTCGATGGGAGAGGCACGTACCCTCCACCCCCGGACAGCCGTAGTCTGTCAGTTCCCACTGTACCAAGAAAGACAGTGCGCGGTCCCTCGGGCCATACGCCCAGCCCACAGCATACGGTGCCGCGGATGCCCCTACCGACAGCCAGGTGCCGGTCTCCGTGCTGTCCGATCAAACAACTTCACTCCCAAGGCCTATATCTCCATGACGACCAGCTGTCTCAGTGGAAGCATCCATACTGGGGAATATCGAACCCTCCGCCACATATTTGGCAGGCCTGGGACCGTAGGACGGATAAGGTTGCAACCCCACAGGAAGTGGGTGACATAATTGGTTTCATGGAAAACCACTCCTATGGCCCGCGTGGAAAGGTCAAGGAGAGGGCGAGTCCGGACGATTACGAGGTCGTGCGGAAGGAGAGGGGCGGTACGTGGGCTGGCGGTTTCTTCTAGTAAGTCGCCGGCTCATTCTTTCTGTATATTTAATATTCATGCATTTTCCATGTACATCTTTTGTTCTTCCACGCTTGCTCTTATTCATTTGTCAGCATATATGTCTCGTACCACACTCACCTTTAAAGTCTAGCCAGAGTCTAGAACGACTAACCTTCTACTCCTATTGTCCTGATTGCCTGATCCAAGACCCGTGCTCGTTCGTGATCTATGTACTTTTCAGAGCCTTTTGTCATGTCTCTATTCCTCATTCCCCTTACCGTGTCGTCTGATAAGCTAGCTGGCTGTCCTTCCTTTCATGGTTATAGACAACTTCCAATATCGATATCGAAGACCACGAATACAGCTCTTAGCTCTTTTCCTGGTATTCACTTGAAAAATCGCGTCGGCGCGTCGTCCTTTTGAGTCTTCCACCATATAACCTTCGTTATCGTTATAAAACCCTTTCACCTCAACCTTTCAACTGTTCAACCCTTCCACCAAAGCAAACCTCTAGCTCACCGCTCTCCAACCCCACAATCACCCACCGAGACTTTCCCCCTCGCTACCCTTCCAATCGGACACCTCCCCAACCCCCTCTCACTACCCCCATCATGTCGCGCCAATCCCGCTTCGCCGAGCACTTCGACCAAGAAATGCCCTCCCTCCCCCCGCACCACCCTCTGCTCCGCTCTTCCAGGGGCCCAGATCCGCAAGACGAGGACTGGAGCATGCCACAGCCCGTCCCCAGCAAGTCGCCGGTCTCGTCTTCTTCGTCGGCAACTCGCCACACTGTATGTCCTTGTCCTCCAGATGGACGTACCGAAACGGCTAGTAACTGACTTTGACATATAGATACCCAGTCGTCTCCGTCGCTTTTTCGGGTGCTGTTTTGGGTGGGTGTGGCGTCGTAAGGCGCGGGCGTGATTGTGGTGAGGATGAGACTGTTTACTAGTGAGAGAAAACGACTGATCGGCTGGTAAAGATGGCGGTTAGGTTTTTTGGGGCGCTTGTGTGTGTGTGCGTGTGTGTGCGCACGCGCGGAGGGGAGGGGGGCCTGGAGGAGGGGGAGTTTCCCGGGCCGTTGGGGTGGTTGTTTGGTTTACTCCCTTCCCTTTAAATCGCAGACTCTTACTGAGCTGCAACCTCCGCCTGACTAATTCGTTCTCTGAGATCGAAGGTGAAGTGAAGTGAAGTATAAAAACGTCATACCGATGTACCGTGACACAGGAAATAAAGCGCATCTAACGAAGGCAAGAGCTCCCGAGGAACTCGACGCTCTGGAATGGGTAGCCTTGGCGGCGAAGAATAACAGGTAGCCGGTTGTGGGACCTGAGGGCCCACGGAGATCTACTGCGCGTTGCACATTCCGTCTTTCTGTCATAGCAGCTCTCCGTCTGTTTGCCCAAGGTACCATCCGCGTTCTTGCAATTCCCTTCGCCATATCTTCTAGCGAATATCGGCACAGTCTTTCTGTCTAGCTCTCCATGAGGAACCGGGCATGTCCAGTTCAGCCCCTGATCAAGTGGGGGAGGTGAGTGGTTTCCATTTCCAGGGGCTCGCGGCCTGGTGATCGAAAGGTTTGATATGGATCTGATTTATAAATAAAATAAAGGTGGAGTGATTTGTGTCTCATCCAAGAGAAACGAGCGATGGTGACGAACTTCTGAAGGCTATGTTGTGTTTTCAAGTTTTTGCTTTCATGACCCTTCTTCGTCTTGACGGGGTGTGATAACTTCGTTTCTTCCCTCGAGCGGTAGATCCTTGGCAGGGTAAGTCATTACCTCCTCGGGTTATTCTCTGATGGACTGGACTGCTAGAAGGCCTCGTTGGGGATGGACTCGTTTCCCCTAACATTGGGTGCGAGTTCCCCAAATAGGATCTTCTGAAGCTGTGGAGTCATCGCCTTATCTCTTCGCGTTTCTGGTATACCTGGGGGGGGGCTTCATGGCACTACAGGCGGCGTCGAATGTTGATCCGCTCGCGTGGTTGTCTCAAGGTAGCGGGTCTCAAGACAACCATCGACGCAATCGACGAAATTCTCGACTTCTGAGCCAGAGGTCTTGGAGCATTCCCCTGCGATCTATTTTCTTCTTCTTCGCGCGTACTAGTTATGCCTGAGAGCTTCATGGCACTGCAGACGGTGTCGAAAGTTTATCCGCCCGCGGTGAGAGCAGCCTTTCCAGCATTTTTTTCGTACCTCCGCAAAGTCATATTGATTGCGATCAATGCACATATACTGATCCCCGAGGCAATGAGCGAAGCATTTAGACCAGTGTTGTGGAGTATTCTAAGCCCTTGGTCGTGAGTAATCGGTGGCTAGGACGTAGTAAGCGACTTGGTCGTTGCTGAAGACCGTTGCCACGGCGGCATTGACGACGGTTCTCGTAAATGCTATGGTGGCTAGAAACAGGGGGTTGTGGGTGCGGGATTTGAGGTAGATCATGATGAGTCCGAAGATACACAGCAAGATGGTGATCATTTGGTGTTGGTGATTGCAGCCAGCCATGTCTTCGCGCGTTTCGACAGGGTCGAGATCTGTTGTGAGCACGTCTGGATCCAGGTCCGTTGCCGTCTCATCTGGTCCTCCATCATCCATACCTGCAATTTCCGGCCCAAGATGTAGTTGGTTGATTCGATGCAGCTTTGCTTGGCTGCGGTGGCTTGCCCGCCTGATGGCTACGTTTTTGTGTCTTTCGTTTGAAGCTCGCTGTAGAATCGTCTTAGTTGCTGTTTGGTCTTGAGCATATGACTTGTGTCGATACCACTTTATAGTCTTTACTCCAGCAATCTCCTGTATGGCGAGGATTCTAATGAGTCAGCCGCGGGGGTGCTGTGGGACGAATCAGGTACTGCTTACAATCATCTCCAGGTGTCGGAAGATGGTATATGGTGTGTGTTTGAAGGAATCTGTACGGGGTCTCCTGGGGCAGAGCGATGGTCTCTCTCCGCCTGGCCCAGCGGCTACTGTCAAGTGACCCCGAGCTGTTGTAGGGTATATTCGCTCAGGACGGGGAACCTGGTGGCAGAGTGATGGTCTTTCTCTGCCTTGGCCCAGCGGCTACTGCCGAGGGAATGCGAGCTGTCGCAAGGAATGTTTGCTCGGGGGCCTGAGCGGTAGGGGCGCAAACAGCGATTCAAAGCCGATCTGATTGTGCCTTCCGGCAAGAGGCCTCCAGAGACGCCGTGAACGTGACCGTTCAAGCCGTCAACGCAAAGGGCGTTCGCTTTTGGGATGGAATGCTCGTCCACTGTAGATTGGTTGGGCCGGATATCCAGGCGCTACTACACCTGCTGGGCCGTATGGCTTGTGGCAGAACCGCTCTCACGTCTCTCTAGGTCAGTGCCGCACCGTCACCCTAACCCTGTTTGGTTGATCCCTCATGACCTTATTTTGGGCTTGTTCAGACTCGAGACCCTTACTTTGGATGGACGCAGGATTGCGTGTAAAGACCTCAGGCTCAGAAAATTCTGTTTTCCTTGGTAGTCGGTGGCCATGTTGAGATCCTCTGTTTCAGGGGGATCACGCATCATTTCCTCATACCATCGAGATTGGGCTGAAAAGTGATTGCTTCGCTTTCGTCGTACTCACGCGTGAGTTTCCTCTCCTACTCCAGTAGCTTGCTCAATTCGCTCACCAAGGGTTATTCCTTGTGCTTATCTTCTTCGTGTATCTTGTTGTGCGACCATAGGCGGCAAATGAGACCGTGAACCGCCGCAATAACCGTCCTCATGTCGATTCCATATGTGCAAGACACCGCCGACTTGCTCTTCTCTCTCCGTTGGTTATCTCTGCGCTCGAGAGACTTCTCTTTTGATGTTCCTGTCGAGACGTGTGAAAAGTTAATCTGTAACTTGAAAAACACTCATCGAAGCCTGTCTAGGCGAAGTCTGCCTAGAGGAAGCCTGCCTAGACGAAGTCTGCTTCTTTCTACTGTTGCATCCACGTCAGCCAAGTCGCTTTCTTCTTCGATCGATCGGGAGAATTCTAGAAACCACTAGAAGATCTGATCAACGAAGACCATGCCTTTGTTCTCTCTAATATATTAACAGATTCTTCTTATGCGCTTCTAGTCTTGCGCTGTCAAGCCTTGATACCTTCCAATGGAGAACGATGGTTGGACTTACGGACCGCAGCAGAACATACTGGCTTTGAATCAACCGCCCGTCTTATCTGCCGAGACAAGAAAGTATTGTGAGAAGCACAGGGATCGGACCAAAGCAGGGAAGAAGTGAGTGCAATTCTCTTGACGACTCAAGTTTGACGCTTATCATTCATGATCCAGACGAGAGAAGCAGGCGATCGAGGAAAAACGAAGAATTCAGAATGCACATGCGAAACCGATGCAGAACAAAAAGAATCAGGACGAACAGGAAGCTCCATGCTATCGTATGAGTCGCGACATCGAGACTGTGCCTGATCTTTGGCGAGAATGGACCCGCGGCATTGACGGGGCTGAACCTGTGCGAGAATTGGTGCGGAAATGGGGAACGCGGTGGCGAGAAACCTCGCAGACCGAAAATTCCTTCTTCTACCGACGGAAGGTAATTCTCGATGCCATTATTGAGAGTCAGGATTCAGATCAGATGGTCGTCGATCTCGAGGCACGACGGCACATGGAATAAAGGAGATACTGCAAGCCATGGCAGAACTTTACGCATCAGTGGCGACGGAGCCGGGTCTGCCCGTTGCCAAATACCTTCTTCTAATCACTTGCATGGTCGTCCTGATGGCTGTGTACACACCCGTATGCATCCTGGCATAGATTCTTTGTCAGGGATGAGCAGGCTTGCACGGCTGTTGAGCCCACCGTTGACAGTCATCATCTATCTGATGATGACGCTGCGGCGCGTTGGACGTTGAATTTGAGCTTTTTGAGAGCATGGTCTTCAACGCAGCAGGGCGGCTTGCATGGAAGGGTTGACAATGTTGCAGGCATCATGGAGGACGTCGATCTTCAGGAGAGTATATAGAATCCGGAAGTTGAATCATGCGTAAGGCCTAGTATGTCCTTCTAAGAATATCCAAAGTAAAGGATCCTGGCACATAGTTCAGCTGCGAAAAGGAAGATGGCGATTGCGGGATGCAGGTTATATAAAGTAAAGATAGTATGACCTATCCGTTATAGTAGAAATAAGAAACGCAAGGCGCATGTGTGAGAGAATAGTAAAGACGCACAACTGTATATACTGATACCAGAACAACTCTCTCGTTCGGCGGCACCGAGTTTTATATTTACATTCTCAAAGCTCGAAAACCCCTCTCTTCCCTCTGCCAAGAGGGAGCAAACGCACATGTAGGAAAGGCGCAGGAAACACGCTGCAGCTATCATCATATCCGAAACAGTTTTTCTTTGAGTGTTATCTTCAATAAGACCGTTGCTAAAGTAAATCAGTTTAATACTGATTTTTTGAACGCTATGGTAAAGGTATACTGCCTGCCTACACGAGACTACACTGTTACTTGCAGGAGGTTCAGTGCCTTGGACCGGTTCAGGCGATGTATTGGCCAACGATCCCTCGGGACAGCGCTTCGGAGGCGCGCAAGGCCGAGACATCAAGTCTTGGCTAGAGAAGTGTCTCATGTAGTTATGCTTGATAGACGATAGTCCCGCGGAACATACTGACTTGTAATAACGGGGTTACGCATAGGACACTCCACAGAGTAAGGGTCCCTTAATCACAAACCTGAGTAGGATACGTGCGTCCAGGCAATTACGCCGTATCGGTAGAATCTTGAATGAGTCTTCGTCATGTTTCAGCTTCAGGTTTTCGTTAGTAGAGAAATCCACTAACGTCCATCTAGCTCAAGAGTTCCATCATGCGAGCTCGTGTCCGGTTCCTCTGGCTTTGACGGCAAAGAAATCGAAGACTAATCTGCAGTTGCCCACAATCCCCCACGGAACTCGCTCGAAGCGAAGGTCTGCAGCAAGTGGCCAACGGTTCCCCTGGTTAAAGTTTCAATGAACGGAATTGACAGATTCCTGGCGTTTGCAGTCCTCTCGTTCGTTCGGAACGAGAATTCCGGTGCATTACAGAACTTGAGGGGCTCAAAAATCGGTCGTACTTACCTGAGACTATGTACAGGTATCATGGGGAACTTGCAAAAGTATAGTTGTTCCGAGAATGCTAGGAATATTGGTTCCGTTCTACGTAACGCTTACGGCTTAGATGTTCAAGGGCGCAAGCAATGTTGCCTATCCGAAATCAGCATACGGCCGCTATATGAGAGAACAAAGGTTGAGTGATACGATTTCGCAACAGAGACCATAGTCGGCATTTTATCACATAGGAAACCAGAGAATATCAGAAGCCAGTAGAGCAGTGGAATTTCCAGATGGAGAAACTATCAGATTCGAGCTTTCTAAGACTACGTTTACACGACCCAATAGTTATGAAATACAAAGCTCGCAAGGAAAGGGCGTTATCTTACTTGATCAGCATGCAACAACCTTTTCCGACATGCGTCGCTTCCTCCTCCAACTTCTCTCTGTTCTTCTCATGCTGCTCTGTCTTGAGCTTATCCAGTGCCGGACAATTGTGATCCTCCAACATGCGGTGTTTGGTGCAGTGATTGCCTTTGCAATCGGTGCAATGGCCGGTGACGTGTGGAGCGCCTTCTTTGCAGTCGGAGAAGGTACAGCGATATTGTGGGGGGACCATGGTGTGGTTGGTGGACGAGGTTTGTAAGAAATGGGTTGATTCCGTGGGGTTTTGGGTTGCAAAAGTGACTTGATAAGGTTTTGGGAGAGATGTTTCGGTACTTTGCAGATTGAACGTCTGCAAAGAATAGGTCGTATTTATGAACGGATATTGATATCTGTTGAGCTTCATCAAGGGAACTTATTCTTGTAGAACAAGGTCTCTATTGAAGTTAGACAATGGCTGGCAAATCATTAGCCAAGGGCAACAATGGAAAATTGACTGCGCTTCTTTGATTGACTTCGTCAAGGTTATCGCAAAACAATGGGTATTGTTGAGGACCAGAGACTTAAATTGAAGTTGTATTTTGATTAGAAAAAGGCCGGCTCAGTGATATATAACTCTTATAACTCACCATCAAGTGGTCCACAAAAAAGTAACCATTCGACGACTGCACTCACCATCTGTTATGAACCCAAAAGATCTTGAAGCTGTCAAAAAGTTCAATCTAAAGCAATGTCGGCTAATCAATATCCGGTATCGGATGTGAGATGGACCCAAACTGAGAGCTGGGAAGATCAGCACACAATGGTCTATACGATCGGCAAAATGCTTGACGCGGACGTTCAGAGAATCGGGGCTTCCCGTTCTACTGTCTTCCTCGCAGCGGATTTTGAGATCCAACTAGCGATCGAAGAGCAATTGGAACACATGAATCTTGTAATCGATTCTCCAGCCGTGGATAATGAACAGCAAAATGAGATGAATCTCGACCAGGTCGAATTACCCGGAGAAACGGCCGCCGTACCCACCGAGGCCACTGGAACTCCATCAGACGTGGGAGATTCACAACAAGGTGACAATCCAATACAGGTGGACGAGAACGCCAGTGAAGATGATGGAGATGTTTGCGCGACCATGCGTAGACTGAACCCCAACGTCGATCGTACTCCTGCTCGGCGCTTTGAGCCGAACGAATCAAAACTGTTCATCCAACTGGTTCGTCCGAACGGTCACATCACACCATACAGATACCACGACCCAGTAGACTGGACCCAACCTATGACAAAACTTAACCGTTGGAGATACCGTGTATTTCAACGATATCTTGGAACTCCCGCTGGTTCATGTCGAGCCAAGCTACACCCGCTGGAGATACAATATGTCCTTGATGCGCCCAACCACTTGGAAAAGTGGGGTTGGGGTCCTCATCGATCAAAGATACACTGGGTCAAGTTCCACAAGGTCTTCAACGAAAAATTTCAAGGCAAAACTCTGCCTGGGTATCCGGGCCCCAGACCTGCTCGAACTGCGAACGCATTGAGGAATATGCTGCAGAAATACTCTGCGAAGGGTGCTAGATACTACAAGAGGACCAGAAGTCAGAAAAACCACGCGTCGGAAAGCCAATAGCAGATTAAGAGTGGCATGAGTGTGAGAGACCAACAGAAACAGTTTGCTCAGAGCAGAACAACAATCTTCAAATATTGATGGCCTGTTTAGACCAATATAAAGATTGTGACCAGACAGCTAGCACGGAAATCCTTCAAGAAGAAAGTTTTCAAGCATTACAGGATCAAATAATATACTCTCATTTCTCTACCTCTACCACGTTCGATTCTTTTGCACTTCGAACCGTCCCAGTACTTCGCTAACGTTTCGCAGATTTTACTTCTTAGCGGACAAAGGACTGTAGAAATCCGGTAATTACTGGTCTTTCAGCACAAAGGGGTTGTGAGAACTTGTTCCAGGCATGACATGGTATAATTACCTAGTTGCCAAAATCGCCAGGCTGAGTCTGATATCATGGCAGACCCCGTCCATCTGCATGTAAATTCGATGTTCAAAGCTCCAACAACAGAGGCCGGTGATTCACTCCCCGGGACACTACAAGTATAAAGTGGTTTATAGGTATAGGATCGCTTGGTGGGTATTAGTAGGGATCAGATTAGGTGAACAGATGTATATTCTCTTTTGAGAGCGATCAGGGGCGAAGTGGGTACAATATTGGTTGTTGGCGAATAAGGTACTTGAATTTTCTTTTAGTAAGCGCGATCTTGACGCTAAATACGGCAACCTGTTATGAACAAAATTGAAACATCAATAATCATGATTCAATACTCTCACACTCTCTACACTTGCAATATATTAGTTTATACACGATTCATTTTGATGCTACATAAAAGCTACATCAAATACTGGTCCGGCACACGTCAGATCAAGCTCTCTATCAAGCTCCTGTCAAGCTTCCTACCTTAACAGTCGCTAGGTATAGAATCTGGTTTGAACCGAGTCTCTATAATTGCTAGGCATAATGGTCGCAATGATAAAGCCAGCGTACTACACACCGTCTGACACCGAAACGCTATGATCGTGGCTGATCTTAGATAATTCATAGTTGCTAGACATAAAGTTCGCAAGTTTGAGGTGATAGTGTGGTGGTCTATGTAAAATCAAGATGGTTCCCTTGGAATTCAATCTCAATATTTGCTAGGCACATCTAAAGACGGCCACTGCTTGATCGTTTCGATGAAATCCCGAGTAATCCTTTACCTGGATTCGTGGGGTTCGGTTGATAGTGATAGGGGAATGCGAACCGTGGGATAGCTGACTGTCCGGTCCGACAGGGGCGCTAGGATTCTCTAGTATCTCAAATATTTCGCTGAAAGTTTTCGCACGCACGGCAGCAGTATCAGATAACAGAATGTAACCAGCCTGCGATTATTCAGCAGATTGTATAATCCCATCTTTTTCGGCATAGCGCTTTCGTTCCCACTCAAGCTTCTTGAACCAGCAGGCTACAGGTTGTTCAGACATCTCTAAGAACGGTGAATTCAGGACCCTACTAAGTGAAAGCCTTAGTGACCAATTCATCCTCAAAGGTTATCGGACATATAGCCCGCAAGATCGATGGAGGAATGGTGTAAAAGTGAGATTGATAGTTTCGACAAAATGAATGAGGTACACCTGACATTAGAGTCCTCGGCCTCCTGGCCCGATTAAAAACATTTACGAGTTTTGATCTTGTAGAACCGTCTGCTGAGTGTAGCATTAAACGCTATGGTATTACCATTCGGCTGATCAGGTGTGAAGGAACGCTACGCACGAATGCTTCGATGCGCTTTTTTCGTTAAAACAAAGTCAAAGAGATCTCTTTCGACCGGATTCACAGCCATCACTTCAGCGTGAAAGAAACAAACAAGTGGCTCAGTGTTTACTGAACTAATGTGAGGGCGGTGAGTTGTCATATTTCGTTAAAGACGTCAAGCTGAGCCTTCTCTTTCTTGACATTGCTGACCCTTTGCTTGTAGACTGACATTTAAATCTGTAAAAATGAGCGAAGTTCACAGACAAAGCTCGGAAGAAACCAGGACCGTTGCTCGGCTCTCGTTTTTGAGAATGTTCCACCGGCTGAATGTTCGTGAGCATAGAGGGAATTCCATTGTTCTTGTTCCCACAGACTCAGAAGTCCTAGCATAGTCAGTCCGAAGAGTCGTTCTTTTAGAAATCGACTTCTGATAGCCAGTCAAACTCGTCGAAGATTGATGAATCTCTATGCTAAAAGGGTCGTCTGTGTCGGCGGGTATAATGATTGCGAGACTGTTGACGAGGAAAGAGCATATTTCTTTTGTTGCCGATAGTGTGAGATGGCTTTAACTATCATCATGAGATGAGATCGTTCACAGAGAAGAGGTTGGGTTCACGAAGGCCTGAATATGATTCTTTCATTTGGTTGGGTCAAGATCTGACTTACCCGCGCTTTCTTGCAAGAGCAGCGAAGACTTGTCTTGAACTCTTAGTAGGCGCGAGGGAAGAGAACGTATATTTGTGAAATTTCCTAAGATATTGAAAGGCCTCTGAGCCACATCTTGTCTCTAATACAGCTAAGGCTCCAGGATTGAACTTGCGAAGGCCTTGGCATGATTCTTTCATTGGATTAGGTCAAGATCTGACTTGCTTGCTTTCTTTTGAGAACGGCGAAGACTTTCCTTGAACGTCTAAAAAGCGTGAAGGGAGAGAACGCTGACTTCTGGAATTGACTGAGGCATAAATAAACTTCTGAGCCACTGACTGTTCTTCCTTTCGAGTCGCTGACTTGAATTGTCTGAAATATTGACAAACTTCTAATCCGCTGAGTATTCTCTTCTTGAAGTTCTGAAGAAGCTCTTGTAGATCAGTAGTAGTTGCTTTGTCCGTCCTGTAATTGAGAGTTTAAGGAAAATCTGGTCTCTTTCGTACTCGAGGAATTTAGAGTTGTGAATGGCATATTCAAAAGGTAGCATAGTTGAACGCGACGAACCCTTCACTCATCACTCCGGTCTTCGATGTGCGTCAAAGAATGCTCGTATAACATATGTTTCTGACTTAGTCCAAGCACGGAAGTCAGGAAGCCATTGTAGCATAATGAGCCACTCATGATTCGATAATCGTAGACAATGCCTCGGCCGCACCTTCATTTGATCTGTCACGATTGTCCTCGATCTCGCTAAATTTCCGGTCCGGCTGCTGTTCGCGCTTCTCCGAGAACTTGACTTTCGCAATCCGCAGGTAGATGATTGATCAGTGGGATCTAAAGAAGGTTGTTAGAGGAACCTGAAAGCTCATCTTAATGATTTTCAGATTCTTGGCTAGAACTTTGCGAACAGTATTTGGTCCCTGTATTCAAGGCGAAGAGCCTGCTAACAACGTAGCATACTTCGTAGCATACTTCGTAGTATAGTGAAGATGTTATCAGATCATTAGGTCCTGGAAACACGTCCCTTCACACCTTGTTATCTTTTCAGTGTAGTACTTGGTTGTGGCCTCTCTTCGGAGCTGCTTACACACGCGAAGCACCGAGTGGTCTGCGAGTGCGATAAAGCGTCTTGCCAGGCGATTGATACTTTCGTCCGTCAGCTTCAAAATTTGAATTGAGACATCCTCCACCATTGATAGGCCTGAGACACTCTTCGCCACTCATTGGCTGAACTGATCTTTTCTCGCTTTGTAACCTTGACGATTGGCAAGTGAAAGCTTTGGCTTTAAGCTGTAAATATTGGGTTTTCTGCAGTTTATTGCGTACCGCCCCAAGGGTAAATCTATACTCGATATGCCTATGAGCAAGGACATGGTTATTTCCGATAACGTTCGAAAGGTCGAGGAACTGAGTTTAAGCGCGACGCAACAGGAACCACGTTGAATTTTCTCTCTCCCTCGAAAGCTCAATACAACATCATCTGCCGAATAAAACCTTACTATTGATAGCATTAATTTTCTCTGTTCTCTAGTGCGATCTGATGTGTACCTTCAGATCGGTTGGAGAATAAGCTCTTAAAAAGTATGAAAGCCAAACCGGCCAGATCTAAAGAAAGCCGGTCAGAGGTGACGACGAGGTAAAATGTTCGGTACAGAAGGGGGTCGACTCTTGGCTAAAGCCGATCGATAGCTCCCTTCATTATGGGCTACCGAAATGATTCAGGATGTTTCGAAGGCTTAATGTCTCGTAGTAAAGAGTAATTCGTCTTCGACTACTATGGCATGGCGGAGGATCAAACCGTGAGCGAATCAATGAAAGGCATTGCTGAGTTGGCCATTTCGTGACACTTGTGAGTGAAGATTGGTTGAACCAAGGATTTAGGACGCTTTTAGTCGCTAATGGCTCATTTGCACAAGGCTCCGGTACTGCGTTTAGAAAGTTGTCACTTAGTCGCTCTGTATGTCGAGAGCCACCTTGAGCCCAGTCGTCGCCGCCTTGACCTCTTCGATGCTCATGCCCCGGGGAGGTAGTTGCGATAGAAGCTCAAATGGTATGAGGTTCAATAAATGATAGCTTGGTGGTCCCGGAGTTTTCCTTTGTAAAGGGAATGTTTTGGCTGGATTCAAGAATTTATCATTCTTACTGTAATTGGTTTCACAGTAAAGGCCCACTTGCACAGGATTCCGATAGGGAATCGGGGCCGTTCCAATTGAAGAAACTGGTTGCTGAAAGCCAGGCAAGAAGCTCTATGTATGCGGTATTGAAAGCCGATCGTTTGATGTCTGACGAACTCTTCTTGAGTTAGTGTCTCAACTTCGCATGGCCTTCGATAAGACTTTTATCACAGGTGATTGTACTAGAAGCGGGACTTCAGCTGAGTAATGTTCGGGCAGAATGCGAGGTCGAATAATCTGCAGACGGATATTGTTATAGTAAAAAGTCGAATATGAGAAATTGCCAGCGCTTTGTTGGTAACTTAAGCGTGTGAGAGGAACCCGATCTAGTTCCTGAAAACAGGGGTGGTATTCAATCTCTTGAAGTCGGTAGGAAGCACGCCAGCACCCTTTTTGGTAACTCAAGCGGATAGAAGACTATCTAGTGGCTAAAAGTAGGGTTGGCATCCCACCTCTTTGAGCCGGCAAGGTGCACACCAGCACAATGTTGGTAACTCAAGCGAATAAAAAGGGAAGATGTCTAGTTCTCGATGGTAAGGTTGATCTCCCACTCGTATTGTCGACAAGGGACTCGTCAGCACCTTGATGGTATCTTAAGCGGATGAAAAGGAAAATGTGATCAGTTCCTGAATGTAGAGTTAATGTCCTATTCGTTTGAGTCGACAAGAATGAATATCAGCATAATGTTGGTAGCTCGAGCGGATAGAAAGGCAACATGGTTGAGCGTCTGAAGGTAAGGTTGATATCCCACTCGTGCAGTTGAGAAGGGGCACGCCAGCACCTTGTTGGTAACTCGAGCAGACAACTTGAAAATCTGTATAGCTCCTGGAGGTAAGCTTGATGCCTTACTTCTTTGAGTCGGCAAGGCGCACACCAGCACAATGTTGGTAAGTCAAACGGATGAAAAGCTTCATTTCCTGGATGTAGAGATGTCCCACTTGTTTGAGTCGGCAAGGTGCGCACCAGCATAATGGTGGTGACTTAGGCTGACAAGAAAGGAAAGTCAATGAAGAACCCAGGATTGCCAAAATTGGAAGGTCGTTCGATGCTTATACGAACGCTGCTGGCAAGGGATGAAGGATGACATCCCACTACTTTGCACTGACGCAAACAGCCTTTCGGGCAATCTTCTGGTCCATGTTCCGGCTCACCTGCCAAAGGCGCAACGACCGCCAAGAATCTCCAATTGAATGATTGACTCTCTGTATTTGCGGGACTCGGTGGTTCCGCTTTTTTGTTCCCAGAACGACACAAGTGCGAATTAGCTACTCAGAAAACATGGGCCCTGAACACTCGAGAATTTATTTTCAGTGGGCTGGAATATCGACATCTCATACGTAGCGCTCGAGAAAAGAATCCCAGGAAAAGTATTGTCGCCAGCCACTGAAGACTATGAAGAGTAATGTCAATGAGAGTCCAGGAAGAATGTTGCTTCAAGAGGCAACGTAGATTGAGTTAAGGTGACAATAGAGAAATGTTGTGGGTCTAACATTTGATCCATGGAAAAGAGCTTCTATCAAAGGATAGCAGTAGATCCTAAAGAGCAACAGCAACGGCTTCGGCCTCATCGAGTTGCTGTATTGTGCGATGCTGGTGATTCAGCTCAACAACTCAGGCTCCGATCAAGGCGAGAACATTGTATTCCATACAGGGTGAAATGAGGTAAGGTTCCTTCGAAGGAGTCTTCCTTAATATATGGGTAATATAGACCAGCTTGATGTAAGCTTGATGTGCCAATGCATACAGCATAAGACATTCGAGTTTGGTTGTTGTCGAAGCTGGTGTAGAGATGTTCGAAAGTATGTCGGAAAGTGGGGGACCATTGGCCTTCTTATAGTTTGTCGGAGCCTGGAGTCAAGGGAACGAAGTATGAATGCATGCCAGGTTCACGAGCCTGGTGAAGTAGAACCGGATTAGAGCTTGAAAGTGTGGTGAAGTGGAACTGGATTTGATGTCCACAAGTCTGGTGAAAAAGGACTGGAATTGACATTCACAGGCATCCAGCTGATCCATCAGGTTCGAGCCTTCTCAACAAAAGAGAGAAGGTAAGAATACCATATTGAATCAATCCGTAGGTAGGATAGCGAGGAGTTGCGCCGGCGGCCCTTTTTCGATGCCCTCATTATCACCTAGACAGATAGAATGAGACGGAGTGATACGTAGTCACAACAAGAAGCGGAGTGTCGAAGTCCGAAGGTTGCGCTTAGATCATAGAACCCGCTCCAGAATGTTTCCGCAGCCACTCTACGGCTCTTACATCTTTCCGTGAGTGTGTAGTATGTGCCTCATGGTAATCCAGAAAATATTGACTCTCTGATTTTCCCCCATGATGGGATAAAGATCACAGCGGTGTACCCATGTAGTCCTTTAGCTCCGGGAAGCTCTTATAGGCTTGTTGAGGGTTGAGTAGTGGACAAGATCCGAGATGGAAGGGTAGAACACGGAAGACATGCTCAAAGAGATATAGGGATCGATCCAGAGTCTTCTCTTTAGCCGTCTTTTCAGACGTCTTAGCCATCTTGAGAACCGCTATGAATCTCCAGATTGGTGGGCGAGATAGACGATCACAACGGGGAACCAAGTAGCCTGCTAGTTGCGGAAAGCTGTTTTCGGCCACGCTGCTTGTCGAGCGCTGAATGGAGGCAATGAATAGGGACCACAAGCTCTCGCTTCTAAAATCAGCAGATTTCAGTTGGATAGCGGAACGCCCCCATGGAGAAAGCAGGCAGTTCTAAAAGGAAAGCCCTTTTAAGCCTCGCTAGTCGTCGAGCACAGGACCGACCCTCTGGAGAGGTTCCCAAGATCTTAGTCTCAAAGCCAGTGCATTTCAGCTGAACAGCCAGATTTCCACACCGAGAAAGCGGGCAGTTCGCAGGAGGAAGGCCATTATAGGCCTCGCTGGTAGTCGAGCACAAGACCAGGACTGTGGAGAGGTCTTCCAAGATCTTGACCTTGAAGTTAGTATTGGTTGGATGGACGGCCAAATAGAGAGATCCTTAAAACGAAGCCTCTGTAGTCCTCGTCGACAGTCGTGTAGAGGATGAGGACTGTGAATACTTCACCCCCAGACCTTGCTTTGGAAGCCGGTATGCGTCAGGTAGATAGCTAAATACCCACATAGAGAACGGTAGAACTTTTTTTTTGCACAAGGCTCTAAAACGCCTCGCTGATAGTCGAGCACAGGACCAAGGCTCTGGAGAGAGTTCCCGAATCGGGCTTTCAAAGCCAGTAGAGACCAGGTGGATGCTAAGCCCTCACATAGAGAAAGCAGGCAATCTCTTTGCACAAGGCTTTGTCTGCCTCTTAAGTCTTCAAGTAGAGCACGGAGGTTGTGGATAGGTACCTCAAGATCTGGCTGTCACAGCCATTAGAGCTCAGGGAAATGGCTAAGCAGCTATAAGGAGGAAGCAGAGAGATCATTGACAAGAAGTCATTGTAGGACGCTCTGCTCGTTAGGTAGTGCACAGAAGCAGCGGATAGGTACCCTAAGATCTTGATACCCAAGCAAGTCTAAGCCAAATGTATGACCGGTTGATCCTCTGGATGACAGCAGGGAGTGAGACTATAATGTAATTCATCAGTAACCCATCTACCTCACGATCACACCGGTCGCACAACATACCTGCAACGCTCATGGGCTTTCTTCAACAACCTTGGCACGGACAAGCACACCTCCCTGTCTCAGGATCACCCAAGCTCTGCATCAGTCATGCAGCTAGCTCCTTTACCTGAATTGTCCACTCGCGGCCGGCTGCATCCCCAACCCGACCCTAACCCCTTCAAAGGAGAAGCAAGCACTCAAGTACTGTACAAGTGGCGGTTCTGCACATGGATGAAGACCAGTGTCTTGACAAGAGTGTATGATAGAATGAAAGCAAGTGAGGATGTTGATCCTGTTAGTCGCAGCCCAAAATTCATTGTGTGACTAGCGTTGCTGTTGGCAGCTCCGGTTGTGCCGAAAAGGGGAATCTGTTAATCCGCGAATTAGGGTTTCGGCGGGATATTGGGGATGGAGATGGGAGCGATGTTGACTGTTTATATTATTGGACGATATTTGTAAGGAGTTGTGGGCTGCACAGTCCCGCATAACCCCAGGCTCTATAAATGGCTTTAGTTATTCGTGTCATGAAAGATAAGGGAGATGGGATTGCCAATTAGGAAGGAGATGCGAGGGTGATAATCTATTGGACTTTGACTCTCTCCGCCATATGTTCTATAACCCTAAGCTCTTGAAGCCGCTTTGGCCACCTTTACAATTCTCTGCAATTGATACCAAGGAAAACAGACAGTTCAAAGAGAAAAGTGAGTGTGGTCCTGATAATCTTCCGAACCGAGACTCCTATCTGGCTCCATAAAGCACCAATGCTTGCAAATAGTAAGGTGCCAATTGTTGAATGCTAGATCGCCGACTGCAAAGCCTCTTCATAGAACTGTGAAGGGTCAATAAAAGTTTCCACCGCGTGTGCATTTCAAAAGTTTAGCAATGTTTCGCATGAGGTGGAGATTCAGGCTGGGGCATTAATGATACCGTGATGGTTATATAGTACCGAGTTATCAAGTTTTCCGATGATCCCCTGAAATCGCTATTGGTAACTCAGCGATGCAAGCGCCGGCGAGAGTTCAATTGAGTCTCGCACAATATGGAAAACCGAGCTCGCAAGCAGTATTGTAACAATTGTCGAATTCCACTCTGCTGCATTCCCTATGAATACGTTAGCGATTTGAGCTTTTCGGAGATTTCAATTAAATTTCCCATAATATAGAAGTTTCGGCTTGCAATGCTAAGTGCCAGTCGCCGAATACCGCATTGCTGCGTCTCTTACCCACCCTTTGGAATCCTAATAGGAGGTTCAGCGAACTGGCCTTTCCTGAAGAGATCGGCTGTGTTATGCCTGACGCGAAGAATCTCCAAAACGTCTGCATAGATATATAGGAAGGGAGGAAAGCTTGGCTGAGACTCGCAACCTAAGAGAGCTAATAAGAATATGCAACCCTATCAAACCCACAACTAAAGAGAGAATCTAAGCACCCAAGTAGAAGGAAATCGATAAAAGTATTGGGAGCTTGAGCATGTGTAAAAGACGTAGAGAAAGATGATGGGAGGCTGCGGTACTGATCCCCCCCGAACAGAAGCCAATTTCCCAATTCATAGCAAATTCCGAGTGAAGCACCCAGCCACATCCCTCGAGGTTCACGAGCGGTGAGCTCGAAGATCTAGTTGAAGTTACGCTGAATTCATTGGGGAGTGAGGCATAAGTTCTTCAATAAGCTGCATCTCGGCGTATTTGTAGTAGTAGGGGGTCTCACTGGGAATACCGTAGAGGGTCGATTAAAGAGGTAGTTCAGAATGGAAAATAAAATTACAAATTTCTTACAAGTACACTTCTAAACAACGCGCTTAACCTATCGCACCCAGTCAGCAGTATATCCATGATAGTGCATCAACCACGGGGATGAGCTTACCTCAAAGAATCGCTTAAGCCACCATACCTGAAAAATGCCCTCGCCGATCAAAACGCCTAGCTGGAAGATACTCCACCACTTGACCCTGGCGTTTGTGCTCTCGGCTGTGTTTCTGTGGGTGCGCTCTCGGACGATGATGTAAGATTGCTCATCCTTGACTTGGCTAAGGAGTTCCGAGAGTTGTTTCACTATAGCCCCCACACAATCATTAGCACCACATCTCAATCCCCATGCTACCTCCCAATATCTCCAAATCCATGCACAGAAAGGTCCAAGAAGACACACCTTCTGCTTCCAGAGGATCGGAAGGTATCTCCGCCTCCGGCACATAGACGATGCCATGGACATTAAACGAGACTTCCTTGGTCGAAGAGCCCCAATGGTCGTTGCTGAAGCAGTAGAGGTATTTGCCGTCGTGTTGGGCATCGAAGGAGTGGTCGCCAGACGAGACACTGCGTTCGTGGACTTGGTAGGCATTGTTGGGGTCTTGGATCTATGGAGCGCGAAAGCACACGAGTCAGCTTTTCCCGGAGTAATAACTTCAACGAAGCTTGGTAAACGGATTGACCGGATTAAAGTCCTCCAAAAAGCCAAGCACGAGCTCCACTGCTGTAAGACCCTAAGGAAAGAACATACCCAAAAATCAACATCCAAATTTCCCGCCCCCCCAAACTCCCTATCCCCCACCTGAAACGTCACAGTCATCTTATCATCCCGATGCAGCATCTCATGAAAACACTCTCTCGAATGCGCTCCCAGTTTGATATTATGACTTAATACCCCCCCTATCAACCCGCTTAACACGACCATCCACCCCGTAGAGGAAATCATTGTAGGCGCGGAGCCAGAGGAGGCGTTGGGTGAGACTGGGGATTTGGAGGCTGATGCGTGTTGATGCGCTGGGGTTTTGGACGGTTTGCACCTGTCGTGGTTTCTGTAGGACGCAACGGGTACGGAGGTCGGTGGATCTATAATCCGTACGGCGAGCTTTACGAGCTGATAATGCAGACCCCTTTTCAATAGATGCTGGCAATATGTTGAAGGTTTGTGAATAGCACGGAGAAGATGTGAAGATGGCACGTGTTGGGGTCTTCCTTGGTGAAGATGTCGTCAGAGGTGCAGATGCGATGGATGAAGGCACAGTCAACTCTTGTGTAAGGTGATTGTAATCCGATTAATTCTAAAGTGTTCAATTCTACATTTGCTAAGGACAGTGCTGTTTCCTTTGCCCTTTTGCTTTGCCAACAGGACTTGATGCTGTTGATGTTCTCTGTGCAATCAAAACTGTTAACTCCAAGATTTCTCCGCCGAGCCTAGCCCTACGGACAAGTTCTGTTGATAACCTCTCACTTCAGTTCCCCCTTTCCTCCGATGACGATCCTTTACCATACCATCCCATCCACAAAGCTCTTAGACCAAAGACTCAAGATGTCTAAATACTGGGATAGAAATGGACTTCCTCTCCAAGTTACCTACAAAGATTTTTTCTTTGGTACTTATGGTGGAGGGACATTGAGAAACGCCAGAGCCAAGAGGGTAATGAAACCAGCCCACGGGAAGCACGATGAACCACCAACATTTGTCTCCACTTCCTACCCTCGACGTCGTAGCTGACAAATTGTTTAGGAGGCCAAGAAACTTTGGGCTGAAAAGGATGCCAAGGATGCCAAGGATGCCCAGACCGCGAAGGATGCCAAGGATGCAGCGGCCAAAGCCGCCGAAGAGGCCAAGAAAGCGGAAGAGGCCAAGAAAGCTGAGGAAGCCAAGAAAGCTGAGGAAGCCAAGGCTGCGAAAGAAGCTGCCAAATGGACCGGTATCGAAGACCAGGCTCTCCTCAACATGAAAGCCCAAGGTATCAGCTGGAAAGACATCGGCATCATTATGGGCGGAAAGGACAAAGCTGTGGTGAAAGCGCGTTACAAAGAGCTTATGGCCGCCAAGGATAAAGAAGACGCGGTTGCGGGCAAGAGCGAGAGTAGCGAGGGGAAGGATGCGCAAGGGAAGAAAGGTAAAGAGGGGAAGAAGCATAAGGAGGGGAAGACAGACAAGGGGGGGAAGAGCCAGGAGGGCAAATGGAAAGAATCAAAGGAGAAGGAATTGAAGAGCATTCTGAAGAAAGGTGGGAAAGAAAAGAAGAATCACGATTCGAATAAGCTTGAAGAGGAATCTACCGCCGGTCGCCCAATTGTCAATATCACGATCGAAGAGGATGACGAGTTGTCCAAGAATGATGTAAGTTGCCAGTCTGTTTGTGCCTGCTTGTCTGTTTCGTTGTCCAATACACACAGTAGCTAATACCACTTTTGGTAGCTCACCTACCTTTTCCGCGTCAATGAACACTGCAATAGGAAGAAGTGGGTAGAGATGGCTTCGAAGCTCTTCGACAAGACTGGGAAACGCGTCTCTCCAGACCTATTGGAGCGTAAGCTGAAAGCTATATCGAATCTCTAATTATGAGAATGTCTAGCCTTCTGATTCCACGGTCGTGTTGGGATTGAAGCGTTAGATATGCTGGCAAAGAATGATATGATAGACCCTGAATGGAAAAAGCTTCTATGACATCAAAGGTTTCTGATTGAATTTTTCTTACCCACGGGTAGTATACCAAGTGTGACGGATGCCCAGATGAAGTTCTATAAGTGCTACTGATGGTGAATTCATAGGGCGAAGACTCGCGTTTTATGGCGACTGTTGCTAGCTGTAGATTCGGCGCGTCGACAAGGTTAAAGCGGCGAGTTCTTTGTGTGTTATCGGTCTCTGCTGCCACATTGGAGCAGCAAGTGTGAGGACAAGAGATATTAACAACTTCAAGTGACTGCCGATTGTACAGTACAAGAGTCTGTGCGAACACCCTGTGCATGTATAAACCCAGAAAAAGGTATAAGCATGGCTTCTGTTGAGACGAGACATAAGTGTCCGCAGGTGTGCATCCCCAGTCCCAAAATACTTTGCTTGAAGTCAACTGACATCATCTCAGACGGTGGCACTGACACCGAAGGATCCAACCCATACTAAAATGGTAGACTATCCCTGGTTTTATTGGCCAGCAGGCGACAACCAGCCTTGGAAAGTACGTGAAGATCAATACTTGTTCGACGCCATGGTCATGGGCGAGACCTATGCAGATATCAGCCGTCATTTGAGTCGGGGACTCATCAAACGGTCGGAAAAAGCCTGTCGGGAGCGAGTGGAGCATCACACGACTTGGGAAGACGGTGGGCATCTCCTGCCTAAACAGTGGGATTGGACCGAAAAAGAAGTTACTTGGCATCGTAAAAAAAGCCACCAACGTGATGCCGAGTTGACGCTCGAGGAATTTGAGGAGATCGTGCTCTTCAAGGGCAGAGGAATGCATGGCCTCAACCCAGGAATATTCCGAGACCAGCGGTCAGCTATTCGTCTAAAAAAAGAGACAGAAATGCTCGATAACCTAAACCCACGACTAATTCAGACCGCCGCAGTGGTATTCTCTGGACGACGCAAGGAGTCGAAGTCGAAGGGTGAAGGGAGGGGCCGGCAAAGGGTTGCAGCGATCCGTGGGGTAAGGAACGGCCGGATTGCATCAAACGAGAGGACGAGAGCAATTGATCAGCAGATAGTGTCTGCAAAGAAGGATGGCATGTCTTTCCCGGAGATTCAGAGATTTTTAGGCCTCTTTGAATCGGTACCCGTAATCGAAAAGGTCTATCAGCGAGCTGTAGGAAAGACCAACGAACAGAAGCTGGTCAAGCCAAGTCCGGGTTTTTCAACGTGTAAGATCTCGTGACGGGGATTGAGGAGCATGCCTTGATTCCTGGCCCAACCTCATGAGTGGATACCTGTCAATGGACAATTGGGAGAATTGCATTTTGGCGGGTCTGTTCAAGAGTATGCCCTCGGACTGTGCGCTGCTACACAAGGTCAAAGCAATCGTCGGCTCTGATCACTTTTACGGCGGCTGGTTTTTCTCGGAAGATGTCATGGAGTTGGGCTGGATTTTTCGTTGTTTTGCAGCAAATTTCTAGAGCTGACGAAGCAAACTTTCAGCACAGATGCAGGAGCGTTAGAGGTCGACATATGTAACCACGTCAGGCCTCTCACAGTATCAAGTTGTTGTGACCCGAGCGGTGGGTGACTCTGGCGTTCTGCAGCAGGCGAACGATCATCCCCAAGTGTCATCTGCCTTTTCCAGCTGACATTTTGACTATCACGTGATCACAACAACAATATATGCAAATCTCTGCCGCAGGTCAGCGTTCTTCTGCCACTATTCCTCGATGTAATTCTTTGTTGCAGCTCTCTTGATTTCCTGTGTTTGGCACTCTCTGCTTCCCAATTTCATCCCGTCATGATGGCGAACTAATCTGTCAAGACAAGCCAAATAAGTACCACGCCGCTGACCATTCAAGGCTTGTGCGACTGGAGACCGATGATATGAGTCCGAGGAGCCCAACGCCTACTATAACTCGCGCAAGCTGCCATGTGCCGGTACTACCGGTACGCGTGGACCTGTGGCCATGGTCGCTATGTTTTTGCAACTTTCTGCCCCACCGCACACCTCATTCAGACCCCATGTACGGAGAGGGACGTTTGGTATGAACTGTCCATGGGCGAAAGCTGCGTAAATTGCTCGGCCATGCCTATGGAAGAACGTTCGTATACGAGACTTGGAATCAGACGATAGAATCAAAACCGGGGGCAGAGACCAATAGAGATGTCCAGCGCAAAACCGACAAAGAACATTACGGTTCACGGCGCGATTTCTTAACGTTGGGAACCCAAAATTCAACAGAGCAATTCGCAGGCAGACTGGAACCAACAAGCGGTGTCTAACAAATCTGGGACCAGGCTTGGTATCTATCCCTTACCAAGGATAATGCTCCCAGTGCTAATTCAAGATCAAGATTTATATGTATCCTGGGTTAGAAGGGACATCCGATCGTGCCAGATTGCAGGGCCAAAGGGAGCGATGAGGGATTGGGGGGGTGTTCACCGCCTTTTACTGAAGGGTTCGTGTCGATTTCAGGCCTTTGCGCTAGTTGCATTCTATTGAAACAAGCTGACGGATATTGAGTGGCGAGCCGCGATGGTTGGTGATGTGCTGGCAGTCCTTTTCTCGAAATACACTGGCTATCCAGAGAGATGGAGAGCGAGTCGGGAGCAGATGATGAAGGTCCGAAGCGTAAATTGTTAGGAGATGAAAGAGAAACGGAGGCACGAGCCACAGCCAAGTAAATTACGAGTATTTTACCTGAAAGCAGAGTGTACTGTAGTATTCTACTCCGTAAGGTAGAACTACATACATATTATTCTATCGTCCCCAGCGCCACAACCCTACAGCTCATCCCTACCTAAGCACACCTAACCAGCCTAACAGTCCTTCCCATTACTTGCCTAACTCACCTAACCAGCCTAACAGTCCTTAAGCCTCTCAACTTGAATCATTACGCTTGACCAGACTGGTCAGTGGTATCACGCCTTGCCATCATCCATTGTTTAGTCGTATGCTCTAGAGTAAAGTCCAAGAAATCCTCGTTCTTAGGCGTCTCTACCGATGGCCCCCATGATCCGTCTGCCGTGTCTAGAGATCGTGCGTGTCGACACTGCGCTGGGCTGTCTTCGCCTAAGCACGATGCCGGGATCTCCAGGATCAGCTCTCGAGGGAGAATGTGTCGGTGTCTGACACGTATGCAAGCTTCATGCAGGACCAACTCAACGCCCGTTCATCAGCTCGAGTCCAAGACTCTAAAATGCCGCTTGCCTCTCGAATTGCATCATTGAGAGTAAAGCTTTCTTGCCATTACTTTCTTCCATCCGACGGCATTCTGACCGCATGTCAAATACCGTCCTTGCACTTGTCGTCTCGAATTTCGACGCCTCAGCGCATGAGTTGATGGATTTGTGGGCGCCCTCGGAAGTGCAGCCACACATTGCGCTCTACGGTAGTCTTGCGGCTCCCCGACTTCCCTGTTGATCGCCGACCAGGAAAACACGAAATTCAAAGCTCGAACCGAAGCCTCGACCAGCAAACCAAAAATAATAGAAATCTCTTCCCGGATTAATCGCACCCTCAGCAAAGGCACCAATGTACCTAGGCAGCTCCAATTGAGCAGTATGCCCTCAATTAACGCCATCGCTTACGCTGAGCATCTGCGCAGCTTCTGACAAGAGCATAACGTGGATGAAAAAAAGGTTGGAGCTTGACATTGATATTGTATCTTTTGCTGTGAGTATGAACTGTCAAAATTAGGCTTCCTGATACTGACGGCGACGTAGCTATTCGTTAGACGTCTGTAAAACTCTGGCGTCAATCGCCCACTCCCGCCTTTACCATACAAACCTCAGATCAAATTCACCAAGCTTGACTATTGCAACTATACACCAATTGAAGCTGGAAACATACATCATCAAGTATAGTCCTAAGCTGTCACCAATCATCTTGGCGGGTAGCTCCGTAGAGACCACGAATCACAGCCGTTCAAGCTCGTTTTGGCTTCCGATACGGCGGGTGAATAAACCTTGCTAAATTGGCCGTGACACTCACAAGAGCTTGAAGAGGCATTTAGTATGTATAAGTTTAGCTGGGTATATAAAAGACCATACAATCACGACAGAGACAGCCGCCTTGTCGAATTCGACATCATTCGACCTACTTTTATGAGTGAAGCAAACTCAATACGTGAGTCCCTATTTCATTCACTCCCTATGCCATGTAGTTAAGTGGGACACCCTCAAGATTGTGTTGGCGCCATCAAACATCATCCGCGGACACTTTCTTCTGCTTCTTCGCTCTGTCGACTCCTGACAAGAACATCGTAATTGACAATGGCACGCTTCCAGATTACCGGTAGCTTGCACGTGGACAGTTTGATGGCCTCTTCGGAGGTGGATCAAAAGTTCCTTGGCCGACTCGCCAAAAGCACAAAGAATGCCAACCCTTTCCTCTCCTCCATGCTTTACAAAGTCCTGGGCCTCTCCGTCATCCTCTCTAAATACCTTGTTCGCGCTCGCCGACATCGAAAACTCGACACAACCCGCGACACCAAATCTCTCCAGTTCTACCATCGTATCATCTGGCTCTCAAGAGAAGGTCTTGTCATGACAGAACAATACATACTACCTATGGTGGACGATTACGTGGATTTAAAGGTCCTCTCCTACAAACTCCGCGCCTCTTTTTACCACATTTTCGTCCTCTTCCACAACCAACCCTCCATTAATCAAACCGCCATCCCCTCCTTCACCTCTCCTGCAACAAACACAAAAGGCAAAGCCCCGGAGCAAAATCGTACCTCCATACGCTCCTCCCCCATCCCCAGCTCCATTGAAGGCGGCCCTGTCCGTAACCCTTCCTCCCTCCTTCCCCCCGGCCTAGCCCCCGTCTCAATCCCCAAATCCAGCGCCTCCTTCCTCTTGCCCGCAATTGACTACATCCCCACCGCGAGCTCCTGCTTCAGCACTGCCGCCTCCTTCGCCGACGCCCTCCTCCCAGGCTCTCACCCCATCCGCTTAAGCGTCAAAACCGAATACTGCGCCTACCTCTACGACTGCCTCCACGACGGGGACGGCAGTCGCAGACTGGCGCAGCAAACGATTCGAGATGTTTACAACGCGCAAGAAGGCATGGACGACGACATGTTTGAGGATGCAGCGGAGCTGGTGCAGATACTGGGGAAGATGATGAAGAGGGGATTGGGGAGCAGTAAGAGTTCGGGGAGTACGCCCAAGGTGGGGAGTGTGGGGACGCCGAGCACGCCACGGGTGAGGAGTAGTCCCAGGATGGACGAGGAGGGGTTACCGACCACGCCGCGTGTAAGGAGTAGTCCGCGGGTTGGCGAATCGCCTGGCACAACGGCTAGGACGACCCCGAGGAGGGAAGACAAGGAGCTCCCGCCAGTGCCGAGTTTGAGGGTGCGGAGTCCGCGATAAACAAATACCATCTGGGAAACATACACATCAGTGGCATATTCGAAATCAAAAGCAACGGAAACACGGAAAAGCTTGGGACTGTACATTATCCAAAGGAGGGCATTTGACGACTCACGAGACATGACCGCATGTCTTGACGAGTCCATTCACACTGCGCGCATGTAGCATAATTAAATTCTCGTTTTTTTCGTTGGGAGGGGTGCGTTAAAATTTTGCTTGGTAGGATGGTCGTAGATAGATACCCTTCTTTATTGGTAACGGGTTAATTTATAGAGCTGAATATATTTCTTCAGCAACAACGAAACTTTCTAGAGATCACGTTGATTGAAATCCTTGAACACTGATATAAATACACTCCCTAGATTTCTGAACTCGACAAGCCCTCTCCTCACCCGGAGTTCTCGACGAAAAACAATTGATACTGTAGATTTCCCAAAGACCGCACCAAACCTTCCCCTACTACAGTATGCAGAAGTTACCTACCTACAGTATATGTTTCGTCCAGGAAAGTCTTCCGTAGGCTCTCGCGCGCGTTTGTTTAGAGAATCGCAATAACCCATCCTCATCCTCATCCTTCCTCCCCCTTTGCTTTTCCTATACTGTAGTAAGGTATGGAGTAGTAGTAGAATGGAGTATGTAGTTGTAGTAGTAGTAGTAGTGGTGGTGGTGGTGGTGGTAGGAGGAGGAGGAGGAGGAGGAGGAGGAGGAGGAGGAGGAGGAGGAGGAGGAGGAGGAGGAGGAGTAGTAGTAGTAAACACACGCACCCGGTTGCAGTATGAAGATATGGGGGTTTTTCCTGCGCAACACGAGTATGCGGTCTGGTATTTCTTCTACGGTAGTCTCGCAGACCATGGGATTCTTTCCCGCGTGCTGGGTGTCTCGGGGGATTGTCCTGTATTGGAACCAGCGAGCGTCGCAGGGGGTATCATCAAGTCGTGAGGTGGCAAATACAAGGCTCTCGTCGACGGTCCGAAGACTGCGTGCGTAGGTGGATGGGCGTACCAAGTGCAGACGAAAGAGTGTGAAGAAGCTTTGCAGTTTTATGAGACGGACAAGTATGAGGTGGTTAGGTGTGCCATTGCGATGGATGGAGGGAAGGAGGAACTGAAGGGGTGCACGTTTAGGTTTGTCGATTCTTCGCAGCTATCGCAAGGGACGTCGCCGCGGGAGCACTCCTGTGTTGTCGGCTCGTACGACGTTGCATGTTCGACCAATGGGCCTTTGGCTTTCGATTGCTTAGTTATTAAGAATGCGAGGGATATTCTCAATGCCAGACGGGGCTATACATTACTCTACGCGGCTTGAGCGCATGCAGGATGCAAGGAAAGTCATGTGCAATTGTGCTAATCTTTGCTAACTTGCAGAAGAGTATATATTCAGATTGGATACCTCAAGTTGAAAACTATTAACAGGACGATATCTTGAAGGCTGTCGACTTAAAAGAAAACGTGCGACGAACTTATGGTATTCATTAGGGTGAAGTTCCTAACGAAGCTTGATGAAAAAAAGATTCAAAGAGATTCCCTCTCTGGATAGCAGGTTCTTGTCTGAGCTGCGGTGGATCAATGAAAGTTCGACGCCTGAAGCACAACCTGCAAGACGAAATACGAAAGACAGTCCTTATCGACAAGACTTACTTGAAAGCTATCTGCTTCGTTTCGAAAACCGAATGACCAGCTAGACAGTGAGGCTCAGGACCCCATGCGGCTAGGGTTCGAAGTCGAAGAAACTTGGAGAGTGCACATCAAAGTTGTGATGATGAACCAACATAAGAAGAAGAGGAAAAGCCAGTCAATGACAACGGTTAGAAAAGGGGGCGGTTTGGGACTGATTGACGCATTCTAGGTTCTTCTTTCTTTACTTCTCCTCGGCCTCTATGCTTCCTTCACATCAGAGCCCAATGTAAAAGGAGTATGCACTTCGAACATGTGGGCTTGAGAAGCGTGGTATCAGTCACTAGATGAGGACCTCCACTTCTGACGAGACAGCGTGTACTGTACTCTCTCTAGCTAGTGGTCTGTAGTCTGTACGTACACGGGGGGTTTGTTTGCTGGCTTTCGCTTTCGCTATAGTGAACCTCGGTTCCCGCTCGCTGGGGCTTTGCTTACCTTAGCATTGGATCTGAATCGGGTTCTGGGCCAGCAGCCCTTTGGTCCGCTGCGTCTCACACTTGGAGGCCCAAAGGTATGTAAGGTAAGGTAAGGTAAGGTACCTGCTGTATGGAGGGGTAAATCGCGGGGTTTGCTCGGAATCCGGGGGATTTATCTTCCGAAAACCTTCACTCCAAAATGAATGACCGGAATTTCGAGCTTTCCCTCGGAATCCAATTCAGTTCAATCTTCTAGAGAAAGAAACTGGAAAAACCAATTGCCTTACTCCTTTGCCATATTTGCTTCCAAGATGTCGGCGTCGGGCTTCCCTAATCTCCAGCCGGCATTGACTATTCAGGTATGTGACGTCCAGTTCCATTTATAGAGGCCGTCACTGATGGAGTGCAATTGCAGGTCACCATCGATGCTCCCATAGGTGTTGGTAGGTTTACAGCCCTTTAGGGCCTGCAAATGGCTTTCAGTGACGCGCGAAACCCCCAGGGTCTGCATCCAGAGGCACCGCTCTTGCCGTGGTGGTATGTCATCATCTCCTCGTTCAATCTCTTCCTTTCTCGGGCTCCAAAGGAGCTGACAAAATCCACAGCCAATGACCGGCGGCACCATCAAGTCCGAGCCCGGTTTCTCTCCCTCTTTGGACGCCGAATTCGTCGGCACAGGAAACGATTACATTCACAACGACCCGAGCGGAAAACACATGCGACTGAATGCCCATGGCGTTGTTAAAGATAAAGAAAGTGGCGCGATGGTGTATGTGAACTATTCCGGAGTTGTAGACATTACACCAGAGCTAGGGGCAATTCTTCAGGGACACGAGGATGCGAAGTCGACGGAATTTGGGAACTCTTGTAAGTTGACCTTAGACCTTACTACTCCCGCTTTCTTTCTCTTACCACTAGTCTTGCTGACTATCATGCCCAATTTCAAGTCATCGAGATACGCTTCGAAACCGGTGACGAGAAACTGCAGGCACTGGAGACAGGGACGTTCGTCGCGGCAGGAAGGTTCATCTATGAGCATGGCAAGCCGGTTATTGTGGAATACAAGATCAGCAAGGTAGTCAAAGGTAGTCATTAAGTGGGCCTGAGGTTGTGGTCTGGTTCGTATGACCGTGGTAGCCAATCATTGTAGGAAACTGTATAGCTGTTGTGGATAGCAAGAATCGCATATGCCTCGATATCGCGTTTTCGCCAACAGTATGGTTATGTCAGCCCTCTCGAACCGTATTGGCTCATGTTTGGAATTGTGTCTTCAAGAGCGTGACCGGTCCAGTACATAGAAGAGCTTCGTAGAAACTTCCACAATTTGCATGGGATATTTGGAGGTTCCAATCGCGACACTCTGCGCTCTCCTTGCAGCTGTGCGTTCGACAAGCAGTTTGCAGCAAGTCGACGAGGGTAGATGCCGTTCGAAGCATCTTACCAAAGAGACGAGATCTCTGCGGTAATGGTGCGATGTCATGCCGTGCTCGACGAAGCCCGTGTGAAGTAAGTGTCTCTTTCTGCTCGCTGCAAATTTGCCAGCTGATCTTCTGCTCATCCAAGAAGTCTTTGTTCCTCTCCATCCACGATTCTTTCGGACCGCAGAACTTCTTCCGTATTATCCGTCTTGCCGCTCCACCTCCATCGCCAATTGTAGAACGCGACCTTGGCCCGTATGTTCGCACACCTCACTTTCCATCTCTTCCACAATCTCTTTCCTTTCGCCCAGTGCACGAATAACGCGATTGCCCATCCCCAACTCACCAAAGCCAAAGTACCCAGTATACTAACAAACACGCTCAAGAACGTGATCGTACTGACCTCGCAGCCGAATCCCTTAGCTCGCAATTCGAATCGTTCAGCCTCAAGGGGACATATCTTCGCATTGACAATGGGCGATAGAAGGGGTAATGGGTATTGATTGGGTATGCAGATTCCCGACTGGACGATCTCTTGTTATTTGACTGTATGCCAGGTATGAACGGGAGAACGTACGACGGGGCACCAGCCGCAAGGATGAGCGGTGGAAAGACAGGAAGAGCAGTCTTGGACGCGCCAGCAGAGCGGGAGTAGATCATCCAGAGTTGCGGTAGAAGAGGCTGAGACGTTCAGATCGAGCGCCCTCGGAGATTGGGTGATCATTCGGGAATGGGAGATTAGAAGTTGGGATGGGAAATGAGTACTGTACCTCCATACGGAAGTACTTCATAGTTCATAGCCTCATAGGTAAGGTACGTTGGTCACCGTAAGCGAGCCGGAGCGGAAGGGGATTGGTTCCGCCGCCCTCAGGTCTCTTCCTAATCTGGCACATTATTGACAGCAACCTATGTACGGAATACAGTGTACTCTACGGAATACTCTGCGCCCATGGCCTTGCGTCAATTGGCATTCTGGATCCAATCTCCTACTTGATCATAGCACATTAAATCCTTTTCTATTTTCAGTTCTCCTTTACGGAAGGATTTCTTACTGTTAAAGGCAGCCGACATCCTTGTACTGTATGTACGACCCGAAACAGGCACATCAGGCCTGCCGAAGGCCGTCTAGACCGCGCTACTCCTTTTTCTTCGCACCACCCTGAACACCGTCGTATTTCGTCCCGAATAATGTCTGCGAACCAACAAAGGCTAGCCAGCCACTACTGCTAAGCCCATAGCAAACAATTCTTGCAGTTCATCTTCCATTCGAAGAGGCTGAGTACAGACCCTAAGGGTCGTATTGTTGGACCGCTATCCGTAGAAGACATCTTCATTTGCCCCGGTCCTCAGGCCACCAGGTGTTGGTGTCGATCTATGCCATCTCCCGGTATCGAGACCCAACAGTCTCAGCCACAGACAACATCCTTCATCTTCCCCCCCTGTGAATTGCGTTTGTCTATTTTCCGGAGGTTCTTTCAATTGTGTTTCTTGCATCTCACATCTCAGTCTCCAAAATGTCCCGCATCTTTGCGAGACAAAACTTCAATCCTTCATGCCCGAGTGGAGGCACTTGGTATGCATGCGCATCAGGGTCAAACTTTGTAGGGTGCTGCAACTCTGAGCCTTGCAGCAATGGTTGCTCCGATGGAGATTTGGCGCCAGCCAGCTTCGATCCTACTTACTTTGGCCAGTTTCCTGACCAGCAATGTTCGACTGGTAGCCGATGGTATACTTGTGCGGCGACGTCGCCGCCATTCATGGGCTGCTGCAAGTCTAGTCCATGCACGTCTGGATGTCCGGTAGGAGATGTTACGGCTGGGTTTCTTTCTTCAAATCCGAAGCTTGCAGCCTCATTTCTGCCGTCGAGCGCTTCTCCATCAGCCACCGACTCAGCATCTTCGTCTACCTCTACTAGTCCAAGTTCGGCCTCTGAGAGCTCAACTTCCTCCACCAGCTCCTCTGCTTCATCTACCTCATCGGCAGCGTCGTCAGCATCATCAGCAGCAGCCGCAAGCGCCTCGCCCACAAATTCAGCTCAGCCAGTCGTGACCTCACATAACACATCAACTGGAGCGATAGCTGGCGGTGCAGTTGGTGGAGTCGCCCTCCTAGCCCTCCTAATCGGGCTAATACTCTTTTACTGTCGCCGAAGAACCAAAATCTCTCGAGAACAGAAGAGCGAACAAAATTTAGGCCCTGACAAATCGCCTTTCTCCAGCGGTGCGCAAGGCGTCGAGGTTGTCTCGCATAAATTCAAGCAGGACTCATACCAAGGTAATCCCTTCACTTCCCAACTCTCTCCGTATACTGATTAACACCCCCGAAAGACTCGCCCTACCCAACCCCAACACCAGCGTACACGCCCTACAACCCCTCCGCCCCTTCCACCCCCGCAAATCCGCACGGCTACCCTTCCGTCAGCGAACTAGAGAACACCCCCATAACACCCTTACCCCAAAACTCGCCACAGCCATCCTACGAACTGCCGTCGCCTGACCCTTCAGCGAGCCAGGCGAGGTCGGAGTTGAGCGCAGCGAATAGTACTAAGGTTAGGAGGAAGGACATGGCGCTATCTTCACAAGGGCATGAGGCGGCTTATCAGAGGGTACCGCCTGGGCCGGCTTCTGGTGGGTGGTAGGGGGTTGGGCTTTGCGTGTGGGAAGCGTGGCGTTCGGATGGGCACGGCATTACGGCTAACTGATCCTCAAGATTTAGGCCTTTGCTGATCGAAATTTCATAGCCTAATTTTCTAATTACCCTCCTACTATCACGGAGACCATCCACTTAGTCTGTTCGTCCCTCTCATCATCTCTTCCCCAACGCATCTTTCTTCAAGTGGACCCACACGGGTTTCGCAAACCATCAAACTCTTCCTCCGTCGAGGCGAAAGCCCGAAAACAACGACCAGGTGCCCATATTGACCACTCAGCAAGTGGCATCCTACACAAAGACACACGCTCCGAAATCTCCTTTTCGCCCTCTTTGTATCCTATACGCTTTTTCCTCGAACCGGAGGTTGATGTGAAGTCTCTGAAGATATCGTGGACAATGGGCTGTTTCCTTGGGTAGGATGGACTGGGACGAAGGTAGGACACTCACCCTGAACCCCATACAAATCCCCTGCCCAAAAATGAAACCAGCATAGTTCCTTGTGCTTCTTTCAATTTCGCTGAATCTTCCCTACCGGCTTACGCCCGTCGCCTGAAAGAAATGTCATATACCCGTGGAGAGGTATCTAGTGCAATAGCAGAGAGGGAGATGATTACGCTCTGAGAATGCCGACAAGCGGAATCACTTGGACAATGGATTTGTCGTGTAGAAATGGTGCCCCTTACGTCACCTAATCTCTGGAGCTAATCGATCTAGGAAGTCTTGGAAATCGAATTAGTGCCGGTCAGTAGGGCTTTTACGCTTTTACATATGGGTACCAGAGTCATAGCAAAGTATGAAGAATTAAGATACCGACGAAACGGATCATGGCGGGATCGAAGCAGGCTTTAGATATTCGATAACCTTTATATTTGCCTGAAATTTCAGGCTTGGAAGATACCAGAACCTGAGAACTCGGCCAGACATGCACGTCTCACTCAATTGCGCACTTTATTCAAAAATTTATACTTCCTCATCGTCGTGCGTGTATCTCCCATTCGTTCTGTTTCAAGACATTTCCTGCTGATATGAAACTCCGCATCATCACCCTTCTTTCCGCACACTTTCTTGCTTTCTGCTTTCCTTACGTACCATGACGGAGGTTCATACCAGCCTTGTTCTCGAACATAGATTTCCTCCAACTCTGATCTACTACGTGTGTTTCATGAAGTTCCAAAGAACGGTTCTTACAAGCTTCACAAAAAGCGCCTGCACAGGAGATTGCATTATGATTCACATACCGCTTCACAATACCACGGATGAAAATATCGTCGTCTACCTCTTCTTGGATCGCAGACCTTACAGCTGGCTTCGATATGGCAAGGACTACATATGTTTCCATATGCAAACTACAATAAGAGCCTCTGCCCCAATGCGAAGGGTCGAAGCTCCATCCCTTCCACGACCGCGTTGCAAGCATCGACTTCAAACACCTCCTCAGCGACCCCGCCACCACAGCCCAATCCCACGTCTTCGAAGTCTCCATCACCTCGAAGCCGTACGCACTCAAGATAGTCAGCTTTTCCTTGGCTATCTCATCAATCCCCGTACTTCGAAGTCCGACTGACCTTGAGAACACGCTTGCAACTCGAATACTACAAAGATTCAGAAGACCTAGCCCCACGTCCCAACAGCGGAATCTGCCTCGTTCCTCTCGACCTCCTCTACGCCCACATGTATCCGTTCCACAACGAATGCCGCGCTGTTGGGCGGATTATCCAAGCGGGCTTAAACGGCAAAGTAGCGGTGCGCTGCCATGGCTATCTCACTGTCTCCGCTGCCATGGAAGAGGGGCTAGAACAGCACTTCCACATCGCCGCCTGAGACCGGCCTGGCGAGGGGTATGCGCACCCGAGCGACCAGCGACGGCTAGAGAAACAAACGCTGACGATTGTGCTTTCAAGCACGGAAGGGTGTGGGGTACTACTTGATTAGCGAGACCACATTGATTCATATTGGACGACTTATTTTTTCTTTTTCGGAGAATAAATAATGTAAGAATGAAAACGCGTGCGGCTAACCAGGATGATTATACGAGCACTGGAAAATTCCCTATAGAATATTTCTCATGCCCAACTAGGCTTCTCACCGTGGAGGGGTACCTTAGATATCGAATAAATTGTCGTTATACGTTGCAGGCCGCTCAAAGCACACAGGAAAGATGAAACAAGTATTTGATGGCACTCAACGCTAAGTGGATCGCTATTCAAGAGGCTAGGTAGTATAGCTTTTATCTGTATATTACTGCACTGAGGTAGCAGTATTCCTGCGCATACTCAGGATGAAAACAACGATGAGGCATAACCTTTAGTGTTGCAAAACGCAATTGCCGCACCTTCCTCAACCTGACTTTAGAACAACGATTAGAACGGAGTAGCCGCTCAAAAAGAGAAGCATAGTTGATGATCTGCTACTGTCACTGAAATGCAAGCCTGACAGTGTACTTCCATTCTTTCAAACCATGGAAGCCTAAATGAGATAAATGAATATCCAGCGCGGCAAAGACAAGACCGAAACAGTAACACAAACTCTTTTGACGTGATCTTTCAAAAGTTGAAGGGTTGAACAAGCGAGGAATGGTTGAAACGCAAGCTCATGTAGGACGAGAGACATCGTCATAAGTTGCACAAGGCAAATTGTACGCTTGAACAGTATGATCAGAGAAATTACCTGTTAACCGCGTCGACGAGTCGCATGACATGAGTTGTTGTCATGATCGATACAACTGGAAAGCCTGGACATTGTACGGTAAGTCGGTGGTGTGGGGGCATGACACCCTCAAAGGTTGGTTGGCTAGGCCGTAGGGTTGGCTGACCATGTCTGGACAAGGCATCATCCGACAAAACAGTCGCGTGCACCAGGACTTGAAGCATGGTTCGTCTTGATCCTTTTATTTATCTGCTCTCAACTGTCTGCTCTTTTATCATTCGGAAGACAAGAGTATTAGGAAAAAGTAAGGGCTGAGAAAGGGACCAATCGAGGGAATAGCGTAAGGCTAATTGCGACAGGCGTATCCCGGCCCGGGTTTTGTTCCTGCAGGCTGCATCATCAGTAAAACAAATCTGAGACCATTCCAAGTCGCTGCTGCAGGTTGGCGGCGACGTTGTCGAAAGTACTTCGCTACGCTGTCTAGGCCATTGTACCTTATATCATGATCTAAACTTACCTCCCTAAGTCCCTGGTACTTGCTTTTGCCGCGCCCGACAACATGCACGGCCATCTGTCAGCATTTCTTCTCTTTCTTACTTTCTTTGGCTATAGCAGTGCATTTCCTACTCAACAGCAACCGCTTATTGCGACATCTACCGCTACTGGCAAGTCGGAGCTGCTGGACAGCTCTGTCAAAAGCAGGGGACTGCGGGGGAAGTTCTTGCACATTACAGGTACTTTACTACCACACAATCTTTTGAACAGGGTTGTCGCTTATTGTTCCATAGATTTGCATCCTGACCCTTTCTACAAATACCATTCGTCTACAGAACAGGATTCGGCATGTCATAGAGGTCAAGGGCCGGCTGGCGCTTGGGGTGCCGAGACCAGCGATTGCGACTCCCCAATCTCCCTGATCAACGCTACTTTCAAGTGGATCGACGAGAACCTGAAGGATACTATAGATTTTGTCGTTTGGACAGGCGATTCAGCACGTCATGACAATGACGAGAGAATCCCAAGGACAGACCAGCAGATTGTAGAACTGAACGAGCTGCTGGTGACTAAGTTTGTCGAGGTCTTTGGCAAGAACGACGATATCAACGACACAGATCCTACAAACGACTTTACCATACCGATTGTTCCGACCTTCGGCAACAACGACATCTTGCCTCATAACATCCTCGATCCTGGTCCCAATAGATGGACAAAGAATTATCTCAGCATATGGAGGAAATTTATACCCGAGGCGCAACGGCATGGTTTTAGCAGGGGAGGATGGTTCTTTGTCGAAGTGATACCGAAAAAGCTGGCGGTGTTCAGCCTCAACACTTTGTATTTTTTTGATTCCAATACCGCCGTGGATGGATGCGCCAAGCCGTCAGAGCCGGGGTATGAACAAATGGAATGGCTCAGGATACAGCTGCAATTCCTCCGTGAAAGGGGGTTGAAGGCTATTATGACCGGTCACGTACCCCCTGCAAGGACCGACAGCAAGCTTAGCTGGGATGAGACATGTTGGCAGAAATATACATTGTGGATGAAGCAATATCGAGATGTTGTTGTCGGAGGGTTGTACGGACATATGAATGTTGATCACTTTATGCTTCAAGACTCCAAGGATATTGACATAAAGGTGCTGAATGGGATCGGGGATGCTTTGTCCCGGACAGCCTTCGATGAAGACTTTACTACACAATCATCAGCCGATTACTTGACAGAGTTACGTGAAGAGTGGTCCAAATTTCCAGACCCGCCCAAAGCAAAGAAGAATGTGGCGACGACAATGGATAGTATTGACAAGATCGTCGAGCAGCATAAGAAAAATGGGAAGAAATCCAAAAAGCACAAGAAATCCAAACAAGAAAAGTTCTTCGACAAGATTGGTGGTCAATGGGCCGAACGCTACAGCGCCACCCTTGTTGGTCCCAGCGTTGTCCCAAACTACTTTCCTACCCTCCGGGTATTTGATTACAATATCACTGGCTTAGCTTCTAAGGCATCACCAGAGTTCCCAAAGTCTGAAGCGCTCGGCACCCAGGAGCCTGACCTTTTTGATCCTGGGCACGAACTATACAAAATAGTGACTGAAGGCAAAAATCGCAAAACATCGCCCAAAAAACCCAAACAACCTCTCCCATTACCCCCCTCCAAGTCTTCCCCTCCTGGCCCTGCTTATTCCCCCCAACCTCTCACCTTGCTTTCCTACACCCAATATTACGCCAACCTCACCTATATAAACGATGACTTCGTCTCCGACGCACTACCCGCCTCGCCCAACTTTATCCCAGCCACGCTGGATGACACAGTTGACGCCGAACGCTGGCACAAAGGCAAACACTCTGGCAAAAACCCCAAGAAGGGGAAGGAGGAAAGACAGCATGATAGATTTGAGTATGAGGTTGAGTATGACACTAAGACTGATAAAGTCTACGGTTTGAAGGACTTGACAGTCAGGAGTTATATCGACTTGGCTGCGCGAATCGGGAGGTACAAATCTAGCGGCTCTCAACTCGATTTCTGCTTAGAGAGCCAAAAGGAAGCGGAGGATGGCGAAGAGGTGGAAGCGGCGAAGAACAAGAAGAAGCATGAGAAACACAAGAAGCACAAAGGCACCAACAAAGTCTGGTTTACCTTCGTCCGCCGCGCGTTTGTGGGCTCGAGGAATGAGGACGAGTTGCGGGACGAATTTGGGTAATCGACAGTACAAGCTGCGGTATCTGGAATCTGGCTCGGGAGGTAGCATGGCAGGGCGTTTCAGCTTAGATTTCTTCCGCGCAGAGTCGAGCGGCATCGCGTAGGCGTCCCGGAACTTCCATATCCCCACAAGCATCAAGTATACTCAAATCTCCTCCCACACCATCCAAGCATACACACACCCCATCTGGCACCCTTCCCTTCACCCCCCCCTCTCACCCCCATCCTCCAAACACAAACCTCCCAACCCACCAACTCCCGTAAACCCTACTGAACCATTCGATAAATAGTACCGAAACTAGGCAAGGAGCGGATGGACAGTTCGTCCAAAAGTGGCCAGCCCGATCGAAAAAGCATACGTGAAACGCCCGAGGGATCTATTGCGCGTCAATTGTTTCGAAGCACCCCCCCCTGACCGTCGACCGTCGACCGTTGACTATTTCCCGCCGTAATGAAAATAAAAAACAAATCGTCTTGAAACGAAAAAACGAAAAAACGAACGCCTACCGATTTTGCTGGAAATATATATATGTAGATAAATATCAAACGAACGACGTTGTTCGAGATCATCTTTTATTTTTTTGGGGGTTTATTTCTTATTATACCATCCCTATTCCACATTAGGAGTATTCCCGGCCCGATGCACGTTCCGGTCCCGTGCACACCCCACTTTACTACTTTCATCTTTCTTCAAAAATCAATTACAAATTCAATATGGCTTCAATTGAGGCAGCGCTTGCAGATCTA
>JAABUT010000228.1_pt1 | contig 104417 bp, 90 predicted proteins | sample 5559281 | NCBI WGS metagenome assembly JAABUT01 (sample SAMN10711880, study PRJNA513359) | rock metagenome | isolation source: Antarctica rocks | place: Antarctica: Victoria Land, Ricker Hills nord | collected 2016-01-04 | reverse complement strand
ATCTGCCATTTCACATAATAATTCAAGCATTCATAAATAAAAATGCAGGAAAACGGGATGGTTAAAAAGAACAATATTTCTTCCAGCGGCAACATGAAAAAAGTGATCCCAAGAATATAATTTGGGTTGAAAGACCATACTCCTTTTACCGTAAAAAAAATATCCCATGCTAAAAACAGTATCCCGGTGAGGAATAAACCCGGCCAAATGTATTTCCAGCTTTTGTAAAAACGTACACGCGGATCAAATGACAAAAGTAGCGGAAAAACCACGCTCAAAAAATTGATCAGCAGGTAAGCGTATTTCACTTTAAAACGATTGATTGCTGATGTAAAAATGCAATTTCCTGCGGTGAACATTGTTTGGAATTCAGCAAAAATTTGATAATATTTTGCACGAAAACCTTATCTGCAGAACCATAATTTTTTTGTTTCAGCTGATGTAAGATCTGGTTTTTATCCGCATCCAAATCTTTATTTAAACCCAAAAAATGCGGTAAATTCGTTTGAATAGAAAATCGTATAAACCTGATTTCCATATCGTTAGGGCTTGCATTAACGGCTTGTAAGATGGTTTTGCTGGATAAGTTTAGAAACTTGATCTTGTTATATGGGTTCCAGCTATCTTTCGCTTTCAACGCTTGCAAAGCACCAAAATAAGCCATCACAAGCGGCACTTTCTGATTGGTTTTTTGTAGGTTGCTGTACAAAGAATCCGTTACTTTCGGGCTGTTGATGGCACGCAGCATCTGTTTCCTGAGTTCAGAAATATCTGTTTTTTGATTCAGCATCGAAAAAGAAACAGACGTGGCAAATAGAAAAATGAAAGCTGTTAAGAAACCTTTCATGATTTTATTTTTATTTTTTGTTGCAGACAAGCCTGAAAATAAAGAAACATTTTCTGACTGTCGGACACCCGGATGCGCTTTTGCATGATCACATTTGCAGGTGTTTGTTTGATTTTTTTAAAAAGCTCCAGGTAATAAATGTAAGCAATGTAAACGCCTAACTGTGAACCTTTTGGCAATTGCAGAATACCTTCCAGTGCATCGTCAAAATCTTTTTTAATATCGGTTTCAATCAGTTTTTTCTCTTCCGAATTGAATTTTTTAAAATCAATGTCTGGGAAATAAGTTCGGCCGCGTTCTTCAAAATCAGACTTTATATCGCGCAAAAAATTAATCTTCTGAAATGCAGCACCTAAACTCCGGGCTTTCGGAACCAGTTTTGTGTACAAGTCTTCATCTGTTTCACAAAAAATCTTCAGGCACATCAAGCCAACCACTTCCGCAGAACCATAAATATATTCGCGGTAACCTTCATCGGTATAAAAGGTATTTTCCAGGTCCATTTCCATCGACTTTAAAAACGCATCAATCAAATGCAAATCGATCTGATAAGTATTCACCACTTCCTGAAAAGACTGTAAAACCGGGTTCAGGCTGATTTTCCGTTTAATGGCTTCAAAAGTTAATGTTCTAAACTCGCTGATTAATTGCGCTTTATCAAATCCGTGGAAAGTATCTACAATTTCATCCGCATATCTTACAAAACCGTAAACTGCATAAATCGGGTAGCGAAACCGCTTGGCAAAGGTTTTAATTCCCTTGCTAAAAGAAGTACTGTATTTGTTGGTAATGATTTTACTGCACTCGAAACAAGTTTCGTTGTAAAGATCCATGCGCTAAAAGAAGTATAACCAAATGTACAAAAAACACCTGCTTTTGTTTCTTTTGCAGCCGTGCTGAAACAAATTGTTACGGCCAAACTTATCTTCTCAGACATGAAAAAAGGACAGCAAATTGTAGTTATAGGTTCTGGTTTTGCAGGATTATCGGCAGCATCAGTTTTGGCAAAAAGCGGTTATCGCGTTAGTATTCTGGAGAAAAACGATCAGGCTGGTGGCCGTGCACGTGTGTGGGAAAAAGACGGTTTTAAGTTTGATATGGGGCCGAGCTGGTATTGGATGCCGGATGTTTTTGATAATTATTTTGCTTTGTTTGGTAAAAAAACCTCAGATTTTTATGATTTAAAACGTCTGGATCCCGGTTATCAGATTTACTTCGGAAAAGATGATCTGATGGAAATCCCGGCATCCATGCAGGAGTTAGAGCAGCTTTTTGAGCAGGAAGAACCTGGCAGCAGCAAAAACCTGCGCGAATTTTTAAAACAGGCTGCTTACAAATATAAAGTTGGCATGGGCGAATACGTTTTCCGGCCATCGCATTCCATCACCGAGTTTATTGATTTTCGGTTGATCAAAGAAAGTTTTCGCATCCAGATGCTCACCAGTATGAGCAAACATGTGCGTAAATATTTTAAAAATCCGAAGCTGATTAAATTGCTGGAATTTCCGGTTTTGTTTCTGGGTGCCACACCGCAAAATACGCCAGCCATGTACAGCATGATGAATTATGCCGATCTGGCCCTTGGAACCTGGTATCCGATGGGAGGGATGCACGAAATTGTAAAAGCTATGGTAAAAACAGCACAGGAGCAGGGTGTGGAAATTAAACTGAACCACGAGGTGCTGAAAATTGAAACCGAAAACGGCAAAGTTAAATGTTTAATCACTAACCAGGGGATTGTACCAGCTGATTTTGTGATTGCAAGTGCTGATTATGAGCACGTTGATCAAACTTTACTTGACAGGAAAGATCGGAATTATGATGAGAAATACTGGAATAGCCGCACGATGTCGCCATCAAGTTTGCTGTTTTATATTGGGTTGAATAAAAAAGTGGATGGCATTCATCACCATAATTTATTTTTTGATGAAGATTTTGAATTGCACGCTGAAGAAATTTACACCAACCCAAAATGGCCGCAAAAACCTTTATTTTATGTTTCCTGCACTTCTAAAACAGATAACTCAGTGGCACCGGAAGGTTGTGAAAACCTGTTTTTTTTGATGCCGGTTGCGCCGGATTTAGAAGATAGCGAAACCATACGCGAACATTATTTTGATTTGATGCTGGATCGATTTGAAAAAATAACCGGCCAGGAAATCCGAACTGCGATTGTAGTGAAAAGAAGTTATGCGCACCAGGATTTTATTGCAGATTATCATTCTTTTAAAGGGAATGCTTATGGTTTGGCCAATACACTTTCACAAACTGCTTTCTTTAAGCCGGCCATGAAATCAAAAAAGATCAAAAATTTATTATTTACCGGTCAGTTAACTATTCCCGGCCCTGGGGTGCCGCCATCTTTAATTTCCGGGCAGGTTGCAGCGCAGGAAACCATAAAACTACTGTTAAAAGAAGCATCTTGAAAAATACCAAAACCAAAAAAGCCCGACGTATCGGGCTTTTTCTATTATATATCGGGTAAAGTTAAATTCTGCTAATTAATCTTCCATTGCGTAGATTGGTTTTTTAACACCGTTATCATACGATTTAAGATTTTTCTTTAATAATTTGCGGGCAACGTGGATACGGGTTTTAACAGTTCCGATCGGAATAGTCAAATGATCTGCAATTTCGTGATATTTATGTCCTTCAAAATACATGGTGAATGGAACATAATATTCTTGCGGCAATTTGTCTAATGATTTCTTAATATCATCCATCACAAATTTTGCTTCACCTTGGTTCTTTGTTGAACTGAACACTAAGTTGGCAGAAGATATTTCTTCAGATTTGGTGACAAAAGTGCTCATTTTAACAAAACGGCGATAATTGTTGATGAAGGTATTTTTCATGATGGTGTACAGCCAGCCTTTCAAATTTGTACCTTCTTTAAATTTGTTGTAATAAGTAATTGCTTTAAGCATTGTATCCTGTACTAAATCATTGGCATCGTCTGCATCATGTGTGAAATGCAATGCGTAAGATCTTAAAGAAGTTGCCTGACGCAATACCATGGTGTTGAATTCAATTTTTGTCATTGTCCTATTTTTTATCGTTGGTTTTAGTCTTGTTCTGTAAACCTTTGTACAATTTCAAGACCGATTTTTTTAAACCTTCCTAAATTTTAATTCAGGCTTTAACAATACTTTCCAACGCGAACAGAGTTTTCGATGAAAGTAAACAAAAACGATTTTTCAAATTGAAAATTATCTATTTGATAATCAGGAGGTTTAAAGATAAAGTATAGCCAATAAAACTTTTTCTGTTCAAAACCGTAAATCAGAAAATCACAGCTATTCAGGTTGATGTTAAGTTTTTGTTAAGTTTCAGGTGTTATAGGATATTGACTTCCCTGTGCAGTTGAACGCCAAATTTATTATACACGCTGTCTATGATTTGCGACGATAACGCATAAATTTCCGCTCCGGTGGCCTGGCCATAGTTTACCAGTACCAAAGCCTGGTTTTTAAAGGTTCCGGTTTGTCCGATAATACGGCCTTTCCATCCGCATTGTTCAATCAGCCAGCCTGCAGCCAGTTTAATTTTATTATCTCCTGCAGGAAAATTTATCACATCCGGAAACTTACTTTTCAATTTTTCAAAGTCAGCAAAATTGATAACCGGGTTCTGAAAAAAGCTGCCCGCATTGCCAATTGTAGAAGGGTCAGGCAATTTAGAAACCCGGATGTGCGACACCACTTTAGAAATATCCTGAATAGTCGGATCAGTTATTTCACGCTTTCGCAGTTCATCTTCTATGGCACCGTATTTTGTGTTGATTTTAGGCTGAAGCGAAAGTTTAAACTTCACCGAAGTAATGATATATTGATTTTTCAATTCGCCTTTAAAAATACTTGCTCGGTAGCCAAAACCACATGCTTCTTTTACAAAGGTTTTTTTGTGTTGTGCAGAAATTTTAAAAGCCTGACAAGATTCAAACACATCTTTCAGTTCTACACCATAAGCACCAATATTTTGCACCGGTGAAGCACCCACAGAGCCAGGGATCAAGCTTAAATTTTCCATCCCGGCAAAACCATGCGCCACGCAATAATCCACCAGTTCGTTCCAGCTTTCGCCGGCACCGGCTTCTATGTGCACTTCTTCATGGCTGATGCGGTGCTCAATGCCGCGGATGTTCATTTTGACAACCAATCCTTCAAAATCTTTGGTAAACAGTACATTGCTTCCTCCGCCCAAAACCAAACGCGGAAATGTGAGCCATTTCGGATCCAAAAAAAGTTCTGTTAACTCATCTTCGTGATTAATTTCGACCAAATATCGGGCTGTTGCTTCAACACCAAATGTGTTAAAATTTTTGAGGGAAACGTTTTCGCGGATTTGAAGCATTAGCAGTTATCGGATTTGAAGCGCAATATTCGGGATTTTGCGCCTGTTTAAATTTTGTTCAATCTATTTTCTATGCTTCTTTTATCATCTACAAAAACAGGAAAACCGATGCTTCTTTTATCGGTACAAAATACAAAACAAAATTTACAGGCACAAAAGAAGCATTATAAATTTTTCTGGAATAAATTTAAACAGGCTCTAAGCTTTATTAAATTCATTTCTGCTAATACCAAATTCTTTATCAGGATAATTAGAACATGTTTTCAAAACTGGTTCCAGATTTTCTATGCTTCTTTTATCACCCAAAATCTTGGATTTCCTATACTTTTTTTAAAGGGATCGTTTGCAAAAACAAATTTTACAGGCATAAAAGAAGCATCATTAACTCCCCGATTAAAAACCTACGAAACCTTTCTTTTACGTTGCTGATATTCGGTTGGCGTGGTGCCAAATTGTTTCAAAAAATTCCTTCCCAAATGAGATTGTGAGCTGTAGCCAACCATATCTGCCACTTCATAAATTTTATAATGTCCGTCTTCCAGCAATCTGGCCGCCACTTTTAAGCGTGTAATATTGATCAATTCGTTTATAGTAAGGCTAGAAATGGCTTTAACTTTACGGTACAAAGTTGGTTTACTCATGTTCAAAAGGCTGGCCACATGCTCAACATCCAAATCGGGGTTTTGGATGTTTTTATAGATAACCGCATTCAGCGTTTCCAAAAATTCTTCATCAGATTGAGAGTAAGCCATACTTTTAATATGCACCAACGGAGAATTTGCAAAATGCTCTTTTATCTTATTCCTGTTGCTCAGCAAGTTGGCTATTTGCACTTCCAAATATTCCGGCGAAAAAGGCTTTTCAACATAAGCATCGGCACCAACGCCCAAACCTTCAAGTTTACTTTGCATGGTGTTTTTAGCTGTTAATAAAATGATTGGTATATGGCTGTGGTCAAAGTTGGTTTTTATTTTTTTGCACAACTCAAAGCCATCAATCCCCGGCATCATCACATCGCTGATGATCAAATCCGGGTTTTCCGTTTCGAGTAGCTTTAAAGCCTCTTGCCCGTCTTGTGCCTTGATCACGGTATATTTTTCGGTCAAACCATCCGCAATAAAATCTAATATCTCCGGGTTGTCATCTACTAATAAAATTATCGGTCTCATACTTTGGCGGTTTATATTTGTTTGGTCTAATAATTTCGCTATTTCCCGTTCATCTTCATCATTGAGGTAAAGGTCAAATTCTTTATCCTGATGAACGGGCAGCGTCAAGGTAAAAATATTTATTTCCAGGTCCGGCTTTTTTAAAGCCAAAACACCTTTATGTAATTCGGCAAGCGAGCGCGACAAAGATAAACCAATGCCTGTACCAACGTGCTTTTCGGTTTCTTTCAACCTAAAAAACGGTTCAAATATCTTTTCGCTCATTTCCAACGGAATAATATGCCCGTCGTTCCTGATCTCCATGGTAAAATCACCGTTATCCAATGTAAAGGGCAGCAATTCTACCTCAACCATATTTTCAGAATATTTGATGGCGTTGTTAAATAAGTTGCTTAATATTTTGTTGATCGCTTCCGGATCGATGTAGGCAAAAAGCGTTTCCGAAGGTTGTTTTAAAATATAGTTCAGGTTTTTTTGCTCCGTAATCGGTTTAAAACTGGTAAAAATATCGTCCAGCAATTCATTAACATTAACCTTCACAAAGTTTAGGTTGAAAGTATTTGTTTCTGTTTTCCTGAAATCCAGCAGCTGATTGGTGAGGTCCAGCAGCCGGTTGGTGTTTTTTTCCATGATCTTCAGGTTGTTCTGGATGTCCGGCACCATTTCCGACCGCCGGATCACTTTTTCCATTGGCCCTTTTATCAAGGTTAAAGGCGTACGGATTTCGTGTGCAATGTTTGTAAAAAACTCGATTTTGGCATTGTAAATCTGCTTTTCCTTATCGTTTTCCATCATTTCGATCAGGCGGTCATTTCTTTCGCGCGTGCGCTGATGGTATCTTCTGAATAAATATAAAACAGACAGCAAACCCAGCAAAACATAAATAAACTCAGCATAGATACTTGCCCAAAAAGGCGGTGAAATCTCAATTTCGAGTGTTGCTTCCCGGCCATTCCACTTGCCTTCATTATTGGCTGCATCCACAATAAAAGTATAATGACCAGGCAAAAGCTGCGTGAAGTAGATTTTTCGGTTGGTTTTTAAATACGTCCAGCGGTTATCCAAACCCTGCATTTTGTATTTATACTGCGTCATCTCCGGCGAAGCGAAATTCAGTGCAGCAAAATCAATACTAAAAGAAGACTGATCATACGCTAAATCTATCTTTCGGGTATAAATAACAGATTTGCTTAGCAACGGACTATGGTTTACCATAATTTCTTTGTTGTAAACTTGAAGGCCGGTGATGTAAACCGGTGCAACATAATTGTTGGGGCGAAATGAATTTGGATTGAAACTCACCATCCCTTTCACACAGCCAAAATACATCGTGCCGTCCGCATCTTTAAAAGACGAGTTATAGTTAAACTGATCGCTAAGCAAACCGTTGGCTTTGGTATAAATCTTCAAATCTTGATCCTTAATGTTCAGGCTCACCAAACCGCGGGTCGTGCTGATCCACAAGTTCTTACGGTTATCTTCCTCCATTCGGAAAACATAATTGCTTGGCAGGCTGGTGCCAATGTCAAATTTTTTGTATTGATTGTTTGCCGGATCGAAACGCCATAAACCCAAGCCTTCGGTGGCAAACCACAAATGATGCTCAGTATCCTCGAATACATCGTTTACCGTACTATTTTTCAATGCTTCTTTTATGGCATATTTTTCGTTAAGCCGGCCGTTCTGTTCTGTTTTTGGGTTGAAAGAATGCAGGCCATTGCGCATAGTTCCGATCCAGATATTGCCTGTATGGTCTTCCTCAATCGAACAAATAAAATCATGCGTCAACAGGTTTTTGATCGTGGCAAAGCTTCCGGTACGCTTATCATAACTGTACAATCCATTGGACGTGCCCACCAGGATCAAACCCGAACTTGTTTTTAAATAACAAACCACAAAGTTACTTTTGAGTTCGTTTGGCTTTGGGCCGGCCAAAAAATGGTTTACAATTTTGCCTGAAGCAATATCCATAATATCCAGGCCACGATCAAAAGTGCCCACAAAAAGATTTTGCCCGTCGGCCAGTAAACCTTGGATGTTGGTGTTGGATAAGCTGTTTTTACCACCGGGATTATAGTGCGTCCAGCTTCTTTTATCGGTACTTAATTTGTTTAATCCGTTATCTTCCGTGCCAACCCACAAGTTGCCGTATTGATCTTTGCATATCTCTCGCACCACATTTCCGAGCAGCGCATTTTTATCTGTCCGCGGATAAAACTTATTAAAAGTAGAGTATTGTTTTGGATAATAATTTAAGCCACCAAAATAAGTGCCTGCCCAGATGCCATCTTCAGAATCTTTAAACAACGTATAAACCGCATTGTCCGACAGGGAATACGGATCGTTGTATTGCTTGTTCAGGTTGGTAAAACTACCTTTTTGCGTATCGTAAATAAATATGCCGGATTCGGTTGCGATCCAGTATTGCGTATCAGAATATTTTAAAAAATCACGGACAAAAATTTCTGTTTTGTTTTTGTTATAAGTCAGCACATCCTGATAAGTAAGGCTTTTTAAGTCAAAAATTTTAAATCCCTGGGTTGATGTACCGATAAAGATTTTGCCGTTTGTTGTGCAGTATATTTTTTCGATATAGTTGGAAGAAACCGTTTTAGAGTGCGCAAATACATCATAATTTGTAAAAGTTTTACTGTCAGCATTTAGGCGTTCTAAGTAGCCGGAGGTTGTAGCCAGCCAGATATTTCCGGAGCTGTCTGCGGCAACGCTTGTGGCTTCAAAATTTTGAAACCGACGCAGGCTAAAAAGTTTATCGGTGTTTTTTTGATACCTGAAAACAGTACCGTTGCCCACAAACCAGTAATTATTTTGGCGGTCTTTAACGATGGATCTTACACCAATACCTAATGCTGTTTTTATCGGTATAAAACGCTCATCTTCAGCATTGTAGCGATAAATACCGGCTGCTGTGCCTATCCACAACACACCTTGATCATCTACATAAAGTGTTTGGATAAAATTATTGCCAATACTTTTTTTGTTGTTGTTATCGTGCCGGAAAGTTTTGAAACTATAGCCGTCAAACCGGTTTAGACCATCCTTCGTCCCCAGCCACAAAAAGCCCCGTTTATCCTGTACGCAGCTATAAACCGTGTTGTTAGACAGCCCGTTTTCTACCTGATAATGCTTAAAATAATAAGACTGGGCATAACAGATTTTAAAAAACAGGACTAATAAAAAGCAATATAATAGTTTAGGTTTCAAGAGATTTTTCGGAACAAATATATCTAATAACAAGATTAATCTGTAAAAAAAATGATACAAATTAACTAATAATTGATAGTATTTGGCTAATCATCAGTTTCAAAATCCTTTTTCTTTACACCATGATTTAGAAGTGTTAACTCAACACTTCTAAATCTGAATTTAACCAATTATTAAACATTTATGAAAAAAGTTTTACTTCTTGAACAAGAGGGCACAGCCCACTTGAAATGGAAACACAAACACCTCCGGAAGGGGCTGAAAGGAGCATTGGCTTTTGTTTCCATTGTAGTTTTCCTGCTTATTTCTGCTTCATCATTTGCCCAAACCAAGCAGGTGAGCGGCTCGGTGGTTGATACTACCGGCGAAGCATTGATCGGTGTAAGTATCAAAGCCAAAGGCACGTCGGCTGGTGTTGCAACAGATGCCAGGGGAAGGTTTAACCTGGCAGTACCGGATCTTAACGGAACATTGGTAGTGAGCTATGTAGGTTTTACTACGCAGGAAGTCCCAATTAATGGCAAAACTGAACTAAGGATCAGGCTTAGGTCAGCTAACTCAACCTTGCAGGAAGTTGTGGTAACGGGTTTCGGTACACAAAAAAGAGAATCTATTACCAGTGCAATTTCCAGCGTTACGGCGAAGGATATCCAGGATGTACACGGCGGTTCTACCGTAAGCAGTGCACTTGCAGGTAAAATTCCGGGTGTTACCTTCAGGATGTCTGATGGCAGGCCGGGTGCTGCGGCGAGCATCCAGATCCGTAACATGGGCACGCCGCTGTATGTAATCGATAACGTGCAGCAGGACCAGACTGCTTTTAACAACCTCGCCCCAAACGATATTGAGAGTATTTCGGTGCTAAAAGACGCATCGGCTGCAATTTATGGCGTGCGTGCGGCGAACGGCGTTATCGTGGTGACCACAAAAAGAGGTTCCGGCGATAGCAGGATTAATGTTGATGGCTACCTCGGCTTTCAAAATTGGTACAGGTTTCCAAACGTGCTGAACAACTCTTATGATTATCAGCGTTACAGAGCCGAAGCACAGGTAAATGACAATGGCTCAACTTCGATTACCCAGGCCGAACTTGATAAATATAAAGCCGGGACAGACCCTGCTTACCGAAGCTTTGACTGGCGGAATTATATATTGAAAAGCAATGCCAATGCGCCCCTCAATTCTATCAATACAAATTTTTCTGGCGGAACAGATAAGATGACATATTATGTTTCGGCTACAAACCTGTTTCAGAATTCTGTATTGGGTAAAGAATATTTATTTCAACGCTCAAATATACAGTCCAATGTTTCTGCGCAGGTTGCCAACGGGCTTAAAATCAGCATGAACCTGAACGGCCGTATAGAAAGTTATGAAAATCCGGGCGTGCCAGGTGGCGACGATTATTTTCTGGCCCGTTTTGCAGTGCTGAGGAATACACCGCTGGAGCGCCCTTATGCCAACGATAATCCCGCTTATTTAAACGATATTGGCCATACGGAATCCAATTATGCATTTTTAAACGAAAGACTTTCCGGTAAGCTACGGAGCGATAAGCGGGTCATACAAACAAATATAAGTGCAGATTATACTGTTCCCGGTGTAAAAGGCTTAACTGCAAGGGCTTTGTATTCCTATTATTTTGCGGATTATTTGTTGAACAATCACGAATTTACTTATAATGCCTACACTTACCGGCCGGCTACACAAACTTATGATGTTACCGGCGGAAGTACCAACCCATGGCGCGAGCGGGAACAGATTAAAGACATCAACTCGACTGCCCAGCTCCAACTGAACTATAACAATACCTTCGGTAAAAGTACTATAGGTGCAACATTAGTTTCAGAGCGCATTCAGTTACACCATCTGCGTAACTGGATACATGCCTCACCGATATCCAATAACCTTCCTTTGATTTATTTCCCTACTGCTGATCAATACCAAGACAGTGACGACACAGAGGCGCGGATTGGTTATATTGGAAGATTGAACTACAATTACGACAACAAATACTATTTTGAAGCTTCTGCCAGAAGGGATGCATCCTATCTTTTTGCACCTGATAAAAGGGTTGGCTATTTCCCTGGCTTTTCTGCTGGCTGGCGCATCACACAGGAAGGATTTGTAAAGAAGCTTTTGGGCGATCAAACTATCCTGAGTGATTTAAAATTCAGGGGTTCTTATGGTATATTAGGTGATGATCGGAATCCCTATGATCCAAACAATGGCCCTATTGTTACTCCCTATGCCTATCTTCCAGGATATACTTATAATCCCCCGAATATTAGTCCAGGTACAGTATCTGTCTTAGATGGCAATGCCGTTACTGTATCCCGTGATAAAGGTATACCAGTTACACGGGTTTCGTGGGCAAAAAGTAAAATAACCGATGTAGGTGCCGATTTCAGCTTATTTAATTCTAAACTGAATGGTACGGTTGATTACTTTTACCGTAAACGCACTGGTTTACTGGGCTCAAGGAACAACGTTTTGGTACCATTAGAAATTGGCTACAATTTGCCGCTCGAAAATGCCAACAGCGATGCACAATACGGAGAAGAATTATCATTGAATTATAACAATAAGATTGGAAAAGTAAGTTTCAACATCGGCGGTAACATTTCCTACACACGTTCTAAAACCCTTGATTCTTATAATCCGCTGTTCTTCAACTCGCTCGATAAATACCGGAATTCTACCGAAAACAGATATGCACATATTGATTGGGGATACCAGGTAATAGGCCAGTTTACTTCGCAGGAACAGATCAATAATTATAAGGTCAACAATGATGGCAAAGGTAACCGCAGCTTGCTTCCGGGCGATTTGATGTACAAAGACCAAAATGGCGATGGTAAAATAGACGGAAATGATGAGCGGCCGATAGGTTTCGGTTATGGGACCCAGCCGAATATTAACTTTGGTTTTACGCTTGGCGCAACCTTTCTTGGGTTTGATGTCCGTGCCGACTTCTCTGGCGGTGCCGGATATACCTGGTTTCAGAACTACGAAACCCGATGGGCTTTTCAAAACAACGGTAACTTAAACACCATTTTTGAAGACAGGTGGCATCATGCGGATCTATATGATGTAAACAGCCCCTGGATCCCGGGAAAATATCCGGCGAACAGGGTAAACCCAGGTTTTGGTCACAGTGATTATGAACTAAACGGACAAAGAAATTCTTCTTTCTGGTTGCATAGTGTACATTATTTACGGGCACGCACCATGGAAATAGGTTATAGTATTCCGCCGTCGCTTTTAACCAGGGCAAAGATCAAAAGGGCAAGGTTCTATATCAATGGCTACAACCTGGTGTCTTTTGATAACCTGAAACAGTATGGCGTTGACCCTGAAGTTAGAGACGATAATGGTCTTCAGTTTCCTCAAAGCAAGGTGGTTAACATCGGCGTTAATCTAACTTTTTAATTAATTCCTGATTAAAATTCTATGAAAAAAATATTATCAATAGCGTTGCTTGGTCTTCTTATCGGCACAGGATCGTGCAAAAAAGACAGTGCTTTTTTAAATGTGCCACCAAAACAAGTGATACCTACAGATGTGGCATTTTCTGATCCAGCCTTGGTTTTATCCATCTTAGGGGATCTTTATAACCGACAAAGAGATTTTTCTAGTTTGGATGGCTTTGCTGACCCGGATGGTTCTAATTATCAGCCCGGATGGAGAACCTTTGCAGATTTCAGTGAATCTTTCCCTTCTGAAAACGGTAGTTACTTTATTGTGCAACGAACAGGATGGGGTTATGGAGAATGGGGAATTTGGGATTATGGTTATATCCGCGATCTGAACCTTTTCATTCAGCGGGCAAAGGCAGCTACCCAACTCTCCGTGTCAGACAAAGCACGTTTTACAGCAGAAGGCCGTTTTTTGAGGGCAAATTACTACTTCGAACTGGTTAAGCGGATGGGTGGCGTGCCACTGATTACCGATCCGCTTCAATATGATTATTCCGGTGAGGTGACCAATCTTCAAAACGCACGTGCCAAAGAATCTGCCGTTTACGATTTCGTGATCAGCGAAGCAGAAGCCATTAAAACTGATTTGCCGGCGGACGTGAACGAAAAATCAAGGGCAACAAGGGCTGCGGCTTTGGCCATGGAAGCGCGGGCTGCATTATATGCCGGCTCCATAGCTAAATATGGTGCCAGTACCCCGCAGGTTTCGCTTCCCGGCGGCGAAGTTGGGATCCCGGCGAGTATGGCAACAGGTTATTATACCAAAGCACTTACCGCTTCACAGGCTATTATCAACGGTTCTGCGGGTGGCTATCAGCTTTACAAGGTTTTGCCTGATCTCTCTGACAACTTTGCTGCAATATTTCTTGACAAAAGCAGTGTTAACCAGGAGTCCATCTTTATTGAAGACTTTAAAGCCAATGCCGGTAAAACACATGGTTTCACTACAAACGACCAGCCTTTCTCTATTTCAGATGAAGGTTTGGACGCCGGCCGTTTAAATCCGTCTTTAAACCTGGTTGAATCTTTTGAAAAGCTGGATAATACTTATGCGCCTATCCCAACAAAAGATGCATCGGGCAACCCGATCTATTATACCAACCAGCTTGACATTTTTGCCGGAAGGGATGCCCGTCTCGCTGGTACGGTATTACTGCCAAACGGACTTTTTAAAGGTAAAAGAACGGATGTTTATGCCGGATATTTACTGGCCAATGGCAACATTGTGACCAGTGACGATGCTGTACATCTCCAAACTTTACCCGGAACAAGCACACCTATACAAGTTGTGGGCAAAGATGGCATTGTAAACGGCCAGGAACTGCGTACACAAACCAGTTTTTATATCCGTAAGTATTTAGATCCAACGGTTGGCTCCGGTCGCCGCGGCAGGGGCAGCGACGTAGCACTTGTGCGTTATCGTTTAGGTGAAGTTTTATTAAATGCTGCGGAAGCCTCTTTTGAATTGGGCGATATGGGCACTGCGCTTGGTTACATCAATCAGGTGCGTGCACGTGCAGGTCTGACCATCCCGCTTACTACCTTAACGTTTGACAAGATTGTACACGAACGCCGCGTTGAGCTTGCCTTTGAAGGTCATATTTTATTTGATATGAAGAGATGGAGATTGGCACACATTGTATGGGATGGCGGCACAATGTCCGTTGCCGATCTGGTGAGCAACATTGGCTCAGCAACAAAAAGAAATACGCAGCCTTATGGTTTATGGCCATACAAATACTATGCACCTGGTACTGCCAACGACGGGAAATGGGTTTTCAGGGAAGTATTGCCCGGTCCGGTTACTGGTGCCAATAGATTTCTTTTCGGAAATTATTATTCACAGATTGGTGATAATATTATAGCGGCAAATCCTAAAATTTTAAGACAACCAAATCAATAAGTGCTTACTTATTAGAAAAAACTCATGAAGATTAGACTAAATTTGATCATGCTACTATTTATAGTTGCTGTATCATCATGTAAAAAAGACAACTACGATGCGCCTTCATCGAAATTCAGCGGGCGTTTGGTTTACAAAGGTGATCCTATCGGCGTAGAATATAACCAGGTGCCATTTCAGCTATATCAGCCAGGTTTTGGTAAGATCGGGCCGATTAGCGGAACCTTTGATCAGGATGGATCCTACTCCACGCTTTTATTCAATGGCAATTATAAGTTTACCATTCCGCCAGGCCAGGGTCCTTTCAGGTGGAAAGAAAATGCAAACAATCAAAGAGATACAGTAGCCATTACCCTGAGCGGCAGCCAGACGATGGATGTGGAAGTTATGCCATATTATATGGTACGTAGTCCGCAGATAACGGCTGCCAGCGGCAAAGCTACGGCTACTTTTAACATCGAAAAAGTAATTACAGATGCCAACGCCAAAGGTATTGACCGTGTGACGCTGTACATCAACAAAACACAGTTTGTGTCGGGTGCAGATAAAATTGGTTCCACAGACTTAGCCGGTGCTTCCTCCTTAACCAATTTAAACAACTTAACACTTAGCGTCAATATCCCAACCATCAGTCCAATTCAAAACTATGTTTTTGCAAGGATCGGGATTAAGATTTCAGGTGTAGAAGACATGATCTTTTCCCCGGTTCAAAAGTTGACTTTTTAAAGGATTATGATCAGGGCCATCCTTTAATGATGGCCCTTTTTGCATTTTTCTTTACGCTGAATAGTTTCCTTAAAAAAACTATTATACATCCGATTCAAAATTTGAGGCTTTTGGGCTTCAAGTAATTCCCATGCTTCTTTTATGGCATAAATTTATACTGCTACCGGTTGTTCCATCAACTTAACCCACCTGTTTTACAAGCATAAAAGAAGCATAATCATTTTCAACAAATGAATCCAAAAAGGCACTACCTGATGAAAAAAGTTTTCCTTCCTGTTTTATCCCTTTTTCTTTACTTTTCTGCAAATGCCCAGCAACAATCCTGGCATCTGATCAAAGATAAAATTATTACGCCCTGGGCAGAAAAAGTTGATCCAAAAGCACCATTGCCAGAATATCCAAGGCCGCAAATGGTTCGTGGCAACTGGCAGAACTTGAATGGTCTTTGGAGTTATGCGATCATTCCTAAAAATCAAAATGAACCTTCTAAGTATGTTGGACAAATATTAGTCCCTTTTGCTGTAGAGTCAGCCTTATCAGGTGTGGGAAAAACGGTAGGTAAGGATAGCTTATTATGGTATAAAAACACGATCAGCATCAACAAAGCTCTAAAAGGCAAAGAAATTTTGCTGCACTTTGGTGCTGTTGACTGGCAGACCGAAGTTTTTGTGAACGGTAAAAGCGTTGGTGTACACGAAGGCGGCTACGATCCTTTCACATTTGACATTACCCCATTTTTAAAAAGCGGGGCCAAACAGGAAATCAAAGTGCGGGTTTGGGACCCAACAGATGACGGCCCGCAGCCGCGCGGCAAACAATTGAAAAAACCTAACGGAATCTGGTACACACCAGTAACAGGCATCTGGCAAACAGTTTGGTTAGAAGGTGTGGCCAAAACTTATATCGAAGCAACTAAACAAACACCCGATATTGATAATCAAACCCTGTCTGTCTCTGCTGAATTGGTAAATGCCCAACCGGGCGACAAATTGAAAATTATCGCTATGAATGGCCAGAACAAGATTGACGAGAAGGTGATAGAAGCAAACGGAACTGCAGTTTTAAATATTAAAAACCCAAAATTGTGGTCAACTACTAACCCATTTTTATACGACTTGCAAGTAGTCGTTATCAGGAACAACAAAACAGTAGATGAGGTAAAAAGCTACTTTGGCATGCGCAAAATTTCCCTTGCCCCTGATGCCAACGGCGTACAGCGCATGATGCTGAACAATAAATTTGTATTTGAGTATGGCCCGCTCGATCAGGGCTGGTGGCCGGACGGTTTATATACCCCGCCAACAGAAGAAGCTTTAAAGTTTGATATTGACAAACTAAAGGAAATGGGTTTTAACATGATCCGGAAGCACATCAAAGTAGAACCTGCCCGTTATTATAATTACTGCGATAAAACTGGCATGCTGCTTTGGCAGGATATGCCAAGCGGTGATTTAGGCAACCACTGGGAAAATCGCCCGGGCGTTTATGATCGAGCTACTGATAAAGACCGTAGCCCTGAATCTGAAAAATATTACCGCAAAGAATGGAACGCCATTATCAATGCCTTGTATAATTATCCCTGCATTGTGGTTTGGACTCCCTTTAATGAAGCTTGGGGACAATTTAAAACAGTTGAAATTACCGAATGGACGATGAAAAAAGATCCTTCCAGGTTGGTGAACAGTGCCAGCGGCGGAAACTTTTATGCAGTTGGCAATATTGTTGACTTGCATAATTATCCGCACCCTGCCATGCCACGTGCAGAAATTTTTGGTAAAACTGAAGCGGTAGTGTTAGGTGAGTTTGGCGGATTGGGCTGGCCGGTTGAGAACCACACCTGGCAAGCTAATAAAAACTGGGGTTACCAGAATTTTAAAAACGGGGAAGATCTTTTTAAAACATACAATTCTTTTACAGACAGGTTGCAGGAATTGATAAGATTGGGCTTATCGGCCGCCGTCTACACCCAAACAACAGATGTAGAAGGCGAAGTGAACGGATTTATGACATATGACCGCAAGATAATAAAAATGCCTGTTGAACTGTTAAGGAAGTCTAATGTTCGGTTATACGATCCGGCATTGGTAAAGTAGAATAGATTGATCAGATTATGCGCTCAAAAAACCTCTTTGTTAAAATTCAAAAACAAATATTTCTTAGTGCTGCAGCAATAGCTTTGAGTGGGTTTGTTGCAACTGCACAATCCACCGTTCAGGCAACAATGGTATCAAAAGTTGATAACCAGCAATCCAATGCGTATTATGTAAATAATAGGGCACCCTTGCAAAAGCAATATTTTACAAAACTTCCGGTGGGTAGTATTCAAGCTGGTGGCTGGTTGAAAAAAGCATTGGAACTTCAACGTGACGGCCTTACTGGGAATCTGGGCGAGATCAGCATCTGGCTTTCAAAAACAAACAATGCCTGGCTGAACAAAGAGGGCAAAGGCGAATATGGCTGGGAGGAACTGCCTTACTGGTTAAAAGGCTACGCCAACATCGGTTATATGCTGAATGATAAAAAAATAATTACTGAAGCTAAGTTCTGGATTGATGCCGTATTGAATAACCAGCGTGATAATGGCGACTTTGGACCGGATGTGCGACGAAAAGGCAATCGTGATTTATGGACAAATATGCCGATGCTTTGGTGCCTGCAATCATACTATGAATATTCTAAAGATCCGCGTGTAATCCCATTCATGACTAAATATTTTAAATATGAATTAGCTGTTCCGGATAATCAATTTTTAGAAGATTACTGGGAGAACAGCCGTGGAGGTGATAACCTGCTGAGCGTTTACTGGCTGTACAACCGCACAGGTGATAAATTTCTGCTCGACCTCGCAACCAAGATCGACCGGAACACGGCTAATTGGCACCAGGCAAATAACTTGCCCAATTGGCATAATGTAAATATTGCAGAATGTTTCCGCGAACCGGCAACCTATTATTTGCAAAGCCATGATCAGAAAGATTTGAACGCCACTTATAATGATTTTAAGCTTGTCCGCACAATTTATGGGCAAGTGCCGGGCGGCATGTTCGGAAGTGATGAAAATGCACGCAAAGGCTATGTCGATCCGCGCCAAGCGGTTGAAACCTGCGGCATGGTAGAGCAAATGACCTCTGACGAAATGCTGCTGGGCGATACCGGCGATCCTTTTTGGGCAGAAAACTGCGAAGATGTAGCTTTTAATACTTTTTCAGCAGCTTTTATGCCGGATTACAAATCCCTGCGCTATCTTACTGCACCTAATATGGTGGTAAGTGACAGTAAAAATCATCATCCTGGCATTGCCAATGAAGGGCCGTTTTTGATGATGAACCCTTTTAGCAGTCGTTGCTGCCAGCACAATCATGCTGCGGGTTGGGTTTATTTTGCCGAAAATACCTGGATGGCTACGCCTGATAACGGCCTTGTTGCCCAATTATATAGCGAAAGTGAAGTAAAAGCCAAAGTTGGCAATGGCACACCCGTTAGTTTAGTTGAAACTACCCATTATCCTTTTGATAGACAGGTTAACTTTACTGTTAATACCGCAAAAGCAGCCAGCTTTCCAATCTATCTGCGTGTTCCTGCTTGGTGCAAAAACGCTTCTGTAAAAGTAAACGGACAGGCTGTAGCAGTAAATACCAGCAGCGGCGATTATATCCGTTTATTTAAAACCTGGAAAAACGGTGATAAAATTTCTCTGCAACTTCCAATGCAATTAAAGGTAAGGGAATGGAACGAGAACAAGAACAGCGTAAGTGTAAACTATGGCCCGCTTACTTATTCGTTAAAAATTGATGAAAATTATACACGCGAAGACAGTAAAGCAACCGCTATCGGCGATTCCAAATGGCAGGCCGGTGCTGATCCTCAAAAATGGCCTTCTTATGAAATCCATCCTAATTCTGCCTGGAATTATGGCTTGTTGATAGATAAAACCCACCCTGAAAACTCGATTGAAGTTATCCGCAGAAAGTGGCCTAAAGACAATAATCCTTTTACCAATAACAATGCACCGATTGAATTGAAAGTGAAAGGAAAAATAATTCCCGGCTGGACGATAGATCAATACGGGCTTTGCGCGGTATTGCCTCAAAGTCCGGTAAAAAGTGAACAACCGGTATCAGAACTTACTTTGGTACCAATGGGCGGCGCAAGGTTAAGGATCTCGGCATTCCCCGTAACCAAATAAATACAAATATCAGGCAAGGATAAAATTTAAATTAACATACTTCTTTTACCACTATAAAAACATTGCGATGGTTAATTAGGTTCAACACCAATTTTTACCTTGTAAAAGAAGCATCAGGCAATAGATTTTAACAGTACAGCAGTAATACTTATGAAAATGAAAAAACTATTTCTTCTTCTCGTTTTAACCGGAATGCAATGTCTGGCAGTTCATGCCCAAAGTTTTAGGGCACCGGCTTATCCGCTCATCAATCATGACACTTATTTTAGCATTTGGTCTACAACTGATAAACTGACGGGTTCGGAAACAAAACACTGGACGGGCGCCAGCCAGTCTATAACCGGATTGATTAAAGTAGATGGAACAGCTTATCGTTTTATGGGCGATGAAGATAAAAGCTATAAAACCTTGATCCCAACCTCCGACGAAGAAAACTATCAAGCCAAATACACCGAAACCCAACCTGCTAACGGATGGGAGAATGTTCAGTTTAATGATGCGGACTGGAAAAATGGTATTGCCCCTTTTGGCGATAACAGCGCGATGGACAAAACTTCCTGGACAACAAAAGATATTTGGGTGAGAAGAACTTTCAACTTAAACCAGCTAAATTTCAAAAAACTATATCTTAAAATTAGCCATGATGACAACGTGGAAGTTTACCTGAACGGCGAAAAGGTTTATAACAAGACAGGCTGGCTGCATAAATTCGGCTATTTTGAGATCAGTGATGATATAAAACAAAAATTAAAAACTGGTAAAAACGTACTGGCTATCCATTGTGCAAATACTGCCGGCGGATCGCATTTGGATGCTGGTTTGGTTACCGAACCGGTATCGACACAAAAAGCAAACATTTTAGTGGCCGATCAGACAAATGTAGATATGAATGCAACGCAAACCATCTACAATTTTACAGCAGGTAAAATCGATCTTACCCTCACGTTTACTTCGCCATTATTGTTGAATGATTTGAATTTGCTTTCACGCCCAATTTCTTATATTTCTTATCAAGTTAAAGCAAATGATGGCAAAGTTCATAATGTACAGGTTTACTTTGGTGCTTCCACAGATATTGCGGTAAATGTTCCATCGCAACCCGTAACCACTCAAAAATATACTGCCAGCAATTTGGCTATATTAAAGGCTGGTACGGTTGAGCAGCCAGTATTGCAGAAAAAAGGTGATGATTTGCGGATCGATTGGGGTTATATGTATGTAGCTGTACCTTCAACTTACGGAAGCAGCCAATATGTAAGCAGTTCTGCGGATGCTTTAAACAACTTTTTGCAAAAACCAACTTCAGCAAGTGTAAAAGAAGGAAAGCATTTGGTGTTAAACACCATTATTCCTTTAGGCAAAGTAAGCAGCGCAGCAAAAGAACAATTTTTGATGCTGGGTTATGATGATTTGTATTCGATCCAATATTTCGGGCAAAATTTGAAACCCTGGTGGAAATTGGATCCGTCAAAAACCATTGAAAGTGAACTGGGTGCAGCAGCAAAGGATTACACTTCGATCCTAAAAAAATGTACAGATTTTAACCAAAGTATGCAAAAAGCAGCAGTGGCAGCAGGAGGCGAAAATTATGCAAAGCTTTGTGTTTTAGGTTATCGCCAAAGTATCTCGGCACATAAGCTGGTTAAAAGTCCGCAAGGCGAGATACTGTTTTTATCGAAGGAAAATTTCAGTGGCGGATTTATCAATACGGTAGATGTAACTTATCCGTCGGCACCATTATATCTCCTTTATAATCCTAAGTTGATGGAAGGGATGATGAACGGTATATTTTATTTCAGCGAAAGCGGAAAAAATACCAGGCCTTTTGCAGCACATGATCTGGGTACTTACCCATTAGCCAAAGGGCAAACTTATGGTGAAGGTATGCCGGTTGAAGAATCAGGAAATATGCTGATCCTGACCGCTGCAATAGCCAAAGCTGAAGGCAATGCCGATTATGCTAAAAAACACTGGAAAACCTTAACAACCTGGGCAGATTATTTGAATAAGGAAGGCCTTGACCCTGCAAACCAATTATGTACGGATGACTTTGCCGGACATTTGGCCCGAAACGCTAATCTTTCGGTAAAAGCCATTGTTGGTGTTGGTTGTTATGCCAGGCTTGCCGAACAATTAGGCGATAAAGCAACTGCCGAAAAATATAGGAACAGTGCCAAAGAAATGGTTGTTAAATGGATGCAGCTTGCAGATGCGGGCGACCATTATGCGCTAACTTTTAACAATAAAGACACTTGGAGCGAAAAATATAACATGGTTTGGGATAAAGTACTCGGCCTCAACCTTTTTCCTCAATCTGTTTATGACAAAGAAGTTAAATTCTACCTGACCAAGCAAAATGAGTATGGTTTGCCTTTAGACAGCAGAAAAAGCTATACCAAATCTGACTGGGTTTTGTGGACAGCATCACTTACGGATAATAGAAATGATTTTAATGATTTGGTAAACCCGATTTATAAATATGCTACAGAAACTACCTCACGTGTACCAATAAGTGATTGGCACGAAACCACAACCGGAAAAATGGTTGGTTTTCAGGCACGAAGTGTAGTAGGTGGTTATTTTATGAAATTACTGGAAGATAAGTTTTCTAAACAATAGGTTTGGCATTGGCAAATGTTTAAATGTTGTTCATTTATTTTCAATGCTTCTTTTATCGCTATAAAATCCACCAAATTTATATCCCTAAAAGAAGCATTAGAGTTTTCGGGTATGAATTAAACAAGTTCTGAATGAAGTATATTTTAACCGGAGTTGTTTTTATTGCATCGTTAATAAACTTGGCTGTCAACCAGGTTCTAAAGAAGATTAACGAAACTGTTGCTCCGGCAAAAGCAATTGTTTGGGATCAATCTTCCCTGAAAAAGGTTGCGCCGATGCAGGAAGACGGAAATGCAGGTTACGCGCGGATGGTTCAATTAAGCAATGGCGAATTGATCTGTGTTTACGAAGGGAAAGGCAATACAAAATGCGTGAAAAGTGCTGATCTGGGCAAAACCTGGTCAATGCCCGTTACCATTGCTGCGGCTATTCCCGGTATCAGCATGTCTGTTCCGGAAATATTAGCGTTAAAAGATCATTCCTTGTTGGTTTCTTATAATCCGCGTCCGCATAAAATAAATGGCAATTGGGATACCACAAAGCACTTTGCTATCTGTACTAAAAAAAGCTATGATCAGGGCAAAACCTGGAAAGACGAACGCTTACTTTACCAGGCAAGTTATCAATTTGATGATGGCTGCTGGGAACCTGCACAAATCCAGCTTCCTTCGGGGCAGGTACAATTATTTTTTTCTAATGAAGGGATTTATACGCATTCAAACGAGCAAAATATATCTTTATTAAGATCAAACGACAATGGTTTGACCTGGACAAAAAAACCGGAAATCGCTTCATTCAGGCCAAACCACCGAGACGGAATGCCGGTTCCTATCTTACTAAAAGGAACCAATGAAATTTTATTTTCTATAGAAGATAACGCCGACGGACAATTTAAACCATCTGTTATCCGCAACAGCATAAACCAAAACTGGAATATACCAGTAGGTGTAAATAACGCAAACAGAACAGCCGCAATCAGGCCAAAACTACCAGATACAATCTATGCCGGTGCACCGTATTTACGTCAATTGCATAGTGGCGAGACTATTTTATCGTATCAAAGCACTTTAAACAGGATCAATAAATGGGATTTATCTTGTATGCAGGTTGCAATAGGTGATTTTAAGGGAGAAAATTTTATCAACACAAACTTGCCTTTTAGCATTCCTCCTGATAAACATGGTTTATGGAATTCATTATGCGTTTTGGATGACGATACGATCATCGCCTTAACATCAACCAATGCTTATAGTAACCGTTCCGAAGTATGGATGATAAAAGGACATTTGGTAAATAGAAGTAATTAATCAATAAATGATATAATATATATGCAAATTAAAATCAAACTAAGAGTAATAGCTGCGGCTATGTTCATGCTGCTAAGCTTGCAGCTTTCGGCGCAGAAAAAAACAACGGCAAGAGCGGTTTGGACAGCCCAAAAGGCAAAAACCTGGTATGCACAGCACCAATGGCTGGTTGGAAGTGATTTTATACCGAGTACGGCTATCAATCAATTGGAAATGTGGCAGGCCGATACTTTCGATCCTAAAACGATTGACACAGAATTGGGCTATGCACAAGGCATCGGAATGAATGTAATGCGTGTATTTTTACACCACCTGGCCTGGCAGGAGGATCCAGAAGGTTTTAAAAAACGGGTTAACGAATATTTAACCATCGCCAACAAACATGGCATACAAACCATGTTTGTGTTTTTTGATGACTGCTGGAACAAAGTACCTAAAACAGGAAAGCAGCCGGAACCAAAGCCGGGAATACACAATTCCGGCTGGATGCAGGACCCCGGCCAGCCTGCTTCAGAAAATCCTGCTAATTTTCCTGTTTTAGAAAAATATGTAAAAGATGTGCTGAGGCGTTTTGGCAATGATAAACGTATCCTGCTTTGGGATTTGTACAACGAGCCCGGAAATTCCGACAAAGGCAACAAATCAATGCCATTGTTAAAGCATACTTTTGAATGGGCCAGGGAAGTAAATATAAGTCAGCCAATTAGTGCAGGTATGTGGAACTGGACTTTTGAAACCCTTAACGCTTACCAGGTTGCCAATTCGGACATTCTTACCTATCATGATTATGCGCCAGAGCCGGACCATTTAAAAACCGTAGAGTTCTTAAAGATGTTCGGTCGTCCGCTTATCTGCACCGAATATATGGCGCGGCCTCGTAACAGCCTGTTCAGCACCGTTTTACCAATGCTGAAAAAAGAAAATGTGGGTGCAATTAACTGGGGCTTTGTATCCGGTAAAACCAATACTATTTATGCCTGGGATACGCCAATGCCTGATGGCAGCGAGCCGAAGTTCTGGTTTCATGATATTTTTCATCAAGACGGAACGCCGTATAAAACTGATGAAACCAACCTGATTAAAAACCTGACCAACAGGACAAAATAAAGAACTTCCTGATGAACAGAAAACACTTTGGCAACCATAAGCTGCATTACTTTTTGGTAATGTTGGCCCTGTTCATCAGTACAAGTTGCCGGAACTTGCATCAGCCGATAAAATCAACGGCTGTTGCTGGTACCGGAATGAATGTAGTTCTGGACCGTGATTTTGCTGATCCAACGGTTATTAAAGCAGGCAATAAATATTATGCTTACGCTACCCAAAGCCGGGAAAATGGCAAAACAGTTAACATTCAGGTTGCTTCCTCTTCAGATCATCAGCATTGGAAGTATGAAGGCGATGCACTGCCGCAAAAACCCACCTGGGCTTTAAAAACACAAAGTTTTTGGGCACCGGATGTTTTCTTTGATCCGCAGCTCAAAAAGTTTGTCATGATTTTTTCTGCTGATCCAAATGCACTCACAGGCAAATGTTTGGCGGTTGCTTATGCGGACAATCCGCTTGGTCCATTTAAAGATAAAGGCGAACCGCTGCTTTGTGGTGATGGTTTCCATAACATCGACCCAAAAGGTTTTGTTGATCCGAAAACCGGAAAACATTTGCTCTACTGGGGTTCTGATTTCCAGCCTTTAAAAGTTCAGGAAATGACGGACGATTGGTCGGCTTTTAAACCAGGAACCAGCCCAAAAGCCATCGTTTATCCAGGCAAAGATAAAACCTACAGCAATTTAATTGAAGGTTCGTGGGTAGATTATCAAAACGGCTTTTATTATCTGTATTATTCCGGAGATAATTGCTGCGGTGTAAATGCCAACTATGCCGTTATGATTGCCCGTGCAAAAGATCCTTTTGGCCCATTTGAAAGGCTGGGTGAAGCAAACCATTCATTCAACAGTACCATTTTGGTAAAAGACAGTTTATATCTTGCACCTGGCCATAATTCGATATTCACAGATAAAAAAGGTAAAAAATGGATTGCTTATCATGCTATAGAAAAATCTCATCCGGAAAAAGGAAGGGTAATGCTGATCAATCCTGTCGTTTACAAAAACGGCTGGCCGCTTGTAATTAAGTAATTTTTTTGGGTTGAAACCGATGCTTCTTTTATAACATCATTTTTTCCTTTAGTCAAATTTAAATTTGGGGTGATAAAAGAAGCATTAACACAAAACTATCAGTAATCAAAATGGCAAGAGTAAACTTCAATCTAATGATAAAATTTTTCCTGGCCTCGTTCCTGCTGATTTATTTCTTCGCTGCCAAAGCACAACAATTTCCGGTTGATCTTAAAGGTTTTAGCAGTAAATCAGGCGTAAAAGTAGTATCTGCAAAAAATAGTGTTACTGTTACGTGGCCGACTGGAAATATGAGCGAAGGAAGCTTGGTGTTTAACCTTCAAAACAGTAAACCTTTGTTTAGTAAGATTGCATTAATTACAGGTGGAAAATCTAAAACAATCATCCAAAACATTGATCCTCAATTTATACTTTCGGTTGGCAAACGCGACCTGATCTCTCAAAACGGATGGAATATTTTCTTTGATAAAGTACCTTTAAAGCCGCATCGTTCGTACAAAATAAATTTTCAAAAAAAATCATTTGGGATCAAAACTTCAGGCTCGCGTACTATTATTACCATTAACAAGTTAGAAGCACCTGGTTTTAAAGGTAACCTGGAAATCACGTTATACAACGGGCAGCCGCTCTTTAACATAGCTGCAGTGGTATCAACACCGGTTGATTCTACGGCTATTTTGTATGATGCCGGTTTAGTAAGTCAGGAGCAATCTGCAAAGACTTTAGCTTGGAGCGATGTTTACGGGCAGATGCAAACCGGCAGTTCTTTTGCATCGGATACAGCTCATAATGTTGCAGTTAAATATCGGACGATTATCGCCAAAAACCCTTCCGGCAGCATTGCAGTGTTTCCGGCCCCGCATCAATATTTTTATCCGCTGGATGAAGCTTTCAACCTGAAATTTGTTTGGTATGGCAATAATTATCGCCATTTGCTGCCCGGTTTTGGCTTTGGCATCCGGCAGGATTTGTATGGCGATAAACGTTATGTGCCCTGGTTCAATTCGCCGCCGGGCACCAAACAGCGGTTAAACTTTTTCTGTCTTTTAAGCACCGAAAACCCTGTTGATTTGCTTTCGGCAGTAAAAAAATATACGCATAACGACAGTTATAAACCGCTGGCAGGATATAAAACCATGTCCAGCCATTTCCATAACGAGTTTATCACCATGGTTGTACTGGCTGGCAAACCGGTTCCGGATACGCCTTCCTTTGTAAAGGTATTTGAAAAATTAGGAGTGAACATCGTACACTTGGCTGAATTTCACGGAACAGGTCATCCCCGCGGACCTGACGAACAGCGTTTATTAGAATTGAAAACCTTATTTAAGCAATGCAAGCGCTTATCCTCTTCAACTTTTTTGCTGCTTCCCGGAGAAGAACCGAACGAGTTTTTTGGTGGCCATTGGCTGGCGTTTTTTCCGAAACCGGTTTACTGGATCATGTCTCGCAAAGCCGGAACACCATTTACAACAACCGATGAAGCACATGGCAAAATATATCACATTGGCAGTAAAGAAGATATGTTTGCGCTGCTGAAAGATGAAAACGGTTTTGCATGGACGGCACATGCGCGCACCAAAGGTTCCACAGGTTTCCCGGATGCTTATAAAGAAGAAAATTTTTACAAATCCGACCGGTTTTTGGGTGCGGCCTGGAAAGCACTGCCGGCAGATCTGTCTCAGCCAAAACTTGGCAAACGGGTACTTGATTTGATGGATGACATGAACAATTGGGGTTTGCACAAAAAAGTACTGGCAGAATCAGATGTTTTCAGCATTGAACCCGAAAACGAAATGTATGCTCACGTAAATGTCAATTATCTGCAAATGAACCATTTGCCAAAATTTGAAAATGGCTGGCAGCCGATATTGGACGTGCTGCAAAGCGGAAAGTTTTTCTCTTCCACAGGGGAAGTGCTTATCCCGGAGTTTACCGTTAATCATTCCTTTTCGGGAGAAACAATAAAACTTCCGGCAGATGGAAAATGCGAGATCGATTTTAAAGTTGACTGGACTTTTCCGTTAAATTTTGGAGAGGTCGTTTCCGGCGATGGAACTCATGTTTACCGGGAAAAAATCGATCTGAAAAAAACCAAAGCTTTCGGAAACCAAACTTTTCATCTTCGCACCAATATGAAAAACCGGAAATGGCTGCGTTTGGAAGTTTGGGATGCAGCGGCAAACGGCGCATTTACACAAAGCATCTGGCTAAAATGAGGATTAAGCCGATGCTTCTTTTATGCCATTAAAATTAGTGTCGACAAAAAATTTAAAAGAACACAATTTTCAGGTGATAAAAGAAGCATCGGCAAGCATCGCTTTTATCACTTCACTTTTCTTTTTACACCTTTATAATCCGTTATAAAAATAGATTTTGCGTTCTCATCCAATTTAAATTTTCGGGTAGATTGCGACAAATAACTGGAACCGTAATAGAATTCGACGTGCTTTTTGCGGTTATCGTTGTAAATAATGTCCGCATAAAAATCAGTTGGTTTTAGGCTGATAAAAGAAGCACCTGGCTGCACTTTGCTTTTTGCTGAAAAAACCTTTAAACTATCTTGATTTTGACTGGCTACAAACAGATCGCTGCCGTTTGCATGATGGATTACCGCTAAAGCTTTGCCATCCTCATCTACAAAAAAGCCGCTTTTAGCAATCGCTTTGCTACTGAAAGTGCCTTTGCCGTTACCTTTCAAATATAGGCCTGTAAAAGCATCGTGCCTACCGGTAAAAGGCTCCATGCCAAAATCATTTCCAACCATTAGCAAATCCAGGTAGCCGTCCTGATCAATGTCTCGTGCAATCATGCCATAAACCGGTGCTGTTTGCGTTTCCAAAGGCATCGGGTAGATAGAAAACTGAGCGTTTCCTTTATTTTCAATAAAACTCGTATTCATATCCGTTGCTTTCAAAATGACCGCATTTTGCCGTTCATCCTTGCCCCATAAATCGTCCATCGTTGCGCGGCCGAAGCCTTTGTAAGTTGGATATTTTTTGCGGATACCGGCAATCTGGCTGATCAAATCATCCCGCGTGTGCATCGGGAAAGGTTTTTCGGTACCATCTTCTGCTTTCATATAGCAAAAAATCATCGCATCAAAAGAGCCGTTATTGTCCGCATCTTTCCCGATAATCGTCATTGGTTCAGCAAAAGACGCTTTATAATTAGAGTTTTGCCCAAGGTTTCCGGCAATGTAGTCCATCTTTCCATCGTTGTTAAAATCGCCTGCAACCAAACTGTTCCACCAGCCAATATGCTGATCGATACCTGAACTTATTTTGGTAAAACCGTGCCCGTTATTTTTGAAAAAAGTTACCGGCATCCATTCCCCTGCAACCACCAGGTCAACCAGGCCATCGTTGTCAAAGTCAGTCCACAAAGCATCGGTAACCATGCCCGGCCGTTGCAAACCGGCGCAAAGTTGTTTCGTAACATCGGTAAATTTTCCACCGTCGTTCCGCAATAAATGACTGTTGGGCGAGGTTGGATATTCGCCCGAAACAGAACGGCCGCCAACAAACAGATCCAAGTCACCGTCCCGGTCAAAATCCGCCGCGCGCACGCAAGAACCATTGTCATATTCGATCGGTACAGCAGAAAAATCCCGCGTAAATTGTCCTTTTCCATTATTGATATACAAACGGTCTTGTGCCGAAGTATGATCTTTTGGGAACTCATAACTGCCGCTTACCACGTACAAATCCGGGAAACCGTCGTTGTTGGCATCAAACAAAAGCGCGCCCATATCTTCCTCTTCCTTGTCATCTTCGTGGATAAACCGTTTTGTATCGATGGTAAATTTTCCGTTTTTATCCTGCATAAAAAAAGCACCTTTTTTGCCGGTTGCGCCACCAATATAAAAGTCATCAAAGCCATTATTATCAATATCGCCAACCGCGATAGACGGCCCGTACTGACTCAATTTATGCGGCAAAGTTGGCTGGATATTATAATCAATGGCATCCTTTTCTTCATTTTTATAGTTGATGCCTGTTTGTTTTGCCACCGATTTGAAAACCGGAATTTCTGTTGTCGAAACACCAGCACCAATATAACCAATGCTGTTTTTATAAGCTATTTTTAGGGTTTGGTCTGCTTTGACATTTTTTAAAAGCTGCGTCTTTCCGTCCGGCCATCTGATCCTTAAAGAATCAATGTTGGTTGAACTTCCCAAACCAAAATGCGCTTTTGCATCATCGGTTGACATGTAGCCGCGGCAAGGCTGCTGATCATAAAACTGCTGTTTTCCCTGATAAAAAATTCGGATCGTTGCGCCGATTCCGCCCGGATTTTTATCTGTTCCATCCAAAGCAACACTTAAATAATGATGGTTTTTTGCAACCTGCTTTTTATCGTTCAATGTATTTTGGTAGATAAAAGCAGCTTCATCAATATTATTTACAACCAGGTCAAGATCGCCGTCGTTATCCAAATCAGCATAAACGCCACCCGTAGAAAACGCTGGTTTAGTAATTCCCCAATCGGTGGTTTGATTTTTAAAAGTATAACCACCGGCGTTTTTAAAAGCATAACTTACTGTTTTTACCACCGGAAAAGAATCGGCACTGGCCAAAGATGTATTTTCTTTAGCGGTACGGCCCTGCGCATTGCTGTAAAGTGCGTGGTCCAGATCGGTTACGTCGCGCGGATAACCGTTGGTGATAAACATATCGCGGAAACCGTCATTATCAAAATCTGCTACCAAAGGCGTCCAGCTCCAGTCGGTTTGATAAATGCCGGCCAAGTAAGCCACATCGCTAAATTGCGGATGGCCGAGCGGCGTTTCGCCCTGATTTAACTGCAGCACATTGCGGATATACTGAGGCTCGTAATTGTATTTTTTATTGTTGATGTAAGTGATGTAATTATCGCCCATCAGCATCGTTTTTTTTCGGAGGTTTTCTTCAGGAAGCATCTCCAGCGAAACCAGGTCCTGCAAACCGTCGTTGTTGATGTCCACCAGATCAGATCCCATTACAGACCAGCCGGTATGCTTAAAATATTCCGCAGCACGATTGGTAAAAGTTCCGTTTTTATTGTTGATGTAAAGTAAATCATTGGAAATGAAATCGTTGCCAACGTAAATATCCGGCCAGCCATCATGGTTAATATCTGCAACGGCTACAGAATTTCCAAATCCTTCCATCAAAATACCAGCCTGTTTAGTAACATTGGTAAAAGTATTATTGCCATTGTTCCGGTACAAACGATCGTTATTTACCGCCGTTCCGTTACTCAATTTGGGCCGATAAGCAACGGGCGTACCTTTATCGAGCACATTTGTCAGCACGTAAACATCCAGCAAACCATCGTTATTATAATCAAAAAAAATGGCCTGCGTGCTGTATCCGTTATCGTCCAAACCATAGCTTTGGGCTGATTCTTTAAAAGTCGGAATGCCGTCTTTATTCAGTTTTTGGTTGATATATAACAAATTACGGCGTTTACCGGGATCACTGTTAAAAGATGCGCAAACGTAGATATCCGGCCAGCCATCGGCATTAATATCCACCACAGAAACACCTGCGCACCAGCGGCCTTCTCCGCCCACGGCCGCAACATCGGTAATATCCTGAAATTTCAGATCACCTTTATTGAGGTACAATTTATTGGAAACCATATTGCCGGCAAAATAAACATCGGGCAAACCGTCGCGGTTAAAATCACCAATTCCAACTCCCGCTCCGTTGTATAAATACGGATGGTTTAGAATATTAATACTGTCACTTTCGGTAATGGTATTTTTAAAATTGATGTTGGTTGCTGATTCCGGAAGCAATTTAAAAAGTGTATTTGTATTTTTTTCTCTGGCACAAGAGGCAAACAAAAGCACTGCAACTACTACAAGCAGTTTTAGCCGAATATAAAGAGTTGACATGTTGGTTAGTCTGGTTTTGGTTTCCGGATTAGTATTTCAAAATCCGATAAAAACTAAAGCATAATAGCTTTAGCATTGTAAAGAAAACAGAATTTGAATGGTAAATTTCGTCAAATCCTATCGAAAGTTCTCCAAATCGTATCACTTGATTTTTATAAAAGTTTACAGTTTAATTATCCATTAATTTTGATGTTATTATAAACCTTCTTTTTGTACTTGCCCGATAATGCGTAGACCATACTGTTTTTATAGCATATTTTTTTTGCTGCTGATATCTTGTTCACCTAAAAACAACTGGAAAAAACTGGCAGAAAACCCGGATTACATCCACCGTTCTATCAACGAAGTAACGGAAGTTATGCTGTTTGATATTTATTCGCCGCCGGTTGCCAGCCGCATTTACGCTTACATCAGCGTGGCTGGTTACGAAGCGGCAATTAACGGAAACCCAAAATATCTTTCGCTTGCCGGGCAGTTGAACGGGTTGAAAAATATACCAAAACCTGATCCGCAGAAAAAATACTGCTTTAACCTGGCAGCTGCTCAGGCCATTTTATCGGTTGGTAAAAAACTGGTTAATTCTGAAGGACGGATCGAAGCTTTTCATACTAAATTAATGGCCGAATTTAACGATGCCGGAATACCGGATGAAGTTTACGATAACTCGGTGGTATACGGAAATATGGTGGCAAAAACAGTATTGCAATGGGCAGCTGCAGATCATTACAATCAAACGCGCTCACTTTCCAAATATACTGTTTTAACGGATGAAGGTTCCTGGAAGCCAACGCCACCGGCTTATTTTAAAGCGGTTGAGCCAAACTGGAATAGAATCCGTCCCTTTCTGATCGACTCGGCACAGCAGTTTAAACCTTTGCCGGCAGTTGCATTTTCAGCAAAACCGGGCAGCCCGTTTTATCAAATGGCTAAAGCGGTGCATGATGCAGGGACAACTTTATCAGAAAACCAAAGGGAGATTTCTGATTTCTGGGATTGTAACCCTTTTCGGATGAATACCAACGGGCATACCATGTTTGCCGTAAAAAAAATCTCACCGGGCGGCCACTGGATCAATATTTCCGGCTTGGCCTGCAAAAAAATCCATGCGGATTATGTGCGCACGGCCGAAACTTATGCTTGTGTAGCGGTAGTTATTGCAGATGCTTTTATCAGTTGCTGGGACGAAAAATACCGCAGCAAAGTGATCCGGCCCGAAACTTACATCAATCAATACATTGATCAAAACTGGATGCCGCAACTGCAAACGCCGCCTTTCCCGGAATATACCAGCGGGCACAGCGTTGTTTCAACTGCTTCTGCCGTGATGCTGACCAAATTAGTAGGCGATCATTTTGAGTTTGCAGATTCTTCTGAAGTACGGTTTGGCCTCCCGGTACGCCGTTTTAAATCGTTTGGAATTGCAGCGAAAGAAGCCGCAATCAGTAGGTTTTATGGGGGAATACATTATATGAACTCGATAGAAAACGGCATCACCGAAGGAAACCAATTAGCTATATTTGCTGCTGGAAAACTCAAAACCAGAAAATAAAAATGCTTCTTTTATCTACCTAAAATTAAGGTGATAAAAGAAGCATTATGAAAAATTAACCAGGGTTTTTGTAATCCAGGTTTTGGATAAAATAAAAATGCTTCTTTTATCAGCATAAATTTGTGCCGATAAAAGAAGCATTATAAAAATTCAGTCAGGGTTTGGTGCTGCTCATCATTGAAATACCGGCATCAATATACTGGCCGCCGCCATCCTGATGGCAATAAATAGCGATTACATTTTTCCCGTTAGAAACTAAAGCATTTTTAGCGGCCTGGGTAATTTGGGAGATAGCATAACCGGACGTTGCGCCACCCAAATCCGCGGCTTTAACGCCATTAATATAAACAATGGCGCGATCATCGTGATGGATGCTTAAAACCAGATTGTCCTTTATTTTAGAAAGATCACCCAAATTAAATTCCTGGCGTATCCAGATATCGTGTGTGGTCCAGTTGGTTTTAATTACGGCACCCGGCGTTCCTTCAGACCCAAAACCAGCCTGGCCATTTTGCCATTTAGCAGCATCAAAATCAGGTTTAAACCAGCTGGCAGAATCCGGTTTTGTTAACGTATATTTCCAATTACGGGCGTTTTTTTCAGATGTTGGCAGCACTTCCGTTAGATACAGATTTTTGTTGATGGCCGTATTGTTAGCAGCACGAATAGTTTCTGCCGGTCCTTTAACTATAGCACGATCGTAAGTCAGCAAGCCGTTCAATTCTACCTCAACATCAGTAATTTCTGTATAAACCGCCGCGCTTAAGCCATTGTTGGTTTTAAAAACGGCCAGATCATTGGCAAAATCCTTGTACAATTCTGTGTAATTTTTTTGGTTGTCCATCATGATATATGTTGGCCCGGATTTCCAGATGTGGTTCGGAATAATGTAACCGATGCCGCCATACTCTCCGCAGGCCAATGCTTGCACACCATTGTTTGCCGGGCTGGCCGGTGGCGGATAGCTGTGTATATCAAACACATCACCCGAATCAAAATGGCCGCCGCCGCTGGCCTGGTTTACCAAACGCGAAGGGTCCAGATCTTTTACCATTTTAACCAATTGCGGCGTATTGTGCTGCCCTTGCCCTTCATTAAAAACAACCCACATAATAATAGAAGGGGAGTTTAAATGTGTTTTTACCAACCTGGTTAACTGCAATTTAAAAGCAGCTGTATCAACCGGCGGCGTATGCTCCGTGTAAGAATTTGCCGATGGCATATCCTGCCAAACCATCAACCCCAGTTTATCTGCCCAGTAATACCAGCGGTACGGTTCTACCTTGATGTGTTTGCGCACCATATTGAAGCCAAAATTTTTCATCGCCACAATATCTGATTTCAAAGCTTCATCAGTTGGTGCGGTATAAATCCCATCCGGCCAAAAACCCTGATCCAAGGGGCCAAGCTCAAACAGAAATTTGTTGTTTAAAAACAGCTTTTTGTAGCCGTTTTCCTGTTCTACAGAAATTTTCCGCATCCCAAAATAGCTGGAAATGGCGTCTGTGTTTACGTTTCCTTTTTTCAGGGAAATATCAAGATCGTACAAAAACGGGCTATCGGGCGACCAAAGTTTGGCATCGGTTATTGGCACTACAATTTCAGTATTGGGTTTTCCGGATGCTATTTTTACCGTTTTCCCGCCATCTTTTACCTTGATGTTCACTACAAAACCTGCTGCATTTTGGGTATTTACAGTGAGTTTGACCACTGATTTATCAATGTCCGGTACAATTTTGATCGTTTCGATACTGGTTTTCGGCACCGGTTCCAGCCAAACCGTTTGCCAGATACCGGTGGTAGAAGTGTACATAATGCCTTGCGGATGTAAAGTTTGTTTTCCTCGTGGCTGCCCTCCGTTATCTGTTGGGTCAAATACGCGGACGGCAATTTCCTGTTCTCCGGTTTTGGTAATTTCGGGTGTGATATCAAAACTGAACGGATCGTAACCGCCGGTATGTATGCCCAGGCTTTTTCCGTTGATATAAACCTCAGTTTCATAATCTACTGCACCGAAATGAAGCAAAATTCGTTGTCCGTTCCATGTTTTCGGCAAGGTAAATTTACGTCGGTACCAAAGCCTTTCATGCTGCTCCATTACGCCGGAAAGCGCCGATTCTACCGCAAACGGCACTAATATGGATCCCGATAGTTTGCCTTTTGGCAAGGTTCTGTTGGCAGAGGTTCCAGGCTGATATTGCCATAAACCGTTGAGGTTGAGCCATTTCTCACGTACCAGTTGCGGGCGCGGATATTCAGGCAGTACCTTGTCCGGCGTTACGTCAGTTGCATATTTTGTCATCAACCTGGCTTTTTTGGCTTCCCATTGCTGCGAAAATAAAAGCGAAGGTGTTGTTATAAAAAATAACAGGACCAGTAATTTCTGAAAACTCATTATGTGGCGCATTAAAATTATAATTTATTTAGGTTTTGAATAAAAGGCCGACATGGATTAATGGATGCCGGAGTTTTAAAAGTATATAAATTAAGTTTACTGCAACCGGCATTTGCGTAATTGATCGATTTTGTAGAAGTATTGAGACAAATTGAAGTGGTGGCAAAAGAATTAAAGATTGCACAGAATTAGTGCAATGCTTCTTTTACCGGCATAAAATTTAGTATTGCCGTTGTGATTACCTGTGCTTGTGCATACTGTTTTTATCATGCAAAAATCAGTGCAAACACAAAACCCTTATTTCTTAAAATATTTTTTACTCGCTACCAGCAAACCAAACTCTTCCGAAGGATTTTTTTGAGTGGATTTATGGTGGATTTTATGTGCCCTTTTTATGCCTGAAAAATAGCGGTTGTTCAATTTAAAAGCTTTGAAACGGTTGTGGATAAACCAATCGTGGAAGATGAAATAAACAATTCCATAAACGCTGATTCCTGCACCAATCCAGAAAGCATAGCTTCGGTTTTCACGGTCAAACCATATTAAACCAACTGCAATCAACCCAAAAAGCAGACTGAAAATATCGTTCAGCTCAAAAAAACCATGGCGTTCCTGGTGATGTGTTTTATGGATGAACCAAAGCGGCCCGTGAAATAAAAACTTGTGCATCGCCCAGGAAATGATTTCCATAGAAATGATGGTGAGGAGAATAATTAGTATTGGAAAAATGATGGCCATTCTTTAAACGATTACCAAAAAAGAACCGATAAAAGAAGCATCAGTTTTTGATCGATGCTTCTTTTATCGATATAAAAATGAAACTTCAAAATTCTGCCAATCCTAAAATTCAAAAAATCCTGATCCCAACAATATTTAGACGAATTATCAAAAAAGAACCGATAAAAGAAGCATCAGTTTTTGATCGATGCTTCTTTTATCGATATAAAAATGAAACTTCAAAATTCTGCCAATCCTAAAATTCTATAAATTCTGATCCCAACATTATTTAGATATGTATTGCCCGGTTATCAGTAGCCGCCATTGCAGCTTCTCGCACAGCTTCTGTATAAGTTGGGTGCGCATGAGAAATCCGTGCAATGTCCTCCGCAGAAGCCCGGAATTCCATCGCCACAACCGCTTCGGCGATCACGTCGGCCACGCGCGGGCCAATCATGTGCACGCCCAAAACTTCATCTGTAGCAGCATCTGCCAAAACTTTTACAAAACCATCAGTATCCATGCTGGCGCGCGAACGGCCGCTGGCTTTGAAAGGGAAGGAACCGGATTTGTATTTCACACCTTTTTCTTTCAGCTGCTCTTCGCTGTAGCCAACTGTGGCCACTTCCGGCCAGGTATAAACCACGCCCGGAATTAAATTATAATTGATATGCGGTTTTTGTCCGGCAATTACTTCGGCCACATAAGTACCTTCATCTTCGGCTTTGTGCGCCAGCATAGCACCTCTTATTACATCACCAATGGCATAAACGCCCGGAACGGAAGTTTCTAAATGCTCGTTCACCGGGATTTTTTTGCCGCGAGGTTCCAGTTCGATGCCGAGTTTCTCCAAACCCAAACCTTCCGTATAAGCGGTACGGCCAACAGCAACCAGGCAATAGTCGCCTTTCAATTCAATTTTATCGCCTTTCGGGCTGTCGGCAGTTACCGTAACTTCATCGCCGTTTACCACAGCACTGGTTACTTTATGGCCGAGGTAAAACGTCATGCCTTGCTTTTGCAGCACTTTTTGCAGCTCTTTTCCCAATGACCGGTCTAGCGTGTTTACAATAATATCGGTAAACTCCACCACCGAAACTTTGGCACCCAAACGCGCATAAACCGAACCTAATTCCAAACCAATTACGCCGCCACCAATCAGGATCATGTGTTTCGGGATTTCCGGCAGGTTTAAAGCTTCAGTAGAAGTTACAATACGCTTTTTATCCATTTCAATAAAAGGGAGAACAGAAGGTTTAGAACCTGTTGCGATAATGATATTTTTAGCCGTAATATTTTCTTCGGAGCCATCCTCTTTTTTGATGCTGATGGTATTTTTATCCACAAAAGAACCCCAACCCTGATAAGAAGTGATTTTATTTTTTTTGAACAGGAAAGCGATGCCGCCGGTAGTTTGCTCCACCACTTCGTTTTTCCGTTTGAGCATCTGCGCCAAATCAGGCCGTAGGTTTTCGATATGGATACCGTGTGCTTCAAAAGTATGTGCGGCATTAAAATAATGTTCGGTAGAGTCCAGCAAAGCTTTGGACGGGATGCAGCCCACGTTTAAACAAGTGCCGCCAAAAGTTGAATATTTTTCGATGCAGGCCGTTTTTAAACCCAGTTGCGCACAGCGGATGGCCGCCACATAACCGCCGGGACCTGAACCGATAACAATTACATCATATTGCATATTAGAAGTTTTTTTAAGAAAGCACGAATTTAAGGATTTAACGCTAAAACACTATCAGATTCCTGTAATTACCGCTTCCGGACCATCAAAAAATAATTGATAGTGCAGTGCCTGAATTGTGTATCTTGACGCTGCCAAACCTAATGCAATATGTCTGCTTACTACTTCTTTTACCGCATAAAAATCGGACTGTTTTTTTGCTGCTTTTTGTTTTTGCTGAAGCAAAGTTCTGCGCAGCAAAAAAATTATACGGTTTTGATTGATCACATTGATTCGCTTACGGCAGCAGGTTTGCCAAAATCAGCTTTGAAAGAAGTGAACAAACTCGATGTTCTGGCACGGAAAAGCCACAATTCGCCGCAGCAAATCCGGGCAGCCGTTTACCGCATGAACTTGCAAACTTATCTGGAAGAAAATGCGCTGGTTGCCATTATCAACCGTTTAAAATTAGATATTAAACAATCAGATTTCCCGGTAAAACCAGTTTTGCAATCTGTTCTGGCACAGGTTTACTGGAACTATTATCAGCAAAGCAGGTATCAGTTTTCACAACGATCAACTTTAGAAAAACCCGATGCTGATTTTACAAAATGGGATTTAAAAACCATTATCCGCGAAGTTGATAACTTATATCAGCAATCTTTACAAAACAAACAATTAGCACAAAATACACCGATTTCGGTTTTAGAAGGTGTTTTGCAGGGCGATAAAAGCACACGCTACTTACGGCCAACTTTGTATGATTTGCTGGCACAACGCGCGTTAGATTTTTATTTGAGTGAAGAACCCGAATTACCAAAACCACGATTAGCTTTTTCGTTAAATGATCCGCGGTTTTTTGGTGACGATGCTGTTTTTATCCACCTAAAACTGCCAAAATCCGATACAACTTCGGTAACTTATCAGGGAATTAAATTGTTGCAACAAGCAACTATTTTTCATCTGCAAAAGAAGCATCACGAAGCCTTGGCTGACTTGGATTTGAAACGGCTGGAGTTTTTACATCGAAAAGCTTCCTCCCCCCAAAAAGATTCGCTTTATGTTGATGCGCTTCAAAAAGTTAATCGTGATTTTGAAACCCGGCCAATTGCTGCCGATGCTTTGGTTTTACTGGCGCAGTTTAAGCAGCAGAAGGACAGTTTGGTTGCGGCTGTTGCTTATTTGCAAAAAGCCATCAAAAATTACCCCGAAAGTTTGGGCGGAAAAAATGCCGTGCTTCTTTTACAGCAGATCAATCAGCAAAATTTATCCGCAGAAATAGAAAATGTGAACTTGCCTAACCAGCCAATTTTGGCCAGGTTAAATTATCAAAACTTGCAAAAAGCAAATGCTTCAATTTATTTGCTTAACGAAAATGAATTGGCTGAACTGCGGAAATTAGAAAATCAAAATACTTACCGTTACCAGGACATCAATTTAAATACCGACGTACTGGCTTTTATTAAAAAGTTGAAACCAGTTCAGCAACAACAAATCAATCTTCCCGGTCCAAAAGATTATAAGCAGCATCACCTGGAGTTTAAAATCGACCCGCTGAAATCAGGATTTTACGTGCTTCTTTTATCGGGTGAAAATTTACAGGAGAACGCTTTGATGAGTTTAACAGCTTTTCGGGTTACCAAGCTGGCTTTTGTTGGAAGGCAAAATCCTGACGAAAATAACGAGATCAGAACGCTGAACCGCCAAACCGGGGAACCGTTAAAAGGTGTTCAGATAAATGTCTTTGATAACCAACAAAATAAAATAGTTCAAAGCGGTTTATCTGATGCTGATGGTAAATTCCCTTTTCATACCTTAAGGAATGGCAGCACACAAATCGACTTATCAACAAGCAATGATTTTTATACTTCCGGCAATAGCTTTTACGGCGCGCTTTACAATAGTTTTAGTCCCTCACAAGAAAGAGTGATGCTTTTTACCGACCGGCAATTGTATCGGCCAGGACAAACTATTTATTTTAAAGGATTACAGATCGTTACCAAAAATGGCAAAAGTGAAATTGTAAAAGGCAAAGAAAACGATGTTGAATTAAATGATAACAATGGTAAGAACTTAGGTTCGGTAAAAGTTAAAAGCAATGAGTTTGGCACCTTTAGTGGTTCATTCGTTTTGCCGCAATCCATGTTAAACGGAAATGTTGTTTTAAAAGCTTATCAGGGTCAAATTTATGTTAAGGTTGAGGAATACAAACGTCCAACTTTCCAACTAAAATTTGATGTGGTAAAAGAAGCATATCGGCCGGGAGATTCTGTTAGCTTGAAAGGAAAGGTAACGGCTTTTTCAGGTTTTGGTTTGGCAGATGCAAGTGTGAAAGTTTCTATCGAACTATCACAAGTTAATATCAGCAGACAGTCTAATTCTAATAAAATAATTAATGTTCATGTTTCTAAAGGAATAAATTTTTTAAGTGACACTCTCAAAACGAATGCAAAAGGCGAATTTGTTGTCCGTTTCAAAACATTTGCCGATCCGCACTTGGAACTATTAAGTTTTTATAACATTACGGCGGAAGCAACAACTGCCAGCGGAGAAACACACCTAAATAATGTATCGGTTAATGTTGGAACACAACCTTTAAAAATCAACTTAACACTTCCGCAAAGATTGCTGGCAACTGATTCTTTAAAGTTTAATTTGAATCTGTCCAATTTGAACAATCAATTGCAACAAGGGAATTTACAAGTTAAGGTTTTTTCTTTAAAAAATCCCGATAAACACATTACCAAAAAACGTTTGTGGCAAAAACCAGATGAATATTTATGGGATCGGGAAGAATTTAAAAAGCTTTTTCCCGGCTACAGTTGGAAGGAGGAAGATGAACCAAAAACCTGGGCAAAAGATCAGTTGGTTGGACAATTGGAGATAAAAACTGATACCAACAGATTTTCTGTTTTGGATTTATCAGTTTTGAAAAAATACAATTCCGCAATGTACCGCATAGAAACATCCGGTAAAAACAGCAAAGGTGATACAATTTCGATTGTTCAATTTACACATTTCATCAATCAAAATATCGAACCGGTCACGATGCAGGATTGGGCAATTCCATTAATTACAAAAGCTGCTCCCGGAGAAAAAGTTGCTTTTGCTTTGATGGCTAATATCAGTGTTTTGGCAGAAGTTTTGGATGCTGAAAAAATACTTTCTTCGGAATGGATAAAAACCGGAAATGAAGAGGTTAGAAAAGAAATTACAATTCCGATAAATACAAGTAATAATTTTCGTGTACAACTTTTAATGGTAAAAGATAACCGCGTTTATAATTTATCCCAGCCGATACAGATCATTCGTGAAGATCATCCTTTACTGGTCAAACTACTTACTTTTCGCAACAAATTGCAGCCCGGCGAAAAAGAACAATGGAAATTACAAGTCAGCGGACAAGAAAAACAATCGGTAGAAATGCTGGCTGCCATGTACGATGCGTCGTTGGATGATCTTGCCCCGGCGCAAAACTGGCTGGAGCAAACGCAGGGTTTAAATCACGAATATCATCCGAATTATTTTGCATGGAACAGTTATAATTTTATCAGTAAAACACAAAGCACAAAACTCTTTTCCCAATCGGAAAACTTTGACCTGCTTACGAGAAAGTATGAAACTTTGAACCTTTTGGGTTTTAATTATTATGGCGGAAGCAATTATGCTTATAATGGATTCATACAAGCAGCGGCATTAAAACAAAAGCTAAATGAAATTGGCAAAGCAGCATATTTAAAAAGCGTTGCTGCTTTTAAAGATGGTTTTGATATAAAAGGCCAGGTAATTAGTTCGGATGATCAATTAGGTATGTCGTATATTTCAGTTACAATTAAAGGGACAGAGATTTCTACCCAAACTGACATTGATGGTTATTTTAAATTACATGTTCCGGTTAATGCCATACTTGTTTTTAAAGATTATTACAATTTAACACAAGAAGTTAGTGTTAAAAAAGGGGATTTTCCTGTAATTAAATTTAGAACAATTGGAACTAAATTAAATGAAGTTACAGTTGTTGGATACGGCACGCAGTTAAAGAAAAGTTTGACAGGTTCTGTGCAGAGGTTGGTTGAAGAAGCTAATGAACCAATAAGTTTTGCTGCTATAGAAAAAATTGATAGAGATGGAAATGTAATTGTTAATGGGAAGCTTTTAACCAAAGTAAGGCTCAGGGGAACCAGTTCTGTAGAAGCCATAAATACTGGTTTGGAAATTTCCAATTCTAATCCCATCACCATCCGCAAAAACTTTAACGAAATCGCTTTTTTTTATCCAGCTTTAAAAACCAACGAAAAAGGTGAAATCCTGATCGATTTTACCATTCCGGAAGCGCTAACCAAATGGCGTTTTAAAGCGTTAGCGCAAACGCAGGATTTGAAATTTGCTTACTTAGAAAAGGAAGTTATCACCCAAAAACAACTGATGGTTTCGGCCAATATGCCGCGGTTTTTTCGGGAAGGCGATACGGTTACGGTTTCGGCAATTGTGGCTAATTTGGATACCAAAAAAGTAGTGGTAAAAACAGCATTGCAATTGTTTAATGCGCTGAATATGCAGCCGGTAAAATTGCTGGCTGATGCTGCGGAAGCGAACCAGCAATTAGAAATTGAAGCGAATACCAACAAGTCGGTTTCTTTTAAACTGCTAATTCCGACAGGTTTGGATGCGCTGACTTATCGTTTAACGGCCGATGCGGGAAGGTACAGCGACGGCGAAGAAAACACCATTCCGGTTTTGCCAAATGCGATGTTGGTTATCGAATCTGTGCCGATGATGGTGCGCCCAAATCAAACCAAGACTTTTACGCTGGAAAAACTGCTGCACAATCAAAGCAGCACGCTTCAAAATAAAACTTTAACGCTGGAATACACCGAAAACCCGGCCTGGTATGCCGTGCAGGCTTTGCCGTATCTGATGGAATATCCGTATGAATGCTCTGAGCAAACGTTCAGCCGTTATTTTGCCAATAGTCTGGCTACTTCGCTGGTAAAACGTTTGCCAGTTATTCAGCAGGTTTTTGAGCGATGGAAGCAAACGGATTCTAAAGAACTGCTTTCCAACCTCGAAAAGAACCAGGAACTAAAATCGGTTTTGATTGAAGAAACGCCCTGGCTACGCGATGCACAAAATGAATCGGAACAGAAAAAGCGCATTGCTTTACTTTTCGACCTCAACAAAATGAGCAACGAATTGCAACTGAATTTGGATAAATTGAAGCAAATGCAGTTGGACGACGGTAGTTTTCCGTGGTTTACAGGTTTGCGTTCCGATCGTTATATCACGCAATATATTCTGGCCGGGATTGGTCAGTTGTATGCGGCAAAAGCGGTTGATGCGCAAAATCCTACTTTAAAAAATATCAGCGATAAAGCTTTAAATTATTTGGATCAGGAATTGGTAAAACCGCGCAATACTGTTTTTATCGGTAAAAAATTGATGCCGGATAATTTATCTTCTATGGAAATACATGGTTGGTACACACGCAGTTATTTCGCCCCAAAACCAATGAATGATGCTTTAAAATCTGCCTGGAAAAAGTATTGGCAAAAAACAAATTTAGAATGGACACAGCTTGGGACATATGAAAAAGGAATGATCGCGCTCACTTTCGTCCATTTTAAGCAGGTAAAAGAAGCACAGCAAATTATTAAATCATTGATCGAAACTTCGCAGCAATCCAAAGAAATGGGCATGTACTGGCCGAAAAACCAGTTGGGATATTTCTGGTACCAAAACCCCGTGGAAACGCAAAGTTTGTTGATCGAACTTTTTACCGAAGCAGGCAAAACCAGAGAAGTGGAAGAAATGAAGATCTGGCTGCTTCGCAACAAGCAAACCAACAACTGGAAAACCACCACGGCAACGGCGCAGGCTTGTTATGCGTTGTTGCTCCGCGGAGAAAACTGGCTGCAGCCAAACGGCAAAACGATGCTGTTTTTAGGAGGTAAAAACTTGTACGATCTGAAACCGGATTTAAACACAGATGCCGGAACGGGTTATCTCAAAACCAGCTGGCAAAATGAACAAATTAAACCTGAACTTGGGAAGGTTGAGGTTAAAAATGAAAGCACCGTGATTAGCTGGGGCGCATTGTACTGGCAATATCTGGAGCGGTTAGACAAAATTTCGAGTGCTAAAAACAGCATCAGTTTAGAGCGGAAATATTTTATCCGAAGCAAAAATAATAATGGAGAAGTGTTGATTGCTGTCGATAAAAACCATCAGCCTAAAGTGGGCGATTTATTAAAAATTGTAGTTTATCTGAAAGCCGACCGCGATTTTGAATACGTGCATTTGAAAGATATGCGGCCAGCAGGAACGGAACCTGTTGATGTTTTATCGGGCTACAAATATCAGGATGGATTGTATTATTATCAGGTAACCAAAGATGTGGCCACCAACTTTTTTATCAGCTATTTGCCCAAAGGAAATTATGTTTTTGAATATGGTTTGCGGGTAGCACAGCCGGGTAATTTTTCTACAGGGATCAGTTCTGTACAAAGTATGTATGCACCGGAGTTTGGTGCGCATTCGGAAGGGAAACGGATAACTTTAATCAAATAATTGCTCCAAAAACGTAACACTTACTATAACCTTTTTCAAGTTTCAGCATCTACAGGTTAACGTGTAATTTAACGGAACAATTTGAATTGATTTGTTTTACTATCTCACATGTATTGAAATAAAACTTATAAAATAAATTTCTGTTGATGCACTAATCATCTATTAATCACATGGCAATTAAGCAATTCGCACAAACACGCTGGAAAATTGAACCGCAACGTGTAACCATTTATCCCTACAGTATATTTAATTTATTGAGTATTGTTTTGGGCATAATTTTTATAGTTTTTATTGTTCTTTTTGGAGTAATTATATACCCTAACATGGCTGGAGCCCTCCCCGCTATGATCCCTATGGTGTTACTGCTCATGCTCATAACGTTTATGTTTTGGAGCATGCCCCGGACGTTTGTTGTTTTTGACAATCAATCGCAGGTGATGAGTAAAAAGCTATTCGGCCTAATGACCATCACATCAGTAAATTTTAGTGATCTCGAAGCTATTTCTATTGTAAGAAACAAATTAGGCGGATATAATTATCGTGCATTTACTAAAAAAGACAAGTATGGCAAAGGGGTTATAGTATCTGCTGCATACGGCAAAGATGATGATCCCAATGCTATTGCCTTAAACCAGGAAGCTTTTTCTGTAATAAGACAATTTCTGGCACTTAGCCAACAAACTATCCACAGCGTAAAAACTTCTATTACTAATTTTCAATTTTATGATGTTAACCTGCCATATTATACCATTAAACAAAAAAGCAAGATAGTTAGTTTTCTGATAGGCATTTGTTTAGTAGTATTTGCCGTAAACGAGTTGTTTAATAAAACTGTAACTTCAGGCACTATTGATAAGGTTTTGTTTATTGGCGGCGGCTTTGTAGGCGGTGCTGCAATTTTAATAGGTACATTTACTAAAATTGTTTTTGATACAACAAACCGGGTACTAAGTAAAATAAACCCTTTTGGCTTTGGAACCCAAACTTACGCCATTACAAATTTTGTTAATTTTCAGATAACACGACGCACAACTAATCTAATTTATTCAGGTACAGATATAAATATGTACTTTAAAATACCTGGAAGTGCCAAACAAACAGCGATAAAAATTAGAAGCTTTAGAAGCACTAAAAAAATTGATCAGTTTTTACACGAAACCCGGCATATAATGGGTTTAAATAACTAACTTATATATAACGGAAGTATCAATAACCTTGAAAGGTTTTTCCTATATCATCAGGCATCAGTTCTGTGCAAAGTATGTATGCGCCGGAGTTTGGTGCACCTTTGGAAGGGAAACGGATAACTTTAATTAAATAGTTCTTCAAAAAAGATCATTTTTAATGTAACCTTTTCATATTATTTTCATCTACAGATGAAAGCGTTGGCTGGTAATTATTGTACCTTTTTCAATTTACGATCCCAAAAAAACTAAAGTAATAGTTAAAATTTGTTAAATAGAAAAAAGTCGGATTTTCATTTGTTACCTTGCTTTATAAATCAACGCTTCAATCTACTTGTATGCTTAAATATTTACTTTTGGCGGGATGCTTCTTTTACTGCATCAATTTTGCTTCGGCACAAAACAAAACCATTTCAATCACCGGTGTTGTAATTGATTCTGTCAGGCAAACGCCGTTGGGCTACGTAACTATTTTGCTGAAAGATGCCAGCGGAAAAGCAATTAAAAGCACGCTGACCAAGGATGATGGTTCGTTTCAACTCTTAAATGTTGATCCTGCTGCTTATCAGTTAAATATTGCTTATGTCGGTTTTGCTGCCAAAATTATACCGGTAAAAGAAGCATCTGCAAAAATTGATTTAGGGAAAATAAAACTTGCCGCGTCCAGCAATCAGCTTAAAGAAATTTCTATTGTGGCTGCAAAACCAATTGTGAAACGGGAAGTTGACCGGATTGCTTACGACGTGCAGGCCGACCCGGAAAGTACCGTTTTGACAGTTTTGGATATGATGCGCAAAGTGCCGATGCTTTCTGTTGATGCACAAGATAATATCAAACTAAAAGGCAGCGGAAACTATAAGATTTTGATCAATAATAAAGAATCATCGCTGGTAGCCAAAAATCCTTCTGATGTTTTTAAAGCGATGCCTGCTGCCAATATCGAACGTATAGAAGTGATTACCACGCCGCCTGCCAGATATGATGCAGAAGGTTTGGCCGGGATCATCAATATCATCACCAAAAAAAATGCCGACCAGGGTTATAATGGCAGCATCAACGTCCGCGAAAATTTTACTTATGGGCCGGGCGTTAATTTAAACGGAACTTTGAAAAAAGGCAAGTTTGGCGTATCTGCTTATGCCGGGATCGGAGATCAGGTAAACCGTACCAATCCGTATGATAATACGCAAACTTTCACAAAAGATAATTCTGTCCTCGGCCAAAATGGCAGCAATACCAACGGCGGTTATTACAGTTACGGAAATACAGAATTGAGTTATGAAATTGATACATTGAACTTGCTGACAGCTTCGTTGGACTTGAATAAAGGAAAATTTAAGCAAGCGAGCGATCAGGTTACAGCGCAGCGCACTGGTGAAGGTTTGTTATCGCAATCTTATCACCTAATAAATAATGGCCAAAACGGGTGGACGGGCGTAGATGCCGGCTTAAATTATCAACTGGGTTTTGCTAAGAAAAAAGACCGGCTGCTAACCTTATCATACAAGTTTTCGCATTCGCCGAATACGCAGTTTAATGATGTAAATGTTTTTGAAGTAATTAACTATTTGTTACCCAATTATCAGCAGCATAATGTTTCGGGAAGTAATGTGCATACCTTTCAGTTAGATTATGTTTATCCAACTAAAAAACTCAATATTGAAGCCGGCGGAAAAGCTATTTTAAGAAGTAATTTTAGTGATTTTACCAGTGAAAACTTTAATAGCAGCACCGGTTTGTACGAGATTAATCCGGCGCAAACCAATGATTTTACCTATCAGCAAAACGTTTACAGCTTATACAATTCGTATCAGTTAAAGCTTACGAAATGGACGGCTAAAGCTGGTTTGCGCCTGGAACACACCAGTATCAATGCGGATTTTACTTCGGTTGGAAGTGCCGCCCGGCAAAATTATAATAATTTAATCCCATCAATATCCCTTCAAAGAAGCTTTAAAACCAGTAGTATCAACTTTGGCTTTACACAACGCATCCAGCGTCCCGGAATTTGGCAGTTAAATCCGTTTGTAGATTTATCAAACACCAAATTTATCAGCACCGGAAACCCAAATTTGAAACCAGAATTAAACAACTCATTCGAACTAACTTACAGCAATTTCTCCAAAGGTTCTATCAACTTTGGTTTGAGTTATGCTTTTTCCAACAATTCGATTCAAAACGTAGCTAACCTTACTGTGCAGCCAAATGCGGCTGGCCAGCAGGATACCGTAACGTTAAGCACGTACCAAAATGTTGGCACTAATAAAAGCATCGGCATTAATACGAGTGCAAATTATACGTTTTTTAAAAAGCTGTCTCTTAGTTTAAATGCAGAACTGCGCCAGATTTTTCTGGAAGGATCTTATAACGGCCAGCAATACAAAAATAACGGCATAACCGGCAACGCTTCCACCAATTTAGGTTACAAGTTTGATAGTGGTTATCGTTTGGGTTTTGATGCCGGATATTACAGCGGCGATGTACTTTTACAAGGAAAAACATCCTATTTTGTCTATTCTTCTTACAGTGCATCTAAAGAATTATTTAAAAAGAAGCTCACCATTTCTTCATTTATAAGTAATCCTTACAGCAAGTTTTTCATCTCAAATCAATCCAACAACACGCCGGATTATAACCAGTTAGCCCATTATTACAGACGTAACCGGCATTTTGGCATCACCTTAAATTATAAGTTTGGTAAACTGGAAGGCAGCATTAAAAAAAACCAGCGCGGCATAAATAATGATGATACCAAAGGCGGCGGAAAAAGTGGCGCAAGTAATTAATTTTATGGCATGAACATTTACGGAATTAAAAACTGTAATACTGTAAAAAAAGCGTTAGACTGGCTAAAAGAAAACCACATTGATTTTACGTTCCATGATTTTAAAAAAGAAGGCATTTCTGCGGAAAAATTGCGGGAATGGAGTGCCAAAGTTGGTTACGAAAAACTACTGAACAAGCAAGGGCTAACCTGGAAACAATTGGATGCCGAAATAAAAGCCACCATAACCGGCGAAAAAGAAGCACTCCAACTTTTATACGATAAAAACAGTATGATTAAGAGGCCGGTTTTAGAATTTGAAAACGAATTAGTTTTAAGTTTTAAAGAAAATGAATACCGGATGCTGTTTTTAGCACATAAAATTTAGTGAAGTATAGTTTTTAGCAAATTTTTGGTAACAATCAGTTTACCTTTTCGCATTTGATGTGATTTTTGCTTAATTATGTCATCATAATTTGTAAAACCACATCCAAAAAAATGAGATTGAAACTCTTGCCTGTTTGTACACTTGCTTTATTGCTTGCTGCGGAGATTACTTCGGCGCAGCAAACATCATCGCCGCCAGCTGCAGCACCTGCTGCTGCGCAACGGCCAAATTTTGCCCGTATCCAGGAACCGCAAATCCAAACCAATTACAACTATCACGATGCTTTTGCGCCATTCTTTTATACCAAAAATGGCAATGAATATCGTTCGGCAGGCGGGCAGCCCGGACCGAAATACTGGCAAAACCGTGCTGATTATCAATTAGCTGCTTCACTGAATGATCAAACCAACGAGATTACCGGAACGGAAATCCTGACTTATACCAACAACAGCCCGGACAAATTGGGTTTTCTATGGATGCAGCTGGACCAGAATCTGTTTAAGCCGGATTCGCGCGGATCGGCCATCATCCCGACAACCGGAAGCCGCAATGGTGGCCGCGGGCAGGTTTTCGATGCCGGTTATAAAATTAAGTCGGTAAAAGTAGTATCCGGATCAAAAGGAAAATCTACAGAAACAGACGTTAAGTTTATGATAAACGATACGCGGATGCAGGTTTTTTTACCCCAAAACTTAAATTCCGGCGGTGCGCAGGTAAAACTAAAAATTGAATACAGCTTCATCGAACCAAATTATGGCTCGGATAGAACAGGTTATCTCGATACCAAGAACGGTAAAATCTACACCATTGCGCAGTGGTATCCGCGCATGTATGTGTATGATGATATTTCCGGCTGGAACCCTTTGCCTTATACCGGTCCTGGCGAGTTTTATTTAGAATATGGTAATTTCGATATAAACATAACTGCGCCTGCTAATCATATCGTTGTTTCTTCCGGCGAGCTGCAAAATCCGCAGGAAGTTTACACGCCAGAACAGCAAAAACGCTGGGCGGCGGCCGCAAAAAGCGATCAAACGGTGATGATCCGTACAGCAGATGAAGTTACCAACAAAGTTTCCCGCCCAACAGGAAAATCAACCTTGACCTGGCACTTTAAATTAAAAAATGCGCGCGATGCTTCCTGGGCTTCTTCCGCAGCTTTTATGGTGGATGCAGCTAAAATGAACTTGCCAAGTGGCCGTAAAGCGCTGTCTATTTCTGCTTATCCGGTAGAAAGTGCAGGCAATGATGCCTGGGGACGATCAACAGAATATACTAAAAAATCCATCGAATTTAACTCTGCCAAATGGTACGAGTTTACGTATCCAAATGCCACAACCGTTGCTGGTATTGTTGGCGGAATGGAATATCCGGGCATTGTTTTTTGTGGATATAAAGCAAAAGGACGTAGTTTATGGGGCGTAAATGATCACGAATTTGGCCACAATTGGTTCCCGATGATTGTAGGTTCTAACGAGCGTTTGTTTGGCTGGATGGATGAAGGTTTTAATACTTTTATCAACACACTTTCTACCGCAGCTTTTAACAATGGCGAGTACAAACCGGCTGCTGCGCCGGATATGCAACGCGCTGCAAATGTTTTTACTGCACCAACTGTAGAGCCAATTTTAAGTGCCGTTGATAACCTGAAAGAAAGAAATAACGGGATTTTATTATATTCTAAACCAAGCGCTGGTTTGGTTTTGCTGCGCGAACAGATTTTAGGCCCGGAGCGTTTTGACCTGGCTTTTAAAACCTATATCAACCGCTGGGCTTTTAAACATCCGCAGCCGGATGATTTTTTCAGAACCATAGAAAATGTTTCCGGTGAGAGTTTAAATTGGTTTTGGAGAGGCTGGTTTCAAAATAACTGGCGTTTAGACCAAGGTGTTCGCGATGTAAAATATGTAGATAATGATCCTGCAAAAGGCGCATTGATCACCGTGGATAACCTCGAAAAAATGCCGATGCCGATGATCCTCGAAATCAAAACCGAAAGCGGCAAAACCAGCCGTATTACGCTGCCGGTAGAAGTTTGGATGCGCAACACTACCTGGACTTTCCACTATCCGTCCACAGAAAAAATACAATCTGTAACTTCAGATCCGGACAAACATTTACCGGACTTTAACCCGGACAATAACGTTTGGAACAGTAAATAGCACAAAAATATTTTCGGTACGTAAAAGAAGCTTTGGGAAACCGAAGCTTCTTTTGTTTTTAAAAGCAGCAATCTGTTAAGCCAATGCTTCTTTTATCACCTAAAAATTAATACAACTTTTAAATAAAAAGAGAGTTATCAGTACATGAAAACCCGGATACTTTTAACTTTTGTGGCAATTCTATTACTTTCGAACTTCTTGCAGGCGCAAAATATTTTGAAAGGGACTGTTTTTGAAGGGAAATCATCACGCAAACTGGCTGATGTTTTTGTGCGGGACAACAGCTCAAAAGAAATTTCGCTGACGGATAATGTCGGCAATTTCACGATCCGTACGCTGCAAAACCACACGCTGATATTTTCTTCGCCGGGTTATGTTTCGGATACTTTGTTTTTGGTTGATCTCAAACCAAAACGCATCGAACTTACTTTTCGCAATATCACTTTAGATGCAGTAAATGTTACTTCAACGCACACTTTTAACCCAAGAGAAGAATATCCGGAAGTGTATGAAAAGAGTAAATTCGCTTTATCGCTATCGCGTATTTTTGGAAAAGAAGCTAAAGATGCACGCCGTTTGAAGCATTATTTTGACCGCGAAATAGATGAAAGGCAGATCGATTCTATCTTTAATGTTGGTTATGTGGGCAGCATTGTGCCGCTAAAAGGCAATGATTTGGAGAATTTTATGTCGATGTACCGGCCAACGCTCGCTTTTCTGAAAAAAACACCGCATCCTTCGCTTACCCTTTACGTAAATGATTCGTATAAAAAGTTTATGGCTTTACCGCCCGAAAAACGCCGTATGCAAATGCTAACGCCAGCTAACTAACGGTTATAATCAAATTACAAGCAATCATCAGATCCTCAATTGAATTTTAATATGATAAAAACAGCATCGGCAAGTATTTCTGACAAAACCATTTTCTACTGTTTAATTTTGCTATTTAGTGTTGGTAATATCAGCCGTTCTTCTGCACAAATACTCACTACAGGCGTTCTTCCGCAGGACAGGATTTGTGGAAAATGGATTTCGGAACAAAAAAACTGCATCATCCAGGTTTATAAAGACGGAAATGAATATGGGGCAAAATTAATTTGGTTTGATGATTCTGATGATAAAACCAAGCCGATGAATGCGCGTGTTGATGAGAACAACCCGAACAAAGCTTTGCAAAACCGCAAGCTGATCGGGCTGGATGTGGCAGATAACCTCACTTATAACCCCGAAACAAATTCCTGGGAAAACGGCTTGATCTATGATGCCAAAAGCGGCCGCACCTGGAGTTCTGCAGCTTCTTTATCACGCGAAGGTTTGCTAAAAGTAACCGGTTATTGGAAGTTTAAATTTATTGGCAAAAGCATGAATTTTAAGCGGATATAATTTGCTGATGCTTCTTTTATCGACCCAAAATCAGTATGATCAAAGCTTATCAATATTTGGTGGTGCTTCTTTTATCGACCTAAAATCAGTATGATCAAAGCTTATCAATATTTGCTGATGCTTCTTTTATCGACCTAAAATTAGTATGATTAAAGCTTATCAATTATTTACCGGTGATGACGGGCATTCGCATATCAAAACCGGTTCTGTTGCAGAAAACTTCAATACCAAAGCCATTTTCATTAATTTTAAAGAAACTGAAGCCGTTTCCAGTTACGATTGGCATACCGCACCAGCTACGCAATTTGTACTCACGCTGACCGGCACTTTGGAATTTACTGTTTTTAGCGGAGAAAAATTTATATTGAAAGCAGGCGAAGTTTTGATTGCGACGGATACAACAGGCAGCGGCCACACCTGGCAAATGCTGGGCGATGAACCCTGGAAACGCGCTTACGTAGTTTTTGAAGAAGGGGCAGATTTGGGTTTTATAGAAGAGTTTTAACCGGAAACTCTTTTTAATTTTTAATAGCTGTTGGTTTTTCAATAGAATTCTCTTTCAACCAGCTTTGTACACTTTCCAACGATTGCTTGCCAGAAGCCACGGAAAGTATAAAATTAGTTAAAATTTGATCACTAACCGTTTCGCTAAGCTGGTAGCCGTTCAGTTTTAGAAAAACCAAACATGCTTCAAACCCTGCACGTTTGTTGCCGTCTGTAAAAATATGATTTGAAATAATATTGAAAAGATATACGCCCGCTTTGTGATAAATTTCCGGATACATAGCTTCGCCAAACAGTTCTGCATCTACGATTTCTACTAAATAATCTAAAGAGCTTTCGTGTAGTAAATTATCAGGAGGAACAAAATTTCCTCCATGATGTGAAATCGTAAGCCTGTTAATAGTGATGATTTGCTTTTTAGTAAGAAAAATCATTAAGCAAGGGCTTTAAAAGTAGCCTCATATTTAGAAAAATCTTCTTTTACAATACGTTCAAATTCAGCTTCTTCCAATAAGAATACACTTTTTAAAATTTCTTTATCTTTTGGAGCCAATGTGTTTACAATCTCCAAAACTTCTTCGACAGTGTAGTTGTGTTGTAAGTCCATAATTTATTTTTATACAAGTAAATTTAGTAAGAATTTATTAAGAAAAAAAAAGAAATAAAGCTTTAGAGCCTGTTTAAATTTGTATCAGGGGAAATTATAATGCTTCTTTTATGCCTATATTTTCGTGTTTGTTTTCTATAACGATGTCATAAGCAAAAGACTTTTTCAATTTTTGGGTGATAAAAGAAGCATACAAAAATATTTGAAATGAAATTTAAACAGGCTCTTAGTTTTTAGGTGATAAAAGAAGCATGAAAAATATTCCTGCCGTTTTTAAACAGCTTCTGAAACTATATTTTCCTTGATCATTATTCTGCGTAATGGAAAAAATGCTGTCTTAAATCAGGAGATAACCTTTTACATAATAAGCTATTTTACAGCTAAATCTTATTTTTGCTTTTCTGGTGCTTTGCCAATCAAATACATAAACCGATCCAGTTTTGGTGTAATTTTATTGCTAAAAGAAGCATGGATGACACTTACTTTTACAATCTAATCTTATTTATTAACTAAATTTTGTCCGGTCGGGCATAAATCCAGCAATACACAATCTGTGCAATCAGGCTTGTAATGAAAGCAAACTTTTTGTCCGTGGCGCATCATTACCTGATGATTATCATATACATCCTGTGAAGTGAAATCGGGCGGCAGCAAATTTTCCAACACTTGATGTGCTTTTGCTTCGCCAATTTTAGCATCAATAATCCCTAATCGTACAGCTACCCGAAAATGGTGCGAATCAACAGGTAAAGCTTTTCCGCGCAACGTGCTAAAAGATAACACCGCAGCACTGGTTTTCGGGCCGACTCCCGGCAAATCTTCCAGCCATTTTCGTGCTTCAACCACACTCATATCAGCCAAAAAATCTAAATTTAATGTACCGCAACGTTCTTCAACCAAACGTAAAACCTGCTGCAGGCGAGGTGCTTTTTGCTCTGGCCAGGTGCAAGGATTAATTGCTGCTTGTATGGCATCAGTTGCTGCATCTTTAACCGCTTCCCACGAACCAAAAGTATTGCGTAAATTATCAAAAGCCTGTCCGGAATCTTTATTTTTAGTCCGATGTGATAAAAATGAAGAAACCAGCTCGCTCATCGGATCCAGATCATGAAAATACTTGATCTGGCTGCCATAAACAGCTGATAACCGATGATGGATTTCCAGTACAAATTCTTCTTTATCAGGAATAACGATCAGCATAAATTAGATTTAGCTTTTACAATTTTAAATTACTTGTAAAAGATCGCCAGCTTAACAAGTTATTCTATTTATAGGTTTGAAGGATACATCAAAAATTATAGCATAAAAAAAGCTGCTTCAATTGAAGCAGCTTTAAACTATTTTGTGTTGATAAAACTATGATTTCTTTTCCGGTGCTTTGCCAATCAAATCCATAAACTGATCCAGTTTTGGGGTGATGATAATTTGCGTCCGCCGGTTTTTGATTTTTCCGGCTTCAGTGCTGTTATCCGCAATCGGATTGTATTCTCCGCGGCCACCTGCTGTTAAACGTTTCGGATCAACATTGTAAGTATTTTGCAAGGCTTGCACCACAGAAGATGCACGTAAAGTACTCAGATCCCAATTGTTACGGATGTTTTTCCCAGTGATCGGAACATTATCGGTGTTACCTTCAATCAGCACATCATAATTACTGTAATCTTTAATAATTTTTGCAATTTTACTAAGTGTTTCTCCGGATTGAGCAGAAATTTCATAACTACCAGATTTGTATAACATATTATCAGAAAGGGAAATATAAACCACACCTTTCAATACCTGCACGTCAACATCTTTTATTTCGCTCTGACTTAATGAGCGCGTTAAGTTGTTGGTTAAAACCAAATTAAGCGAATCACTTTTGTTCTTAGTGTTTACCAATTGCTGGATGTATTTATTGGAACTGTTGATCTCGTCAACCAGTTTAGATACGTTTACATTTCCCTGGCTGCTCGCATTTAAAGCTTTGCTTAGTGCATCTTGTAATGACTTTGAGTTGGCTCTTTCAGAAGCTAATTGTTCTTCCAAACTGGCCACGCGATTAGTTAAAACAGCAACATTTCTTTCACTTAATAAATATTTCCCGTTCAAATCGCGGGTATTATTATCAAGTTGCGTGTATCTGGTTTGTAAATCCTCATACTTTTTTGTACTGACACAGCTTTGCGCCATTACGGCAACAATAAGCAGTACCGGGATAGATTTGTTAAATTTCATGGGCTTATATAATTTGGGTTAAATAGGTAAAGAACGGATTTTTAACTGATTATTTGTAGAAAAGTTTTTTATAAAAAACTGATCTTTTTTTCAGATTGTTCAAAGTCTTATCAACGCTTCTTTTATCGACCTAAAAACTTGCAAGTTGTATTCTTTGTATCGATATAAAATACAAGACTAAATTTACTGGCATAAAAGAAGTATTGTATTATGTTATGATATAAATTTAAACAAACTACTAATCCAACACAAAATATTTGTCTGTACTAAAGCCTTCGTCTAAGTCTCCATCCGAATCACTATTGGCTGTTCTATTTGGAAACATGAAATTACGTTCTGCTTCTTCATTGTATAAATCCTGTTCATCACTAATCATATTTAACGTGTTTATAAAGCTATCTACAATCTTTATTTCATTTTCATCATAACATTCATTATATAAAGCTTGTGCATATTCCTTAAGTTTATTAAACTCATCTTCAAAGCCGTCTTGGATAGAATCATATCTGTCCTCTTCTATTTTCTGCTCGAATTCAGTAATATTTATATCAAATTCTTCTATAACTGGGTTATTATTTTTGTTAGCGATCATCTTTTTTAAAATTGGTTATTAATTTCTATTTATACAAATATCTCAATAAATATAACTTGAATGGATTGCTATACTTTAATTTAAAAAATTCTATTTTACACGAATCAGAAATTGTTATTATCAGCTAAAGCGGAAATATATGCTTGCACTCCTTCTTAATTGTTGTATAGCTTTTTTGTGAATCATATAATTTCCTATCCATACTTCTTTTACCATCCAAAAATTCTTTTCCTACAATCCCTTGATTATCAAAATTAAACTTGCTACTTTTGCAGTCCTTTTAATATAAGGAAAATACTGTAAACATTTAAAAGCAAAAATGCCTACTATTCAGCAATTAGTTAGAAAAGGTAGAGTAGCTATGGTTGACAAGAGTAAGTCGCCAGCGTTGGACAGTTGTCCACAGCGAAGAGGCGTGTGCACCCGTGTGTACACCACTACCCCTAAAAAACCAAACTCAGCCATGCGTAAAGTTGCCCGTGTCCGTTTAACCAACGGCAAAGAGGTGAATGCGTACATTCCAGGTGAAGGCCACAATTTACAAGAACACTCCATCGTACTGATTCGTGGTGGCCGGGTAAAAGATTTACCAGGCGTTCGTTACCACATCATTCGTGGTGCATTGGATACTTCAGGTGTTGCTGGCCGTAACCAACGTCGTTCTAAATACGGAACGAAACGTCCGAAACCAGGACAACCGGCTGTAGCGGCAAAAGGTGCACCAGCTAAGAAAAAGAAATAATTCAAGGAGGATAGCAACAAATGAGAAAGTCGAAACCAAAAAAGAGAATTATCCTTCCTGATCCAAAGTTCAATGATACTTTGGTTACCAGGTTTGTAAATAATATGATGTATGACGGTAAAAAATCTACTGCTTATACTATTTTTTATGATGCAGTTGAACTGGTAGAAAAAAGAACAAGCGAAAGCGGTTTGGATACTTGGAAAAAAGCATTAAACAATGTAATGCCAGCTGTAGAAGTGAAATCCCGCCGTGTTGGTGGAGCTAACTTTCAGGTGCCTACAGAAGTTCGTCCGGAGCGTAAAATTGCTTTGGGTATGAAATGGCTGATCAGCTATTCCCGTAAACGTGGTGAAAAAACCATGATGGAGAAATTAGCCGGAGAAATTATTTCTGCTGCTAAAGGCGAAGGTTCTGCAGTGAAAAAGAAAGAGGACACGCACAAGATGGCAGAAGCCAACAAAGCGTTCTCACATTTCCGTTTTTAGTTTAAATTAGTGCGGGGAGCGAAGATGTGAGAAGCGAAGAAATCTATTACGCTCTCCACTCTTTTAACTCTTCGCTCCAACAAAAAGAAAAATGTCAAGAGATCTTAAATATACAAGAAACATTGGTATTGCCGCGCACATTGATGCTGGTAAAACCACTACAACAGAGCGTATTCTGTATTATTCTGGTGTAAGTCATAAAATCGGTGAAGTACACGAAGGTGCTGCAACGATGGACTGGATGGCGCAAGAACAGGAGCGTGGTATTACCATTACTTCGGCTGCTACTACTGTTGATTGGAAATACAGAGGACAAACCTATCACATCAATATTATTGATACACCCGGACACGTAGATTTTACTGTTGAAGTAAACCGTTCCCTTCGTGTGTTAGATGGTTTGGTTTTCTTGTTTTCTGCTGTTGATGGTGTTGAGCCACAATCAGAAACCAACTGGAGATTAGCTAACAATTATAATGTTGCCCGTATCGGTTTTGTTAATAAAATGGATCGTTCCGGTGCAGACTTTTTAAAAGTTGTTAAGCAGGTAAAAACGATGCTGGGCAGTAATGCTGTACCATTACAATTACCGATTGGTGCTGAAGAAGGTTTTAAAGGCGTAATTGATTTAATCAATTTCCGTGGTATTGTTTGGAATGAGCATGATAAAGGGATGACCTTTACCGAAGTTCCTATTCCCGAAGATATGGTTGAAGAAGCAACTGAGTGGAGAGAAAAATTACTTGAATCAGTAGCCGAATACGATGAAAGCCTGATGGAGAAATTTTTTGATGCTCCAGAAACGATTACAGAACGCGAAGTTTTAGATGCTTTGCGCAAAGCTGTTTTAGATGCCAAAATTGTTCCGATGGTTTGTGGTTCATCTTTTAAAAATAAAGGTGTACAAACAATGCTGGATTATGTGATGGAATTATTGCCATCACCAATGGATGTTGAAGGTATCATCGGTACAAACCCGGATACTGGCGAAGAAGTAATGCGCAAACCAGATGTTAAAGAACCATTTGCAGCATTAGCATTTAAAATTGCAACTGACCCGTTTGTTGGCCGGTTGTGTTTTATCCGTGTTTACTCAGGGAACTTGGATGCGGGTTCTTATGTACATAATATGCGTTCTGACAATAAAGAACGTATTTCCCGAATCTTCCAAATGCACGCCAACAAGCAAAACCCGATCCCGAATGTTGGGGCCGGAGATATTGCTGCGGTAGTTGGTTTTAAGGATATTAAAACAGGTGATACGCTTTGTGATGAGAAACATCCGATTATTTTGGAATCGATGAACTTCCCTGAGCCGGTTATTGGTTTAGCTATCGAGCCAAAAACTCAGGCTGATGTAGATAAATTGGGTATGGCTTTAGGTAAATTAGCCGAAGAAGATCCGACTTTCCGTGTGAATACAGACGAAGAAACCGGCCAAACTGTTATTTCAGGTATGGGCGAACTTCACCTGGATATTATCATGGACCGTTTGAAACGTGAGTTCAAAGTTGAGGTTAATCAAGGTGCGCCACAGGTTGCTTACAAAGAATCTATCACAGGTACAACACAACACCGTGAAACTTACAAGAAACAAACTGGTGGACGTGGTAAATTTGCTGATATACAGATCATTATTTCTCCAAATGATGAAGGTAAAACAGGTTTACAGTTTGTGAACGAAATATCTGGCGGTTCTATCCCGCGTGAGTTTATTCCATCTGTAGAAAAAGGATTTGCTGCTGCCATGGTAAATGGTGTTTTAGCAGGTTACCCTTTGCAGGATATGAAAGTTCGTTTAATTGACGGGTCTTTCCATGCAGTCGATTCAGATGCTTTATCTTTCGAAATCTGTGCACGTTCTGCTTATCGCGAAGCATTGCCAAAATGCAAACCGGTATTGATGGAGCCGATCATGAAGATTGAAATCCTGACTCCGGAAGAAAATATGGGTGATGTAATTGGTGATATGAACCGTCGTCGTGGCCAGCTTTTGGGTATGGATTCTCGTGCAGGTGCGCAAGTAATTAAAGCGACAGTTCCATTGTCAGAAATGTTTGGTTATGTAACACAATTACGTACCATCACTTCCGGCCGTGCAACTTCTACCATGGAGTTTGATCATTATGAACCGGCACCACGTAACGTTCAGGAAGAAGTAATTGCCAAAGTAAAAGGTAAAGTACACGCTTAATTTTAGGTGCTAAAAGAAGCATCAATATAAACAAAAACTTATTGTATAACCGTAACTAATAGCTCTTACGGTTATACCTTACAAAAAAACATATGAGCCAAAGAATCAGAATTAAACTAAAATCTTACGATTACAACTTGGTAGATAAATCTGCTGAGAAAATTGTAAAAACTGTAAAGCCAACCGGTGCTGTAGTTAGCGGGCCGCTTCCTTTACCAACAGAAAAACGAATTTTTACTGTTTTGCGATCACCGCATGTAAACAAAAAAGCACGCGAGCAATTTCAATTGTGCTCTTATAAACGTTTGCTGGACATTTACAGTTCTAACTCCAAAACTGTAGATGCGTTGATGAAACTGGAATTGCCAAGCGGCGTAGAAGTTGAAATCAAAGTATGAGGTGATACTTCTTCTATCCATAAAAAAAGATCGTTCCAAAAGGAAACGATCTTTTTTTTATTTAACATCAAATTTTACCTGATAAAAACAGCATCACTAATATTCTGGGTTCCCGGTAATTTCTTCCAGCTTATTTCTGACCGTTTGCAAATCCCGGGAAAGTTTTTTTTCCTTCTCGTTCGCTTTTGTTTTATAGCCTTTATATTCTTCTTCCAGTTCGTTGTAAAGTTTGGTGCGGTAGTGGCTTTCACGACGCGCACTTCCTGAAAGAAAAATTACAGCTGCAGCCAAAGCACCCAGCGCAATTACCAATCCCCACATAATCGTATTGTAAGTGGTTTTGGCAACAGGCATCCCCAAAAAATTAATACTATTTATTTGCGTGTTCGTTGCATTCAGGCTCTGTTCCTTGCTGTTTACATCCGTTTGTAAAGCACTCAGGTTTTTAGTTTGGGCTGATAATTTACTTTGAACAGCGGCCAAATTAATTCTTTGAATTCGCAGTGAATCTTGTACACTTTTATAAAAAGTAGCGATCATCGGTTGCTGATAATGATACACTTTGCTCATGATAAACTGGTACTGGCCGCTGATACTTTTATCTGTACTCACAGCTATTGGGCCGGTTGCGGGCTGCGGCACAGTAATCGGCGCGTTAATTTTAACCGGATTGGTTTTAATAATTGGTTTTGGCTTAACCCTGATTCCCGTAGAATCCTGTGCATAACAAACTGATAAAAAAGCAGATAGCAAAATAAGCTGTGATAAACGCAATGCTGTTTTTAGGTGCATAAAAGAAGCTTTTATTGGATAGTAAGTTTTTATTTTTTCTGCTGCCAGTATAATAATTTTATACGGATGTTGGCAAACGAATATAGCAATCATCTTTAAAATATATTAATAATTATCTTCGCTACATGGTTATCGGAATTATTGGTTTGGGAGATATGGGCAAACTGTATGCAAAAGCATTCGCCGGGCAAGGTTTAGAAGTTTGCGGAAGTGATCTGCCTCATCATTTTGAAGCTTTAACCGAAGAACTGGAACCTTATCATATTTCTGTATTTAAAGATGGAAGGGAAACTGCCCAAAAAAGCGACATCCTAATCTTCTCCGTAGAAACAGACCGCATAAAAGAAGTAGTAGCCAAATATGGTCCTTATACCAAATCTGGTGCAATTGTAGCCGGGCAAACTTCTGTCAAGCATCCTGAAATTGCTGCTTTTGAGGAGTTTTTGCCTGCAGATGTAAATATTATTACCATCCATCCGTTGCACGGGCCGGGCTTTACCCCAAAAGGGCAAAAGCTGGTTATTATTCCGCATCGTTGCGATCTAAAAACATATCAGATTATGTTTGATGTGCTCCAGTCACTGGAAGCAGATTTGGTAGAAATGGAGGATTATCATCAACATGATAAAATTGTTGCTGATACACAAGCTGTTACGCATGTGGGGTTTGAAAGTATGGGAACTGCCTGTGCGGCTGCCGGTTTTTATCCCTGGGAAAGTGCAGCTTATATTGGTGGAATTGATAATGTGAAAATCCTGATCATGCTTCGGATATTCAGTTATAAAGCGCACGTTTATGCAGGTATGGCCATCCTAAACCCTTATGCCAAGCAGCAGGTGAAACAGTATGCAGCTTCAGAATCCGAATTGTTTAAATTGATGATCCAGGAGAATGAAAAGGAGTTGCGCCGACGTTTGTACGAAGCAAGGGATTTTGTTTTTCACGAAAGCCGGAAACCAATTTTGCTGGATGACGAGATTATGAAAGAGTTTTCGCTTTCTGCAAATTCATCTCAGCGGAAACCCAATTCACATTTAAGTATTTTAAGTATGGTAGATGCCTGGAATAAATTAAAAGTGAATCCTTATGATAATCTGATATGCCAAACACCTCCGTTTCGATTGCGGCTTGGTATTGCGGAGTATCTGTTTAAAAATGAAGCACTGCTCGAAGAATCTATTGAAACAGCTTTATATGATAAATCCATTCGGGGTGATGATTTGGAATTTCACTCTGCCGTTCGGGATTGGTCAACAATTATCAATTATGGTGATATAGAAGGTTATAAGTTGCATTTTAATCACACCCAAAATTTTTTTAAGGACAGATTAGAACATGGCCGACAGCAAAGTGCTGAAATGATTAAACGATTGATGATAGAGTAACGACACTTTATAAATGCTTCTTTTAGCACTATAAAATCAAGTTTTTAATACTGCGATCAAAGTTTTGGAAATACAGAATTTGTATGGTAAAAGAAGTATTACAGCTAATTAACACTGATAAATAATTATGTATAAATATTTGAAAATATATCTTCTAACTATTTGATAATTAATCGAACATTCCTATCTTTGCACTCCCGAAAAGGGGAATAAGTCTTGAACGAAGCCCTACTGCTTCGATGGACTAATCAACTTATATTAACAAAATGTCAGGAATTATTGGTAAAAAAGTAGGAATGACCAGCATTTTCGATGAAACAGGGAAAAATATTCCTTGTACTGTAATCGAAGCTGGCCCTTGTGTTGTTACACAAGTTAAGTCTGTAGAAACAGATGGATATTCTTCTGTTCAATTAGCGTATGATGAAAAAAAGGAAAAGAATACTTCTGGTCCTTTAAAAGGTCATTTTTCCAAAGCAGGCACTACTCCAAAGAAAAAACTTGTTGAGTTTAAAACGTTTGAAGATCAAAAAACATTAGGCGAGACCATTACGGTAGCACTTTTTGCAGCCGGAGATTTTGTTGATGTTGTAGGAACATCAAAAGGTAAAGGTTTTCAGGGAGTTGTAAAACGCCATGGTTTTGGTGGTGTTGGTATGGCCACACACGGTCAGCATAATCGTTTAAGGGCACCAGGTTCTTTAGGCGCTTCTTCATGGCCTTCACGTGTATTTAAAGGCATGCGTATGGCCGGGCAAACGGGCAACAGCCGTGTTAAAGTTCAAAATTTAGAGGTTTTGAGGGTTTATACAGAGCAGAATTTAATGGTAGTAAAAGGCTCTATACCTGGTGCTAAAGGTTCATTCGTAATCATCGATAAATAATGGAAGTAGTAGTAGTAAATGTTTTAGGGCAGGAAACTGGTGCCAAGATACAGCTTCCGGATTCTGTATTCGGTGTTGAACCAAATGATCACGCCATTTATTTAGACGTAAAGCAATATTTGGCTAATCAGCGTCAGGGAACTCATAAATCAAAACAAAGAAATGAAATTGCCGGTTCAACACGGAAATTACATAAACAAAAAGGAACAGGAGGTGCGCGTGCAGGTAGTATCAAATCTCCTTTATTTAATGGTGGTGGGCGTGTGTTTGGTCCGCAACCCCGTGATTATAGTTTTAAATTAAACAAAAAATTAAAATTATTAGCACGTAAATCCGCTTTGTCATATAAAGCAAAAGATAGTAATATAGTTGTATTGGAGGATTTTGTCTTTGATTCAGTTAAAACAAAAAGTTACATTAATTTAGTTGCAAGTCTAAATTTTTCGGGTGAGAAAACTTTATTGGTTTTACCAGAAGCAAATAATAATATTTATTTATCAAGCAGGAACATTAAGAAAGCAAAAGTAATCACAGCAGATCAATTGAGCACATATGATGTGTTAAATGCTGGCAAACTCTTGTTGACAACCAATTCTGTTAAAACTTTAGAGGAAGCATTAGCTAAGTAATATGGAAATTTTAAAGAAACCCTTACTTACAGAAAAAGTAACTTTACTAACTGAAAAGTTTAATAGATATGCTTTTAAAGTTGATCCCCGTGCTAATAAGATTCAAATAAAAGGAGCTGTTGAGGCTATGTACGGTGTTAATGTGGAAGCTGTAAATACAATGAGATACGCAGGTAAATTAAAAAGTCGTAATACCAAGGCAGGTTCTGTTTCTGGCAGACCTTCTAAATTCAAAAAAGCTATTATTACTTTAAAAGACGGTGAAGCTATTGATTTTTACAGTAATAATATCTAATTAGAAATGGCAGTTAAAAGATTTAAACCAGTTACGCCTGGTACACGTTTTAGAGTCGGAGGTGATTTTTCGGATGTAACAACTAATGTTCCTGAAAAAACACTTGTTGTTTCTCATAAAAGATCAGGTGGGCGTAATCATTCTGGTAAAATGACCATCAGAAATGTTGGTGGCGGACATAAAAAGTCTTATAGATTGATTGATTTCAAACGAAATAAATTTAATATTCCGGCTACTGTGGCTACTATTGAATATGATCCTAACAGATCAGCTCGAATAGTTTTATTGAAATACGTAGATGGTGAAAAAAGATATATGCTTGCACCAGAAGGCATCCAAGTTGGACAAACAGTTCTATCTGGAGATGTAGTTGCACCAGAAGTTGGGAACACTTTGCCATTGAAAAATATACCTTTAGGTTCTATCATTCATAATATAGAATTGAACCCTGGTCAAGGAGGAGTTATTGCAAGATCAGCTGGCACTTATGCACAATTATCTGCACGTGATGGTAAATATGCAATTATCAAATTACCTTCAGGAGAAACACGAATGATTTTAGCAACTTGTTTAGCTACAATTGGAACAGTTTCTAATTCTGAGAAGGCAAATGAAGTTTTAGGTAAAGCTGGTCGTAAGCGCTGGTTGGGCCGCCGCCCACGGGTTCGTGGTGTAGCAATGAATCCTGTTGATCACCCTATGGGTGGTGGTGAAGGAAGGGCCTCCGGAGGACATCCGCGTTCAAGAAAAGGTTTACTAGCTAAAGGCTTTAAAACCCGCGACAAAAAGAAATCATCCTACCGTTACATCATTGAAAAAAGGAAAAAATAATGGCACGTTCAATTAAAAAAGGACCATACATAGATCATAATTTGGAAAGAAAAGTTTTGACTTTAAACGATTCCAATAAAAAATCAGTTGTAAAAACATGGTCGCGGCGTTCGATGATTTCCCCGGACTTTGTTGGCCATACTTTTGCGGTACATAATGGTAATAAATTTATTCCAGTGTATGTTACAGAGAACATGGTTGGTCATAAATTAGGAGAATTTTCACCAACACGTACATTTAGAGGTCACTCTGAAAAGAAAAAATAGTTTGTTATGGAAGCAACAACAAAAATTAAAAAGTCTGTTTTAATCAGGCAACGTAAAGAGCAAGAAAAAGCTCAACTAGGCGGTGCTTCTGCTGCCAAGTTACAAAATTGCCCTACTTCCCCACGTAAAATGCGTTTGGTAGTGGACCTGATTAGAGGAGAAAATGTAGAAAAAGCACTATATATTTTAAAATATACCAATAAAGAAGCAGCTATACGGGTCGAAAAACTTTTATTATCAGCTATCAAAAACTGGGAATTAAGAAACGAAGGTAAACGTGTAGAAGATAATGCTCTTTTTGTAAAAGAAATTTCCGTAGGTGGTGGCCGTCAACTGAAAAGACTAAGACCTGCTCCTCAGGGAAGGGGTTATCAGATCAGAAAACGCTCTAATCACGTAACATTAATTGTAGATTCTAAAAATGCTAATATATAATTTGTAATGGGACAAAAAGCACATCCAATAGGAAACAGGTTAGGCATCATTCGAGGATGGGATTCTAACTGGTTCGGTGGCAATAATTACTCCGACAAATTAGTTGAAGACGAGAAAATTCGTAAATATCTTTCTGTTCGTATTGCTAAGGGGGGTGTAGCTAAAGTGGTAATTGAACGTACATTAAAACGTATTACTGTAACTATCCACACAGCACGTCCTGGTATTGTAATTGGTAAAGGTGGTCAGGAAGTTGATAAAATTAAAGAAGAGCTAAAAAAGTTAACTAAAAAAGATATTCAAATCAATATTTTTGAAATTAAGCGCCCTGAACTGGATGCCCAGTTAGTAGCAGAAGGTGTTGCAAAGCAATTAGAAGCCCGTATTTCTTTCCGTAGAGCTATGAAGACTACTATTGCTTCTACTATGAGAATAGGAGCAGAAGGTATCAAAATTATGTGCTCCGGTCGTTTAGGTGGTGCTGAAATGGCTCGTACTGAACAATACAAAGAAGGAAGAATTCCTTTACATACGTTTCGTGCAGATATTGATTATGCTTTAAGTGAAGCTCTAACCACTTATGGAAAGATAGGTGTTAAGGTTTGGATATGTAAAGGTGAAGTTTATGGCAAACGGGATCTTTCTCCAAATATTGGTGCCAACACAGGTATTAATAGCAAAGGTGGGCGTACTGAAAGCGCACCTGCTTATGGTGATCGTGATCGTGGTGGGGATCGAAGAAACTCTGGTGGTGTAGATCGTAAAAACAATGATAGAAGATCATCAGGAGGAGGAAACAACAACAATCCAAGAGGTGGTGGAAGTCCTAATCAAAGAAGCGGCGGTGGTGCAACTGGCGCAAAGAGAAGATAATCGTTTAAAATAAGTTAAGTTTTGCTTAACAGAATAAGTTTAAAGTAATGCTACAGCCCAAAAGAACTAAATTTAGGAAAATGCAAAAAGGCAGGATGAAAGGTATCGCAACCCGCGGTGCGGAACTTTCATTCGGTTCATTCGGAATCAAGTCTTTAGAGCCAGCCTGGATCACGAGTCGTCAGATAGAATCAGCGCGTATTGCTGTTACCCGTTTTATGAAACGTGAAGGACAAGTTTGGATTCGTATTTTTCCCGATAAACCAGTTACTAAAAAACCTGCTGAAGTACGCATGGGTAAAGGTAAAGGTGCTCCAGAGTATTGGGTAGCTGTCGTTAACCCAGGCCGAATCATATTTGAAGCAGAAGGTGTATCTCTAGAGACCGCAAAGGAAGCTATGCGTCTGGCAGCACAAAAATTACCCGTACAGACTAAATTTGTAGTGAGAAGAGATTACGTAGAAGTAGAATAATTATTTAACAATATTGAATCCTGAAAGCACAGGCTCTTCAAGTGTAATCATATAAAAATGAAGAATTCAGAAATTTTAGAATTGTCAACTGAAGCAATTTCTGCTCGATTGGCAGAAGAAAAAGCTGGTTTGACTAAATTAAAATTTGCGCATACAGTTTCTGCTATTGAAAATCCCTCCCGTATTGCTAAAATCAAGAAAGATATAGCTCGTTTAAACACTGAAATTACCAAGCGTAAAATTTTGTCGGCTTCTGAAACAATTTAATCATTAGAATTAAAATGGAAAGAAATTTAAGAAAAACTAGAATTGGATTGGTTGTATCTAATAAAATGGATAAATCAATTGTAGTTTCCGTTGAGCGTAAAGTAAAACACCCAATTTATGGTAAATTTGTAAAGAAAACAGCTAAATTTATGGCTCATGATGAAGCGAATACTTGCGGAATAGGCGATACAGTTACCATTATGGAAACTCGCCCTCTTAGTAAAAATAAGAATTGGAGATTGGTTCAAATTGTAGAAAAAGCTAAATAATGGTACAGCAGGAATCAAGATTAAACGTAGCTGACAACAGCGGTGCTAAAGAAGTGCTTGTAATTCGAGTACTTGGAGGAACTGGTAAAAGATATGCTTCTTTGGGGGACAAAATTGTAGTAACTGTAAAAAGTTCCTTGCCATCAGGTAATGTTAAAAAGGGTACTGTATCTAAAGCAGTTGTGGTTAGAACCAGTAAAGAGGTTAGAAGAAAAGATGGTTCTTATATCCGTTTTGATGATAATGCTGCTGTTCTTCTGAATAATCAGGATGAACCAAGGGGCACTCGTATCTTTGGCCCAGTAGCTAGAGAACTTCGGGAAAAACAATTTATGAAAATTGTATCATTAGCACCAGAAGTACTATAATATGGAAAAGAAAAACAAATCTCAGATTAAATTCAAACTGCGTAAAGGTGATTTGGTAAAAGTAATTGCTGGTGATTCAAAAGGAACTCAAGGTAAAATTATTGAGGTTATATTGAGTGAGAATCGTGCTTTGGTTGAAGGTGTCAATATGGTTACTAAACACACCAAACCAAATGCTGTAAATCCTAACGGTGGTATTATGAAGAAGGAAGCCCCAATTCATATTTCAAACCTTACTATGTTAGATCTCAAAACAGGTAATGTTACCCGTATCGGGAAAAAAATTGGAGAAAATGGTAAATATGTAAGAGTATCTAAAAGATCTGGAGAGGAAATTAAATAATGGCTTACGTACCAAGATTAAAATCACAATACAAAGACGACATTCGCACAGCACTGAAAGAAAAATTTCAATACAAAAGTGTAATGCAGGTTCCTAAATTGGAAAAAATTGCCATCAACCAGGGTGTTGGTGCTGCTACTACAGATAAAAAATTGATTGAAACTGCAATTACAGAAATGTCCACAATTACTGGTCAGCAAGCAGTTGCTTCTAAATCTAAAAAAGATATTTCAAACTTTAAGTTGCGTAAAGGTATGCCGGTTGGTGTTCGTGTTACTTTACGTGATAATCAAATGTACGAATTTCTGGATCGTTTAATTTCTGTAGCTTTGCCACGTATCCGAGATTTCAAAGGTATTAATGATAAAGGTTTCGACGGAAAAGGCAATTACACCTTAGGCATCACTGAGCAAATAATTTTTCCAGAAATCAATATTGATAAAATTAATAAGATTATGGGTATGGACATTACATTTGTTACTTCTGCAAAAAATGACGTGGAAGCACTGGAACTTTTAAAATCATTTGGATTACCATTTAAAAATCAAATTAATCAACAACCACAATAATGGCTAAAGAAGGTGTAAAAGCGCGTGATGTAAAACGTGCAAAGGCTGTAGCTAAATATGCTGAAAAAAGAGCTGAGTTAAAAGCTGCAGGTGACTATGTTGCTCTAGATAAACTACCGAAGAATGCTTCTCCAGTTCGTCAGCATAATCGTTGTAAATTAACTGGTCGTCCGAGAGGTTATATGAGGCAGTTTGGTATTTCACGTGTTACTTTTCGTGAAATGGCTTTGGCTGGTAAAATTCCTGGAATAAAAAAAGCAAGTTGGTAATATCAATTTTAAGTTGATAAAATAATTATACTGTTTTTAGAGCAGTAAAATAAGCTTGATAGTAGGTCAACAGGAAAGCCCTGGGAGATACCGCTATTACAATTTTTTAAGTTTTAAAATGAATACAGATCCAATTGCAGATTACCTTACTAGGGTAAGAAATGCAATAAAGGCAAACCATAGAGTTGTCGAAATTCCGGCTTCTAACCTAAAAAAAGAAATTACAAAAGTACTTTTTGATAAAGGTTATATAGCCAATTACAAATTTGAAGATACTGCTCCACAAGGAATAATTAAAGTAGCTTTAAAATACAATCCGGTTACTAAGATTTCAGCAATCCGTAATTTATCACGTATTAGCAGACCTGGACTAAGAAAGTATGCTGGTATAGAAAATATGCCACGTGTTCTGAATGGTTTAGGTATTGCAATACTATCAACTTCTAAAGGTGTTATGACTGATAAAGAAGCTAAAGTAAATAATATTGGCGGTGAAGTTTTATGTTATGTTTATTAATCAGAATTATAAATCATGTCTAGAATAGGAAAAGCCCCTGTTATAATGCCCGGTGGTGTTACGGTTTTTGTATCAGATGATAATCTGGTTACTATAAAAGGTCCGAAAGGATTATTAGCACAGCAAATTGATAGTGATATTACTATAGAGCAAGGAAACGGGCAAATTTTAGTTAAGCGTTCTTCCGAACAAAAACGTCATAAAGCTTTACACGGTTTATATCGTTCTTTAGTAAACAATATGGTCATTGGTGTAACTGAAGGTTATAAGTTAGAACAGGAATTAGTGGGTGTAGGATATAGAGCTACTAACACTGGAAATACTTTAGATTTAGTTTTAGGATACTCTCACCATTATGTGTTTGAGTTACCAAAAGAAATTAAAGTTACTACTACTGCAGAAAAAGGAAAGAATCCCACTATTATTCTTGAATCTATCGATAAACAGTTATTAGGTCAAGTTGCAGCAAAAATTCGTTCCTTAAGAGCACCTGAGCCATACAAAGGTAAAGGTATTAAATTTGTAGGTGAACAATTAAGAAGAAAAGCAGGTAAATCTGCATCAAAAAAATAACTTATGTTAGGTAAATTATCAAGGAGAGATCGGATCAAGAAGGGGATCAGAAAAAATTTGTCTGGTTCAACTGAGCGACCACGTTTATCTGTATTTAGAAGTAATAAAGGTATTTATGCGCAAGTTATTGATGACTTGTCTGGAAAAACCTTAGTTTCAGCTTCTTCGCTGTCAAAAGATTTTTCTGCTGAAGGGTCAAAGCTACATCAATCTATCGCAGTTGGTAAGTTAGTAGCAGAAAAGGCAATTGCCTTTGGAATTAAAGAAGTTGTGTTTGATCGTAATGGTTATCTATATCACGGACGGATCAAATCATTGGCAGAAGGTGCGCGTGAAGGTGGTTTAATATTTTAATATTTTAATTCAATTAGCAAATGTCAACTATTAATATAAAAAGAGTAAAATCAAGTGAGATTGAACTAAAAGATCGCCTGGTTAGCATACAACGTGTAGCTAAAGTAACCAAAGGAGGCCGTACATTTAGTTTTTCAGCTATTGTAGTAGTTGGAGATGAAAACGGAATTGTTGGTTATGGTTTAGGTAAAGCAAAAGAAGTAACTGAAGCAATTGCTAAAGGTATCGATGATGCAAAAAAAAACTTGGTTAAAGTCCCCATTATCAATGCTTCAATACCACACGAGCAAATTGGAAAATTTTCCGGTGGTTTTATTTTTATTAAACCAGCAGCAGTTGGTACTGGAGTAATTGCTGGTGGTGCAATGCGTGCAGTTTTAGAATCAGCTGGTGTACATAACGTACTTGCAAAATCAAAGGGTTCTTCAAATCCGCATAATGTGGTGAAAGCAACAATATCGGCTTTGTCACAGTTACGTGACGCATATACTGTAGCACAGCAACGAGGAATTGAAGTGGGAAAAGTTTTCAACGGTTAATACAAAGATGGCTAAGATAAAAATTATACAAATTAAAAGTGTTATTGACAAAAGTGAACGTCAAAAATTAACTATGAAAGCCTTAGGTTTAAGAAAAATCAGTCAAAGTGTAGAAGTTGAAGCTAATCCTGCTATAATTGGTATGGTTAGAGCAGTTAATCATTTAATAGCTATAGAAAATATTTAATATTATGAATCTTAGTAACTTACAACCCGCGTTCGGTTCTACCAAAACCCGTAAAAGGATTGGCAGGGGCACTGGTTCTGGTCGTGGTGGTACATCTACACGTGGACATAAAGGTGCCGGATCCCGTTCAGGTACCTCAACAAAAGTAGGTTTTGAAGGCGGACAGATGCCGTTGCAACGTCGTGTTCCTAAAGTAGGGTTTAAAAATCCCAATCGTAAAGAATACGTTGGAATAAACTTAGATGTATTGCAAGAATTAGTAGAAAAGTATAATTTAACTGCTATTGATTTTGATGCCTTAAAATTGCATGGTTTAGTTTCTAGAAATGACCTGGTGAAAATATTAGGCCGTGGAGAGTTGAAGTCTATTTTAGAAGTAAAGGCCCATGCTTTTACACAAACTGCACAAAAGGCAATTGAAGCAGCAGGCGGTTCAACTGTTAAGTTATAAATTTTAATGAAGAATTTTTTTAATACATTATCCAACATTTGGAAAATTGATGATTTAAGAGTGCGTATTATAAACACACTTCTATTTCTTTTGATATACCGCATTGGATCTTTTATTGTTATTCCGGGAGTTGATGCTAATGCCATCGACTCACAAAAAACGCGTGAAGGAATATTAGGTTTGCTAAACATGTTTGCCGGAGGATCTTTTTCTAGATCTTCTATTTTTGCATTAGGAGTGATGCCATATATTTCAGCATCAATCGTGATGCAATTGCTAGGTATTGCAGTTCCTTACTTCCAAAAATTGCAGAAAGAAGGAGAAAGTGGCAGAAACAAAATTAATCAATGGACACGGTACTTAACTATCTTTATTACTGCTTTACAAGCAATTGGTTATGTAAAATCTCAGATTCCTGCTGAAGCAAAATTATTTTCTGATCCATTATTTACCATTTCTTCAATTTTTGTTTTGACATCTGGAACTTTATTTGTAATGTGGTTAGGTGAGAAAATTACAGATAAAGGTATTGGTAATGGAATTTCTCTAATTATTATGGTTGGGATTATTGCTCAATTACCATTTGGAATATTTTCGGAATTTACTTCAAGAATTAGTGGTAATGGTGGTCCAATTTCTTTTTTAATTGAAATTGTTGCACTAGTTGCAGTAGTGATTTTTACAATTTTAATTGTACAAGGAACAAGAAAAGTTGCTGTTCAGTATGCAAAACGAGTCGTTGGTAATAAGCAGTACGGCGGTGTGCGTCAGTATATTCCATTAAAAGTTACTGCTGCTGGTGTAATGCCAATTATTTTTGCTCAAGCCCTAATGTTTATTCCTGCAACAGTCGCTTCATTTTTCCCAAATTCTGCATCTAATGGATTCTTAATGGCTGTGTCAGACTACACTTCCTTTACACATAATATTATTTTTGCTATATTGATTATTCTTTTTACTTATTTTTATACTGCAATCACGGTTAATCCTAATCAAATGGCGGATGATATGAAGAAAAATCAAGGTTTTATTCCGGGAGTAAAACCAGGAATAACAACATCCGAATATATTGACGCAGTTATTTCAAGAATTACTCTACCTGGTTCTATATTTTTAGCTATTGTAGCTATAATACCAGCAATAGCATCTAAATTAGGTGTTAATAGTCAATTTTCAAGGTTTTTTGGTGGGACGTCTTTAATTATTTTAGTTGGTGTTGTATTAGATACTTTACAGCAAATTGAAAGCCATTTACTGATGCGTCATTATGATGGGTTAATGAAAACAGGTCGTATTAAAGGCCGTACCGCAATTCCTGTTGCAGCTGGAATTACTCCGCCTGCTATTTGACTTCGGTTTTTTAAACATGCCTAAAATTAACTATAGAAGTTTAGAAGAAATAGAGTTGATTCGATTGAGTTGTCAACTTGTCTCTAAAACCTTGGGAGAAATATCTAAGTTGGTAGTACCTGGGGTGAAAACAGTTGAGCTAAATCGGCAAGCTGAAATATTTATACGAGATCAAGGTGGCATTCCCGCTTTTCTAAATTATAGTGGTTTTCCATATTCACTATGTATTTCCCTAAATAATCAGGTTGTACATGGGTTTCCCGGGAAATATGAATTGCTTCCTGGTGATTTGGTATCTGTGGATTGTGGTGTGCTTATGAATAAATTTTACGGTGATTCTGCTTATACTTTTTCAGTAGGAGAACCTAAAGAAGATAGAAAAATGCTGATGAAAGTTACTCAAGAGTGTCTTGATTTAGGAGTATCAAAAGCAGTATCGGGTATGCGAATTGGTGATGTAGGCTTTGCCGTTCAGGAACATGCGGAAAAGTTTCATTTTGGGGTGGTTAAAGAATTAGTTGGGCACGGTGTTGGTACCAAGTTACATGAAAAACCCGAAGTTCCTAATTATGGTAAAAAGGGTTCTGGTATCAAACTAGAAGAAGGAATGGTAATAGCAATCGAACCTATGATAAATGCTGGACGTGCTGGTATTAGATTTTGGGATGATGGGTGGACAGTATCTACTTCAGATGGAAAACCTTCCGCCCATTATGAACACACAGTTGCTATTAGAAAAGGTAAACCGGATGTTTTAACAACATTTGAATACATAGAAAAAGCTTTAAAAGAAAAAATTAATAATTAAAAAAAATATATTAATTTTGCATCCCACTTCAAAATTATACAATGAAGTAGAAATCAACTAAATATGGCTAAACAAGCCTCGATTGAACAAGACGGTATAATAAAAGAAGCATTATCTAATGCAATGTTTAGGGTAGAATTGGAAAACGGGCATGAAATAATCGCTCATATTTCTGGCAAAATGCGAATGCACTATATCAAAATTTTGCCGGGTGATAGGGTAAAATTAGAAATGAGCCCCTATGATTTGACAAAAGGTAGAATTACTTATCGATATAAATAAAATGAAAGTTAGGGCATCTATTAAAAAGCGCAGTGCAGATTGCAAAATTATTCGTCGTAAAGGCAAACTTTACGTAATTAACAAGAAGAATCCTAAGTTTAAACAACGTCAGGGATAACTCAGATTTAACTAAGGTGATCATATAATCAATCACTTTTTTATTAGTTACTTATATATAAAATATGGCAAGGATTGCAGGTATTGATTTACCAAGAAACAAAAGAGGAGAAATTGGTTTAACTTATATTTTTGGTATCGGCAGATCTACTGCACAAACCATTTTGGAACAAGCCAATATAAATTTTAATATTAAAGTTCAAGATTGGACTGATGAACAGTTAACTACTATCCGTGGAATTATAAATGATCAGATTAAAGTTGAAGGGTCTTTGCGCTCTGAAGTTCAGTTAAACATAAAACGGTTGATGGATATTGGCTGCTATCGTGGAACACGCCACAGGAAAGGTTTACCTTTAAGAGGACAACGTACAAAAAATAATTCACGTACTCGTAAAGGTAAACGCAAGACTGTTGCTAATAAGAAAAAGGTTACCAAGTAATTAATAACCATTAACAGCTTTTGGTAATAAACCTTTTCAAGTTGTTAATAATCAATCTACAAAATGGCTAAAACTAAAAAAGTTACTAAAAAACGTATTGTTGTTGTAGAGGCTGTAGGACAGGCTCACATCAATGCTACTTTTAACAATATTATTGTTACGTTAACAAACAATAACGGACAGGCTATATCATGGTCTTCTGCAGGTAAAATGGGTTTTAAAGGTTCTAAGAAAAATACCCCTTATGCCGCTGGTCAAGCTGCTTCGGATTGCGCAAAAACAGCGCATGATTTGGGCTTACGTAAAGTAGAAGTTTTTGTTAAAGGTCCCGGTTCAGGTCGGGAATCAGCGATTCGTACTTTACAAACTTCTGGTATTGAAGTAACCACAATTCGTGATATTACTCCAATGCCACACAATGGGTGTCGTCCTTCTAAAAGAAGAAGAGTTTAATTAATTTATTTTAAAGCTAAGATTTAGTTTGTTTCTGATAAGCTAATACTTTAAAAACTATTATGGCAAGATATACAGGACCTAAGTCCAAAATCGCAAGAAGATTCAGAGAACCAATTTTTGGTCCTGACAAAGTATTAGAAAAAAAGAATTACCCTCCTGGTATGCATGGAACCTCCAAAAGAAGAGGTAAACAATCTGAGTATGCTATTCAATTAATGGAGAAACAAAAAGTAAAATATACTTATGGTGTTTTAGAACGCCAGTTTGAAAATCTTTTTCATAAAGCTTCTTCAAAAGAAGGTATTACCGGCGAAACACTTCTTAAATTATTAGAAGCACGTTTAGACAACGCCGTTTATCGTTTAGGAATTGCTCCAACGCGTTCAGCTGCACGTCAGTTGGTTAGCCATAAACATATAACAGTTAACAACGAACTAGTAAACATTCCTTCTTATTCTTTGAGGGCAGGAGATATTATTGCTGTTCGCGAAAAATCAAAATCTTTAGAGGCTATTACAAATACTGTTTCTGGAAGAAGAATTAACAAGTTTAGCTGGCTTGAATGGGATCCGAATAACTTATCAGGCAAATTTTTAAATTACCCAAGTCGAGATGAAATTCCTGAAAACATCAAAGAAAATTTGATCGTCGAGTTATATTCCAAATAACACTGTAAAACGATATTATCGTTAGTCATCCTGTTGTAGCGTTTAAGTTTTAATCAAATTAACATAATTTATAGTAATAGTATATAATGGCAATATTAGCATTCCAAAAACCGGATAAGGTAATTATGCAGAAGTCAAATGATTCTGATGGTACGTTTGAGTTTCGTCCATTAGAACCAGGTTTTGGCATCACTATAGGTAATGCTTTACGTCGTATTCTGCTTTCTTCATTAGAAGGTTATGCAATAACATCTGTTCGTTTCTCCGGAGTATCTCACGAATTTTCTACAATAAAAGGAGTAGTTGAAGATGTTACTGAAATTATTCTTAACTTAAAACAGGTTCGTTTTAAAAAAACAGGTGATTCAGGAGATACAGAGAAAATTTTTGTAATTATAAATGGTCAGGACAGTTTTAAAGCAGGAGATATTACTAAATTCTCAAATAATTATACTGTTTTAAATCCAGAAATGTTGATTTGCAACATGGATTCTTCTGTTACACTTGAAATAGAATTTACTGTAAATAAAGGAAGAGGCTATGTTCCGAGTGAAGAAAATAAAAACGCTGATGCTTTAGTTGGCGTAATTGCAATAGACTCTATTTTCACACCAATCAAAAATGTTAAATACGTTATTGAAAACTATCGTGTTGAACAAAAAACCGACTACGAAAAATTGGTTTTAGATATTGCAACTGATGGTTCTATCCATCCGGAAGATGCTTTGAAAGAAGCAGCAAAAATATTGATTCAGCATTTTATGCTTTTCTCTGATGAAAATATGATGTTGGAAGCACAAACCAAAGAAGAAACTAAAGAGGTTGATGAAGAAATTTTGCACATGCGCAAAATTCTTAAAACAGAATTAGTGGATCTTGATTTGTCAGTAAGAGCTTTAAACTGTTTAAAAGCTGCAGACATTCGTACTTTGGCAGAACTAGTTTCTTATGATGTGGCAGATATGCTGAAATTTAGAAATTTTGGTAAAAAATCATTAACTGAAATCCAAGATTTGGTTAAATCTAAGGGGTTATCTTTCGGCATGAATCTTTCAAAGTTCAAATTAGACGAAGAATAAATAAAATTGCAGTCTGAATAGGAATGGATTATAAAAATCCACTGGCATAATTCCGAGAGCTTGAACCTTTCACTCAACGGTATGCACGTGCACAACACAAATAAATTATGAGACACGGAAAAAAAGTAAACCATTTAGGACGCACAGACAGCCATAGAAAAGCAATGATGGCAAATATGGCTTCGTCACTTATTTTACACAAACGTATTACAACAACCTTAGCAAAAGCAAAAGCTTTACGTGGGTATGTTGAACCTTTATTGACTAAATCTAAAAGTGATACTACACATTCACGTCGTACTGTTTTTAGCTACTTAAAAGACAAAGAAACTGTAACTATATTGTTTCGTGAAGTAGCTGAGAAAATTGCCAATCGACCTGGTGGCTATACACGTATTGTAAAATTAGAAAATCGTTTGGGTGATAATGCTGAAATGGCGATTATTGAGTTAGTTGATTATAATACAGTATATGTAAAAGGCGATGTTAATGCTGAGAAAAAATCAACCCGTCGTCGTGGTTCTGGCCGTGGTAATAAGGCTGATGAAAGTGTTAAGGCTCCTGAAGGAGGAATTGATTCTCCATTAGACCAGGATGCACCCGCTACATCAATTTCAAATCCTTCATCTGAGGGTGAGCCTTTGGCACCAGATGAAGAGTTATAAATATTGTCCTGTTTTAAGGATAGAAAAAGCCCTGATTTCATCGGGGCTTTTTTTGTAAACATCATCTTCATATATTCTTTTAAATACAGATGCTTCTTTTATCATACTTAATATTGTCTGAATTCACGAATCATGGGAGAAAGAAATATAAAATATGACATGTTGTCATTTTATATTTAATTCAATTAGCAAGATGAAAATAAAATCTGCCAGCAAATCCTTAATGAAAGAAATTTTACTGCTTGGCACATAGCTTGTTCAATAGCATCTATATTATCTAACACGAATTTTTTAAGAAAAATCAATCATATTATGGCTAAAATTATTGGAATAGACTTAGGAACAACTAATTCCTGTGTTGCAGTAATGGAAGGAAACGAACCTGTTGTTATTGCAAATAGCGAAGGAAAGCGTACTACACCCTCTGTTGTAGCATTTATAGATAATGGCGAGCGTAAAGTAGGTGATCCTGCAAAGCGTCAGGCTATTACAAATCCAACCAAAACAATATCTTCTATTAAGCGCTTCATGGGAAATAACTTCAATGAGGTTACCAAAGAAGCAGAACGCGTACCTTATAAAGTAGTTAAGGGTGATGGCAACACGCCAAGAATTGCTATTGGCGATCGCAATTATACACCACAAGAAATATCAGCAATGATTCTTCAAAAGATGAAGAAAACAGCTGAAGACTTTTTAGGAACTGAAGTTACAGAAGCAGTTATTACGGTTCCTGCATATTTTAACGATGCACAACGGCAGGCTACAAAAGAAGCTGGTGAAATTGCAGGCTTAAAAGTCCGTCGTATCATTAATGAACCAACTGCAGCAGCTTTGGCTTATGGCTTAGACAAAGCACATAAAGACATGAAAATTGCAGTTTTTGACTGTGGTGGTGGCACACATGATGTTTCTATATTAGAATTGGGTGATGGTGTTTTTGAAGTTAAATCAACTGATGGCGACACGCATTTAGGTGGTGATGATTTTGATCAGGTAATCATCGACTGGTTAGCAGATGAATTTAAAAGTGATGAAGGAATTGATTTGCGGAAGGATCCAATGGCACTCCAACGTTTAAAAGAAGCTGCTGAAAAGGCTAAAGTTGAATTGTCAAGCTCTATGCAAACAGAAATCAATTTACCTTATATTACTGCTGCTGACGGTATGCCAAAGCATTTGGTAAAAAGTTTGACCCGTGCAAAATTTGAACAATTAGCTGATAGTTTGATCAAAAGAACAATCGAACCTTGCCGTACAGCTTTGAAAAATGCTGGCTATAGCACTTCTGATATTGACGAAATTATCTTAGTTGGTGGTTCAACCCGAATTCCTGCTATCCAGGAAGCTGTTAAAAAATTCTTTGGAAAAGCACCTTCAAAAGGTGTAAACCCGGATGAAGTTGTTGCTATCGGTGCTGCCATTCAAGGTGGTGTTTTAACCGGAGAAGTTAAAGATGTTTTGTTGCTTGATGTTACGCCACTTTCTTTAGGAATTGAAACAATGGGCGGCGTAATGACCAAGCTAATTGAATCAAATACAACAATTCCATCTAAAAAATCAGAAACTTTCTCTACCGCTTCTGATAACCAACCTTCTGTAGAAATCCATATTTTGCAGGGAGAACGCCCAATGGCTGCTCAAAACCGCACAATTGGCCGTTTTCACTTAGATGGAATTCCGGCTGCACCTCGTGGTATTCCGCAAGTAGAAGTTACTTTTGATATTGATGCAAATGGAATTTTGAATGTATCTGCAAAAGATAAAGCAACTGGCAAAGAGCAAAAAATCCGTATCGAAGCTTCTTCCGGTTTGACTGATGCTGACATTAAGAGAATGAAAGATGAAGCAGAAGCCAATGCCGACGCCGATAAAAAAGCAAAAGAAGAAGTTGAAAAACTAAATGCCGCTGATGCTTTAATTTTCTCTACAGAAAAACAACTGAAAGAATATGGTGATAAAATTTCTGCTGATAAAAAAGCACCTATCGAGTCAGGTTTAACTAAGCTAAAAGAAGCTTATGCTGCAAAAAATGTAGCCGATATGGATGCTGCCCAAACTGAATTGCAAAATGCCTGGAATGCTGCGTCAGAAGAAATGTATAAAGCTACTCAAAATGGTGATGCACAAAACGGACCAGCCGCAGACGCAAATCCAAATCAACAAGCGGGAACTGAAGCTGATTCTGTAACTGATGTTGACTTTGAAGAAGTAAAATAATAATTATTGGTATATTTAAAAAGCTGTTTCCGATTTATCGGAGGCAGCTTTTTTTATGCCCTAAAAGAAGCATCACTATAATTGCTTTAAAAAATCAATCAGTTGCGCTACAGCTTTGCCACGATGGCTGATTTTGTTTTTTTCTGGCGCGGACATTTCTGCAAAAGTAACTTCATAACCATCCGGCTGAAAAATCGGATCATAACCAAAGCCTTGATTACCAGATGTTTCAGTTCGGATTATACCGGGAACTGTTCCTTCAAACCAAAATTCCTGGCCTTTCCAAATCAAGGAAATGACAGTTTTGAATTGAGCTTTTCGATTGAAAACACCTTCTAATTGTTTTAAAACGCGTTGCATATTTGCTTCGTGATCGTCATGTTTCCCAGCGTAACGCGCAGAAAAAACTCCTGGCTCACCGTTCAGTGCTTTTATTTCCAGTCCACTATCATCACCAAAACAATCCAAACCATATTTATTGAAAATAAAATGTGTTTTGAGTGAAGCATTTTCTTTGAAGGTCGTTCCAGTTTCTATAATTTCATCGTAACAATTAATCTCATTCAGGCTCAAAATTTTAAATTGATTGCCAACTGCATCAGCTACTTCTTCAATTTTGTGCGCGTTATTAGTGGCGAAAACAAGTTCTTTGATCATATATTTTTCATCGGCTCCCAGAAAGCTTTGGTTTTTTCTTTATTTCCCAGCATTTCATCGAAACTGTAAGTGTACAAAATCCGGCAATTGTCAAAGCTTGTTAGTTGGTTCAATTCTGTTTTGGGTAGATTGATTGTCGCCGGGTTCAAGCCAAAAAAGACCAATTTTTGTGGCATAAAAGGAGCATTCAATTCCTCGAAATCCAGGTTATCATGAGCTGAAAAGTTTATAATGGCAACATCATCCAAAGTTAACTGCTTGCGGAGAAGCGTGCTTTCCAATGCTTTTAAATGATTGTCTTGAATAAGTTCTTCTGTTAAAATCAGGAAATTTTGCAAATTTTTTCCTGTAAACATGATTTCCCGAGCTACTGGTTTTTCCGAAATAACGATTTCCGGTTCAGCCAAAACAGCTACAAAACTTTCCTGCTGCAAATCTGCCTGAGTTAGATATAAATCGTCATTCATCAAAATTTGTAATGCTGTCCCGTTTTCTGTTGTCATACCGTAATTTTGGTTAAAAATAGTTAAACAATTTCTGGCTTCAATATAAATTCAGGAATATTGCAGCTAAGTTAAATCCGCGAAATTTTGTGCGGCCAGCTGAAAAATTTTTACGAAATTTAACAAATTATGCATGGTAAAAACAGCATGTGTAAATTACCATTTTTTGATAATATGAGAAAGTTTACGGTTTTGATCCTGTGTTTTGTGATGAGTGTTTTTACTGCTTTGGGTCAAAAAAAATCATTGGATAAAGTTGCCGCAGTTGTGGGCAATGGCATTATTTTAAATTCTGATATTGAACGCGAATACGATAATTATTTAGTTCAGGGCAATCAACCGAATCCGGCGATAAAATGCCAGGTTTTACAACAGTTGCTCACTCAAAAATTGCTGGCACAGCAGGCCGTTATTGATAGTGTGATTGTGAAAGATGATGATGTTGATAATGAGATAGATAGGAAGATGCGTAATTATATACAACGTGTCGGCGGTCAGGAGAAACTGGAGGCTTTTTTAGGCAAATCTATTATTCAATATAAAGACGAAATTCGACCGGATATGCGCGAACAGCTTACTGCACAACGGATGCAGCAAAAAATCACTGAAAAAATAAGTGTGACACCTCAGGATGTCAAAAATTATTTTAATGCCATTCCAAAAGATAGTTTGCCATCTATTAATAAAGAAGTTGAAGTTGCACAGATCGTTTTCAATCCAAAATTATCTAAAGATGAGAAACAACTTTATCGAGAAAAAGCAGAAGGTTTGCGAGAACGTGTAAAAAAAGGCGAAGATTTTGCTACACTGGCAACTCTTTATTCTCAGGATCCGGGTTCTGCGCCTGCTGGTGGCGATTTGGGTTTTGCAGATCGTTCAACTTTTGTGAAAGAATTCGCAGCGATGGCATTTAAACTCAAAGCCGGAGATATTTCACCTGTTTTTGAAACCGATTTTGGTTTTCATTTTTTGCAAGTGATAGAACGCCGGGGAGAACAAGTACATGTAAGACATATCTTGATTGTGCCAGAAATAACACAAGCCAGTTTGGATCGGACAAAAATAAAAGCTGACAGTATTTATAATATCATCAAAACGATGAAAGTTGATTTTGCCCATGCAGCTTCTGAGTATTCTGATGATAAGGAAACCAGATATAATGGCGGTATGATGCTTAATGCGGAAGACGTGCAAAGCCGTTCTACGTTTATCCCGACTGATAAATTAGATCCGCAAGTTGCTTTGGTAGTGGATACTATGAAAGTTGGAAGTATTTCCAAACCAGCATTATTCACCTCTCAAAACAATAAAAAAAACTACAAAATTTTATTTTTGAAATCTAAAACGGATGCACATAAAGCAAATCTGGCGCAGGATTTTCCTAAGCTAAAAGATGCTGCTGCCGAAAGTAAGATTGGCAGAACAGTAAGTGAATGGTTTAAAAAGCGCCGGAAAGAAACTTTTATCAATATTGATCCTGAATATCAAACCTGCGATCAGCTTAAAACCTGGGTAGTAACAACGGCTTCGGCCCAGGCAAAATAATTATGCAACACCTTTCGGAAGTAGAAGCGGCTGATGCTTTATCTGCATTATTTCGTGAAGTAAGAGCAGAAATCGGGAAAATTATCATTGGGCAGGATGAAGTAGTTAAATCTGTTCTGATCGGTATTTTTAGTAACGGACATTGTTTGCTGGTTGGCGTACCGGGACTGGCCAAAACCTTGTTGGTGCAAACCTTGGCCCAGGTGTTGGATTTGAGTTTTAACCGTATCCAATTTACCCCGGATTTGATGCCTTCTGATATTATCGGTTCAGAGATTTTAGGTGAGGACCGCAATTTCAAGTTCATTAAAGGCCCGATCTTTTCCAATATTATTTTGGCTGATGAGATCAACCGGACACCACCGAAAACACAAGCCGCTTTATTGGAAGCCATGCAGGAAAAAGCAGTTACAGCTGCCGGAATAACGCATCAGCTGGATAAACCATTTTTTGTACTGGCCACGCAAAACCCGATTGAGCAGGAAGGGACTTATCCTTTGCCCGAAGCTCAGCTGGACCGTTTCATGTTCAATATTGCATTAGATTATCCTTCTTTTCAGGAGGAATTAGATATTGTTAAAAACACAACAGGCACTATCGTTAATCAGGTGAAAAAACTCCTTAATGCAGAACAAATTCGTTATTATCAGCAATTGGTCAGGAATATCCCGATAACAGATCATGTATTGGAATATGCAGTAAGGCTTGCTGCAAAAACCCGCCCGAATACGGCTTTGGCAACACCGAAAGTAAACCAGTTGTTAAGCTGGGGCGCAGGCCCGAGAGCTTCACAATTTTTAGTTTTGGGTGCAAAATGTCATGCAGTTATTTCCGGAAAGTACTCGCCGGATATCGAAGATGTGCAAGCCGTAGCCAAGCCAATTTTGCGCCATCGTATCGTGCGAAATTATCGTGCTGAAGCAGAAGGATTATCTGCCGATCAAATTATTGAACAACTATTTTAAATTTATTTCATAATAATTCTTAATAGAAAAGGCCACAGTTTGTGGCCTTTTCTATTAAGATACTATTTTTATCACCTATTTTTCGATAGGGGAAAACATCTCCACCAAAATGTTCCATTTGTGTGCTTTATCCGGTTCCCAGATGCGGATGTAGTTATAATTATTCGTGGTTTCACCTTTTTTGATTTTAGCTTTGCCATAACTGTAAGCCAGATCGCTGCTAATGGCACGGCCTGCTCCAGTATTCAAAGCTTCAATAGAAATAGCCTGATTACCAATGAACTGCAAAATTTTATCCTGACCAACAATCGGTTCAAAACCAGGAAAATAATACCGGCTATCCAAAGTTAAAAACTCTTTATAAGCAGGAATGGAAGAAAAATTTAATGAAGTATTGAACAGTTTATCTGTCGTGATGATGATATTACGGCCGTTAAAAGGATCTTTATTGATGATGCGTGTTGCCGCTACCACCGGATCTTTAAAATCAACATTTTGCGTTTCTTTTGTCTCCGGGTGCTGCATATCAATATTGAAAAGCAGCTTTAATTTTCCGTATAAATCTGTCCGCCAGATAGAAAGGTATTCACCATAATCAATATCATCTGTACTGTTTTTAATCGTATAAGAACCAGCCGTAAAAGCAATATCGCCATTGGCAGAAATACGTGCAATACTTGGTGTAACGGTTAGTTTTCCGGCAGTTTTTTCGCTACCGGTATAAAAAGTTTTGGCTGAAACAGGTTCCGGTTTAAAAATGATAGCCTCCGGATCCAGCATAGAAAGCGAACCATCACGGATCCCTTTTTGCGAAACAGTTTTGTTATAATCTTTTTCTGCTTCTAATACGGTTTTAGTCTGTGCCGTTTTTTGTGCTTCAGCCAATTGCGTAAAGCATAAAAGAGCTACAATTGCAACAGATATTTTTTTCATAAGGTTAAGGAATAGGGCCGCAAGTTATTAATTTTTTTTCCTGATGCGGGTTGTTGGTCATAACATCAAAACGATGCAAAATCAGCGATGCAATAGTAAACTTGATCTGTATAAATTTATTATTAAGCTGATACTGTTTTTATCATGCTTTTTTTGGAATCAGTGTTTCGGAATAGGCTGATACTGTTTTTATCGTGCTTTTTTTAGAATTGATTTGGGGGATAAACTATTAAATTTTTGTCCAGCTGGTTCCTTCTTTACTATCATTCAGCTGATAACCAATTTTTTGCATTCCTTGCCGGATTTTGTCGGAAGTAGCATAATCCTGGTTTAGCTTTGCTTCGCTGCGCAAGTTGATTATAAGATCAAGCACATTTGGAAGTTCGTCCGAAGCAGCAGATTCATCCTTTAAACCCAAAACGTCAATTATAAATTGCAGCAGCAGCTGCTGTAAAAGCTCCAGGTTGTGCTTGTCAATTTTTAGTTTTTTATCATGAATGGAATTTACAATCCGGCAAACTTCAAACAACTCAGCGATCAAAACCGGGCTGTTAAAATCGTCATTCATCGCTTCATGGCATCTTTGCTTTAAAGGCTCGAATTCAATTTCTCCGCTGGCTGATGCTGTCAGATTTGGTGCGAGTGCAAAAGCATTCATCATCCTTTTAAAGCCTTTTTCCGATGCTTCCAAAGCTTCGTTAGAAAAATCCAGCGTGCTGCGATAATGTGCCTGCAACATAAAAAACTTTACCGTCATCGGGCTATAACCTTTATTCAACAGCGAATGATTGCCTGAAAATAATTCTTCCGGCAAAAAACTATTGCCTAAAGATTTCGACATTTTTTGTCCGTTCACCGTAAGCATATTGGTATGAACCCAATAATTGGCCGGCATTTTTCCGCAGGCAGCTTCATTTTGCGCAATTTCGTTGGTGTGATGCGTGGGTGCCAAATCCATTCCGCCGCCATGAATATCAAATTGTTCACCCAAATATTTTTTGCTCATAGCCGAACATTCCAAATGCCAGCCCGGAAAACCCATACTCCAGGGCGAAGGCCATTTCATCAAATGTTCCGGTTTTGCTTTGATCCATAAAGCAAAATCAAGCTTGCCGCGTTTCTCTTCCTGGCCGCCCAAATTGCGTGTGTTGGTGAGCATATCTTCCAGGTTTCGGTTGCTCAAAATACCGTAATCATGGTTTTGGTTGTATTTTTCTACATCAAAATATATCGAACCATTGACTTCGTAAGCTAAACCTTTTTCCAAAATAAGTTTAACCAATTCAATCTGTTCAATAATATGGCCGGTAGCGGTTGGCTCAATGCTGGGTGGTTTTACATTGAAAATCTCCATAATCTGGTGGAAATCAACAGTGTATCGCTGTACAATTTCCATCGGCTCCAACTGCGCCAGTTTAGCTTTTTTAGAAATTTTATCTTCGCCTTCATCTGTATCGCCTTCCAAATGCCCGGCATCAGTAATGTTGCGTACATAGCGCACTTTGTAACCCAGATGCGTGAGGTAACGGAAAATCAGATCGAAAGAAATAAAAGTACGGCAATTGCCCAGATGGACATCACTGTAAACAGTTGGGCCACAAACATACATGCCTACAAATGGCGGATTAATGGCTTTAAATTCTTCTTTTTTACGGGTTAAAGTATTATAAACAGAAAGATTTTGCTGCATGTGCGAATTTAAATAAAAAGATGGTTTTTGATTTTATTTGAGCAGCAAATCTGCACGGACAGGATAATGATCAGAAAGTTTTTTCTTGAAAACTTCATAATTTATAACGTCAAATTTGGGCTGAGGGAGAATGTAATCGATTTGAAAATTCGGGAAATCGCCATTGTAAGTAGTGCAAAAACCAGATCCTTTTTCGCGGAAAGCATTTTTTAAACCGGCAGACATTTTATTAACGGCAAAAGAAGCAGGTGTATCGTTAAAATCTCCGGCAATAATGTAAGGATAAGGTGAAGTTGCTGCATGGTTTTTGACCAGATAAACCTGTTCGCTGCGTTTTAAAAAAGCACTTTTCAATTTTGCCATGATCCTGCGATAAGAATGTAAATTGGATTCTTCAACTTTTGAAACACTGTCTATTACTTTATAATCTTCTGGCATAAACCGTATGGATTGCAAATGCACTGCATAAACCCGAATGATGTGGTTTGCTTTTTTTACATCGATAAAAATGCACTGGTTGGTACTATTCTGATCGCCAAAAGAAATCATGCCTTTGTTCACAATAGGGAATTTAGAAAAAACAGCTATGCCGTTTCCCTCATAATTGATATCGCCTACTGTGAACCGGTAAAAATATTTGGTATGCATTACTTCTTTCAACGAATCTACCATGGCAAATTCTCCGGTTTTGCGTGAGAAAAACTCCTGTATGCAAATTACATCTGGCTGCTGATCTTTAATCAGTTGTAAAATCTCTGTCCGCGTTTGTTTTACCACACCTTTGCCTACACCTTGAAAACTGTGTACATTGTAAGTCATTAAACGCAAATAATCAGGTGATTTTTTTGGCCCGTTGGGAGAAGGACTGCGGATGTTGATACTGCTTACCAGAATCGGCCAACCTATTAAAATGCTAATCAGCGGAATAAAAACCAATTTGTTAAAGCGAAGCACCCAATACAATAAAAAAATCAGGTTTAGCAGCAATAACGGTGAGTAAGCCAAACCAAAAAAAGCAAGCCACCAGCAAGTTCGCGGATCAATAACGCTGGCAAGTAAACTCAACAAAATAGAAACCGAAGCAATTAAGTTAAAAAACAGAACTACCTTATCTATCAGGTAAAGTTTCTGGGCTGATCTAATCTTTACTGGCATTAAACAGTGTTTCCTTCTCTTTTTTGGTCAGGCTGGCATAACCTGAATGTGATATTTTGTCTAATATAGAATCTACTTCTTCTTCTTTTGAACGTAAGGTACTGTTTTTAGCATAGTTTTTTGAGACAACCTGCAAATTATTTGGTTTAGAAATGCGTTCAAATGCTTTCCCCAACATGGTATTTCCCTGGACATGTTTGATATAAAAAAAGCCTGCAATGGCACCGCCGATATGCGAAATTTCTCCGCCGGCGTTTGGCCCGGTTATGCTGATCAGATCAAACAAAACGTAAAATAGAGCAATCCATTTTAGTTTGATATTACCTAAAAACAACAGTTGTATTGTATAATCCGGAAGCAAAGTTGCCGTGGCTACGATAATCGCCATTACAGCCGCCGAAGCACCAACGGTAGTGGATACTGTTTTTACATCAGCAAAAAGTGGAAAGATATTGTAGAAAAGCACGTATAAAAATGCACCTGCCAAACCTCCGATGATGTATAGATCCACCAGTTTTTTGCCGCCCAGGTATTCCTGAAAAATACTTCCCAGCCAGTAAAACCACAACATGTTGAACAGGATATGGAAAAAACCATTGTGCATGAACATGTAGGTAAGAGGCGTCCAGAAGCGCACCAGTAATTTGGGCAGATAAGAAGGCACGGCCAGATAATCATTCAAAGTCATGGTAATTGCTGAGTTGCGGGTGGTCAGCATTTCAATCACCCCAAGCAAGCTCAAAAACAGGAACACAATCACATTAACCCCGATCAGTAAATTTAGCCGGTTCCCGGACCGGAAAACCTGTGTACGAATTTCATCCCACATAAAAATTATCCTTTTAAAATCGTTTTCATTTGATAAGGGCTAATTAATTAAAATCGTTTGCTGGGTGTTAACCGCCAAACTTTCAACAAAATATAGCCAAACAAAGCACCGCCCAAATGTGCAAAGTGCGCAACCGAATCGCCCTGATGCTGGCTCAAACCCAAATATAATTCAACCACAATATAACCAATTACAGCGTATTTTGCTTTTATTGGAATCGGGATCAGCATAATATAAAGTTCGGTTTCTGCATACAAAACGCCAAAAGCAACCAAAACACCAAAAAGTGCGCCCGAAGCACCAACCATCGGCGCAGCATAAATATCGTGAAGTTTCGCTCCGTTTTCAGGTGTGATATTTAAGTTGGCAGTCTGATCAAAAATAAAACTTCCCAAAATACCGTGTACTTCTATCGCTTGCACCAGCATTTGCAAAGCCAGGGCACCCAAGCCAGTAATGAAATAATAGTTGAAAAAACGCTTGGAACCCATGAAATATTCTATCGCCGGGCCAAACATGTACAAGGCAAACATATTGAAGAAAATATGCGCCCAACCGCCGTGCATAAACATGTAGGTAATTGGTTGCCAGACCCTAAAGTGCGGTGAATTGAAATAAAACGCGCCTAAATAGTTAGCTAATTCTATCCCCATATTTTCAAAAACCAACGTGGCAATAAAAAAGATAATATTGATAATCAGCAGGTTTTTAACAACGGGCGGAATGTTGGCAAAGAACGATTGTCCGAATAAATTCATAGTTTCTGCAGAAGCACGATGCTTCTTTTATCGATCAAATTTTTGAAAAATTTCTTCTAAAGTATAAGTAACAATTATAGGTTTGCCGCTGAGCGAAACGTTGGGCATCTGGCAGGCAAAAAGCTGGTCGATCAGTTGGTTCATTTCCTCCAGCGAAAACTTTGTACCGGGATTAACGGCTGCATTTTTGGCCAAGGTGCGCGCCAGGTTATCGTGTTTGCTCAATTTTAAAGCTGATTGATTGTTTTTGAAGCCTTCCAGCAGTTTTTCCAGCATTTCGTTTTCGCTGGCTTTAGTCAGTTCTGCCGGGATGCCTTCTACAATCACCGTATTTTTTCCAAATTCCCGGATGTCAAAACCCAAAGCACGCACATCGTTAAACAAGCTTTTTAACAGTTCAAAATCCGAAGTGCTCATGCTGATGCTTTGCGGAAACAAGGTTTGCTGGCTCACGCCGGAATGGTTTTCCAGCTGAAGCAAAAAACGTTCGTACAAAATCCGTTCATGCGCTGCTTGCTGGTCGATCAGCATAAAACCGGATTTTATTTGCGACAGGATAAACCGGTTATGGATTTGAAATAATTGCCGCTCGCTGGCTTTGCTTAACTGCCGGTTATCTACCGAGATTTGCCGTTGCTGCGTATCAATTTCCTGTTGCTCGACAATTTTTCCTTGCGTGATTGCGTACAAAGTATCCCAGTTTTGTACAAAATCAGGTTTGTGGCGTTCTGCAGAATTACGGATAAATGCTTTATCGGTTACTGTTTTTACCTCATCAGAAAACGGGTTAAAATCCGGGTTAAATTTAATGCCCGGCGGGATGATCTGATCCAGCGGTTTATGGCTGATCATTTGGTCGAAACCAGTTTCCCGGTCAAAATCCAGCGAAGGCGTAATATTATATTGGCCCAGCGAACGTTTTACTGCCGAACGGATAATGGCATAAATTGCTTTTTCATCCTGGTATTTTATTTCAGTTTTTGTGGGATGAACGTTGATGTCAATTTTGCTCGGATCAATTGAAATAAACAGCACGTAAAGCGGAAAACTATCATCCTGCAGCAACTCCTGAAAAGCAGAACTTACGGCATGATTCAAATAATTATCCCGGATAAAACGATTATTAACGAAAAAAAACTGTTCGCCGCGGGTTTTTCGCGCAAACTCCGGTTTGCCAACAAAACCTTCCAGCTTGATGATGGACGTATCTTCCTGGACCGGTACCAGTTTTTGGTTGTAATTATTGCCGAAAAGATGCACAATCCGCTGTTTCAATGATACTGCGGGAAGATGAAAAACTTCTTGCCCGTCATGGTGCAGCGTAAAAAACAGCTGCGGATTGGCCAAAGCCACGCGCTGAAATTCATCAATGATATGCCGTGTTTCAATGGAATTTCCCTTTAAAAAATTTCGTCGGGCCGGCGTGTTATAAAAAAGATTTTTGATGCAAACAGAAGTTCCGGCAGCCGTGGCGCAAGGTTCCTGGCTGATAATTTCGGAAGCTTCGATACAAATTTTTGTACCCAGCTCGTCTTCATAGCGACGGGTTTTTAATTCTACCTGAGAAATTGCAGCAATCGAAGCCATTGCTTCACCCCGAAAACCCATGGTCCGGATGGCAAAAAGATCATCGGCTTTGCGGATTTTGGAAGTGGCGTGCCGTTCAAAACACATCCTGGCATCGGTAAAACTCATGCCGCAGCCGTTATCAATTACCTGGATCAATGCTTTGCCTGCATCTTTTATAATCAGCTGGATTTTGTCAGCACCGGAATCAACAGCATTTTCCAGCAATTCTTTTACAGCCGATGCCGGGCGTTGCACCACTTCACCTGCGGCAATCTGATTGGCAACGGCATCAGGCAAAAGGCGGATAATATCAGACATTAATTTTGCTCAATTCTTTTTCGATGCTAAATTAAAAAAATGATCGCATAACTTCGCAGCTTTGCCGCGCAGATGTAGTTTTGTACGGGCTTAATTTAAGTTGCAATGACAATCACTTTAACGATCTTGATTAAATAAAACGAACAGCTGAAATATCAAACCTGCTAACCAAATGAACAAAACCGATCCGTCAATTTTAAAAAACAAATTTACCCTGATAAAAACAGTATGTGGCTGGATGCTTCTTTTATCGGTGTTTTCTTGTCAGCAAAAAAAGGGATACAATGCAGATTTGCTGGTGAAAAATGCCCGCGTTTATACCGTAAATAAGCAGTTTGCTATTGCCGAAGCTTTTGCGGTGAAAGATGGAAAAATACTGGCTGTAGGAAAAACCGCTGATCTGGAGAAAAATTACCTCGCAAAAGAAGTATTGGACGCGGCCGGAAAATCAGTTTTTCCGGGTTTTATTGATGCACATGCGCACTTTTACGAATACGGAATGGGTTTGCAAACCATCAACTTAAAAGATATTGGCAGCTGGGCGGAGATTGTAGATTCGGTGCAGCGATATGCTAAAAATAATACCGACGGCTGGATTATCGGCAACGGCTGGGATCAGAACCGATGGAAAACGAAGCAGTTTCCAAATAAGCAGCAACTGGACGTTTTGTTTCCGGAGCGGCCGGTTTTGTTGAGCCGGGTTGATGGCCACGCCGCAATTGCCAACCAGGCGGCTTTAAATATTGCAGGTATCAAACCAAACCAAAAAATTGTCGGCGGTGAAATCGAAACCATTAACGGAAAACTGACCGGAATTTTGGTAGATAACGCCGTGAACCTGATCACGCATAAAATTCCGGCTGCTACAGACGATCAGATCAACAACTCCTTCTTGCAAGCACAACAAAATTGTTTTGAAGTTGGCCTGACTACAGTTGCGGATTGCGGGTTGGATTATCCTTTGGTAAACGCGATCCGGCAATTGCAAAATCGCGGCGATTTGAAGATGCGCTTATTTGTGATGCTGTCTGATAACCAGCAAAATTTGGACTTTTTGTTTCGGAACGGAGCGATCAAAACGCCGCGTTTAAATGTGAGTTCGGTCAAGGTTTATGCCGATGGTGCTTTGGGTTCGAGAGGAGCTTGTTTGCTAAAACCGTATGCAGATCAGCCAAAATGGAATGGATTTTTGCGTAGTCCGAAGCAGCATTTTCAGGATATAGCTAAGTTGCTGGCCGATAAAGGTTTCCAGATGTGTACGCACGCCATCGGAGATTCTGCCAACCGCATGATGCTGAAAATTTATGCCAGTGTTTTAAAAGGAAAAAATGATCGCCGCTGGCGGATAGAACATGCACAAATTATCGACCCGGCAGATTTTAAGCTTTTTGGGGAGAACAACATTATTCCTTCCGTGCAGCCCACGCACGCCACTTCGGACATGAACTGGGCCGTGCAACGCTTGGGAAAAACACGGATAAAAACAGCATACGCTTATCAGCAATTGTTGCAGCAAAATGGCTGGCTGCCGTTGGGAACAGATTTTCCGGTAGAAAATATCAGTCCGTTTTACACCTTTTATGCCGCTGTGGAAAGGAAGGATTTGAAAGGATTGCCGGAAGGCGGTTTCCAAAAAGAAAATGCTTTGACGCGTGAACAAGCTATCCGAGGAATGACAATCTGGGCAGCAAAAGCCAACTTTCAGGAGAACGACCGCGGCAGTTTGGAACCCGGAAAACTGGCAGATTTTGTGTTATTGGATCAGGATTTAATGCATATAAAAGGCAGTGAATTGCCGAAAGTAAAAGTGCTTCAAACTTATATCAATGGAGAAAATGTATATAAAAAGCGTTAACCGCAACTGGATTTACGGTTTATTATGGGCGGTAACAGCCATGAGTTCGGCTTGCGCGCAGGTTCCGGATCCGCACCAGCAGAACCAAAGTTTTTTGGCTGCTAAAAGAAGCATTGAAAGTTCTATGGTTTTGCTGAACAATCAAAACCAGATCGTCCCGATTAAAAATTTGGATCAGCAACAAATTGCCAGCGTACATTTTAATTTTGAGAACACGCTGGTTTTTGATAGCCTGCTGAACAAATATGCCAAAGTTTCCTCTTTTGATGCGGCTTATTATTCCGGCAATAAAAATCTGAATAATCTGCTGTTCGATTTGAAGTTTTATACCACAGTGATTGTTCAGCTGAATAAACAGGATCTGGAAAACCCGGCTTTAATGCCATTTTTATCCGCATTAGATCAATGTAAAAACCTGATTGTTGCCTGTTTTGGTGCCACACAATTGAAGCCGGAATTTGATGTGCTAAAAGGAGTATTGCTGTGGTCGCCTGTAAACTCTCCGATTGCAGCCAACCAGGCCGCACAGATTTTGTTTGGCGGAGTTGCTTCCAGCCAAAAATTGCAAACCAGTATTTCTGCAAGATACCAAAGTGGCGACGGTGCAACCACTACACAAACGCGACTGGCCTATTCTGTGCCGGAAGATGCAGGTATTAACGCGGATAATTTAAACAGCAATATCGACGCAATTGTAGCTGAAGCGATCCGTGCCAAAGCAACGCCGGGCGCAGTGGTTTTGGTAGCGCGGAATGGTAAAGTGATCTTCAACAAAGCTTATGGAAACCATACTTATACAGATACTTTGAAAGATAAAATCACCGATATTTTTGATATGGCATCGGTTACAAAAGTATCAGCCACCACAATGGACGTGATGAAACTTTACGATCAGGGCAAGTTAAATTTGGATTCTACGGCGGGTAGTTACCTCGCTTTGGCACGAAATACCAACAAAGATGATATTAAAGTACGTGAGTTTTTAACGCATCAATCTGGCATGGTCCCGGATATTATTACTTGGGAAAAACTAAAAGCGGAAAACAGAAGTACGGATTCTTCAGCAGCATTTCCAACAAAAGTTGCCGATCATTTTTATCTCAAAAAAGATTATTTTAAAGATGTGATCTGGCCTGATATGCTCAAATCTCCGCTTAAAACCCGCGGGAAATATGTTTACAGTGATTTGAGTATGTATTTTATGAAGGAAATTGTGGAAACGATTTCTGCCACGCCGCTGAATGTTTATGTTCAGCAAAATTTTTATACGCCGCTGGGAATGCAAACGGCCGGGTTTTTACCGCTGAACCGTTTTCCGCCAAACCAGATTGTCCCAACTGAAAACGATCAGGGTTTCCGGCATCAATTGCTGATTGGTTATGTACATGATCAGGGTGCAGGATTGCTGGGCGGCGTTTCTGGCCATGCGGGTTTTTTTGCCAGTGCCAATGATCTGGCTATTTTATATCAGATGATTTTGAATCGCGGAACTTACGGCGGAGTGCAGTATTTTAAACCGGAAACAGTTGATCTTTTCACTGCAAAACAATCTGATGTGAGTCGCCGGGGTTTAGGTTTTGACCGCTGGGACCCGAACCGAACGACTAAGTATCCTTCTGTTTTGGCCTCCGATCAAACTTACGGGCACACAGGTTATACCGGAACTTGTTTTTGGGTTGATCCGAAGTACAATCTGGTTTATATATTTCTTTCAAACCGTGTCAATCCAAAAGTTACAGACAAATTATCTGATCTGGGCATCCGCAGAAGAATCCAGGATGCAGTTTACGAAGCCATACTAAAAGGTGTACAATAGTAAGAGCCTTTTTAAATTTTTTATCTGAAAAAATATTGGTGCTTCTTTTATGCCTGTAAATTTTGTTTTTGTATTTTATGCTGATAAAAGAAGCATTCATATTTCCTGTTTTTGGGGTGATAAAAGAAGCATCTAAAAGAAATCGGACAAAATTTAAACAGGCTCTAAAAGGCATGGTTTTTGTGTTTCAAGAAAAAAATTATATTAATTATGAAAAAAATTGTTTTAGTATTAGCTGTTGCGGTTTTAGGTTTAACTACGCAGGCTTTCTCCCAAAAAAACGTTGATACAGTTAAATTAAGCCAGCAATACGCAGAAGTTACCAAAGACATCGCTGATCTGCAAGTAAAGTTACAAACAGCACAAGGTAAGCTGCCAACAGAACAATCGAAAGCAACAGTTGCAACCCAGGAAGCACAACAAGCTGCACAGCAAAGCAGCATGCAAGCGCAAAATGCAACTGATGCAGATTATGATAAAACCAGAAAAGCAAGAAAAAAAGCTAAACAGGCAGCTAATAAATCATCAGATGCAAAAGATGCTAATGATGATGTAAAGGATACCAACAACAAAATTAAGGACCTGAATAAAGAGATCGCTAAAAAACAAAAAAAGCAACAGGATTTGCAAACTAAATTTACTGCTGCAAGAGCTTCAATGCCTGCTGCCGGTACAACCGCTCCTCAACCGTAATATTACATAATTTACAGGTTATGCAATTTATAATCTTATAAATTTGCATACAAATTAGATTATGAAAATAGGTATTGTTTGTTATCCTACATTTGGTGGTAGCGGCGTTGTTGCCACCGAATTAGGAAAAGCTTTGGCAGATAACGGCCATCAAGTACATTTTATCACATATAACCAGCCAGCCCGGCTGGATTTTTTTTCTGAAAATCTTTTTTACCACGAAGTTGCCGTTTCTAAATATCCGCTGTTTGATTATGCACCTTACGAAATTGCCTTGACCAGCAAAATGGTTGATGTAGTTCGTTTTGAAAACCTGGATTTGCTGCACGTGCATTATGCTATTCCGCACGCTTCGGCAGCTTATTTGGCAAAGCAGATTTTAAAAACATATGGCATCCACATTCCATTTGTTACCACATTGCACGGCACAGATATAACGCTGGTAGGTAAAGACCGGACATTTAAACCGGTTGTTACTTTTTCGATCAATATGTCTGATGGTGTAACCGCAGTTTCAGAAAGCCTGAAAAAAGATACACTTGATTTTTTTGATGTGGAAAATGAAATCCGGGTTATCCCGAATTTTATTGATTTAAGGCGTTTCAGCAAAAAAGCAAAAGACCATTTTAAGAAAGCAATTGCACCTGCCGGAGAAAAAATATTGGTACACACTTCCAATTTTCGAAAAGTAAAGCGCACGGAAGATGTGATCAAGCTTTTTGCTATTGTGAACAAGCAAATCCCGTCCAAATTATTGATGGTGGGCGATGGGCCGGAACGCTCGATGTGCGAGCAGCTTTGCCGTGACTTGGACGTTTGCGATAACGTTCGTTTTTTAGGAAAACAGGAAGCGGTAGAAGAAATTTTATCCGTTGCAGACCTTTTCCTAATGCCTTCTGAATCAGAAAGTTTTGGTTTGGCTGCACTGGAAGCGATGGCTTGTAAAGTTCCGGTCATCAGTTCTAACACTGGCGGAATACCGGAGTTAAATATTGATGGCGTGACCGGATTTATGACAGCTGTGGGCGATGTAAAATCAATGGCCGAAAAAGCAGTTTACATTTTGGAAGACGAGGAGCGTTTGAAAGAATTTAAAGAAAATGCTTTGGCACGGGCAAAAGAATTTGATCTGAGTTTGATCCTTCCTTTATACGAAGATTATTATCGGGAAGTGATCGAACGGTCTAAAGTATTTTTATAACCCGTAACTGCATTAGGGCGATATGAAATTAAACAGGCCATAAACACCAAAACTTAAAATTCTTGAATTTAAACATTCAATTCCTGTATTACAGTCAAAATAAAGCCGTTTGGCATTAATTTACAGATAAAGATTATGATGAAAACTTTAAAAATAGCTTTAGACTGGACACCAAACGTTAACCACGTTGGACTATTTGTAGCAAAAGAACTCGGGCTTTACAAAGAACAAGGAATTGAACTTGATATTATTAGCCCTTTTGAAGACAATTATAAAATGACACCGGGCAAAAAGTTAGAATTAGGCTTAGCTGATTTTGCTATTGCACCTTTTGAGACTGTCATCAGTCTTAACAACAAAGAAGCTGCTGTAGATGCCATTGCGGTGTATGCAATTCTACAAGAAGATTTAAGTAGTATCGTTTCCCTAAAAACATCAAATTTGGATAGGCCCAAACTTTTAGATGGTAAAAAATATGCATCGTACAAAGCGCGTTATGAAGACTTTATTGTAAAGGAAATGGTTAAAAACGATGGCGGAATGGGAAACATAGAATTGGTATATCCTGAAAAGTTAGGAATTTGGAACACTTTGTTAGAAAACAAAGCCGATGCAACTTGGATATTTGACAATTGGGAAGGTGTTGAAGCTGAAACAAAAAAAATTAAATTAAATAAATTCAAACTCAATGAATTTGATATTCCATATTGTTATTCGCCAGTGATAATTACCAAAAAAAGTGATCTGAATACTAACAAACCAGCTTACGGAGATTTTATTAAAGCAACCCGAAAAGGTTATTTGCATGCAGCAGAAAATAAATCCGAAGCAATAAGTATTTTGTCAAAGCATTTAACCAACGATGATAGAAATAATATCGATCTTGGGCATTCGCTTGACATTACAGCATCGTATTTTGGCAATAATAATTTGTGTGGGTTGATGGACACTGAAAGGATTAGCCTGTTCTTAAATTGGCTTATTAACACTCATTTGGAAAGTAAGGATATTGCTAACCAGCTATTATTTACAAATGAATTATTAACCTAAGAGCCTGTTTAAATTTATACAAGAAAAATTTATAATGCTTTTTTTATGCCTATAAATTTTGTTTTGCGTTTTGTACCGATAAAAGAAGCATTGGTTTACCTGTTTTTCAGGTGATAAAAGAAGCATAGAAAACAGATTGAACAAAATTTAAACAGGCTCTAATAATTGTTGCGGAATTACACATAGCTTGTTGTAATGCAGGTCAGTCTGAATTTATACCTGTAAAAGAAGCATGGTTAAATCAATGCTTCTTTTCGGGGTGAAAAATCATCAAAAAGCAATCCTCTTGAATAAAAATTTAACATTTTATTATTCGCAATAATAACTTACTTTTGCAAAAATAAATCCTAAACACGCGGAAGTGGCGTAATTGGTAGCCGCACCAGACTTAGGATCTGGCGCTTTACGGCGTGGGGGTTCGAGTCCCTTCTTCCGCACTTACGTTCCTCCGTCATTTAAAAACTGACGGAGGAATTTTTTTATCATGTAAAAACAGTATCAACAATGGATATCACACAAGAAAAAATAGATGATTTAAATGCGATCTTAAACATCAAAATCAATCAGGAAGATTATCAGGCACGGGTAGAAAAAGCGATTAAAGAGCAGGCAAAAAAAGCAAAATTGCCGGGTTTTCGTCCGGGAATGGTGCCTGTCGCCCACATCAAAAAAATGTATGGTAAAAGTATTTTGGTTGATGAGATCAATCATATGCTTTCTGATTCTTTGAACAATTACATTACTGATAACCAATTGGAAGTTTTAGGCCAACCGCTGCCAAAGGCTGATGGCGACAAAGTTTTTAACTGGGATTTTACCGAAGATTACGAGTTTAATTATGAAGTAGGTTTGGCTCCGGAGTTCACTTTAGATTTTTCTGCTGCTGATGTAGTGCCGCAATACGTTGTCAAAATTGATGACGAAACTTTGCAAGCCCGGATCAAAAACATCCGCAGAAGCTATGGTAAAATGACAAATCCTGACGTATCGGCAGATGATGACGTGTTATATTCTGAATTGAAGCAGCTTTCTGCCGATGGTTCTGTTTTTGAAGGTGGTATTACCAATACAACTTCTGTCCGCATTGAACAAATTGCAGATGAAGAAGTAAAAAGTTCTTTGATTGGCCTGAAAAAAGGCGATGTTATTACCTTCGATATCAATAAAGCTTTTAACAATGATGCAGCGAAAATTGCAGGTTTGTTAAAAATTGATGAAGCTGAAGTTGCTGATTTAAAATCTAACTTCCAGCTAACGGTAAAAAATGTAAACCGTTTAGAAGAATCTGATTTGAACCAAGAGTTTTTTGACAAGATTTTTGGCGAAGGCGTAGTTCATAATGAAGAAGAATTTCGTACAAAAATTGCAGAAGAGCAAGAAGCAATGATGGAGCAGGATGCAGATCGTAAATTGCAGGATGAGCTTTATCAGTTTGTATTGAGCAAAGTTAATTTTGAATTGCCGGATGAGTTTTTGAAAAGATGGCTTAAAGTAACCAACGAAAAAGTAAGTGAGCAGGAACTGGAAGATGGTTATGCTGATTTTGCCAAAAATTTAAAATGGACTTTGATTGAAAATAAGATCATTAAAGACAACAACATTGAAATTAAATATGAAGAAGTTTTCCAAGCGGCAAAACAGCGTTTGGATGCACAATTCAGGATGTACAGTCCGCAAGCTTTGGATGAAGAGCAATTAGGCCAGTACACGGTACAATTTTTACAAAATAAGGATAACGCAAATAAACTTTTTGAAGAAGTAAAAGCACTGAAAGTTTTTGATTACCTCAAAACAGTTGTTACTTTAGACAAAAAAGAAATCGATAATACAGCGTTTAAAAAGCTGGAATAAATCATTTAACAAAATTTAAACGTTAATGGTTATCCGGTTCTGTAAACGATGAATTGGATAACCATTATTTTTTATATAGATATGCAAATAGATAAAAATGAGTTCAGAAAATATGCCGTTAAGCATCACCGCATCAACGGTATTTATGTAGATAAATTTATAGGCAGTGTAGAAAACACGCAGTTGCCAATCGGTATGACACCTTATATTATCGAGGAGCGGCAATTAAATGTAGCACAAATGGACGTGTTTTCGCGTTTAATGATGGACCGGATCATTTTTTTAGGTGATGCCGTGATGGATCAAAATGCGAATATTATCCAGGCGCAGTTGCTGTTCCTGCAATCCACAGATGCTAAAAGAGATATTCAGATTTATATCAATTCTCCTGGTGGTTCTGTTTATGCAGGTTTGGGAATTTATGACACGATGCAATTTATTTCCAACGATGTTGCAACAATTTGTACCGGAATGGCTGCTTCTATGGCTGCAGTTCTGCTTTGCGCCGGAACGAAAGGCAAGCGTGCCGTATTGCCGCATTCAAGGGTGATGATCCACCAGCCATCAGGTGGTGCACAAGGCGTGGCTTCTGATATGGAAATCAACTTGCGTGAAATGCTGCGTTTGAAAAAAGAATTGTACGAAATTATATCCAAGCACTCCGAACAATCGTATGAATGGGTTGAAAAATCTTCAGATCGCGATTACTGGATGACCTCTGAAGAGGCCAAAGAGTATGGCATGGTTGACGAAGTTTTGAAAAGTAATAAAGTCGATAAGTAATTTAAAAAAATCATGAGCAAAACCAGCAAAGATATCAAATGTTCATTTTGTGGTGCCGGTAAACAGGATTCTTTAATGCTAATTGCCGGACTGGACGCTCATATTTGTGATAAATGCGTAAACCAAGCCAATGATATTTTGGCTGAGGAATTAAAGCTGCGGAAGGTGAAATCTCCGCAACAAGCCAATACTCCTGCTACTTTAAAACCACTTGAAATTAAATTGCACCTGGATCAATATGTAATTGGCCAGGATGATGCTAAAAAAGTATTGTCAGTTGCAGTTTACAATCACTACAAAAGGCTGAACCAGAAAATTGGGAAAGATGAAGTTGATATTGAAAAATCAAACATTATTCTCGTCGGCGAAACCGGCACCGGCAAAACTTTGCTGGCCAAAACCATTGCCAAAGTGTTAAATGTTCCTTTTTGTATTTGTGATGCTACAGTTTTAACAGAGGCCGGTTACGTAGGAGAGGACGTGGAAAGTATTTTAACGCGCCTTTTGCAAGCTGCAGATTATGATGTTACTTTGGCCGAGCGCGGTATTGTTTATATTGATGAGGTAGATAAAATTGCCCGTAAAAGTGATAACCCTTCTATTACGCGGGATGTTTCCGGCGAAGGTGTACAACAGGCATTGCTCAAAATTTTGGAAGGAACTATGGTAAACGTTCCGCCGCAAGGGGGCCGTAAACATCCTGACCAAAAGATGATTACCGTAAATACCAGTAACATTTTATTTATCTGCGGTGGTGCTTTTGACGGTATTGAAAAGAAAATTGCCAACCGGATGCGTACCCAAACTGTGGGTTATAAAATGAAAGGCGACGATCAGGATATCGACCTGAAAAATTTGTATAAATATATTTCGCCACAGGATTTAAAAGCTTTTGGCTTGATCCCGGAGTTGATTGGCCGTTTGCCAGTGTTAACTTACTTGAATCCGTTGGATCGCAAGGCAATGCTGGCCATTTTGATCGAACCAAAAAATTCCCTGATCAAGCAATACAATAAGTTGTTTGAATATGAAGATGTGGAACTGAATTTTGATAATGAAGTTTTGGATTACATTGTAGATAAAGCAATGGAATTTAAGCTTGGTGCCAGAGGATTACGCTCTATTTGCGAGGCGATTATGATTGATGCGATGTTTGAAATACCATCCAGCCGAGACCAAAAGCAACTCGATATTACATTAGATTATGCCAGGGAAAAGTTTGAAAAATCAGACTTAAAGAAGCTGAAAGCTGCATAAAAAAACCCCGGTTTAAAGCCGGGGTTTTTTTATGCTTATTTTTGTATGATAAAAGAAGCATTGTTATGAATGAAGAAAAAGACGTTAAGAAAGATCCTGAAATCGTAAAGCAATCCCATAAAATAAAAGAAGTTCAAACTCCGGTAAAGTCCGGCCTGAAAACCAAAGAAGCGATTGTAGCCAACTGGTTGCCCCGTTACACCGGGCGTCCGCTGGATGATTTTAAAGGATATGTAATCTTAACGAATTTTTCTAAATACATCCAATTGTTTTCAGAATGGCATGACAATGCACCGATTATGGGTTTGGACAAGCCGATGCAAAGCGTTACCGCTGACGGCATCACAATCATCAACTTTGGAATGGGTAGTGCACTGGCTGCAACCGTAATGGATTTATTGACCGCCATTCATCCCAAAGCTGTGATTTTTTTAGGTAAATGCGGAGGTTTAAAACGAAAAAATAATGTTGGTGACCTGATTTTGCCGATAGCTGCCATCCGTGGCGAAGGGACTTCCAATGATTATTTACCTTCGGAAGTACCTGCGCTTCCTGCTTTTGCGCTTCAAAAAGCAATTTCTACTACCATCCGGGATCATTCCAGAGATTACTGGACCGGAACAGTTTATACTACCAACCGCCGCGTTTGGGAGCACGATAAAACTTTTAAAAAATATCTGAAAAGCTTGCGGACGATGGCTGTTGACATGGAAACAGCTACTATTTTTATTACCGGTTTTGCCAATAAGATCCCTACGGGTGCGTTGCTGCTGGTTTCTGACCAGCCGATGATACCGGAAGGCGTAAAAACGGCAGAAAGTGATTCCAGCGTAACAGAAAAATACGTAGAAACGCACCTTCGTGTTGGTATTGATTCGTTAAAACAATTGATTAATCACGGACAGACGGTTAAACATCTGCAGTTTTAATTATTTTGATGCCGAATTTATATCGATAAAATAAGCATCGCCTCAAAACATCATTCTAATAATATGTGGTACAACAATATCCTCGAAACGATTGGAAACACGCCTCTGGTCAAGCTAAATGTTATTCCAAAGGAAATCAAAGCAACAGTTTTGGCCAAGATAGAAACGACCAATCCGGGAAATTCTATCAAAGACCGTATGGCTTTAAAGATGATCGAAGATGCGGAAAAAAGCGGCAAACTGAAACCCGGGGGCACAATTATAGAAGGTACTTCCGGCAATACCGGCATGGGTTTGGCAATTGCCGCCGTGGTTAAAGGCTACAAATGTATTTTTACCACTACGGATAAACAATCCAAAGAAAAAGTAGATGCGTTGCGTGCTTTTGGTGCCGAAGTGATTGTTTGCCCGACGAATGTTGACCCGGAAGATCCGCGTTCTTATTATTCGGTTTCAACGCGTTTGGAGCGCGAAGTCCCCAATTCCTGGAAGCCAAATCAATACGATAATCCATCAAATACGCAGGCAAATTATGAGCAGACCGGACCGGAAATTTGGGAACAAACCGAAGGAAAAATTACACATTTAATTGTTGGGGCAGGAACAGGCGGAACGATTTCCGGTGCTGGCAAATTTTTGAAGGAGAAGAATCCGGCCATTCAGATTCTGGGAATTGATACTTACGGATCCGTTTTTAAAAAATATAAAGAGACTGGTATTTTCGACAAAAATGAAATCTACCCATATATAACCGAAGGAATTGGGGAAGACTTTTTGCCTCAAAATGTTGATTTTGGGGTGATTGACTATTTTGAAAAAGTAAGTGATAAAGATGCAGCTTTGATGACGCGTGAAATTGCCCGTAAAGAAGGCATTTTTGCCGGAAATTCTGCCGGGTCAGCGGTAGCAGGATTGATGCAGATGAAAGACCGTTTTAAAGAAGGCGATGTGGTGGTAATCATTTTCCCGGACCACGGTTCGCGCTATATGGGGAAAATGTATAATGATGACTGGCTGCGTGAACGAGGTTTTTTAAAAAACGAAAAACTTACCGCCAGAAGCATTATCAGCAAAGAAAAAGGCCAGGAAATTGTTACGATTGACAGTGAAGAAACTATTTCTAAAGCCATAAATATTATCAAAACTTTAAATATTTCGCAGATACCGGTTACGCAACAGGAAATGATTATTGGTAAAATTACCGAAAGCGATATTCTGGATGCACTGCTGGATAACCCGGCACTGAAATCCCATCCGGTGAAAGATATTATTACGTCGCCGTTTCCATTTGTGGATTTGAATACTTCGATCAATAAAATATCTTCCTTAATCAACAAAGAAAACACAGCGGTTTTAGTGGAGGATGAGCAGGGAAAATTTAAAATTATTACGCAATACGATATTATTAACGCGATTTCGGGTTAAGGCTTACCAATTTTAGGTCGATAAAAGAAGCATTATACGAAGAAGTATTAGAAGTAAAGCCCAACGATGATTTTGCAATTAATAATGTCGGCGCAAAACTGATACAATACGGCAGGATCAAAAAGCATACTCTTATTTTAAAAGGGCTATTACCATTAACAGAAGTTATCCTAATACGCATTATACACGGGTACTAACTGCCGAAAAGTAAAGAGATTATAAAAAAGCTTTTCATCGTTCCATTACGACCATAGAGAAAAATGATAAAAAAGACCAACTACAAAGCAATAGTTTTATTTAGCAGTTGATGCAGAGAAATTCGGTATTGTTATAGTTAAAAGCGGTAAGAATTCAAAAATTATCTGAAAGTGATACTCCCATTTCTTCATTTTTGTATGCAAATAAATGAGCTGGGGACACACCATATTTTTTTTTGAATGAAAAATAAAAATGTGTGAGATTTTCAAATCCTAAGTCGAGATAAATGTCGGCAGCCTTATTCTTCTTATTCTTAATAAGGTAATGTGCTTCTGAAAGTCGGCGGTTCTGTAGCCATTGTCTTGGTGAAATATTAAATATCTCTGCAAAATCACGTTTAAAACTTGCCAGGCTTCTGCCTGTT